>Ga0335078_10016793_pt1 | contig 10873 bp, 8 predicted proteins | sample Lox_Sample_32_FD_206711 | JGI IMG/M metagenome (GOLD analysis project Ga0335078, IMG submission 206711) | Soil microbial communities from Loxahatchee National Wildlife Refuge, Florida, United States - Lox_Sample_3.2 | ecosystem: Environmental > Terrestrial > Soil > Wetlands | place: USA: Florida... | reverse complement strand
TTGCGGCGAATCCAATCTTCCTTCAAATGAGTGGTGGTGATGACCAGCGTGTCTCCATCCCACTCGCCCGTCGAAAAACCCTGCCAAGTGTGCGGTGCGTAATCCGGGGGGTGCGGGCGCCCGTCCATCCAGATCGTCTGCTCTGATCCATAGGCTGAAAGATGCGTGTGATAGGCGATCACTGTCTGCGTCGCTCGGTCGACTTCCTGCCAAATGTGCAAATTCGACGGCCCGCGCCAACCGTAATCGGAGGCGTGCTGGCGGCACTGATTTTCCGGAAGCTCGACCAACGTGGCGTCCCAGGAATCCCCCCTGAGGCGGGCCGCGGGATTGATCGGCAATCCAAGGTAATCGCCGATTTCGGGGCCGGGAATCCGTTCCTCCCAGTCCTCGTCGAATCGCGGGGCCCAGTCACCGGAAGGATCTTCTCCGCTTTCGCCGGTCCATCCGGGGACTTGCCTTTGAGCGTTCGTGCGGTGCGGACAGAGCCCCGTGAGAAAAATCAGAAGAACCGAAATTCCGAGGAGCTTCCCCGGAACCGCGCCACCCATTCCACGCTCCAGCCGTCTCAAACCGTGACATCCATTCGCCGAATCGGCACCAACTTTTATCACAAAAGGCGCGCAGGCACGCATCGTTTTTCGCTTTTCTTCGCTAGATCGTTGTCGTCGCACCGATTTTCACGATTGGCGCCGCCATGATAGACTCCGCGCATTGGAGGGTAAGCATCATGTCAATCGTAAAAGGTCTTCACCATATGACGGTATGCGTGGGTGGCGCGCAGGAAGACATCGACTTCCAGACCAAAATATTTGGCCAGCGAATGATCAAGCAAACTGTCCTCTTTGACGGCCGCTACGCTCATTATCATCTCTATTATGCGAACGCGAACGCGGAACCGGGTTCTGTGTACACGACCTTTCCTTATGGACGCGTGAAAGGGCGTCCGGGTTCCGGGCAAATTCAGGCGACGGCGTACGCGGTGCCGAAAGGTTCGTTGAAATTCTGGCTGGAGCATTTGAACCGGAACAAAGTGAGGAATTCGGGCATTCAGGAGCGGTTCGGGCAAAAGTTCATACGGTTCGACCATCCGTCCGGCATTCAACTGGAAGTGCTGGAGGACAGCGCGGACTCGCGGAAGCCGTGGTCGGTGGGAGAAGTTTCCGGCGACGTGGCGACGCGCGGTTTTCATGGGCCGGTGCTTTCCGTGCGAGAAATTGCGGAGACGGAGCGCTTTTTCGTAGATGCGCTCGGGTTCAAAAAGACCGGACAGGAAGGCCCATATCATCGCTACGAAATCGGCCAGGGCGGCGCGGCGAAAACGGTGACGCTGCTGCACGAGCCCGAGCGGCCATCGGGAAGCTGGATTTTCGGCGCGGGTACCGCGCACCACATGGCGCTCGAAGTGGAAAGCGACGAGAAGCTGACCGAGCAGAAGGGAGTTTACGAGGAGCTCGGGTACACGGATGCGTCGGAAATCAAGGACCGCATGTATTTCCATTCGGTCTACTGCCGCTGCCCGGGAGGAATTCTCGTGGAATGCGCGGCGACAGTTCCGGCGGGGTTCGCCGTGGACGAACCTGCCGATCAGCTTGGGCAGAGCCTTTTGCTGCCGCCGTGGTTCGAACATCGGCGCGCGGAGATCGAGGCGATGCTCGAGCCGATCAAAGTTCCGGAGAGCAATTTTCCGGGCGGGATCAAGCCTGCGGCGAAGGCTCCGGTTGCTGCGGCGCCGGCTGCAGGCGGCGAATCTTCAGCTGGCGGTGCATCGCGGCGCACGAGCGCTGTTTTCATCGGGGGCGACAAACCGAAAAACTAAGCGAAAGGGTTATGTAGCGGCGGGCTTCAGTCCGGCCTCTTTGGTGCGGAATTACCGGCTTCTCATTAAGGCTGAGAACAGGGCAACGGCATCGCAGGACTCACCGCAGGCCAGGAAAAACAATCAGCCGCTGCGAGATTCACTGATAGGCGGCTTCGAGCAAGTTCGTTACGTCCTGTTGCGTCACGGGGCGGTCGACTACGCCTGACTTTTCGAGTTCGTGCAACACGGTCGGGACGATCTGGCCGATTTCCGCGCGCGGCACTGCCGCCTTCTTGAGCGAATTAGGCACGTCGAATTGCGCGATGAATTTGGCGGTGCGGTCGGCACAGGCGAGCGCGCCGACCTTTGGATTGGCCTGATCGAAGGGCACGCCAAATCCCTGAGCGATAGGGCCGAATCGCTCGGGCGCGATTTCGGCCATGAAGCGCATGGCGTGCGGCAGGGTGATACACGACGTGACGCCATGAGCCACATTCCATCGCGGCCCGATCTGATGCCCGAGCAGATGGGAGATTCCGAAGCGGGTATTCATCGAGCCGAAGATCGAAAACCAGGCGGCGAATTGGCAATAGCCGCGATGCGCGAGCTGGTCCGGCCCGCGCGTTTTGATCGACGCGGGCAGATGCTCGACGAGCAGCGAGATCGCTTTCGAGCCCAAGGCGTCGCTGAGCGGATGATGCCGCGGCGTGTAGATCGTTTCGATGGCGTGATCGAGGGCGCGCATTCCGGTGGCGACCCAGAGCCACTCGGGAGTTTCGAGCGTCAATTCAGGATCGTTGATCACGGTGCGCGCCTGCAAACGCGGATCGGAGACGCCGGATTTAACGAGGGTGGATTCGTCCGTCACGCCACCGGCGTGCGTGTACTCGCCTGCCGAAAGCGTGGTGGGGATGGCGATGTGAATGATCTCGCGTCCGCCAGAGGCAGCGGGCTTCTGAAGGAACGCGTAGCCGGCGACTTTGCAGGTATCGATCGGACTGCCACCGCCAAAACTGACGAGCGAATCGGCGTTGCTTTGGTCAATCAGCGCTTGCAGTTCGTTCACGCTGGTGCGGGGCACGTGCTGCTTGGCATTCTTGAAGACTGAAATGCAGCGCGCGCCCGCGGCTTGCGTGACGTTGTTGAGCAATTTCGACGCACCGAGCGTTTTACCGGTGACGACGATCGCGCGCTGGAGGCCGCGGCGCTCGAGCTCGTTACCCAGGTCGGCCACCTTTCCGGGACCGGAGATCACTCGTTCGAGCTTGCTTAAGTTGAATTCGGCGCTGATGGGATTCACAGCCTGCGAGTATACCTTAGGCTCGACTCTCGCCCCCTCGCGCGATTTGCCGCATTGGCCGAAGCTCGCCAATTCGATCAGCGGCCAGGCTAACTAGAATCGCGCAGTCTGCGACGGTGTCGGCCGCACTCGTCCAGATTCGTTGACTTGCTTCGGACGCGCCAACTAAAATGGCGCATCGATGCCCGAGTCAGTGCCCTTAGTTGGTCGAATCGTTTCCCATTACCGCATCATCGAGAAGATCGGCGGCGGGGGAATGGGCGCGGTTTATAAAGCTGAGGACACCGAGCTTGGCCGCTTCGTCGCACTGAAATTCCTGCCGGATGAACTCTCGCGAGACCCTGTAGCGCTCGAACGCTTTCGCAGGGAAGCGCGCGCCGCCTCAGCCCTCAATCATCCCAACATTTGCACCGTCTACGAAATTGGCAAAGACGGCGAGGACACATTCATCGCGATGGAATTTCTGGACGGGATGACGCTCAGGCATCTCGTTGCGGGAGGCCCGCTCGAAACCGATACTCTGTTGACTCTCGCCATTGAGATCTCCGACGCGCTGGACGCCGCGCACGCGCAAGGAATCGTGCACCGGGATATCAAGCCCGCAAATATTCTAGTCACCAAGCGAGGCCACGCCAAGATTCTCGATTTTGGCCTGGCGAAGACTGTGCCCGGCACGAGTTCCTCGGCTTCCCGCGCGGCGGTGGACTCGATCAGTCCAACCCTCGGCGACCAGCACCTGACCAGCCCCGGCTCAACGCTCGGGACGGTCGCGTACATGTCTCCGGAGCAGGCGCGAGCCAAGGATGTGGACGGGCGCAGCGATCTGTTTTCCTTCGGCGCTGTTCTTTACGAGATGGCGACCGCCCATCTCGCGTTCCCGGGAAACAGCTCGGCGGAGATTTTCAAGGCGATTCTGGATAGCGAGCCGGCGCCCGTCGTGCGATCCAACCAAAACCTGCCGCCGGAATTCGAGCGCATCGTTCACAAGGCGTTGGAAAAGGATCGCAACCTGCGCTACCAGAATGCGGCCGATCTGCGAGCCGATCTGGCCCGGCTGAAACGGGACCTCGATTCGGGAATCTCCAGGCATTCCATTTCCGCGAGTGCAGCGTTGCCCGCAAGCTCGGCGGCCATTCCTGCCGCTGCACCGGGCGGCGCCATGAAGAAATATGTGCTGGCTGGGGCGGCGGCCGTGATTCTCGCAATTGCCGCGGCAGCCTTTTGGTATTTCGTTCGTGGAAGAGCGAACGCCGATCAGATCGATTCCATTGCCGTTCTGCCTTTTGCGAATGCAACCGCTGACCCGAACAATGAATACCTGAGCGACGGCTTGACCGACAGCCTGATCAGTTCGCTTTCTCAGCTGCCCGATATGAAAGTGATGGCGCGCAGCACCGTTTTTCGCTTCAAAGGCAATCAGGACCTGCCGCAAAAGATCGGGCAGGAACTGCGAGTGAGCGCGGTGCTGATGGGAACCGTGACGCAACACGACGGGCAAGTGGGAGTCCAGGCGGACCTGGTCAACACGGCGGACGGCACGGAACTTTGGGGCGCTCACTACGACCGCAAGATGGCGGACGTCACAGAGGTGCAGGGCGACATCACACGGGACATCGCAAGCAGGTTGCGCGGCCGTGCGTCCGGCGATCAACAGCAGCAGAAAATGGGCGATGCCGGCACAACGAACCCGGAAGCCTACCGGCTCTATCTGGAAGGGCGCCAGCTCTGGTATGGCCGCACGCAGGACGGCCTTAAGAAAAGCATCTCTCTCTTTCAGCAGGCGATTGCCGCCGACCCGAACTACGCTCTGGCCTATGCGGGGCTGGCGGATACTTACAACGTCGCATCCAGCTACGGTGTGGGCATCACATCGCGTCAAGCCAACGTGCTGGCGGACGAAGCTTCGCGCAAGGCCGTGGCACTGAACGACTCACTTTCGGAAACGCATGCCTCGCGGGCCGCCTCCCTGGCTTTCAACTGGAAATGGAATGACGCCGAGCGGGAGTTCCGGCGAGCCATCGAAATTAATCCGAATAATGCGGCCGCACATTATTTCTACGCCTTCGGTTACTTGGTGCCCGAAAAGAGAATCGACGAGGCACTGACGGAACTCCAAACGGCCCTGTCGCTCGATCCGCTCTCTCCGATCGTCAATACCAACTACGCCGCCACGCTGCAGATGGCTCACCGTTATCCGGAATCTCTCGCCCAATTTCAGAAGACGCTGGAACGTGACCCGAGTTTTCCGCCGGCTCACCTCAAACTATCGTATCTTTACGCGACCACGGGCCAGTTTGCGAATGCAGTCGAGGAAGTGCGGAAGTACGTAGGGGCTCATGCCGGCACCTGGAGCAACAACCCGAAGGGTTACGCCGAGGGCTTGCTCGCCACGGTTATTGAAGACGAGACCGGCTACGCCGATGTGGCCCTGGGCTTTGCGCTTAACGGGGATCGCGACAAGGCATTCGAGTATCTCAATAAGGCCTATGCAATGCAGGATTCCGAGTTGATCCTGGCCATCCGGTTTCCCGCGCTGGACTCGCTGCATTCCGATCCACGTTGGGCGGACCTCATGCGCCGCCTTGACCTGCCGCAGTAGCGGTTTTCTTGACGCGCCAGAATTCAGGCGAGCGCGATCAAATCGATTTCGACGCGGACGTCGCGGGGAAGCCGCGCGGCCTCGACGGTGGAGCGAGCGGGCGGGTTCGCGCCGAAATAGCGCGCATAGACTTCGTTCATGGCGGCGAAATCGCCCATGTCTTTGAGGTAGACGGTGGTTTTTACGGCGTGATCGAGAGACGACCCGGCGGCTTCCATAATTCCCTTGAGACTTTCGAGGACGCGAACAGTCTGGCGCGCGACATCGCCCTCAATCAACTGGCCGGTCGAGGGATCGAGAGCGACCTGACCTGCGGTGAAAATGAAGCCGCCGGCCTTGATCGCCTGAGAATAAGGGCCGATCGCTTTCGGTGCTTTCTCGGTCGAGATGACTTCCTTCATGCTGCCTCCTGCGGTGAGTGGATTCTGAGTTTCATTCGCCCGTTTCAGCGGCGGACGTACCCAGCGGATATCGGGCGCGAAAATCCTGCGGGATTCCCCGTTCGTTGAGCCAAACACGGAACATCTGGCCGAGGCTTCTGTTGCTGGTTTCCTCGATGGCGGAGCGCAGGTCGGCATAGCCGATTTTCTGGCCGCGCAACAACGTGACGATGTGAGTGAGGGCCTGGCGGACTTGCGATTCGCCGCAAATATCTTCGAGTGCGATGTAAAAGAGCGGCGCTTTGGCGAGAGCGATGCGGCGGGGGCCGACGGGATCGGTGAGCAGGGCGACGCTCAAAGGCGTTTCTTCAGCGCGGGTGCGCGCTTCATCATACCTGCGCAAATAATCGAGGATGCGGCGGCGCCGGCCGTCGGGGCCATTGCGAGCTTCTTCGATCACGATGCCGGCGTACTCGGGAAGGCCTTCGCCGATACCGATGGATGAATCGGTGGTGGGGCGAATTTCGTCACCAAACCAATTGCGGGCGAGCGCATCGGTAATAATGTCGAGAAATTCCGGGCTGCTGGTTCCCAGTGCGAGAGAAGCAGAGTTGACGATCGCGCCACCGGGGAAGGCGGCGGCAGCGGGGCCTTCTTCGGTCTCTCCCAAAATGCGGCGGGTCAATTCCGGCGATTCGACGATATGCGGCGAGGCGATGTTTTTATCGAGTGAGCCGAAATCAGTTTGAAGAGTTTTCCAGGCAGCGGCAATTTGGGAGATCGCAGCGACGGGATCGTCTTTGAGCGGCTGAAGCGTCCAGAAGGTAGCGGCATTCGAACGGCGTGTTGTGGGAGTGACGGAATAATGACCCGCGACGACAAAAGGCGGCAGGTCCGTGGCCGCAAGGACGAAGCGGTGCTCGGTTTCTCTGCCCTGCGATTTTTGGCCTTTGCGCGTGCCGCGCGCGAGAACGAGCCAGCCGGAGGGCACGATTATTCTCAGCATGATGGGGCTCGGCGACTTCGGGTTCGCGGACATCAGGTGATGCGGAGCCTGCAAATCGGGGAACCAATCCCGCGAGCCGAGATGGAATTCAGTTTCGCCGAGAGTGATTCGCCCACCCGGATTTTCAGGAGATGAAAATTCGTATTCAACGGATAGCGTCCGAACCTGCTTGCGCGCCCAAGCGGGATTGAAAGAGATGCGAAGCGCGTTGGGTTCGCTGCTCTGATATTCCTCGGGAAGGCTTGCGGGCGCGATGGCGTGGCCGTCGAGTTCCAGTTGCAGATTGCGCCGACCAAAGGTCTTCTCGGGCGGGAAGTTGACGTCCATAAAGGACAAATCGGCGTTTCCAATGTTCTGAAGCCTATAAAGGAAGTGGACGCGAATTGAGGCGGGCGGGCCCGCGACGAAGTGGACTTCGCAGGATTGGGTGACGATTCGATAGCCGGGCGCGAGGGGCACCGCGCACGAATATCCGCAGAGGAGAACCACGACCGGGAGGAGGCAAAGCGCGAGCGAGCGCGGAGCGGGACGTTTCAAGGCGGGATGATTTTACCGAGGGCCGATAGCAGCGGAAAGGTGGAAATCGCCGGAAGCCGATTCGGGGGACCTGTCCTTTGGTACACGCTAACTGATAGAACGCAGCGCGCCGGTATTACACAAGTATTACAAAAGCGGGCCGCTTGCGGCTGTTATCCTTCGATTGCGCCTCAGGAAACTTGAATTTAGCGAAATCATAAAAAGGAAAGATCAGGGCCAATGACGCTCAGCGATTTGGGAAAAGAGTCTGCCAGCGAGCTCGGAATCAACTGGGTAACCGCGATATTCATGGTTTTGTTTCATGTGGGCGCCGTGGCGGCGCTCTTTTTTTTCAGCTGGAAGGCATTTTTGCTGGCGATTTTCCTTTACTGGGTTGGCGGCAGCCTGGGAATCGGCATGGGCTACCACCGTCTGCTGACGCATCGGGGTTACAAGACGCCGAAGTGGGTGGAATATTTTCTGACGTGCTGCGCGGTGCTTTCGCTGGAAGGCGGACCGATTTTCTGGGTGGCAACACACCGCATTCATCACCAGCATTCCGATAAAGAAGGCGATCCGCACTCGCCACGGGACGGGAAATGGTGGGCGCACGTCGGCTGGATTCTGGTCGGAAAGTCGATGCATCACGACACGCAGACGCTTTCGCGGTACGTTCCGGATCTTGCGAAGGACAAGTTTCACGTTTGGATTACGAAATATCACTACGTGCCGATGATCGTCCTGGGGGTAATTCTGCTGGCGATTGGCGGCGTGCCGCTGGTTCTTTGGGGCATTTTCTTCCGGACGGTGCTCGGGCTTCATGCGACGTGGCTGGTGAATTCGGCGACCCATGTTTGGGGTTCGCGGCGATTCCAAACGCGCGACGATTCGACGAACAGCTGGTGGGTGGCACTCTTTTCGTTTGGCGAAGGCTGGCACAACAACCACCATGCGCATCCGGTTTCGGCGCGGCACGGGCTGAAGTGGTACGAGATTGACCTGAACTGGTACGGGATTTGGACGCTCAGCAAACTCGGGCTGGCCCGGGATATCTACCGCTACCAGCTGTCTGGCAAGCGCGAGTTGGTTGACCCTGCATCCGTGCCGGCCGCGGTGATCGCGCCGGCGCAAGTTGAAAGCGATTTGATCTCAGCGTAACGACGCTCCCGCAGAACGACAACACCGCGGAATCCTCGGTGGCCGAACTGCGCCCGACGGGAACATCTTCCGCGTTCTTCGCAAACTGGCCTGACGGCGCTGTAGAATCATAGACAACCCGTATGAAATTTACCGGCCGGCTCAAGACCATCGCTTTTTTCGTGATTCTAGCGATCTGCCTGGTCGCAGCGATCAGCTTGAACGTCGGCTGGATCGTCCTGCACTGGCGGCAGGGCGTGCTGATGTTCTTCGGCTTCCTCGGATTCCTGGCAATCATCCTCGGGCTGATTTTCAATACTGGATTCCTGGTGCGCGAAATCCGGCGCAACGAGCAGCACGACAGCTTCATACATGCCGTCACGCATGAACTGAAGACGCCGATTACGTCGATCCGGCTTTACCTGGAAACATTGCAGCGGCGCGATGTGGACGAAGCGCAGCGGCAACAGTTCTACCGGCTGATGCTGGACGACGCGGACCGTCTGCGGGGAACGGTCGAGCAAATTCTGAAAGCCGGCGAAGTCGGCTACAAACATCCGGTGATCAAAGGCGAGGAGGTGGATTTCGGCGATCTGGTTCGCGATTGCATGGATCTGGCGCGCACGCGACATCATTTACAGCCCGCTGCGCTGCACTGGAGCAGCTCGCTGAACGGTTCGGCAATCAAGGTGAATGGCAACGCCGAGGAATTGCGCACCGCGGTCGGAAACATTCTCGACAATGCGATCAAGTATTCGGGCGGAAAGGTGGACGTTGCGGTGGAGATGGAGACGCCGAGGCGTGACGTCGTGTCGCTACGCGTTCACGACAGCGGAGTGGGAATTCCGCGGCACGAACTGAAACGGATTTTCAAGCGCTTCTATCGCGTATCGAATCGTTCGCTCTCGCAGGTGAAAGGGACGGGCCTGGGATTATTCATCGTGCGGGCCATCGCTCGCGCGCATGGAGGACGCGTTTTCGCGGAAAGCGCGGGAGAGGCGCGCGGCACGACCGTGACGCTGGAACTGCCGAGGATCGCCACATGAGCCGCGTCCTAATCGTTGAAGATGAGGCGCATTTGGCCGAGGGGTTGCGGTTCAATTTGGAGGCGGAAGGATATGCGGTGCAGTTGGCCGCCGATGGCGAGGAAGCACTGGAAAAACTGAACGTGCCGAAGGAAAAATTCGATGCTGTGGTTCTCGACGTGATGCTGCCGGGGATGGACGGATTTGCGGTCGCGGCATCGTTGCGCAAAGAACGGAATTACGTGCCGATCCTGATGCTGACGGCGCGCGGGCGTCCGGAAGATGTGCTGGCCGGCTTCGCCGCAGGCGCGGACGATTATTTGCCCAAGCCGTTTGATTTGCCGATTTTTCTGGCGCGGCTTCAGGGCCTTCTGCGGCGCAGCGCGTGGCACGCGGGAGAAGGCCGTTCCGCCGCCGCGGTCGCCGCAGGCGATCGAGAGACGAGCAAGACAGCGGCAACTGACGGGCCCGCCGGCGATGAGGACATATTCGCGTTCAACGGAACGACGATCGATTTTGGGTCGCTAGAATTGCGAGCGGCAGGAAGCACGATTCATCTGACGCTGATGGAAGCGAAGCTCCTGAGGCATCTGGTGCGCAACAACGGGCGAACCGTCTCGCGAAAATCGATTCTCGAAGATGTGTGGGGCCTGCGCGAAGACACGGACACGCGCGCGATCGATAATTTTATCGTGCGGCTGCGGCGTTATTTGGAAAAGGACCCCGCGAAACCGAAGCATCTGCTGACGGTGCGAGGCGTTGGATATCGCTTCGTGGCGTGAAGGCACCGGCGAGTGAGAACCCCTGTGCTAGAATTCCAAAAGGTCAGTAGGCCCGTAGCTCAGTTGGCTAGAGCGCTACCTTGACACGGTAGAGGTCTGCGGTTCGAGCCCGCACGGGCCTACCATCGACTGAATGCTAGAGCGGGCCGACTTTGCGGTTCGAGCCCGCACCGGTCTGCCATTCACCGCCGATGGGCATTTTGTACATCCTTCAGAGCGAAGCGACTGGTAAGTTCTATGTCGGTTCAACGGACGACCTGGACCGCCGCTTATCCGAGCATTTGCGGGGTCATTCACGTTCGACTCGCGGTCGCGGCCCGTGGAAGC
>Ga0335078_10016791_pt1 | contig 10874 bp, 12 predicted proteins | sample Lox_Sample_32_FD_206711 | JGI IMG/M metagenome (GOLD analysis project Ga0335078, IMG submission 206711) | Soil microbial communities from Loxahatchee National Wildlife Refuge, Florida, United States - Lox_Sample_3.2 | ecosystem: Environmental > Terrestrial > Soil > Wetlands | place: USA... | reverse complement strand
TAAGCCTCCACATCCTGCCCAGTACCTCAAGGCTCGTGCGTTCCACGTAGTTTTTTATGCTCAATTTGTACCTGCGTGTGATCGGGTTGACATGGGGGATCATTATCCTCAGTTGGTGAAGGATAAGCACGGGCGTTATGCGCCTCATACGGGCAGCCACGATGGTCGACAGGCGGCTATCAGATATGACCACGTCGGGCTTGAAGCGCTCTATCATTGTGAGCTCCGCGCCCACCTGTTGGGTGAAGGCCAGGATGGATCGGGGCGCTGTACTGAGCGTTCTTTTGAAGTTGAAGGTTCCGTCGTCCTTCTCAAACATCTTTATCGCGGGGGCCTCCCCCACATCAAAGCCGGCCTTTTTGATGAATGGGACGGCCTCGCCGTATGTAGAAAAGTAAACGCTATGTCCCTTCTCTCGGAAGGATTTTGCAACGGGTATGGCCCTGCCGGCGTGTCCCAGTGCGATTCCGCAGGGGGCGAAGTATACCCTCATGGCTGCGTAGGTCACCTTATCATGCCCTTCATGAAAGATCCTTCCGCCTCACCTCACCGTCGGGTGTGGTCTCGGAAAAGACCTCGGCCGTGAAGGTGTAAACCTTTGTTTCCTTTGAGAGCCAGCAGTCAGGAGGAGAGCCTGCCTTCATGCAGCACTGGGAAAGAAAGGTCTCCTCGTCCCAGCCGTACTCCACCGGCACCTGCGGCAGTAGAAGGCCTTTGTCATAGCCACCCTCTACGATCAGCCCGTCCCTCCCCACCTTAATCATGCGGGGATAATCTCCGTGATTTTTTGCCTCAAGCAGCTTTGGCTGGGTGAGGACACTGACTTCAATCAGTATATCCTTAAGCTCGGATGACTTCAGCGGCGGGAACCTCGGGTCGCTGACCGCGGCGCAAACGGCGCATTCAACGGTAGCATCAACGAGTGGCATGTAGGGGAGAGGATACCCGATGCAGCCTCGGAGCACCTTTTCCCCGCCGTGCAGCTTTTCTATGGTCACAAATACGCCGGTCTTTTCGCCGAGGCTCTCCGACGGCGGCGTCGGCGGACAGGCCTTGGAGGAGTCCGTGACGTACTTAGTTATTGTGCTCCTCGCAAGTTTTACGAGAAATAAGCCTTCCTCAAGTGTTGTCAACCAGTTCACCGAACCCCAGACGGCGTAAGGTCATGTTTATGCCCCTCCAGTGACTACCATGCCAATAAACCTTTCCACAAGATGTGCATCTCCAAACGTGGGACTTTTCCGGAATATTTGGATTTGCGACCAAATCGGGACGCTCCACAGCTGTGAGGACTCCGTTGCAGACAGGGCACCTTGAGCCGGGCCTAAGGCCGTTAGCCTCACCAGCCCCCGTTTTTGCCTCAGACTGCGCGTTGCCGCCCCTGGGGATGCCAAGTATAGTTGAAAGTTCCCTTAATTCCTGTTGCAGCAGCTGGGTTCTCAAAAATACTGCCGGCATATTGTCCCTTGCTGCCCTCCTGTACAGCTCGGCATCCCTTGTAATAATAAGTCGATTTTCCTTTTTTGCCAGCTCAAGGATGGATGCATCATCGAGCGAGGGCGAGTAGAGCGCATCGTACCCAATTATCCTGAGCCATCTCGCGAGCTTTCCCAACATTGCATCGACAATGAGTTTCGTATGCAGTCACCATCCTTTGCGGGCGACAAACAAATTGCGCTGTCTGCCCCATCATCTGTTTGTACTGCCCTCTCCTTTTTGCCGGCCTTGTGCCGCGCCGCAGTTTCAACGAGGGCAGCTCTTCGGTCATGACCCCGAAAAATGTTGGGCGGCCAAGAACATCGTGCGAAAATGTGGACTTTGCGCCTGGATGAGACGGAATTGCGAAATTAGGTGATGGATCTCCAACGCGCCGAAGACAGGGCGAATGCCGTTCCGCCACCTGTCATTACAATTCAGATTTTGAACGGTTATGGATTAAAAAAAGGATGACTCAGCTAAGAGTCATGCAGCCAACATTGCAATTTGACGTTATTGTTCCTGGAAGCTGCCTACTATGTATTCCAGCATCTCGGTGGATGAGACTACCCCCATTATTTTTGAGGATTCCGCTACCACAAGACCGGTCAAGCCGTCCTTGCACATCATCTGAGCCGCCTGTCCGATCGTGAGGGAGCCCTCTACCGTCTTGGCGCCCGCCTTCATAGCAGAGGAGACGGAAAGCTGCCTTATTCTTGCCTTCTGGTTCTTCTCTGGAACGTACTTTTGGAATTCTATGAGGGAGTTAAGCACCTCTTTTTGTGTAAGGATCCCCATTAGTCGGTTCTCCTCATTGACAACAGGGATTATGGACACGCCGTTTTCCAGCAAAAGCCTCCTTGCCTGGATTATCCTGTCGTGCGACCTTATCAGAGGAAAGTTCCGCTTCATTATGGTGGAGATCTCGGCAGAAGAGTTCTGGACAAGCTGGAGCATGCTACGCCTGTACACGAGGCCGAGGAAGGTTTCACCGTACATCATCGGCATAGCTTGCGTGGAGAGTTCGACCATTAGTTTTGCCGCCTTTCTGACTGAGGTGTCATTGGAAAGACTGGCAGGGAAGTCTCTGACAAAGCCCGATATGTAAAGGGAAGCGGGATCCACAGCCCTAAGCCTCTGGGCGCCTATCCTGAAAAGGATATCATAATGCGACAAGGTCCCTATGGGTTTAGTGTCGTCGCTTATGCCGATTGCCTCCACATCCTGCTTATTCAGGGAGTCTATGGCATCCAGGAGAGGCCTGTTTTTGTTGAGCAACGGTACATCCTTGGTTATTATATCAGTCAACTTCATTTTCATTTAACCTCCTTAGCAAGCAGCTTTACAAAATCAAACTTCGTAACCATCCCGATGAGTTCACCATTCTTGCTAACAACCGGCATCCCGCCTATGTTGCGGTCTATCAGCATACCGGCTGCTGCAGCCGCGCCCTCGGATCGCTCCACGGTAATCGGGTCGCGCGTCATTACCTCCTCGGCAATGGGTGTGAGGTAAACGCGTGTGTTGGACATGATCTCCTCATCCTCCCTCGTGCCTGTACCTTTGGCACCTCTCGTCAGGAAGGGGTTCTTTGAACGGTTTGGATTCATTGCGGATAGGTCGGTCTCCGTAATTACACCTATAGGTTTGTTTCCGTCAACGACTATGGCCCTGTCCAGCCCCTTTTCGCACATAAGCTCCGCCGCCCGGCTGGCGCTGTGGCTGGGACTAACAATGACAATACCCTCTGGGGGCTGGCACATGTCGCCCACCTTGAGGCCGCCTTTGTAACTTTCAGAGAAGTGCCTCGTAAGATCCGTTTTTGTGATTATTCCTACCAGCTCCCCGGAGTTATCCACGACCGGAAGACCTTTGATGCTGTCGTGGACCATCTTGCATGCTGCCTCGGTCACAGAGTCGTTCTCACTCAGGGTAATCGCAGGCGATCGCATAATCTCCTCAATAAGGATAGAATCTAGCGCCCTCTGGCGGGTTCTGTAGTTGTTCATCCCGTTGACGATATCTCGCCTCGTCAGGGTGCCTACAGGCTTGGTTCCCTCAACGACGATAAGCCTGCTTAACTTCTCTCTCATCATGACCTTCCTTGCATGTGAGACGGTTTCAACCTTGCTAATCACTTTTACAGGACTCTGCATTAGCTCACTTATTTTCAAATATTGCCCCCCTTAATTGAAGATCCAACTGTTAAACACTACATCTTTTTTATGATCAACTACGCCGGAGTCTCGTTTCAAGGTGGCGTTCAGACTTAAAATCTTTACGCCAATGCCTCTGCTTTGGTCAAAAAACAGCGAATCTTTGCGGTCAGCATAACGTACCTTGATATGCATCCTTTTGTGCATACGCGTCAATGAGGTTCACTCGCCCCTGCACTCCTCGCAGATGAACTGCCCGTCAACATCCCTCAGCTTATCGGACCACTCCTCGCACCGGTCGCAGTATCCAGCCATTGTCTCCCGGTAGAGAAGCCCGTTGCGGCTCGCCTCTGCGAGTACATCAATTAGTTCAGGCGCCGTGTTGAGAATATCTCGTGAGGTAATTATGCCGACCGTATCACCTCGGCTCATAACTACCAGCCTTCTGATTCCAAGCTTGGCCATCCTTCGGGCCGCCTCCATGATGTCAAGACCAGGGTCAATAACGGACAGGGGAGAAGACATGATGCTGCGTGCAAGTGTTGTGTCAGGGTTCATTCCCTTTGCCATGACCCTGTCCACAAGGTCCTTCTCGGTTATTATTCCGACCGGATGGTCGTCGCGGCTTATTATCACCGAGCCGATGTTGTTGCTGCTCATGGATATGGCAACCTCCTTCGCTGTGGAGGTTTCTGGCAGGGTTATGAGGGTTTTGGCCATGATATCACTGACTGGAACCTTTGCGCGAATATGAACCAATTCATTGCACCGTGGTACTATCACTCCTGCTGGTAAATAAATAATACATGAGGCAAGCATGGGACAGGGAGGATCGCGATGTAAGGGATTAAGCCACAGGATGCCTACCCAGCTATAGAGCAGCCGCCTTTTGGAAGGTGCATCTCTATGTCCTGAGGCGGTATGGAGCGCATTAGCCCCGCATTGTCCTCGCCCAGCTTCTGGGAAAGCACCTCCCTTATCTTTTTAATAAGCTCAGGCCCGTAGGCATCGCCCGGCACGAGCTTTACGTGAGGATCCGCTGGAATGACCTCGTCCCCCGCGGAAATAAAAATCTTGAAGCCGTCACCGGATATCCTGATGGCGAGAAACAGCGCGAGCGGCACATTTCGGACATAGTTCCTCTCGCCGTATACCATGAATGCCCCCTTGCCAATATACTCGCCCGAGGGCGGAGACTTTGATACCTGATCCGCCTTCACCCAATATCCGTCGGCCACGCCCAGCCCCGCTCCCCAAGCCCTTGAGTATGCGACGGCGAGCGCTACAGCCTGTTTCTCCGTTTCATAAGGAACATCGCGCCCCTGCGTCTTTATTATGACTACCGAGCCCCCGGGGACGTCCGAATGGACAAACAGATCATTCGGCTCCATGTGCCTCTTCACGAGCACCTCGTTCTGGGTCGAGTCCCTGCCCCCGATAATCAGAAAACCCTGAGGCGATAGCATCCACCTGAAACGCTCATACCACTCCTTTTTCATCGCCTTCAGAAGTACGGGGGCGACGATGGTCTGGAGGCCCTGCCTCGCGGTCTCGATTTTCTTTTCGCTCTCCTTGAGAGCCTCCTTCAGGCCTTCGAGCTTTCTAAGCGCGTCCTTTGATTCCGAGAAGAAACGTTGCGCGTTCTCGGATGCAGAGACTTTGAAGTCGACATCCTGCTCGCGCCCATTTAGGGTTATTTTCATCGTGCCCCTGTTTGTGTCAATGTCATCCACCTTGACCTTCGTGCCGGATTTCAGCACGGTATTCCAGTCTGCTCCTGACCTGCGCAGGTTTCTGACACTGTCGATCGTCTCCTGCACGGCGGCGAGGTTGGACATTATTGCGATGCCCATCTCATTGTTTTCTTTTCGCATGTCCTCCAACTCCTTGATGTGCAGCCGTTGCCTCTCCATTATGGATTCAAGGTTCCGCAACGAACCCTCAGCGGGGGATCTCCTTCCCGCCTTCATTTTTTCAAGGCTCTGCGCCGAAAAGTAATCATCGACGGCTTCATTGAAGCTTTCGAAGTACTTTTTATCGGGTCCGAGCGAGACGAACTCGAGGGGCAGGACATCGCTGGGACTGCCATCCTTCATGACGATATTGGGCCTGAGCTTGCAGGCGGTCACATCCTCAACTATGGACCTCACGGCACCAAGAAATGCCTCCAGGGACTCCGGCGTGGCACCCTGCGCGGGCGAGTTTGGATCCAGGGATGCCCTAGACAGCGCCTCCTCCACCACCTCTGAGGGTAAATTGTATAGCCTGGTAAGCGCCCTTGACAGGTTGAATTTCTGGCTTTTTACCTCATCCACCGCAACCGTCCTCAGATCTTCCATGCCTCTGGGCGGGGGCGGCACATACTGCAGACCCTGCTTTACGCTCCTGTCGCGCATCTGCCTGTAGTGGAGGGCGTATTTTATCATGCCATCGCCCGCAACCACCACTACGTTGCCGTCTCCAAAAAGCTCAAAATACACCCGCATGCGCTCGCCCCCGCGGAGGAGTTCAATGTACAGGATCCTGTCGAAGTCCACCTGCCCCAAAGACTCCACCTTGGAGGAGGAGAGGAAATGCCTAAGTTGTGAGGCTATGGGAGAAGGCCGCTCCGGGACAGAGTATTTGAAACGGGTAAGGTTCAGCCTGCTGGACGGCTCCACTATGAGTGTTGACTGCCCCGAGGTACCGTGGAACCTGATGAACAGGCTGCCACCCTCAAGCTGATACACATTCTCCAGGCGAGCACTTATAAGGGCGGATTCGAGTTCTTTTACAAGAGCCAGGAGATCAAGAGATGTCAAGCCAGTCTTCACCAAAACAGGTACCTCCACCTACGGCGCTGAAGACACCTTACAGAAAAATGTACTATATAAGAATCTCATTTGCTGTGTTGGCTGGCATCGTAAACGGGCTGCTGAACTTGGGCGGGGACTCCGCCATATATGGCGTGTTTGAGGGTTTCATCTTTTTCATCATTACGTACTACCTGCTGAAGTATATCTTCGGAACCATAGCCGATCCGACAAAGTACGTCAAGACGGGCATCTTCTCGTATTTCCTCCTGTGGTTCGTCGCGTGGACTATCACGTGGAATATGTACCTGTTTTTTGTGATGCATGGTGGGCCTTAGCCTTTTTCCTAGGCTTTACCTCAACGTCGGACTCCGACTCTTCAGCCTTAGCCTTTACTGCCGGCTGTTCGTCGTTTAGAGGATACTCCGGATACTTTTCCTTCAATTCGCTGAGAGATTTAAGAATGGTCTCCCACGCTATGAGGAAACCCCTCTCGTACTCATCTATCGTCGGCCTGTACGCTTCCCGCCTGAACTGCCCTACGAGGGCGGCTATATCCTTTGGGTCGGCCTTGCGATATAGCTTCACAAAAAAGGAGCTCCTGTCGCGTTCCTTCGAGGCCGCGTAGACTCCTCTGAGGGCGTCGAAGTACCCCCGTCCGGCATCCCCTAGTGCGCTGGTCTTCGTCTTCATTGGAGCCAGCTCCTGCTCGGCCCTTGCAAGGCTCCTAAAGTATACGTAACGCACTATCTGGGAGGAATCTGAAGAGAACTTTTGGAGGCTGTCGTACATTGACAATGGGAATTATACCCCTGGAAGCTTAGGCTTTCCATCAAATGTCTAGCATGTGTTGCTTGGCAACCTTCTTATTTGCTTTGCGCCATTGTTCAGGAAAAGGCCGGGAGGAGGGAGTGTGCTTGCGAGCCTTTTTTATGAAGCCACGCCTTTCATTCCACAGCTAAAGCTTGTGGGGGGTTTCTCGGCGGGCCTTAGCTAAAGTGTGGTGGCTTCCATGAATGAGGAGATAATCAGGGACTATAACACAACAGCATCCATCTATGACGACAGGTACAGGGAGGAGCAATCGCTGAAGATTTCGTTTGTAATGAGCAAAATCAGGCCCCATAATGGAAATACGGTGATCGATATAGGGTGCGGAACCGGGATGCTTCTGGAGCGGCTGAAGGATGATGGGTTGCATGTCGGCTTGGACGCATCTTCCGGGATGCTTAGAGAGGCAAAAAGGAAGGGAGTGTGTGCCGAACTTGTATTGGGAGATGCCCAATCGCTCCCCTTCAGGGAGAGATGTTTTGATATCGCCTACTCGATCAGTGTGCTGCAGCTGTTGGATGACCCGGAAACAACAGCCTCCGAGATCATAAGGGTCCTCAGAGGGGGAGGGGCATTCGCCGTGAGCATACTCCTAAAATTAGGGCCAGAAAAAATCAAAAAAATCACAGGCTTCTTCGGTTCCAGAAGCTCCAGCTTGGAGGTCTATGAGTCGGAGAGCATGAAGGACATCTTTCTGCTGGGGGAAAATAATCCCTGATTCGAAATCCCACAGCTTTTAACGACTCCGGCCTATAGGGGGATTTTGCCTTTTGCCTCAACTGCCTCACAATAAGGACGGTACTGCGGAATCTTTTTATAAGGATAAGAACAGCCATAAAACGGTGTCATATCAATGCCGAGCGAGCCAATTAGGTTATTGAATAAATCGCTGCACAACGAGATTTTAGTGAAGCTGAAGGACGGCCACGAGTATATGGGCAATTTGGTGAAGTACGACCTGACAATGAATCTGATCCTTACGGACGCCGTAGAGGCGGTCGATAACGGCAGTCCCGTGGCAAAGTACGGCAAAATACTGGTGAGAGGCAACAATATCCTCTACATAAAGACAGCATGAGCAGGAGTAGTTCGACACAGCGGACAGACGGCTAACCGGATATTTAGGCAATTTAGCAACATTTATCCGTCTGCCGAAGGTAGATCCATTCATGCCAAAAATTATCCAAATTCTTGGCATCGTAGGTAGTCTTAGGAAGAACTCTTTAAACAGGGCGCTTATGGATGCGGCTGTCGAGCTGGCGCCTCCGGAGGCGAAGATTGAGGTGGCATCTCTTGACGGCATCCCGTTATTCAATCAGGATCTTGAAAACGATCCACCTCAGGCCGTAACCTGGTTAAAGGCAAAGGTAAGGAAGGCAGACGCAATACTTTTTGCCACCCCCGAATACAACTACTCCATTCCTGGAGTCCTCAAGAATGCCATAGACTGGGCATCCAGGCCCTACCAAGATAATGCATGGAACGGAAAACCATGCGGAATAATGGGGGTGAGCACGGGGATGATAGGCACCGCAAGGGCACAGTCGCACCTGCGGCTTTCATGTGTTTTCCTGAACATGTTCCCGCTGAACAGGCCCCAGGTTTTCATCAGCTACGCTGAGGAGAAGTTCAAGAACGGAAGACTCGAGGACCAAAAGAGCAGGGACAAGGTCGAGGAAATGGTGAATTCCCTGATTCAGTGGGCACCCAAATTCATGCCAGGCCATGATGTATGAATCAGCGCTGCGCATGAAAAGATCGACGTGCCTTAACATTAATCCCCGAAAGTGATTTTTTTGGCATCGCACAGGAAGGGTGAAATTTGGCATAATTTATCTCTCCCCGCCTTTGACCAAAACAAACAAAAAAAAGATATGAAAGAAACCATAGTACATCATCATGTCCCCCGTTTTTGTCCATCTGTATACAGGCCCGCACAAGGGGCAAAGGTATTATCTGTCTAAATTGAGCTCGCTTGCTGGGACGATGGATTATACAGACGAGGCAGCACTCACGAATCTTTACGGTGAGATCAAGACTCTAAAGCTGAGACATATGCAGCATGCCGGCGCGGAGGAGAAATTCATCCATCCCGTCCTGGCGCAAAGAGTGCCTGGCAGCACCATAAAAATAGAAGCTGATCACCGTGAACAGGAGCGCCAACTGAATGAGCTCATATCCCACTTGGAAGGGATGCGCTCAGATTCCATCGATCCGGGAAAAAAAGTGGAGCTGGGCCTTGAGTTCTACAGGGCTTTGAACCGTTTCATTGCATACTACCTGATCCACATAGATTTTGAGGAGGAGCATCTGCAGCCCACCCTGTGGGCGCTGTTCTCCAGCGATGAACTGCTTGGCATCCTTAAAGATGTGCTGTCAAGCCAATCGCCGGAGGAGGGAACGTGGTGGCTGTCGACTATGCTCCCCGCAATGAATTTGAACGAACGCGCCGGGCTCATCTCCGCATCCAAGAACATGATGCCACCTGAGGTGTTCCAATCCCGGCTCGATTTAATCTCAAAGCGTTTAACTCCGGACGACTGGGCTGCTCTGAAAGTGAAGCTGGGGATTGATAAATAGGCGCGGAACCCAACTCTCCTCAAAAAACTGGGGAAAAGAAAAAAGGAGCATTTGATTCGCTAGGTGATGGACCGCGCTGCAGGTGATTCAGGCCCGCTTAACCCTCAAAGGTAGAAAAAGCACCGCTAGGGAAAACAAGAAACATGTGCATTATATAACCATCAGTAATATTTCAAAAAGAAAAACGATATTAAAGAGCATACATAATTTTTACCGAGTATCTATAAGTTTCAATATCCGGAGAGTTTAATCATGAGCGGTAGGAATATAGTCGTAGAATCCCTGAGGCAGCAGTCCACAGAGTCACACAGCATAGAGTTCGTTGAGCGGAAGGGCCTAGGTCATCCTGACTACATAACAGACAGCCTTTCTGAGGAGTTCAGTCTCGCATTGTGTGCTGAATACAGGAGGAAGTTCGGGCAGATCCTCCATCACAACGTGGACAAGGTGCTCCTCGTCGGAGGGCAATCAAATCCAAGGTTCGGCGGCGGCGAGATCCTCTCGCCAATTTACATACTGATGTCCGGGAGGGCCACCGCGGAGGTCAACGTGGACGGGGAGAAAGTTCAGATACCCGTCGGCAGGATTGCCGTAGATTCGGCAAAGGGCTGGCTCAAGAAAAACATAAGGCACCTGGACACCGACTCCCACGTCATATTCGACCACAGGGTCGGGAAGGGATCCGCGGATCTTGTGTGCGTCTACAATGCGGATGGGACCACCGACTGCCCCTGCTCCAACGATACCTCCTTCGGCGTTGGCTACGCGCCCTGGGATACCCTTGAGAAGCTGGTCCACGGTACGGAGAGGCTGTTGAATTCAGACAGCACGAAAAGGAAGGTGCCGGAGCTTGGCGAGGACATAAAGGTGATGGGGCTCCGGACGGGTAAGGAGATAAAGCTCACCATAGCCGCAGCCATGATATCCGGGCTTATACCTGACTTTGACCACTACACCTCGGTAAAGACAGATGTGAAAAGCATGGTTGAAGATTTCGCCGCCAAAACGTGCGGGATGCCCGTTGAGGTTTTCCTGAATA
>Ga0335078_10016790_pt1 | contig 10874 bp, 12 predicted proteins | sample Lox_Sample_32_FD_206711 | JGI IMG/M metagenome (GOLD analysis project Ga0335078, IMG submission 206711) | Soil microbial communities from Loxahatchee National Wildlife Refuge, Florida, United States - Lox_Sample_3.2 | ecosystem: Environmental > Terrestrial > Soil > Wetlands | place: USA... | reverse complement strand
CGTCGGCGAACATCACCGAGTCGCTGCGCCGGTTGCCGTAGAGCAGGGTGACGGAGGATTTGCCCTGCGCGGCGAGGACGGATCCGGCGATGGACAGGACGGGGGTGATCCCGCTGCCCGCGGCGATCAGCACGTGATGCCCGGGGGTGCCCAGGTCGGGGGTGAACGAGCCCGACGGCGCCTGCACGTCGATCACGTCGCCGGCCCGGACCTCGTGCACGAGCCAGCCGGACACCGCGCCGCCCGCTACCTCCCGGACGCCGATGCGCGGCGGGCGTCCGCGGACCGCGCAGATGGAGTAGGACCGGCGCTGATCGCCGCGGCGGACGGTCAGCGACTGCCCCGGCGCGAAGGCGAACCGCCCGGCCAGCGCGGACGGCACGTCGAAGGTCACCGCGGCGGAGTCGTCGGTGAGAGGGTCGACCCGCGCCACGGTGAGCCGGTGGAACTCGGTCTTGGGCATCAGATCGCCTTCACATGCTCGAAGGGCTCGCGGCAGGCCTCGCAGCGGAACAGGGCCTTGCACGCGGTCGCGCCGAACGCCGCGGTCTGCGTGGTGTCGCCTGACCCGCACCGCGGGCACGCGACCGGCTCGCGGCTCATGGTCAGGGTGAGCGGGACCGGCCCCGGGTCCCGCGGGGCCGGATGCGGCGGGGCGACGCCCGCCTCGCGCAGTTTGCGGCGGCCCTCGGCGGTGATCCAGTCGCTGCTCCACGGAGGCGCCAGCGCGGTGCGCACCGCGACCTCGGCGAAGCCGGCCGCCCTGAGCCGGTGCCGCAGGTCGCGGGCGATCTCGCGCAGTGCGGGGCAGCCCGAGTAGGTCGGCGTGATCGTCACCACCACCTGGTCGCCCTCGGCGCTGACGTCGCGCAGGATGCCCAGGTCGGCCACCGTCACCACGGGCAGCTCGGGGTCGGGCACCGCCGCGGCGATCGCACGGGCCCTGGCCAGGCCGGCCGCTGTCCTGGCGTACGCCGTCCTGGCGTACGCCGCGGGCCGCGTCACCATGTCGCGTCCGGATGGGCGCGGGCGACGCTCTGCAGTTCGGCCAGCAGGTACCCGAACGGCTCGGTGTGCACGCCCTCGCGGCCGGCCTTTCCCGCGACCCGGGCCAGTGGCGTGGCCTGCGGCCGCTCCAGGGTGGCCGCGGCGAGCACGGTGCCGAGCACCCCGTCGAATTCCGCGCGCAGCCCGGCCGGGTCGGCCGCCACCCCGGGCAGGGCGGCGGTCACCAGGTCGGCCTGGAACAGCTCGTCGACCAGCGGCCAGATAACCCCGAGCGCGGCCTGCATCTTGCCGTGCGACAGCGGCGTGCCGTCGCCGAGCCTGATCACCCACTGGGCCGCGTAGTCCCGGTGATAGGCCAGTTCCCTGGCGGCCTTCGCCGCGATGGCGGCCAGCACCGGGTCCGCCGACGAGGCCAGCCGGCCGAACAGCGCCAGCCGCCAGGCGGAGAAGACCAGCAGCCGGCCGGCCAGCTCGGCGAAGTCGGCGTCGGTGTGCTCGGCCAGCCGCACGCTGCGGAATTCGTGCTCGTCGCGGAAGAACGCCAGCTGATCCTCGTCGCGTCCGCGGCCTTCGGCCTGGCCCGCCCGGCTCAGCAGCATGCGCGCCTGCCCCAGCAGGTCCAGGGCGATGTTGGCCAGCGCGGTCTCCTCCTCGAGCTCGGGCATGCGCGTCATCCACTGCTGCAGCCGGTGCGAGTAGATCAGCGCGTCGTCGCCGAGCATCAGGCAGTAGGCGGCCAGCGCCGCCGCGTCGACCCCGTCCGGCACCGACGTGCCGATCCCCTCCAGCGGGTCGGCGAACCCGGTGCCGAACGCCCACCGGTGGTCCTCGGTCTCCTCGCTCAGGCTCTGGTAGGCGGCGAACTCATCCTCGGTCATCGGCGCCGGGCCCTACATGTGCGGGACATCGGCGGGGATGTCGTAGAACGTCGGGTGCCGGTACACCTTGTCGCCGGACGGCGCGAAGAACGGGTCCTTCTCGTCCGGGCTCGACGCGGTGATGTCGGCCGCCGCGACCACCCAGATGCTGACGCCCTCGTTCCGGCGGGTGTACAGGTCCCGGGCGTGGCGCAGGGCCATCTGCGGATCGGCCGCGTGCAGCGACCCGACGTGCACGTGGTTGAGCCCGCGCTTGCCGCGCAGGAACACCTCGTACAGCGGCCAGCCCGAGCGCACCTGGTCCTCGGTCATCAGGCGACCTCCCTCCGGCGCGCCGCATGCTTGGCCGCGTGCGCCGTGGCGGCCTCGCGCACCCAGGCGCCCTCCTCGTGGGCCGCCCTGCGGCGCGCCATCCGCTGCGCGTTGCACGGCCCGTGGCCCTTGAGCACGGCCATGAACTCGTCCCAGTCCACCGAGCCGAAGTCGTAGTGCCCGCGCTCGGCGTTCCACTTCAGCCCGGGGTCGGGCAGGGTGACGCCGAGCTTGTCCGCCTGCGGCACCGTCATGTCCACGAACCGCTGCCGCAGTTCGTCGTTGGTGTGCCGCTTGATGCCCCAGGCCATCGACTGGGCGGTGTTCGGCGACTGGTCATCGGGCGGCCCGAACATCATCAGCGACGGCCACCAGAACCGGTTCGTCGCGTCCTGCACCATCGCGCGCTGCGCCGCCGAGCCGCGCATCATCGTCAGCAGCAGCTCAAAGCCCTGCCGCTGGTGAAACGACTCCTCTTTGCAGATCCGCACCATGGCCCGGGCATAGGGGCCGTAGGAGGAGCGGCACAGCGGCACCTGGTTGCAGATGGCCGCCCCGTCGACCAGCCAGCCGATCACCCCGACGTCGGCGTAGGTCAGCGTCGGGTAGTTGAAGATCGAGGAGTACTTCTGCCGTCCGTTCAGCAGCTTGCCGGTGAGGTCGGCGCGGTCGGCGCCCAGCGTCTCGGCCGCCGAGTACAGGTACATGCCGTGGCCGGCCTCGTCCTGCACCTTGGCGATCAGGATCGCCTTGCGGCGCAGCGAGGGAGCCCGGGTGATCCAGTTGCCCTCCGGCTGCATGCCGATGATCTCCGAGTGGGCGTGCTGGGCGATCTGGCGGATCATCGTCACCCGGTAGGCGTCCGGCATCCAGTCCCGCGGCTCGATGCGCCGCTCGCGGGCGATCGTGTCCTCGAAATGGGCCTCGAGGTCGCCCGCCTCGCCGGGCGCGGCCGCGGCCGGGGAAAGCGTTGTCATCGCCACCACCTCTCCGGACCATCGTAAGTACCGTGAGAGCCGTATGCCCGCGGGCACTATTATTTACCGGACGTTCGGTCACATAATACAGGAGGCGGTCGCGATGTCACACCTGCCGAGCGTGGCGGCGATGATGGCGAAGGACGAGGCCTCCCGCCGGCTCGGCATCGAGCTGATCGACCAGGGCGAGGGGCGGGCGGTGACCCGCATGACGGTGCGCGACGACATGGTGAACGGGCACGACATGGCCCACGGCGGCCTGATCTTCGCCCTGGCCGATACCGCGTTCGCCTGCGCCTGCAACAGCTTCGGGCCGGTGACGGTGGCCGCGTCGGCCGAGATCGTCTTCGTCGCGCCCGCGCGGGCCGGGGACGTCCTGGTGGCCGAGGCGGTGCTGCGGACCCGGTTCGGCCGGGCCGGGCTCTACGACGTGACCGTCCGGCGGGACGGCGACGTGATCGCTGAGTTCCGCGGCCGCAGCCACCAGCTGGGCCCGGTCTCTTGAGCTCGCCCGCCGCGCCCGGCGCGGGCCGCCCGGCGGCCGTGGTCCCCTCGTCACGGCCGCGCCGCGGGCGGCCCGGCTATGACCTGGCGTCCGTGCTGGCGGTGGCCGTCGAGCTGTTCAACGAGCGCGGCTACGACGGCACGAGCATGCGGGACCTGGCGGGCAGGCTCGGCATCGCCAAGTCGGCGATCTATCACCACGTATCGGGCAAGGAGGAACTGCTCCGCCTCGCCCTGGACCGGGCCCTGGCCGGCCTGTCGGTGGTGGCGGACCGGGCGCGCGCGCTCCCCGCGCCGGCCATCGAGCGCCTGGAGTACCTGGTCCGGGGCAGCGTCGAGGTCCTCGAGGCGGAGTCGCCGTACGTCACCCTGCTGCTCCGGGTGCGCGGCAACACCGACGTCGAGCGGGCGGCACTCGACCGGCGGCGCGCCTTCGACCGGTTCGTCGCCGAGCTGGTGGCCGAGGCCGTGCGCGATGGCGACATCCGGCCCGACGCGGACGCGATGATCACCGCGCGGCTGCTGTTCGGCCTGGTGAACTCCATCGTGGAGTGGTACCGGCCAGGCCATCAGTCCCGGGGCGGCACCGCGGCGTCGCTGGCCGACCCGGTATGCGCGATGGCCTTCGACGGCCTGCGCGCCGGGCGCCGCTGACGGTCAGTAGCGGATCGCGATCTCGCGGCCGTGACGATCGCGCTGCGGCCGGCCCGGAAGGGTCACCGCCTGGCCGGTGGCGATGCGCCAGGTGCTCCAGGCCGCGGCCGCCGCGTCCAGGGCGTCGGTGACCGGGGCCAGCGGGACCCGGGGGACCGCGAGGCCGGCCCGGGCCAGCAGCTCGCGGCGCAGGCCGCGTCCGGCCTCGGTGTGCTTGCTGCAGGCCAGGGGCGCGCCCGCCATCGCGCCGAACGCCAGCTCCGGATGCACCTCGTACAGCGGATGACCGCAGGCCTCGCGGTACCGGCCGGCCTCGGCGAGCTTGGCCCGCAGGCCCCACGCCTGGATGCTGAGACCCTGGCCGGTCAGCTCGCGGCAGCGCCGGTTCGCGGCCTGGTAGCTGGCCTGCGCCCAGACCGCCCGGGGCGGGATGGCAAAGACGGAGCTGCGCCGGGGCCCGAGCAGGCCGCGCGCCGCCCGGTCCGCCTCGCGCCAGCCCGACTCGAGCAGGCCCAGCGGCATGTCGATCCCGACCACGCTGGCGCTGGCTCCCTCGAGCACCCCCGCCAGGGACTCGTGCACGCGCACGCCCTCCACCTGCCCGGGCCCGCCCGGCCCGGCCGCCTCCAGGCTGACCGCGACCCAGCCGCGGCGGCAGGCGTCCACTCCGGTTACGCGCACGGCGACCCTCTCCCCGGGATCTGGCGGGTTTGTCCGGCGAGGCTACCGCCTCACGGCCCGCGGAGCCGCTAGGGTGCCCTTGTGGCCGAGATCACCATCGACGTCACTGGTCACCGGCCGGACCGCGCCAGGGCCCGGCTGAGGCTCGTCCGCGACCCGGCCCCCGCCCGGGATCGCTGCCCGGCCCGGCCCGGGCGTGCCGTCACCGTCCGCTGCACGGCGCCCGATGCGCTGTCCAACTTCGCCGCCGTCCTGGAGCTGACCGCCGACGGGCAGATGCGCTGCGGCGCGTCCACCCGGCGGCCGTTCGCCGCGACGGTCAGGCTGGTCGACGACGTCCTGGTCGGCGGCGACTACTACGACCGCGGCGGCGAGCCCATCGCGGCGTTCGGGTGGCCGATGCTGCTGCAGTCCGGCGGCCTGGCCCGGCTGACCGGGACCGCGCTCGAGCTGACCCCGCGCGGTGAGGCGGCGCTGGCCCGGCCGTCTTACCAGGCGCTCGGCGCGCTGTGGGAGCGGTGGCTGAAGAGCGTGTCGCACGATGAGCTGTCCCGGATCGAGGCGATCAGGGGACAGCACAAGGCCGCCACGCTGACCCCGGCGGCCAGGCGCCGCGCCGCGGTGGCCGACGGGCTCGCCGCCATCAGGCCCGGCGAGTGGGTCGACGTCGACACCATGTTCGGGATCCTGGCGACGCAGCCGGCGCCGCTGATGGCGGCCAGGAGCCGGATCGCGCTCTGGCGGCTCTATCTCGCCGATTCGTGCCGCGGGTCGCTCGGCCACGCCGGCGGGCGGGCCTGGGCGGTCGTCGAGGGCCGGTACGCGCTGTGCGTCCTGTTCGAGTACGCCGCCACCATGGGCATGGTCGACGTGGCGTACGCCGATCCGAGGGGAGCCCGCGAGGACTACCGCGGCCTGTGGGGTGCCGATGGCTACGACTGCCTGTCCCGCTACGACGGCCTGGCCGCCGTGCGGGTCAACGATCTGGGCGCCGCGGTCCTGCACGATCCCGGCGCCCTGCCCGCCCTCGGCCTCCCGACGCCCAGGCGGGATCCTCAGTAGGCCGCGGCGCGGCCAACCATCCGCGGCGCCGCCCCGTCATAAGGGTGAGCGGATAGCGGAGGACCTCGGTCTCGGCAGCGGCAGTCAGGTGACTCTAATCCCGTTACAGGAAAGCGTGCTGTCATGAAGAGGGCGCCGAGGACAGACGTGGAGGCATCTTGGCATCCTCCCCGGCTTGAAGGCCGAGGATTTCCGCGTACAGCTAGCAGCATTAGAACAATACCACGAAAAAAAAGGAAGAACACGTGCTAGAATCAAGATTGTCCGTGAGGACCTGCCCGGGGGCACCGGGTGGCTGCGCGGGAAGGGCCGAGGTTACCCGGCCGGCGCACCGCGAACCTCCGCGTACGGCTAGCAGCCCTGCGAGGATGCCACACCTGGCGGGGCCCGCCCGTGTCGCGAGAGCCAAGCGGCGGCGGGTCCCGCAGCATGTTGCCGCGCCGTATCCGGCGCTCCTCCCGGGCCTGAACGCCGGGGTTTCCACGCCGGAGGTTTTGTGATGAGACGGATCTGGCTGGCCCTGGCGGCCTGCCTGGCGCTGGTTCTGACGAGCGGCGGTACCGCCGCGGCCACGGTGGCGGCGGGCGCGGGCGTTGCCGTCACCGCCGCCGAGCAGCTGCCGGCCGGCGACGGCCCGCCCGGGTTCTGGTGGGGCTCGGACAGCTGGCCGATCCCGGTGACCGGCAGCGCGCCCTACAGCATGCCGCGCCTGGGCGGCGCCTACGGCGGCTACATCGGGATGACCGGGAACTGGGCCTACTGGCTGGGCTGCAAGGGCGGCTTCATCGCCTTCTCCTCGGCCAACGCGGCGCAGGCGCACACCAACTACGTCACCTACCACCGGGGCGTCGGCGTCGGCGCCTACTGGTTCATGGGCGGGCCCGGCGTGGACCCGCGCTGGAACGGGACCACGGCCGAGGCCTCCGCGTGGGGCGCGCGGCAGGCGGCGCGGGCGCTGTCCGACATCGCCAACGGCACATTCGACTACAAGGTGGTGTGGATGGACGTCGAGCTGCCCGGCATCGCGCCCGCGCCCGACAACGGCTGGAACAGCGTCTACACCTCGCCGTGCAGCGGGGTCAAGAAGCAGTCGTCGGTCCCCGCGGCCACCGATCGCGCCGACTTCAACGGGTTCGCCAATTACATCGCGGCGCACTCCTCGTACAAGGTCGGCGTCTACTCCTCGCCGGGCGTCTGGGCGTCGATCTTCGGCACCGGCAGCGCGGCCTCGATCCCGAACACCTACGAATGGACCTACGAGCCCGAGACCACGAACTTCGGCAACGCGCCGTACGGCTGGTGCCTGAAGTCCGGCGGGTGCGCGAAGTTCTTCGGCGGCCAGACCAGCTCCAGCCCGTACGCGCTGATGTGGCAGTGGTCGGGCGGCGGCGGCGTGAGCAACGGCGTCGGCGACTTCGACCAGATCGACAGCAGCCGCCTCGGCTGAGGCTGCTAGCCGGCGATCAGCGGCTCGAGCAGGATGTCCGGGTGCTCGCGCTGCACCTGGGCGAGCCGCCACTTGTCGCTGAACAGGGCGAGCAGGGCGCCGTCGTGGCGGCGGGTCAGCACCTCGACGGCGCGCTGGCCCGCCAGGGTCCGGGCGCCATCAGGATCCGCCCGCCGGGCCAGGCTGTAGTCCAGGTGATCGAGCTCGGCGCGGGCGCCGAACTCGTGCTCGAGCCGGTGCAGCACCACGTCAAACTGCAGCGGGCCGACGGCGGCCAGCACCGGCGCCTGGTCGCCGCGCAGGTCGGAGGAGAGGACCTGGACGACGCCCTCGGTGTCCAGCTGCTCGATGCCCCGCCGGAACTGCTTGGCCTTGCCCGCCTCCTTGCCGCGCACCACGGCGAAGTGCTCGGGCGCGAAGCTCGGGATGGGCGGGAACTCCACCGGCAGATTGGCGTACAGCGTGTCGCCGGGGCGCAGTGCGGTGGCGTTGACCAGGCCGATCACGTCGCCGGGGAAGGCCTCTTCGACGGTCTCCCGGTCCTGGCCGAACATCGACTGCGCGTACTTGGTCGCGAACGGGCGCCTGGTCGCGGCGTGGGTGAGCACCATGCCGCGCTCGAACCGGCCCGAGCACACCCGCACGAACGCCATCCGGTCCCGGTGCGCCGGGTCCATATTGGCCTGTACCTTGAACACCAGCCCGGAGAACGGCGCGTCGACCGGCCGGGGCGAGCCCTTGACGTCGTCCCGCGCCGACGGCGGGGGAGCGAGCGAGGTCACGGCGTCGAGCAGCCGCCGGACCCCGAAGTTCGGCAGCGCGGCCCCGAACAGCACCGGGCTCGTCACCCCGGCCAGGAAAGACGACATGTCGACCGCGGCGCCGTAAACCTCGTCCAGCAGCGCCAGTTCTTCCTGCGCCGCGGCGAACGCCGCGCCGTCGCGAGCCTGCGCCGCCGCGGGATCCATCACCGTCTCCAGGGCACGCCCGGCCCCGCCCGGGGTCCTGGTAAAGGTGACGTACTCGCCGGTGGTCCGCTCGATCAGGCCGCGGAACTCGCCGGCCACCCCGACCGGCCAGTTCACCGGGGCCGGGTGCAGCCCGATCCGCTGCTCGATCTCATCGAGCAGCTCGAGCGGCTCCCGGCCGGGCCGGTCCCACTTGTTCACGAACGTGATCACCGGCACGGCCCGGCTGCGGCACACGTCGAACAGCTTCAGCGTCTGCGGTTCCAGGCCCTTGGCCGAGTCCAGCAGCATGATCGCGCAGTCCACCGCGGAGAGCACCCGGTAGGTGTCCTCGGAGAAGTCGGCGTGGCCCGGGGTGTCCAGCAGGTTCAGCACCGTGTCGTGGTAGTCGAAGCGCAGCGCCGCGGAGGTGATCGAGATGCCCCGGGCGCGCTCCATCGCCATCCAGTCCGAGGTCACGCCCCGGCGCCCGGCCTTGCCGTGCACCGCGCCCGCCTGGGTGATCGCCGACGCGTGCAGGGCCAGGGCCTCGGTGAGAGTCGACTTGCCCGCGTCCGGGTGGCTGATCACCGCGAACGCCCGGCGCTTGCCCGCTTCTGCCAGCACCCCGTTGTCGGGCGGCCTGCCGCCGGGCGCCTTCGTGTCGGCGGCCCGCGGAGGCGCCCCCGTATCCGCCATGGTCACTTACGTGAGGATACTGGGTCTGTGGACCGCGTCCTGACCATTCCGAACGCGATCAGCGCCCTCAGGCTGGCCGGGGTGCCGGTCTTCCTGTGGCTGGTGCTCGTGCCGAGGACCGCGACCGCCGACGCCTGGGCCGTGGCGCTGCTCATCGTGGCCGGGCTCTCCGACTGGCTGGACGGCAAGATCGCCCGCGCGCTGAACCAGACCAGCCGCCTCGGCCAGGTGCTCGACCCGGCCGCGGACCGGCTGTACATCGCGGCCACCATCATCGCGCTCGCCGTCCGGGCCATCATCCCGTGGTGGCTGGTCGCCGTCCTGGCGCTGCGCGAGCTCACCGTCGGGGTCGCGCTGGCGGTGCTGCGGCGGCGGGCCGGGTTCGGCACCCTCCAGGTGAGCCTGGTCGGCAAGGCCGCCACGCTTTGCCTGCTTTATGCTTTCCCCTTGCTCTTTCTTGGTGATCACCCCGGCTGGGGCGGGACGCTGGCCCGGGTAATAGGCTGGGCCTTCGCGACCTGGGGAACTGCCTTGTACTGGTGGGCTGCGATGCTGTATCTCGCGCAGGTGAGAAGCCTGATAAGTAACGCCGCGAGTGCGTGAAGTCACAAGGCGCATCCTTGATTCCGCCCGTGACGGGGTGCACATAATGGCGGAAACCGGGAAGGAGCGTTATGCAAAACCGGCTGCGAGTGCAGGCCTTCTGGGCCTGCGCGAGCGGCCGGTGCAGGCGCACGGGCATCAACCTCAGCGGGTTCTTGCATAACGCGAACTTTTGCATAAGACACAAGGAGCCACGAAGCCATTGAAGGCCGTCGTCATGGCAGGGGGAGAGGGGACGCGCCTGCGGCCGATGACCGCGAACCAGCCGAAGCCGCTGCTGCCCGTGGTCAACCGCCCGATCATGGAACACGTGCTGCGGCTGCTCAAGCGGCACGGGTTCGACGAGACCGTCGTGACCGTCCAGTTCCTCGCCGCCCTGGTCCGTAACTACTTCGGCGACGGCGAGGAGTTCGGGATGAGCCTGCAGTACGCCACCGAGGAGATGCCGCTCGGCACCGCCGGCAGCGTGCGGAACGCCGAAGACGCGCTGCGGGACGAGCCCTTCCTGGTCATCTCGGGCGACGCGCTCACCGACATGGACCTGACCGCGCTGGTCGGGTTCCACAAGGACAAGGGCGCGCTGGTCACCGTGGCGCTGGCCAGGGTGCCGAACCCGCTGGAGTTCGGCATCGTGATCACCGACGAAGACGGCCAGATCCAGCGGTTCCTCGAGAAGCCGACCTGGGGCCAGGTGTTCTCGGACACCGTCAACACCGGCCTCTACGTGATGGAACCCGAGGTCCTCGCGGAGGTCCCGCCGGGCGAGGCGGTGGACTGGTCAGGCGACATCTTCCCGCAGCTGCTCAAGCGCGGCGCCCCGCTGTACGGCTACGTCTCGGAGAGCTACTGGGAGGACGTCGGCACTCACGAGAGCTACCTCAAGGCGCAGGCCGACGTGCTGGCCGGGCGGGTGCAGGCCGACATCGCCGGCTTCGAGGTCTCGCCGGGCGTCTGGGTCGCCCCGAGCGCCGAGGTCGACTCGGACGCGGTGCTCACCGGCCCGCTGTGCGTCGGCGATTACGCCAAGATCGAGGCCGGCGCGCACCTGCGCGAGTACACCGTGATCGGCAGCAACGTGGTGGTCAAGGAGGGCGCGTTCCTG
>Ga0335078_10016789_pt1 | contig 10874 bp, 5 predicted proteins | sample Lox_Sample_32_FD_206711 | JGI IMG/M metagenome (GOLD analysis project Ga0335078, IMG submission 206711) | Soil microbial communities from Loxahatchee National Wildlife Refuge, Florida, United States - Lox_Sample_3.2 | ecosystem: Environmental > Terrestrial > Soil > Wetlands | place: USA: Florida... | reverse complement strand
CTGATCTGTTCGACCGCTACGCTGATCTGCTGTTGCATCGCGGGGTAGAGGGCTTCGTCACCGTGGACCTGAACCTGCAACGCTCGCTGCCTTTGCCAACGGTGGCGGTGGCGGGCCACGCTTCGCATGAGGGCGTCACCAATATCGTTCTTGATCAGGGCAAGGCCGCGGTCCTGGCGATTCAGCACCTGGTTTCTCTCGGGCACTGCGACATTGCCGTGATTCGCGGCAACCCCGCCAGCTCGGATGCCGAAGACCGGTGGCGCGCGGTATGCGATGCGGCGGCGGCGGCGGGAGTGCCCATACGTCCGCAGCTCACGGTGCAAATTGATGTGGACGATTCTTCCCCGCAGATGGGGTACCCCTACACCCGCGAATTGCTGGCGCGGAAGCAGCGCTTCACGGCGCTGTTCGCCTACAACGATATCGCCGCCATTGGGGCCATTCGTGCCCTGCAGGAAGCCGGCCTACAGGTGCCGCGCGACGTTTCCGTGGTGGGCTTCGACGATATTCCCGGCGCAGCCTTCCACTTTCCCAGCCTGACCACCGTGCGCCAGCCCTTGCGGCGGATGGGCGAGATCGCCGCCCAGATCCTGCTGGAACGCATAGAGGGGAAAAAAGATTATCCGCGCGAAATTGCGGTCGAGCCGGAGCTGGTGATTCGCGAGTCCACGGCTCAAGCTCCCACCGGGTGAAGGCCGGTTCTATCCCAGCTCCAGGATCTCCCGCACGGCGCGGTGCGCCTGGTCAATGGCGCCATCGGTGTAGGCGTGGCCGCCGGCATCGGCGTTGGCAATCGAGATGCGTCCGAGGCGCTGCCTTCCTATCACGCACGGCCTCTGGTCAGCCGGGCAATCGGCATCGAACAGAGAATCGTACTCGTAGGTGTAGCCGTGGGCCCAGCGATTGACCGTGATGGCTTCGATATCGCGCGCGGGATCGAAGCCGGCCGCGCCCAGCATGCGCCCTAACTGATCACGAATATTCCGCTCAAAGGTAGAAAAGGGCGTGCCCATCAACTCAAAGCGCCCCATGCGGTATTGCTCGCGCCGCGCCAGGCCGGGATGGCAGGGCGTGCGCAGCATGAAGAGCACCATCGGTTCGTCGGGATGGCTGGGGAACTCATACTGGCCAATACTGACGGGAAAGTCCAACGCGACATAGGAGTGGTAGCCGCCCGGCGCCACAATCTGATGAATTCCGAGCTTCTGAAAAGCGCTCCAGTTGCGAATCGCCACATGGGTGTAAATCAGCGGCGCCTTAACTCCGGAATGCAGAGCTTCTTTTTGTTTCTCCGGAAGCTCCGGGCAAAGATACGGAATCATCATGTTGAAGCAAGCCAGAACACAGGCGCGGGCTTGCACCTTCTGCAGTTTTCCGCTCTGCATGTAGGCGACTTCCACCCCCCGGCTGGCATGTGACTCCCCCAGATTGCGCACCTGCACCGCCGTGGAGTTCAAACGAAGCCGAACCTGCGAGTCCGCCTGGTCGAGACGGGCGTAATCTGCCTGCGCCGTAACCACATCCTCCATTGTGTGTCCGGGAATGCTGCCCGGAATCAAAGACCGCACCAGCAGGCGCGCGATAGAGGCATTGCCATCAGGAAAATGAAAGATGTAAGGCTCTTCCTTCTCGTGGGCCTCCAACCCCAGGCCGTCGAAGCCCGCATAGGTAAAGGAGTGGTAGTCATCGCCGGCGTAATAGCAGGTAAGGGCCGCGACGGCGTCAATGCCCACCGCAAACAGGTCGTGCGGAAATGTTTGAAAAAACGGCAGTACTGCCGGGTCCGCCTTGCAAACCTTGGTGAGGAAATCGGCGTAACTCATGTGGGCCAGGCGCTGCATTTTTTCCTGGCGGGAAAGGCCGGACAGATAATCGGCCTTCTCGGTGTACAGGCGATCAATTTCGCTGCGCAGGTGCGGCGAGAGCGGGCTGTGCTCCAGGAATTGTTTCCAGGGGAGTTTTCCCATGCCGACGACCAGCCGATCCGCGCCGAAGGTTTCACGGTCGAAAAAGCAGGCGGTCTGCAAGCCGGCATAGAGGTTGCGCTGGTAATCGTTGTAGAACTTCTGCGTCTCAATGCCGAGATCCGCCAACAGCCGCTTTGCCACCGCGCTGTATTCGGAAGGACTTTCGATGGACTGGGCGCCACCATAGCTGAGCAAGAGGCGGCCGCCGGCGTGAAATTCGTTGCGCTTGGCATGGCCGCCGAAATCGTCGTGATTCTCGAGAATCAGGATGTGGGCGTTTGGCCCGGCCTGCTGGCGAAAGAAGTACGCGGCAGCCAAGCCACTGATTCCGCCGCCGACAATCACCAGATCATAGTGCTCGCCAGTATCCTGCGGCGCGCCGGCGTTCTGCCAGAAGCCGCCATCGCGAAGCTGATGGGCGTAGGTGTAACTGCCTTCGTGATCGCCGCGAAGGCCGGTGAGGCCGGGAGGGTAGGTTGGGGTGCCTGGGGCGCCTGTCTTGACGGGCCAGGGAATAGCGGCCAGCAATGAGCCGCCGATCGCAATACGTACTCCATCAAGGAAGTCGCGGCGGGTGATGGGCCGGTCCATGCCCAGCTCGCGGTCGCGCGAGCCTTCTTCCCGCGAGGCCTGGCCGCGGGCGTCGTCTTCCTGGGGATCGCGACTCATGGCGTGGAGAGCTGCTTAACCTTACTGAAATTCTGCAAGGTTCGAACTTTAGAGAAAGCGGAGAAGGGCTGTCAAGCCGGGTTTGACCATAGGGAACCGCCTTCCGTACAATAGCTTTCGAGCGGTCACCAAATTACTCTGGAAAGAATCACTGGATCAGGATGGCAAATCATTTTTCGGCGCTGAAGCGCGCCCGTCAGACGGAAAAACGAAGCGCCCGCAACCGGGCCAATACCTCACGCCTGCGCAGCACCCTGCGTGCAATGCGCGAAGGCCTCGCCAAGGGCGATAAGCAGGCCGCCGAGCAGGCCTTTCGAGCAACCGTTTCCGCGCTCGATAAGGCCATTCAGAAGGGCGTTCTGCACGAGAACACCGCCTCGCGCTATAAGTCCCGCCTGAGCGCGCGACTGAATGCTCTGAAATAATCTTCTTCCCAACCTTGCTGCCCTGGCTCTGCGCTGCGGTGGTCAAACCCGGCGCAGATGTGATATTGTCCGGCCTCAATGGGGCGTGAAAGACCGTAAACCCCCGAATGGGAGGAGAGCATGGCCATTATCGAAGCCAAGAGTACGGTCGAAGTGCGCGGAAACCTGGATGCGGTGGTGCGCGAATATTCCTTTCCCGACGTGCATATCGGGCCAGGCGAAGATGAGTCTCCCTGGGTGCCGTTCAAGGAAAATGTCTTTATTCGCCATCAGAGTTTCGACGTGCGCCACAACATCTACGCCAACACCCTCTGGGTGAAGAAAGGCGGCGCGCTGGGCAAGCACCGCCACCGCGGCAAGGTCTTTGCCTGCACCCTGGAAGGCAGCTGGCGATATCTCGAATATGACTGGGTTGCCACGCCGGGCAGTTACGTGCAGGAGAGTCCGGGGGCGATTCACACCCTGGTCTCGGACCATCCCCAAGGCATGAAGACTTTCTTCCTGCTGCACGGGGCAGTCGAATTTTTCGACGACAACGAGAACCTGATGGAAACGCTGGACGTGTTCTGGTTCATTGACCACTATCTGAGTTACTGCAAAGAACACGGGATTCCGGTCAACAAAAAGCTGTTTGTGTGAAGCTAAGGAAATCAAACAGGCCAAGAACGGCCCGGCGTCTGTATTGCGCGAGCAGCGGTGGATCCTTTGTGGTGAGCGCGCCGGCCTTCTGACCAATCCCACTTTTTGCGCATCCAAGCCGCCGGTTCGCTTCTTCAACGACCACTTTGGCCGCGGCTTGGAATGATACGGCGCCCACTATCGGAAGCAGAGAACCAGTCGCCGCGTAGGCGAAGTGGCGACCACGAGCGTGCACGAGGGAAGAAGGGCCGCTAATGCCGCTGGCTGGCCCTGCGCCTACGTTCTTGCTCTTGTTGCATCTGCTCGAGGCTGGGCTCCACCGAGGGCCCGTACAAGGCTTTCACCCAGCGCGGATTCTTCCACTCCGGCCCGCTCTCATTTGCCGTTTCGAATCTGGTGAGCGCCTGGTCCGATTGGCCTCCTTGCCAGAAGGCAACCGCCTCAGCCATGGTGAAGTTCGAGGGAACATCGGGGCCGCCATAGATGCTGCCCAGTTCCTGCAATGAGTCAGCCAGGCGCCGCCGCTCGATATCAATCCAGCCCAACTCCGTGAGGAAGCGCGCATTGCCCACGCGCAGTTGAGCGGCGCTGCCAACCAGGTTGTCAGCAGTTTCATAATCACCGGCGAGGTAATACCACCAGCCAAGCTGGGCCAGCGCATTCGGGTCCCCGCTTGATTCTGTAGTCACGCTTATCTTTGCCTGAAGTTCTTTCGCCGGCGCAGGGTCGCCGGCCAATAGCGCCAGCCCCGCCGACGGAACGTCGAGTTTCATCGCTTCTTCGTGTGGCAACGACTCCGCCCAATGCCGGAACGTTGCTGCCGCCCGTTGCCGGTCTGCCGCCGCCAGCGCCATCGCGTAGTTCTCTGCGGCCTCCGGTCGTGAGGGATCAAGCTCAAAAAGCCTGCGGTAGGTCTCTGCCGCCGCGGCAAAATCCGCTTGCGCAAACTGCGCTCTGGCCAGAACCTCCAGCGCTCGCGGGTGATCCGGGTGCAATTTCAAGGACTGCAAAGCCAGTTGCTGGGCCTGCGTGTACCTGCCGGCGTGCAACGCCTCCGCGGCCTCGGCGCTGCGGAAGACATAGGCCACCCGCAGATCGCGCTCGGCGTGCAATGGCCAATGCTCTTCCGCGGCCAGCCGCTGAATCTGCGCGATGCGCTCCGAGGCAAACGGATGGGAGCGGAAATAGCCTTCGATCGTCTGCTGCGCAACCTGCGACATCTCCTGCTGTGGAGTCCGGGCCCGCGCCTGGTACTCCTCATAAAGACGTTGGAAGGTCTCAAACATGCGGATGGCGCCGTTGGCCGAATAGCCGGCCTGCACCGCCAGCCGCGCGCCTTCGCGGTCGGCTTCGAGCTCCTGATCTTTGCTGTAGCCGGCCTCGAAGACCTCAACAGGAATGGCAAACAGCCCACCCAGCGGAATCTTTCGCAGGGCCTGCTCCTGCTGTGCGCGCTCGGCGCAATGGTAATGGTCAATGTGTTCGATTTCGTGGCCGAGCACGGCGGCAAGCTCGTCTTCGCTATCCATCAGGCGCAGCATGCCCTCGCCGAGGTAAACGTGCCCGCCCGGCAAGGCAAAAGCATTGATGAAATACTGGTCTGGAATGTAATGGAAGCGGTACGGCAGCTTGCGATGCGCCTGCGCCGCAAGACGTGAACCGACCTGGGTGAGATAGGACTCGACATCGTTCTTTTCCGGATCGCGCGTGGCGTTTTCTCGTTCTTCGGACGCATAAGCGCGCGCCAGCTGGTTGCCGATCGCAATCTCCTTCGCGTCTGACATGCGGGTAAAGCTCACCGGCATGCGGGTAAGCTCCTGCTCGGTGTCAGCGATCAGATAGAGAATGGGCGCCGGCCCGGGTGGCACGTCCACCTTGCGCCGTTCGCCCAGCCAGATGGCGCTCACGCCGAGCAGCACAATCCCCGCCAATGCCAGCCCTCGCCTCATAGATATTGCCGCATCGCCTCACGATGCCGGGTGTAGAGAAACGAAACAAACAGCAGCGCCGCGCCCAGCACGATCAAGGTCAGATAGCGGTCGCGCGGGTTCAGCCGCCACACATCCACCAGCAGAATCTTCCCGGCGCATAGCAGCAGCAAAAATAAGCCCGAGATGCGGAAGCTGCGCTCCCCCAGCCACAAAGCGAAAAGGAAAATCGCCACCCCTTCCACTCCCCACGTCAGGGTGACCATGCCGTGCCGGGTTTCGAGCGCCAGAAGGACTGTCAGTAAGATCAGGCCAATAAAAAACAAGACCTGCTCGGGACGGCGCGCAATCAAGGTAAGCATTCGCACCAGGCCGGTTTCGGTGAGGGGATCGTCTTTCCTCCGCAATTTCATCGCGAAAACCAGCGAGGCAAACAACAGAAAGACTACCGCTCCCACGCTCAGCCAGCGGCTCTCGGCAGCGGGCGCGGGAAAGTAGGTGCGCTGGTAGAAATTATGCAGAATCGTGCGAAACAGAACGCCAAAGGCAACCAGCAAGCCTTGATGGAGAAAAATTGGCCGGCCGCTTCTCCACGCGATGGCGAGCAGGGCAAAAGCAAGCGCCGCCCAGCCCGCCGCCACCCAATCAGGCGGCAGTTCAAAGCGCATGAGCGCCGCGATGGTGATCGTCCCGAGATAGCAGGTTTGCGCCTCGACCCGGAATTTGCGTTCCCAATCATGCGGTTCGCCTTCCCCGCGAAGCCGGACATAGGCATAGAAGAACACGAGAGCCATTGGAAGCACGGTATAGAATCGCGGGCTGATCTCGCCGGGGTTCCCCGCGGCGCTCAGGTTCACAAAGAAGATTCTCAGGAATCCTGCCATCAGCAGTGCGTAAGCCTGCATGCGCAAAGCCAGGTTCTTGCCTGCCAGGCCAAGTTCGAGCAGCACGATTCCACCGACCACCCAGGCCTCGCTCACGCTGACCGGGCGAAGCTCATACCAGGCTAGCAGCGCCAGCAGGAATGACGCGGCCCAGGTGTAGGCCCCGCTCACCCATCGCGGCGCAGCGAAGGGAACATCTTCCTCGGCAAGGTTCGGTGCAGCGCTCCAGGACGAGGTCACGTAGAGCAGAGCCGCCGTCGCCGCCACGGTGATAAGCCGCAACGTCAGACCATGCCACTTCTGCGCGGCATCCAGGTTGAGGGAAAGAACGCGCACCACGGCGAGAATCGCCAACCCGTTCGCCTGGTAGCCCAGCTGTGGAACTTTCCATCTCCACCCGGTGAGAGCCAGCGCCAATCCGAGGGCCGCCCAGGCGACGGCCGTCCACGACTCGGGGAAAGCGGCCCAGGCCGCGATCAGCAGCAGCACGCCGCCGGCATAGGAAAGGTCGTGCAGCCAGCGCCCATCAAACTCCACTGTGAACAGTTCTTTCCAGCGTCGAAATACGATGTGCGAGTTCACGTAGAAGAGCCCGGCCGCCGCCAGAAAAATCAGGGCCAGAGGGAAGTCGCTGTGCACATAGGCGCCATCCATGCGCATGCCCGCGACTTGCGCCGCATCCACGCTGATCATCTGCCCCGCAACGACGGCCAGCGCCATCAGCCCCAGCCTGCGGAACACGACCTCGCGCGTCCACACTCCGATCAGAAACAGCGCTTCAGCCTCAAACAGCCACAATACGGAAAGGCGCATCCCCGAATAGCGAAAGGGCAGGGCGGCCACCAGCAAGACGACGCCCAGCGTGCTGAGTACGATCACCGCGCTGCGCCGGCGGCGAGTGATGGGCAGCTGCCCCAGGGCGAGTTCGATGGCGCCGATCGCCAGCAGCGCCCAGAAGGCCCACTGCGGATGCACCGATTGATATTTGAAGAGCGCCAGCAGCAGCGCTGTATTCAGCAGTCCCGCGGCGGTGGAGACGTGCTCTTGCCACTCCTCCCGCGGCTTTCGAAGCACGTACGACAGGCGAAAGATCACCCAGTAGAGGGCCAGAATGCCCGCGCTGGCGGCGAACTCCGGAAAGGGTTTCCGGTGGCCGTGCATGGGCTCGATGATCGGCCGCAGCCATAGGTAGTGATTGAAGTAGCTGGCCAGCATGCCGAAAATCTCCAGCTCGAACCACTGCATGCGACTGATGATTACCACCAGTCCCGCCGCCAGCACGGCCCCCGCCGCGAGGCTGTAAACCGTGCTGTGGCTGATAGTGACGGTCAAAAACGCCAGCAGAAATGCCAGCCCGGTCACCACCTGCGAGCGGTAGCGCAGCGTGTGCCAGACCATCGCCGCCGCCACCGCCAGCATCAGCACCAGGTCGAGCGCCTGCGAGGAAAGCACGTGCGCCGCCGGCACGTGATACATGGCGTAGGTAGTGAAGAACAGCATCGCCCAGCCGCCGCCAATCCCAGCGCGCGCCAGAATGCGATAGCGTTCGTTTCGTTCGAACCACGTGCCCGCGCCCAGCAGCGCAATACTCACCACATATCCCACCAGCACCTTTCCCGCCGGCCCCAGCGTTTTGAGCTGATAGGCCAGAAAGAACGCCACACCCAGCACCAGAATCCCAACGCCCAGCTTGTTCAGCCAGTTCGTGCCCAGTGTTTCTTCCAGATCGCCGGAAGACTTAAAGCGATCGCTGAAGGTGGCAGCGTGCTCCACTTCGCCGAACTGCGGAGGCGGAAAAGCAGGCGGAGGATACGCGGCAACAGGTGGTGAAGGCGGCGGCGAAGGCAACGAGTCGGGTGTGGCTAACCGGGCCTCAGCAACTTCTTCTGCCTGCGAGACGAACGAGGGCTCGGCTGGATCGGATGGCGCAGAGGGAACGGGTTCCGGGGCGACTTCGGCCGCCGCTGGCGCAGCAGGGGCGATGGGAGCTTCCGCCACCGAAGCGGAGACCGGCTGCGCATCGGCGGGCCTCGCCTTCTGCACAGTCTCTACCGCTCGCTCCAGCCCGCGGACCCGCTCCTGCAGACTCTCCCAGCGGTGCTGTTCTTCAGCCCGTTCCCGCCGCCGCCGCTTGGAGCTGACAGCGAGAATCACCCACGGGCCGAACAGCACAAACAGCACCACTCCGCCGAAGAAAAAAATGGAAAAGAGCTCATCCATCGCACGCCCGCCGCCCCACATCCGCTGCCGACACTGAAACCGCGAAGCTGGGGGATTCTACTACCGAAGTCTGCCTCGCGCCATGCCAACAACCCGATCAAGAATTTACGGAGCGCGCTAACTCCCGGAAGGACGGGCGTGCTCACCCTGGCTTACCGCGACCACGAGTAAGTAGCCTTCACCGCGAATTTCTGCTCACGGACTTCCATGGGATTGCCCGCGGCCAGCGCCTGGAAACGCGTGCCCGCGTTATAGATTACGTATAAGTCGCTGTCGGGGCGGAAGGTATAGCGGAGGCGAATGTTGGCGCTCACCGCCCTGGTTTCGGCGGTGTTCGGCTGAATAAAGGTGGTCACATTCAAGAAGCGGTTGAAAGCATAGCTCACCTGTAAGCCGGCAAGCTCGATGTTGAAGTTGCCCTGGGGCAGCCGGAAGACATTCAGCGTGTCATTCACCGCCAGCGCCAGATGTGGGTTCGGGCGGTACTGCGCCGTCACCGTGGCGGTCTTCAATGTCCCGGTGTAGTAATCGCCCCACTGGAACAGGCCGGTATAGGTGAATGGACTATTTCCCCTCGACGTGTACGTCAGTTGATGCTGCGTGAAGTGGTAGGCGCCCATGGGAATAGAAATGTTCCCGTAAAGATGCAGCGGCTGCTGCAGCACCTGGTAGGTCTCATCCACCGGGGTCACGCCGGCCAGCGCGCCGTCATTAAACAGAACCTGTGCGCTCGGGGCCAGTTCGCGATAGATGAGCTTATCCGCCGTATTGGGGTCATTGAACCAGACGCCGCCAAAATCTATTTCGCGAACGCCGTCAATATGCGGCCGGGGCGTAAACGTGAGTTGCACGATGGTCGGCTGGTCGTCAGTTCGCGTCACGAAGCCTATTTCCGGGTTGAAGTTCCGTTCGGTCACGCCGTGGCCGGCATAAATATTGAACCAATTATTGGCGTAGGTAAGCCGGGCGCCGAAGGCTGCATTGTCTCCCGGCAGGCCGCTCGTCCAGGTCTTGGCGTAGTAGCCGCGCAGGTTGAGATTGCGGAAGATCACGAACTTCGCATCCACGCCGCCCGAGCGGTTGTAGGGATCGAGCGGATTGCCCGATTCCTTGTCGCTGGCGATAAATCCAATGTACGAGCCCGGCGTGAGCGCCCGCTTCACCCGCACGATGGAATAATTCGCATAGGGGTTCGGTCCTTCAGCCCGCGTCTTTACGTCCATAACGCCGAGGTCGAAGCCGGCCGCGTGCCCGGCAATCTTGCCTCCGGCATCAATCGGCACCTCCTGGCCGCTCACCGGATCAATGCCAATCTGCCGGCTGAAAAAGAAAATATCCTGGTTCCAGAGCGGAAAATTGAACACGTCGGAATCTTCCAGAAAAAAGCCCCGTTTTTCCGGGATAAAAATCGGGTAAGGCGTGAGATTGAACTCTTGCTGGTCCACCTCGGCGTCAGAGAAGTCAGTATTAATGGTGCCGGCGGCGATCAGATTGCTCCCCAGGCCATACTTGATGTCCACTCCGCCGGTATGCAGCGCGCTCCACGGCTGGCCTTCAAAGGCCTGCGCCCCCAGAAGTCCGTACGGTTTGACCACCAGCAGGCGCCCGCTCTCGATTCCCCGCAAGCCTTCCAGGCGTCCGGCCTGGGAAACGCGCCAGAAGCCGAACACCCGGTGATAGCCCGACCATTCGTCCTCTTCGTTTTTGCGGCGAATGAACCGGCGGAAATTGATGCCCCAATCCACCACCGAACCGCCGCGAAAATTCAAGGTGTTGAAGGGAATGGCAATGGTCGCCGTCCAGCCGTCGTGGGTGATTTTTGCCGCCGAAATCCACAGCCCATCCCAACTTGGGTCCACGATGGAATCGGTCTGTGGCGGGGCTTGTTCTTCAATGATTTCGCCATCGCGCTGGGTCCCGAGCGCATTGATTTCGAAAATGTATCCATTACGGTAGCTGAGCGTCGGATCAATCAGGATGGCGAAGTTGTCATCCAGATCCAGGCTGAGGTCGCGGCGCAGTTCGCTGGCCGCAATGAGGGCAGGATGGTCGTAGCAGTGAATGCCGAAATACACGTGTCGGGAGTCGTACACAATGCGAACTTCCGTCTTCTCTGTAGCCGGCCGGGTTTCAAGCGGC
>Ga0335078_10016786_pt1 | contig 10875 bp, 10 predicted proteins | sample Lox_Sample_32_FD_206711 | JGI IMG/M metagenome (GOLD analysis project Ga0335078, IMG submission 206711) | Soil microbial communities from Loxahatchee National Wildlife Refuge, Florida, United States - Lox_Sample_3.2 | ecosystem: Environmental > Terrestrial > Soil > Wetlands | place: USA... | reverse complement strand
CCGATGTTGGAATCACAGAACTCGCGACGATGACGGACATCCTGAGCGATTCGCTCTGGCGGCAGAGATTCGCGGCGCTGCTGGTTGGGTTATTCGCCGTGCTGGCGGCCGTAATCGCGGCCGGTGGGCTCTATTCTGTCATTTCTTATTCCGTAGCGCGGCAAACTCGCGAACTGGGTGTCCGGATTGCCCTCGGCGCCGGGCGTGCCGAAATCGCAGGCTCGGTACTTGGCCGCGGCTTGCGCGTGAGCGCGGTCGGGATCGGCGTCGGCACGGTGCTAGCGATAGTGGCAAGGCGATTCTTTGCGCAGCAGGTGCCCGATCCAAGGGATTCTCCATGGATGCTGGCGGGTGTTGCGGCGCTGCTGCTCGTGCTGACGGTGCTCGCGTGTCTGGTTCCGGTACGGAGGGCACTGGCTGTCGATCCGTTAACCGCGCTTCGAAGCGAGTAGAGAAGCTCGGCTCTTTAGTAGTAGACGCCAGTCCGGTCAGTACTGCGCAATTCCTTCGGTGCTATCCCCGGCTCTTATCATCTGGCCGGAAGTCTGTGGCCGAACTCGTTTCCGAGTTGCGAATTCTCAGAAACCGCTCATAATCGATATGTTCCGCGCGCGCGAAGTTTAGTCGCTCGCATCAACGGTTGAGAGTTTCCCTTAGCTCAACGAATACCGATGAGGAGCCCAAAGCTTATGCCAAGGGACTTTTGATGTCCTCTTGCAAAGCTGTAGTCATAAGCCGGTTCGAGAAACCAGCCGAAGTGATGTTTGCCGTTTGGCCAGAACATAAAATCCCCAGCTACTTCTCCAGCGAGCGTGTTGGTCCATCTCCCATTCTGTTTGAGGTGAACCCATTGCGGGCCAATGCCGAGCATGAATTCTGCTTTCCGCGACAGGGTCCACGGCTTTTTGAAGAGTAGGTCCGTATCCCATTCTTTAGAATTGTGGGTATAGAACGGCGAAACGCCGAGTTCAAGTTCCAACCAGTTCTCTATGGGCTCGATCTCCGCTGCAAGATTCGGGGCCCACGTGGCTGCGCCTCCTCCGGTATCCCAGCTTGTCGCCCCGCCGACCTCCAGGATCGCTTTGTTCTCCTTATCGCTATCCGTGCTTTCGGCACGGGTTGGTAACGGTTGAGGCGCAGTCTGCCCATAGGCAGGCAGGCACCTGATAAGAATGGACAGGCTTGCGACAAGCAGCCTGAACGCACGTCTAGACATAGATATCTCCAAAAAATGAATTTTCATTTCTTCCGCGCCGCAAGAGCGCGGGGTCAATGAGCTACGAGGAGATCCCTAGACGCGGAGGTCGAAATATCGACCCGCGCGACGTCTGGACGGGCCAAGACGGTGCGATCCAAATCTCTGTAGTTACCGCGTTCGTCGGATGCGGAGCAGCGGTTACGGATGGAAGCCCTTGAAAAAGACAGCACGAGCACATGCCGTTGCAGTTGTCGTGCGTAACGGGGACCGGCTGATTGGCCGCGGGTTGCCGGGAAGAAGAGCCGAAAGAATACGGGCTATCGCACAGATCGCAGTGCGGGGATTGAATTGCCATGAAGGCCAACATGCCACACAAAAGCCACGCAACCGCGCACGACCGAGTTTTGCGGAGTCGGTCCACAAGTCAATGATAAACGTTGCGCAGAAAGTTCACCAGCGCGGGTTTCCGGGTTGCTTTCGAATACGCCGGTTGGGCAGAGGAGCGTTAAGGTCACGGAAGACGCCCAAGTCGCCGAATGTCTTTGAAGCACCCTGCAGCCGTAAGCGAAGTTCGACTGTAGAATCAACCGCGGCGGCGAGATGCTCGATCGTCAGAGGTATACCGACGAATATGACTCCGCCAAGCCCCCTGTCAGCTAAGTGCGATCGAACGAGTCTATTGTTCTCGTCGGGTGAGCGCGTGGGTGAACGCCGACGACCCCGAGATTGGCTATCAATGACTTGTCCGCGGACCGCGCCGATACTCGTCTGCGCGTTTGCGAATTGTGGGAGAGCACGCACATCACGATGGCCACGGCAATGGAACGGCGCGATTCATCCGGTTATCTCCGGTTCGGGTCTTTTGCGTACAGGCTCTACGGCCTGTATTCCTGAGGCGGTTTCACAGCAGTCACACCGTCTGGAATAACGGTGATTCAATATGTGAGCGCTGGCGATCAGAGACGCGCCGACCAGGGCCGTCGCGAGCTCGGCCAGACCACTGTGCGCGTATCGATGCGCCAGCAAGGCCGCCATTCCTGAACCGAACATCGCCAGGCACGAGGGGCGCCGGTGGCGCCGCCTGTATCCCGGAAACAGCACGATCGTCCCGATCGTCGCGGACGCAAGCATGAAGAGAATCTCGGTCCGCTCCGAAAAAGCGATGAGAGACGAAAAGCTACCAAAAGCAATCAAAGCTGGCCCAGCGACGCAATGGACAAAGCAGAAGGTGGCCACGATCACACCGGCGCGATCGCCGAACGCGTGAGATATCGGTTTCTTCATGTTGTTCAGAAGACCAATCCGAACCGGGCAACTACCGTTCGCGGCTGAAGGAAATGCGTGCCGCGAAACGTCGACAGAAAATTGTACAAAGCGACGGTATTTGTGAGGTTCTCGATCTCTACAGATGCGACGAGCCGCCGTGGACCTTCGGCGCGGAGCAGGTTATCAGTGCCGATTCCAAGATTGAAGACGTGGCGAGGTGTGACGCGATCGGGATTGTGATCGTCATTTTCCTGGCTCGGAATCCCGTTGAATCCGCTGAAGCCAGACGCCTTTATTTCCAAGTGGTATTGGTTCAACGGAATGTTTACCAAATGAAAGCTCCCGTCATTGGGAGCGATTGTGGACTGCGAATAACCGGAAACGGGATTGTGAATTTGGATTTCGGCCTTGGGAATTGCCGCTCCGGATTGATCGACGACGGAACCGTCAACCGTACCCGCATTGCCCAAAGATTGGCTGCGCACGGGGACAGCCAGGAAAAATAGTGATGAAATAATAAAAGCCCAACGGACACAGGTCCTCATACTCAAGCTCCTTGAAATTGTCTAGAGAAAATGGACAGCCCAGAAGAGTTGCGTCCTTCCTAACGGACGAGGCGCAACTACCCCAAAAATTCAGCAGGATGGGTTAGGCTTGGGGGAGCCCGAGGAGTTGTATTCGAAGGGAGAAGAACAGGCGCCCATCGGGAGACAGGCTCGATAGGTGCGGTTCCAACGATCGCGAAAAAGGGAGTCGGAAGAGCCCGCGCGAGGTCCGAAACTGGAGTTTGAACCCCCGCATGACAATATGAACATGCGGCGGATTCCGCCGCGTTCTCATGATGGTGAAAGAGGCCGCCGAGCAGCCCGATGATCAGGATCGCAACAATCGCCATAGCCGCGAGAGGAACGCGCGGACTGGGGATGCGACTTGAAAATCGAGGGTTCATTCTGGCTGCTTCGCGATCAAGTATGGCGTAGCCCACAAGTATACGCTTGCAGGCTCGGAGACGTTACTTTTAAATCGCAAGTGGCCCGAAAACGCGGCGAACGGCAACAAAAATAGGACTGGCGGATTTGGGACCGGAGTATGAAACGTCCGATCCTATAATGATCCGCGGTTGTCTTCAGTTTTCCCGCCGGTTATCAATATCGATCCACTCATAAGAATCTGTTTGGACGGCCCACCGATCTGCTGGACGATTGCGTGGCCAAAGCGTGTTCCGGACATTGATCGTCGACGACGAGCCCATAGCGCGGCGAGTGCTGCGCGATGAGCTTGCGACATACAGCAACATCGAGATCGTGGCGGAAGCATTGGATGGCGTATCCGCGGGTTTGATTCAAAAGCTCACTCCAGATCTGATTTTTCTAGATCTCCAAATGCCCCGAATGATGGGGTGGTTGGATGTAATCCAGGCGGTGCGGAGCACGACCACAACAATCGTCCGTTCGGCCTGGGTGAACCCGGTTCTCTCCACTTCGACGGTGTAATCTCCGGGCAGGACATTTTGAAACGCGGAGTAACATCGAAAACTGGCTACGAACCAGAAGGTCGGGTGTTCGAATCACTCCGGGCGCACCACCCACCGATCTTTCACTCCACGACGTTCTCGGGCTTTTGCAGCCAAACTTGCGTTTGCCAGGCTGGCACTGGCACTAATTCCAGTTTTCGGTACTGCTCGCGGATGCTAGAGTTTTGCCTGTAGCAATCCTAATCAGATCGAAGTGCATCCTAATGGCAAAGTGTGTATATTGTGGCCTGGAAACGAAGTTGTACTCAAACGGCGTACCCGTGTGCGTATCCTGTTCTCGCGAATTGGACGCCGGTCGCAAGCCGCCCCCGGCTAAACAGCGTGTATCGAACTCATGACAGGGCATCGACGAGCAGGTTTTGAACCCGCAGTCTATTCAACACCGAAGGCGAGGAGTGCATTGCCGGGCGTGCCACCACCGAGCGCAGCGTAACCGGATGTCATGAAGACCATGCCGTTCACCACAGTCGGACCCGGTCCGTTGATTCCTCCGCCGCGAGTGGGAACGCCGTTGACCGCTTTGTAATCCTGCTGGCTGTTGTACTCCCAAATGATGCGGCCATCGCTGGCGCGATAGGCGCGCATGATTCCGTTGGTCGCTCCGGAAAAAACGACGCCGGGGATCACGGTGATCGCGGCGGATTGCGCCTGCACGCATTTCGGATCGCGATTGCCGTTGGCACAAGGAATCGGAGGCGGTCGAGTGAACCAGACGCGCTCGCCGGTCTCAATTTTCACCGCGGCAAGTCCGCCGGCCTTGTCGGCTCCCCAACTGCCATCTGCGTTTGGGAAGTATACCAGGCGTCCGTCGGTGGCCGAGCCCCACTCCATGCCACCGCCGGTGCTTCCTTGTCCGACGCGGTGCGACCACAGAATAGCTCCTTTCTTATCGGGATCGAGCGCCCAACCGATGCCGGATTTTTGACCAATCACTATGACGTCGCGGCCATCGGGCAGGGATTGCAACATGGGCGATTGGCCGAAGTCGAAATCGGGACCCTCGTCGGCGGCTCCGGGGCAGTTTTCCGAGCGATTCTTGACGGTGTCGTTGGGAGGACAGTTGACGATCCAGGCGTCGCCGGCTTGAACTTGCTTGGTCCAGGCTACACGCCCGGTCTTGAGATCCAGTGCCATCACGGCGTCGGATGTAGCGGCTGCGGGCGCCGTATACGCATCGCCGGTAGCGATGTACATCAATCCGCGCCTGGCGTCGATGGTGGGCGCGCTCCAAACCGCGGCTCCCGCGGGGCCCCAAAGCTGCATGCCCTTCGATGTCTTCTTGATGGGCTGGGGGGCATCCGGGATGGTGTACGCCTTCCAGATTTCCTTACCGCTCGCGGCATCATAGGCGACGACGCTGCCTCGAAACGTGCAGCATTCGTAAGTGGGATCGGATCCCGCGAGTTCTTCGAGAGACGCCACGGGGACGTACAAGCGGCCCGAGTATAAGACCGGCGCGCCGGTGATCCGGGCGATGGGATGGGGATCCGATTTCTGAGTCCAGATTTGCTTGCCCGTGGCGGCATCTACCGCGTAGACGTTGGCTTTCACATCGCCGAAGTAGAGTGCGTGACGCATTGGGTTCGAACCTTCTACGGCCGCGATGGTGATGGCTGTGCGAACGCCTGCCTGCGCGCGGAAAGACCAGTAGACGCAGCCGGTGGCGGCGTTGAGTGAATAGACGATGCCCGCGTCCGATCCGGTGTAAACGCGACCGCCGGCCACGGTTGGTTGGCCGTACATAGAGCCCGCGTTAGGAAATCCGAAGGCCCATTTCAGTTTCAGGTTGGGAACTTGCGCGGCAGTAAGTCCGGCAATGGATGCCGGCTGAAAGCGAGTATTGCCGAGATTCGCTCCCCAGCCATTCCACATCGGGCCTTTAGCCGGATCCGCGAACGGTACGGGAGCACAGGTGTTTGGCATCAGTGACGCGTCGGCGGATGCGGAGGAACCGAGCGTACGTCCTACTACGTACTCTGCCAGCGCTCGCCTCTGATCGTTGGTGAGATCGCGCGCCATGGCCGCCATAGGTCCGGTGGTGATCGCCTCAAGGACGGCTTCGGGCGTGCGCTGCCCGAGCTCTTCGCGATTGGGCGCGCGACTCTCGGGAGTGGGCGCCGCATGGCAACGCGCGCAGTGATTTTCAAAGAGCACGATACCGCGCGCGCCCTGGGCGTGCAGCGATGGCGATAGAAGAAGCGGAATCAATATCGCCGCGGCAGATGCCAGATAGGAGCGAGCCATGTCGTGTCTCATTGTCCGACTATCTTATCTGGAATCTCGGTCTGTTTAGGGACTTCGCAGCGCGTCTATGGCGAGTTTCTTACATTCCCGCCGCGCGGACGAATTTTGGGTCGGCGTAGAAGCGGATGTAGGCGAAGTGGTGGGCCTCGTTCTGACGCATGAGGAGGCGGCTGTGCGCTTCCACTTCCGATCTCGAAAAAACGAACCCATCCTCGCTTGGTTCGGACGCGGGATCGTATTGGATTCCATTGTGTTTGTCGAGTTCGAGAAGGGCGGCGGCTTGTTTCAGGGCGCGGGCTTGGCGGTCTCGGCGGTCGGCTTGGAGGGCGCGGAGCTGGTCGAGCGATTTGTGGAACTGGCGGGAGAGGCGTTGCGAGTGCATGCCGAGGGTGGCGAGGGCGCGGTGGGCGTCGGTGATGGAGAGCCGGTCCTGGCCCGAGATCAGGCGGGCTTCGAGCAGAGGGATTCGGTTCTGGCGCCAGGCGGTGTCCGCGAGTTCCTGGACGAGGTGGGTTTCGGTGGGCGTCTTTGGCTGGTACTCATCGCGGAATTGCTGGCAGTGAAGCTGGTAGGCGGCGGGGTCTTCGGAGGGCAGGACGGCGGTGCGGCTGGTGAGTCCATGGGCGACCGCGTTTTGCGAAGAGCGGTGCTTGCCTTCGGGCGAGCGCGGGCCGGTGGAACGTTGCGCGTTCGCGCGGTTGGCGGCCGCGCGGGAGTTCATGAGCGAGGCTAACGGCTGATGGGCGGTCGGGGTCGCCAGACTGGGTTGCATTGGTTTCGATCCTCTCGATTCCACATAGCATGGGGCGGGCGACAAGGAGCGGCGCGGGCGCGCGGAGTGTTGAGAGACAAGGGATGACGACGATGGGAAGTTGGTGATCGGACGGTCAGTCCGAGAGACTCTCGGTCACTTCCGACACATAGCGCGTGACACAGCCAAGTGGGAATGAGCATTTCATAGGGAAACCGGGATCGAGCTCTCTCCGAGTAATCGGACAAATCCACTTAGATTGGCCGCCGGCGCTCCGCCGAATGTCAGCGGTAGCGCTGGCAGCAGATCCCCAGTCTACAGCGCCTGCAATGCGCCGAATTCCGAGATGCCGGACGGCTAAGGGCGCTTCGCGGCTGAACGCTTGCCCAAGGCGATTAGGCCCAAACCCGCGATCGTCACCAAGATGGTACTTGGCTCGGGGGTGGCCTGCGTGGGTCCCTGCGTGGAGAACGACGCTGAATAGCCCTGGAGTCCGATGGTGCCGTTTGCAATCGCCGCCAAGACAGAGGTGATGGTTCCGTCAGTCGTGATGGTCGCCGATAACAGACCACTGATGGAGGTCGTCCCGCCGCTGCTCGGGGGAGTGTAAGCAACACCCGATTCAGAGAACAAGATCTCCACACCAGTCGGAGTCTGCAGCAAAGTGAACGGCGAACCAGTCGGTGTGCACTCGTTGCCGATGTTATTAGCCGCGGCACCTGAGCATGGACCTGATCCAAAACCCGCAAGGATATCGGTCAGATTGAAGTCGATCACCCCGCCCGGAGCACTCGGAACGTTCCAGGTAATCACCCCGACGCAGCCTGCTCCAACGCAGGTTCCCACAGGCACGGTAATATTCGCGAGGGTACCGCCGGTCAGTCCTGCGAACGATCCGGTAGACGAATTGGCGCCGGTACCCGGGTCAAAGATGTTCGGCGTCGTACCCGCACCGTTGAAGAAGTTTAACGACGACGGTCCCACCAGCAATTCACCCGTAAAGTCGGCCGTGCCGGGTGCGATTGCATTTGCAAAAGCTGTAGTTGCAGTTAGGGTAGCCAGTAGCGCTGCCGCCGCCAGCTTCCCGGTCAGTTTAACGCGTATCGAATTTATCACTATTATTCCTCCGTAAGGCAATGCGATCTGCCTCTTGCGCTGTGCCAACTACCGCTTAACTGAAGGCGCAGCAAGTTGCACTTCGCTGATTTTAGGCAGCTGGCCTTGTAAACACAACACGGTCTTTTAAAAAAAAGTACCAATTCGAGGCGTCCGGGGTACCGGACATCGGCAACCTATAAGTCTCGTCAGGGACGCCTCGGCCAGGGTTGAAACAGTCCCAAGGATTTTGGGCGTGGAGGCCCGACATTGCTGTTTCGTCCAGGCGCAAAGCCCAGTGATTGGTGATCATCATGAGTCGGAGCGACGGTAATTTCAGTACCACAAGGTATCACCATGGCCTGTTATTCCACTGTTGACCAGCACTCTTGCGGCGTTCGCCGCTTACGGTCGCTGGCGGCTGGCGCCGCTTTTCGGTATCCTGCCGGTCGAACCCGCAAAGCCATGGAAAAGTACTATGGGACGTCAGGTATCCGTCCGGCAACGAGGTCCGCAAAAATGAGATGTCGCTCCGCATCCCGGCTTTTCCGGTTCGGTAGGTTCCCGCAAATCCTGGTCGTGGTCTGCGTAGTAACTATGGTCGATCCGAATGGGTCGGCGGCTGACGATGACGCGACCATAGTCATCCGCGACGTAACGGTAATCTCCGCCCAACGACCGGTCCCCCTGGAGCACGCCTACGTTCGGATCGAAGGAGGACGCATCGCCGAAGTCAGCCGTAGACCACTGAAGGGCGGGGTGCAAGTCGATGGCCGTGGCAAGTTCTTGATCCCAGGGCTGATCGACACCCACGTGCACCTGACTCAAGTGCCCGGAATGGAGGGTCCCCAGCGCCGGGCACACCCGGACCTCGCCGCCCTAGCGATGGCGCAGGAACCACGCAGCTATCTGTATTTCGGTTTCACCACGGTGCTTTCTCTCGGCGATGCAAGTGCCCCGTTCATCGAGCAATGGAACGCGCTCGCTGTGCGGCCGGACGCATATTTCTGTGGCGGCACGCCGATAGTGAAGGGCTACTCATTCTCGGGTTTTACCGCGAGCCCGTATTTTCTGTTCAACAACGATCAGGCTGGAACCATTCCGGCTTCAGTGGAGAAGACGCAGCACACACCAGAGGCTGTGGTGCAACGGATGTCACGCGATGGGGCCATTTGCGTGAAGTCTTATCGGGAGAGCGGGTTTGGAAATGAGGCGGGCCGCTTGCCGGTTCCAACCGTCGAGATGATGCGGGCGGTAGTTGCGGCCGCGCACGCCCGCGGGATGCCCGTGTTTCTGCACGCAAATTCGAAGGAGGCGCAGGAGTTCGCGCTCCAGGCCGGCGTGGACGTCATTGCCCACGGCATGTGGAACGGGCACCGGTCGACGGCCACGGTTCTCGACAATGGTGTTGAGCCGATCCTGCGGGAGATTGTGAAACGCGGCATAGGCTACCAGCCGACGGCGCAGGTGATTCGCGGCCTGGGCGCGGTGCTCGACGACCGATTCTTCGAGGACCCGTTGCTCTCCGCTGTTTATCCGCCACAGTTGATCGCTTGGTATCGCTCGCCGGAAGGGAGCTGGTTCCGCAAAGAGCTTGGCGACGCGACCCCCGACGCGTTCGAGCGCGTAGCCGCTCCCGGAGACGCCGTGACCGGATATCTCGCACGGAACCATGCCCGGCTCCTGTTCGGCACGGACACACCCTCCGCGCCGATATACACCAACCCGCCCGGCCTCAATGGCTTCTACGAAATGCGAAGGTGGATCGCGGCTGGTGTAAGCACCAAGCAGTTGTTTGAGGCCCTCACATTGGATAACGCGCGCATTCTGCACCGGGACCGCGAAATAGGCAGCATCGAGAAAGGTAAGCGCGCACACCTTCTACTTCTAAGAGCCAACCCGCTGGACAATGTTGAAGCCTACAACACGATCGAAACCGTGTTTCTTTCCGGGAAGGCGATCCCACGAGAGAAGCTGGCCGGGCCGCGGAATTAGTAAAGCCGTAGGTTGACGGCAGACGGGAACCGCTGCGATCACGCTTGATAACGCGCCAGCTCGGGACGCTCCACTTTGAGTATTGTCGCCATGTCGTTGAAGTGGCCGTGGCGGGATTGCTGCGGGATCACGCGACGGCAGTCGGTCACTTCCGCCCGAACGGGCGCTCGTGCGTCCTTTTGGCGCATTCGCTCGGCGGAGGGGTCTCAAGGTTTGGGTGCTTCTGGTGGCGATGGAACTTGGGTAGGACTCATATCGGTCTTCGCATCGTCGGGAATAGTAGCCTGCGAATTTTCGGTTCCTGGAGTTGTGCCGGCTCGCGCTGCGTCGAATGTTTTTTTGACGTCCCGCCAGAATGTTTTGGTCAGAAGTTCCTTCATTGGCTGTCCTGCTAGGGCGCTTTTGGCATGAGTTTCAGGGACTGGCCGATGAGGTGTTTCGGATCCGCGCCGGGCTTGGGGATGAGTTTCTGCAAACGGCCGAGGACGTTGTCGGCTGTGTAGACGTTACCTTTGGAGTCCACTGCGAACTGGTGCAGTTCTCCGAAGCCGCCCGGAGCGGTGCCGCTCGCGTCCCAGGAGAACAGACGGTTGCCGTTGACGTCGAACTTGAGGACTTCCGCGGTCATGTTGTCGGCGACCCAAACGTCCTGCGTGGCGTCACTGACAAAGATATGGTTCGGGAAACGGATGTTCGGCCAGGTAGCGAGATGTTTGCCGTTCGCATCGAAGACCTGCACGCGCTTGTTGGAGCGATCGGCCACATAGACGTGTTGGTTGCGGTCGATGGCCA
>Ga0335078_10016785_pt1 | contig 10875 bp, 7 predicted proteins | sample Lox_Sample_32_FD_206711 | JGI IMG/M metagenome (GOLD analysis project Ga0335078, IMG submission 206711) | Soil microbial communities from Loxahatchee National Wildlife Refuge, Florida, United States - Lox_Sample_3.2 | ecosystem: Environmental > Terrestrial > Soil > Wetlands | place: USA: Florida... | reverse complement strand
CACAGCCCGCAAGGCGGATACGTCGGATGCGTAGCTCTCGCGAATTAGAGTTTCAGTCGGCTCGTCACGGAACATTAGACCGTGACTTGTGCGCTCAAGAAGTGGAGCAAGGTCAGCGGCAAAGCTTTCGATGGCGCTCAGATCCGTGCGGTACGTGTCGGCGTATTCTTGGGGTGGCACTGGAGGGGGTAACACAGCGAGGCCAGCCAAGAAAGCCTTAATTTCCGCCTCTTTGTAACCGTGGTCGCGGGCCCACTGCAGCGAATTCTGAATTCGCGCTCTTAAAAGGTCGTTGAGTTCAATCTTTTGATCAATCTCTGAGACGTCTAGTAAACCCCTGTCGCTTCGAACGAGATGTTCGAGAATTCTGGGATTCCCATTAGACCTTGCGAAAGCTACCTTTTCTTCCGTGACACTGAGATTTTTCACTCGGCTATGTAGGTATTCACTAGTCTCCTGCTCATCGAAGGGACGAAGCTCGACCTCCTCACATGGAATCTCGCCTCTCGATACATCTCTTCGGTGCGTACGACAGCTAACTATGAGCTGAACGCCCTCAACTCTGCCCGTATAGTGGAAACTTTCTAAGAGAAGCTTTGGGAAAGATGGTTCGTTATTGTCCTTCGCATGAACCGCAGAATTGTCGATGGCGTCAATAAAAATGAGTAATTGCGCTTTGACAGAATCTCGCTTCAGGGTACTTACAGCTTGAGCAAGTCGCCGCCTTGCCGCTCTGATCAGGTCTTGAACGTCCGCATTCGTCGGCAGCAGAGGATCGCAAAGCCCTCGACATGCAAGAGTATTGACAATGTGCGTAAGACCGCGTTTTGGAAGATGCCGGGAATCGTCAGGAGCTCGGTATCGGCCACCTCCAAAACAGTCAAATAAAACAGTCTGATGTTGTTTCGCCAAAAGTTTCGCCAGACTTTGGAGGAATACGGTCTTTCCAATCCCACCGGCCGCATGAATAAGAAGAGGCTTTTGCACCTTGGGGATAAGTTCAGCCACTTCATTCAATTGATTACGGGGAACTACTTTCCCGATCGAGGGGAAAGCTTCAGGGCACGGTAAGAGATCTTCAATTCCCTGTAGCCCGAGGGCACCAATAACGTCAATACGCTTTATGACATTATTCCGTTGTCCGGCCGAACCGGCTTTGTCTCGAACAAGCTGCTTTATTTTGTTGAGCCTTGCACCTGCAATTGTATCGGATGCTGCGGACCAGTCGACCAGCGTCGTCGATAGATCGCGTTTGCTATCGCTGAGATTGCGTGTCAGCCCCGTAACGCTAATTTTCTTTGCGAAATCCCTCAGCTCGGTGGCCTTGAAACCGCACGCCCGCTCAAATTGTTTGGCTTGTTTCTCGGCTTCACCCTTGAGCGCTTGCCCCCTGGCTATAGCTTGAACTGCACTTTCGAATGCGCCGTAAAGCGGGCGGTTTGTCACCAGAGTGAATTCAAGCTTTCGTTCGACAGGCTCAACGCCAAATCTCGTTTTGTGATCGGTGTACGCTGCGGCGAATTTCTGTATTGTTTTCTTCGCATCACTCATGCGAAAGACAACACGCTCGTCGCGTATTGAGTATTTGAATTGCAGGATAACTACCCTCTTGGCCGTTTCAAATGTGTGGAAGTGTCCGTAGTAGAGCGTGAGATCCGCGATCTCGACACTTGCCGCCGCTGCACGTTGATTGTCAGGTGAAGACAGTCCTTCTACCGCAATCGCGTGAAGATCGTCGCTCGGCAACAAGAGTTGGAGCGCTCGGCGGGCAGTCCAGGCTTCATGAAATTCGTGCCCATCCCGAGAAGCTCGAACTGAGTCAATCATTTTTTTTAGAATCGCCAATCAGCGCAGAGGAGAGGCTGTGGCAAATGCCCCTTGAGAAGTTTAATGCCCGTAAACTCACAATTGTCAGAAATCAATTCCAGGAACGTATCTGGTTAGCAATTATGCCTCCCCGACGTACCCGGAATGTACCTCTCTCTGACGTTTGTCTCGTATTCTGCGCTTCTGGCGACATTAGGAATCAACAAGTTACGATGCCTTAGTGTGTGGATAGAGTCCGAATCCCACCCTCTCCGCCATATTTTCGGCGGATCTGGTCCATCTTCTCTCTCGCCAATCAAACGACAGGGTTTCTCGTGCGTCCAAGAAGGAGTAGCCTTGCTCAGGTTTTGACTCGCGACACTTTCCTTCGGGGTTCCGTGCCATGTCGAAGACTGCATTCATGGACGAGCTGTTGCAGGATCTGCGTTACGCGGCGCGCGCGCTGCGCCGCAGTCCCGGCTTTGCAACCACCGCCATCCTCGCGCTGGCCCTCGGCATCGGCGCAAACACGGCCATCTTCTCCGTCATTAATGCCGTCTTGCTCCAGCCTCTCAATTATCCGGAGCCGGATCGCCTGGTCCAATTGGAACTCAGTTCTCCGCAAGGAAATGCCAACATCACTTCAATTCCTAAGTTTTTCGCATGGAAATCCCTGACCAAAGTCTTTCAAGCGGTTGCCGCTTACGATCTTGGCGGACCTGGCGTAAACCTCACGGGAGGCGACCGTCCTGAGCAGTTGAAGGGCCTGCATGTTTCCGCGGATTATTTCAGCGTGTTCGGCGCCACTACGGTTCTTGGCCGGCCATTCACGCCAGTCGAGGATCGCCCCGGCGGCCCGGATGTCGCCGTGATAACCTACGGCCTGTGGCGAAGCCGTTTTGGAGCGGATCCAAAACTGGTTGGCAACACCATCCTTCTTGGCGGCGAACCATACGTTGTCACCGGTGTTCTGCGTCCTGAATTCAGCAGCGATCCTCCGGCGGACATCTATCTTCCTCTGCGAGCCGACCCCAATAGCAGCGATCAGGCTCATTATTTAAGAGCGACCGCCCGCCTGCTGCCTGGTGTAACTCTTTCTATGGCACAGGCTGCAATGAAACTCGCCGCGAAAGAGTACGAACAGAAATTCCCGAATTCTCTGGGGCCACAGGCAAGCTTTACCGCCGAGCCGTTACGCGACACTGTCGTCGGTGACGTTCGCAAAGCGTTGCTCGTTCTCTTCGGCGCGGTTGGTCTCGTATTGCTTATCGCCTGCGCCAATGTCGCGAATCTCCTCCTCGCGCGCGGAACGGTTCGCCGTCGCGAAATCGCTGTCCGCGCCGCGATCGGCGCGGGCCGCGGCCGGATCATCCGCCAGTTGCTCACGGAGAGCGTGCTGCTGGCCCTCGCTGGCGGTGTCCTCGGCTTGATTTTGGGCTACGCAGGAGTTCGCGCGCTTCTCGCCATCAACCCCGGGAACATTCCGCGTATCGGCGATAGCGGCTCCGCAGTTTCGCTCGACTGGACCGTTTTGCTCTTCACCCTGGCCATCTCTCTGCTGACCGGAATCCTGTTTGGATTGATCCCAGCATTGAACGCCTCGCGTACAGATTTGAACGCCACTCTCAAGGAAAGCGGCTCGCGTTCCGGCAGCAGTTCACACCATCACCGGGTTCGCTCGATTCTTGTGGTCACCGAAATGTCCCTCGCCATCGTTTTGCTTGTGGGCGCGGCCCTGCTGATCCGAACTTTCATGGCGCTTCGGACTGTGGACCCCGGCTTCAATGCCCACAACGTCTTGGTGATGGAGATGTCTCTTACCGGACCTCGCTTCGAGAAAACGGCCGGCGTTGCGCAGCTCGTCCGTGACGCTGAGCGGCGCGTCCAGGCTCTGCCTGGAGTCGAGTCGCTCGCCTCCACCTGCTGTCTTCCACTCGAAGGCGGCTTCGGGCTGCCATTTATTATCGTCGGACGGCCATTGACCAACGGCCCGTACACGGGCGGCGCCAGCTGGCGCACGATCTCTCCCGAATATTTCAAAGTCTTCCGCATCCCACTCATTCGTGGACGCCTTTTCACAGACCGGGATGATGCCAATTCCGCTCCCGTGGTGCTCATCAACGAAGGGCTTGCCAAACAGTATTGGAAAGATGCCGATCCGGTCGGGCAGCAGATTGTCATCGGCAAAGGTGTCGGTCCTGAATTCGAGGAGCCCCCGCGGCAGATCATTGGCGTGGTCGGCGACGTCCGCGATCAGGGGCTCAACAACAATCCAGATCCCATCATGTACGTTCCCGAGTCGCAGATTACGGACGGCGTAAATGCTTTGAACAATCGGATCATTCCTCTCACCTGGGTCGTGCGCACGAAGGTCGCGCCAAATTCACTAAGCGCCGGCGTCCAGAAGGAACTCCGCGAAGCCAGTGGCGGCTTGCCCGTCGGCCACATTCGCTCCATGGATCAAGTGCGCGTCGAATCTACGGCCCTCACCGACTTCAACATGACCCTTCTCGCGGTTTTTGCGGGAATTGCTCTCGTTCTGGCTGCCGTCGGCATCTATGGCTTGATGGCCTATTCCGTTCAGCAACGCATCCAGGAAACAGGAATACGCATGGCTCTTGGCGCGAGCCCGGAAGACGTTCGCAAAATGGTGGTTTGGCAAGGTATGCGCCTCGCCCTCGCAGGCGTTTTGTTCGGCGTGGCCATCGCTTTCGCGCTATCGCGCGTGCTCGCCAGCTTCCTCTTTGGTGTTCAGCCGCGCGATCCGGTCACCTTCACGACGGTTGCCGTCGTTCTCAGCCTCATCGCGCTCTTTGCAACGTACGTCCCGGCCCTCCGCGCCTCCCGCGTGGATCCCATGGCCGCGCTACGCTACGAATAAGAAACGCCGAGAAACATCTCACGGCATTCACCCTTTTTGCCTTGAATCCGATTAGAAATGGCAGCTCGCCGCTCCGCGCTTTTCCAAATACCGCTGGTGATATTCCTCCGCGCGATAAAACGGCCCCGCCGCGGTAATCTCTGTCGCAATCGGCCGCCGGAATTTTCCGCTCGCTTCCAGATCAGCCTTCGATTTCTTGGCAATCGCTTCCTGCTCCGGCGAATGAAAGAAAATCGCGCTGCGATATTGCGTTCCGTAGTCCGGCCCCTGCCGGTTCACCTGCGTCGGATCGTGCATGTGCCAGAACGCCTCGATCAACTTTCCGTAGCTGATCATCGCTGGATCGAACGTCACCTGCACCACTTCTGCATGCCCGGTCTGGTCCGTGCACACATCCTTGTATGTTGGGTTCGCCGTTTGTCCGCCGCTGTAACCTACGATGGCATCCGCCACGCCAGGAATCATCCGGAATTTCGCCTCGATTCCCCAAAAGCACCCCGCCGCAAAAGTTGCTGTTTCACTCATCTTTTTCTCCTCAAACCTCTCTACGTAAATTCAGCTCTGCCGGATGGAATAGACTACCGCACACATCCATTTCTCCGCCAATTCCCTGCCCCGCAGAAATGCCCGGTGTTCTGCGCGAATCAAATCGCCGTCTTCCGCAGCCGCAGCGCATTTCCAATCACGGACACCGAACTAAAACTCATCGCCGCGCTCGCAATCATTGGACTCAGCAACCACCCAAACACGGGATAAAACACTCCCGCTGCAATCGGAATCCCCAGCGCATTGTAAAGAAACGCAAACGCCAGATTCTGTTTGATATTTCGAATCGCAGCCCGGCTCAGCCTCCTCGCCCGCACGATCCCGCGCAAATCCCCATTCACCAGCGTAATCCCTGCATTCTCGATGGCCACGTCCGTTCCCGTCCCCATCGCAATCCCCACATCCGCTGCCGCCAGCGCCGGCGCATCGTTCACTCCATCTCCCGCCATCGCCACGCTCCGCCCTTGCTCGTGAAGTCGAGCGATCACCTCACCTTTTTTCGTCGGATCTGTTTCGGCTTCAAACTCGTCAATCCCCAATTCTTTCGCCACGGCGCGCGCCGCCTCCTTTCGATCTCCCGTGAGCATCACAATCCGCAAGCCTTCCGCTTGCAGCGCGCGCACTGCCTCGGGAGTCGAAGCCTTCACCTTGTCCCGAATTAAAATCGCCCCTGCCGCCTTGCCATCTACCGCGCAATACACGACGGTCGCGGAATTGCTCCCCTCCGAATTTATCCGCGCCAAATCAGCCGCTTTCACCTCGACCCCGCGATCTCCCAGGAATTTCTCGGTCCCCGCAAGAGCTTGCTTTCCTGCAACGCGTCCTTCCACGCCAAACCCGGCGATCGCACGAAACTCATCGGCAGGCGCCACCGGCAAATTTTTTTCTTCTGCCGCCTTTACAATCGCGCGGGCCAGCGGATGTTCGCTTGCTCGCTCCACGCTCGCCGCAATCGAAAGCAGTTGTTCCTCTGATATTCCACTTCCTTCAAACGTAAGAACGCCGGCCACTCTCGGCTTTCCCTCCGTCAGCGTCCCCGTCTTGTCCACCACCAGCGTGTCCACTTTCGCCAGCTTCTCCAGCGCCTCCGCATTCCGCACCAGCACGCCCATGCCCGCCCCTCTTCCCACCGCCACCATAATGGACATCGGCGTCGCCAATCCCAGAGCGCACGGGCACGCAATGATCAGCACCGCCACCGCCGCAACCAGCGCGTGCGCGAATCTCGGCTCCGGCCCAAACACTGCCCATCCCAAAAACGCCAGCACCGACGCAGCCACTACCGCCGGCACAAAAATACCAGCCGTTTTGTCCGCCAACCGTTGCATCGGCGCCCGGCTGCGCTGCGCTTCGCTGACCAGTTTCACGATCTGCGCCAGCATCGTCTCGTTTCCCACGTGCTCCGCCGCCATCACGAAGCTCCCGCTCGTATTCAGCGTTCCTCCAGTCACTTTGTCTCCCGCAGCTTTTTCCACCGGCATCGGCTCGCCTGTCACCATGGATTCGTCCACCGCGCTCGCCCCTTCGCGCACTTTTCCATCAACAGGCACGCGCTCCCCCGGTCGCACGCGCAACAAATCTCCCACCCCAACCTGATCGAGCGCCACATCCGCTTCCGTTCCATCTTTTGAAATCCGGTGCGCCTGCTGCGGCGCCAGATGCAGCAACTCCCGGATCGCTCCCGAAGTCTTCTGCCTCGCCCGCAACTCCAAAACCTGCCCCAACAGCACCAGCGTCGTAATCACCGCCGCCGCCTCGAAGTACACCGGCACCGCTCCGCTCGCATCCCGAAACGACGCCGGAAACCACGCCGGCATCACCGTCGCCGCCACGCTGTCCAGATACGCAGCGCCCGTCCCCAATCCAATCAACGTAAACATGTTCGGACTCCGATTCACCATCGAAGCCCAAAACCGCTGAAAAAACGGCCAGCCGCCCCAAACCACGACCGGCGAAGCCAGCGCCAGTTCCACCCAATGCAACACCACGGTGGAAATTGGCAATCCCAGCCGCTCGCCGAACATTCCCAGCACCAGCACCGGCAAACTCAGCGCCCCGCTCACCCAGAATCGCAGCCGCATGGAAACGTATTCCGGATCGGGCCCAGTCTCTTCCGCCACCACATCCATCGGCTCCAGCGCCATCCCGCATTTCGGGCAAATTCCTGGCCCAATCTGCACGATCTCCGGATCCATCGGACACGTATACCGAATCTGCTTTCCCGTCTCTTCTCTTTGTTTAGAGATTTTCTCGGGGACGACTGCCTGCGCAGCGCTGTCGTGAGCATGATGACCGTGCTCCATCCCCGGTGTTCCCGGCGCCGCCAAAAACCTTTCCGGTTCCTGCTCAAATCGCTCGCCGCATCTCGTCGAACAAAAGTAATACGTCTTTCCTTCGCGCTCGCGCTTGGCTGCCGCCTTCTGCGGATCCACCATCATCCCGCACACCGGATCCTTCGCCTTCGGCGCTCCTCCCATGATCGGCAAGCTCATCCCTGCCGATTTTGCCGCCGCAATCGCCGGAACCGTTGAGAGGCTCGTTGCTCCCGCAACCGCCGCCTTCGCAAGATATTTCTCCGGCCCGCTCTCGAATTTCTTCGCGCATCCCTCGCAGCAAAAGTAAAAAGTCCTTCCCGCATGTTCGACCTTTGCCCTCGCTCGCTCTGCATCAACATTCATTCCACAGACCGGATCTCGTTCCATCATTCTCCCCATGCTTTTTGCAGCATCGACCCTCAGCGCAGATGCGTGTAAATCAATCCCAGCAGCTCGTCGTACATCGCTTCCGTCTCTTCCTTTTTCCCGCTCTGCATCGCCTTCGCCGCGCAATGGTGCAAATGGTTCTTCATCAGATTCCGCGCCACCCCGCGCAGCGCCTCCTGCACCGAGGCAATCTGAGTGATGATGTCCGCGCAATACCGGTCTTCCTCCACCATCTTCTGCAGGCCGCGGATCTGCCCCTCGATCCGCCGCAACCGCTTCCGGTTGGCCTCCTTCAATCCCGGGTCCACGCCCACGGCTCTCAGCCCAGGCCCCGTCTCGCAGGCGCACAGCGCGCTTCCGCTGCCCCGCGCCTTTCGCGCCCCGCTTCCAAGCTTCATTCTCGTATACCCTCTGTGGGTATTTATACCCCCACCCCCTATCTGGTGTCAAGCGCGCTTCTCTGACCCTCTTGATCGCCCTGCTATACTCTCTTCATGACTCTCGTTGACGTGACTTACGAACTCCACTCTCCCCTCACCGACGCGCAACTTCTCCGCCTCGGTGAATTCGCCAACACCTATGGCCTGCGCACGTTTCGGCTGGACGAGGCCAAAAAGCAGCTTTCTTTCGAATACGATGCTTCGCGCCTGCGCGAAACCGAGGTCACTCACGTACTCGGCAAAGCCAGCATCGCCGTCACCCGCAAAGTGAATTAGGATCTGAACTTGTCCGCGGTGGGAACTGAAAATCGGTGCACTGTATTAAGTGTGCCGGCCGGAAATAAAATGGGGCTCCTGCTTGGGACCAGGAGCCCCGGAAGGCACGTTTCATTTCCGGTGTCGTTTTCACACCAGAGCGTGGGGTCATCCATCCTAGCTTCCCTCTCAGAGGCAGGTGGGAACGAACCACGAAAATTGGCGAGCAAGCCCCTTCCCCCTCGCTCGCTTCTCTTCTTGATCCGTCATTTGAAACGTGCCCACTCGCCCACCAATTGCACGCCTCGCGCCAACCCGTCCCCCCTCCCATTGCTACATCTTTCTCTGATTATAAAAGACTTAGCTTGAGGGTCGCCCCTACTCTGTTCTGCAAACCCCCGCTCAAGAATCAGTTTGGAACCCACGAATTCTTTTCGGGAATTCCTCGCCATCCTCCTCCCTACTTTCGACCCAGTTCCATGACTTCCATAACCTTTGTATCAAAGATTTCTGTCTTACCGGTCCATCGGTTTTTCCCCTCGGCCCTCCCACAATCAGCTCATGCTTTTGTTCGTTTTCAGCAGTCGCGGTTTCCCCCGGTTCTTGCCGCCCCTGGCGCTCGCACTCGCCTTTGCGATTCTTCCCGCATCCCTGAACGCTGACACCCATCCATTTTCGCGTAAGCCCAATGTAGGCGGCTGCTACTGCGGTTGCACTTCCAAATCCGGTAAAATGTCGGGATGCACCAAAATGTGCGACTTGCCCCGGTATGCCGCGCGCTGGTGGGCCACCACCTGCGCCAAGCCTCACATGCAGCCCGCCCCGGAAAACCACGATGCCGGCCCGCGTTACCCCCATCCGGGCCGCGCCGAACGCGCCAGCCGCTAGCACGCTCCCAGCGGAACCAAATCCGTCATTTTCAGCAAATCCTGCGTGGCTGTCCTTAGAACCGGGGTTCCTATACGCTTGCGCAGCTACCTTGCAGAGAACTATTCAAGGTCAGCATTTGTAGTGTCGAGTCTCAGTTGACGGCGGACGGTTGCTAACGGGATTGCATAATGGTGAAGATGGCTTTTTTGGCCAGCGTAATCGCAATCTCAGCAGCTCAGAGTTATGCTCAGCGTTCCGTCCAAACCACTGATGTTTTCGTTAAGGGAGAAAACTCTAACCAGTGCTGGCTCGATGTGAAGGGCATCGCGCATCGAAACAGCACTCTCGTTAGAGAGGACGAAAAGCAGAAGCTACTCCAAGCCGAGCATTTCTGGACAATGTTCGGAGACCTGGTGCTGGCAGTCCAGGTCCAGGTTTTCCCGGACAAAAACAAGAAAGGGGAAGGAGGCTGCCGTATCTCCGTGAAAGTACATTGGGACGAGAGTCGAATCTACCCAGCCAATGCCCAGAGAGTAATGAGCATGGACCCAGGCGATGACTACCGCGTCGCCAGCCTGATTGCCTCTGAGGTAGAGGCAATGAAGAAAGCCCGAGATAAGAACAAAAAGAACAAACGAAACTGAAGCGCGATAGTCTTGCCTACTATTTTTTCGACAACTCTTCGGGGTGAGAGGCTTTAACTCTTATTAACACCATCCGTCCATCTTGGTACTAGCATCCACATTTCCGATTACGCGACTTGCCAGGATTTGACCCGGCCGATTCGTTCATCACAAGTCTGGAAAGGCTGAAATGAATCCTTTTGGGCGGGCAACAACAGGGCTCGGAGCGTAGACGGAAACCTCAGGGTTCCATTCGTACGTCACGTCGGCCCAGCCCCCGCTCGTGGTCAAATGGTAGGGTAGGTGGTCCGATGTGCCTACGCAAACAGTGTCGTGCATGATCGCGCCTGTTTCTTCAATTTTCCAGTTGTAACTCCACTCCATACAGCGATGGCCGGAATAACTTCTCACCCCATTTGGCTGCATCTGAACGCCGCTATAGTTGGACCAGAACGTCGTCTCTATGGAATCGAAACTGTACCCGATTGTTCGTGGATTACTCATGTGCAGGCGCAGTTCAAAGAAGCCGTCCAAAGGTGGGAAGTCTCTCGGAATCAATTTAATCCATTGCGATGAGCCTTCGTGACCAAACATTGCGTCACCACGAAAATATCGGTCATCTCGGATTCGGATATATTCAAGGTTTCCGGCGATTCGAGTGCCATCTTCCAAGGTGCGGTCAACGTGTTGCCATCCATGTTCGCGGTCTGGAGGAATCGCTTCGATTATCATCCACTCTTTCGAAGCGCGTG
>Ga0335078_10016784_pt1 | contig 10876 bp, 9 predicted proteins | sample Lox_Sample_32_FD_206711 | JGI IMG/M metagenome (GOLD analysis project Ga0335078, IMG submission 206711) | Soil microbial communities from Loxahatchee National Wildlife Refuge, Florida, United States - Lox_Sample_3.2 | ecosystem: Environmental > Terrestrial > Soil > Wetlands | place: USA: Florida... | reverse complement strand
GTCGTCAAGCACTTCTCGTTCCTGATCTTCAACATCTCGGTTCCCAATCTCATCATAGGCCTGGTGCTCATCGCCATCCTCTTCCTTGGCGCGTGGGCCCGCCTGCCGCATTTCATCGAGCATGGGCCCGAGGAAAAGGGGAAGTGAGATGAACCTCACGCGCAGACTGCAGGAGTACACGCAGCGCAACATGACGCTGGAAGACGCTCTGCCCACGAGGATGCCCGTGTACGTCAACTCGGTTGCCTATCTCTTCGGGGTTGCCACGCTGTCCGCCCTCGTCATGCTCATTCTCACGGGGATGATTCTGGCCATCTTCGGTCCCAACTGGTACCATGTGTCGGGGACCGGACGGTTTTTCAACAGCCTTCACTTCTGGAGCGCCCAGGCGTTCTTCGGCTGCCTGGTGCTGCACATGCTGACCAAGCTTCTCCTGGGAGCGTGGCGGGACGGGAGGTGGAAGACCTGGATGATCGGCGTCCTGACGCTGGGCGTGGCCATTTTTGCGGGTTTCACCGGGTACCTTTCCGCCACAAGCTTCTCATCCATGTGGCACGCGGTCCAGGCCAAGGATGCGATGAACGCAATCGGAGTCGGGGCGTTCTTCAACACGACGAACTTCGGCCAGGTCATCACGCTCCACGTGGCCTTCTTCCCGTTTCTTGTGGTGGTTCTCGTCGCCATCCACCTGGCATACATCAGGCATGAAAGCCCCGTGCGCCCGTACCCGCTGGAGAAGGAAGAAAAATCATGAGCATGAAGTCGGATGAGAATCTTCGCGGCGTCCCCATGAAGCCCTATGACCTGATCCGCGAAGGGCTGATCATTCTGGGATTCATTGCCGTCGTGATCATCGTGCTTGCCATTGCGTGGCCGCCGCCGGACTATCCCACGGTGCGCGGGGTAGAGGTGGCGACTCGCCAGCCGGTGGCATTCGTCAAAACAGCCGCCGACATCCTGGCTGGGAACGCAAGCCTGCAGGACTATGGCCCCCCGTACAACGCCGACACGGCAAACTCGCAGAAGCTCCTTGGGATTGCCCCGATCACGTGGTTCGGCGTGCGCCAGCCGCTGGACCCGTCCACGGACTTTGTGCTGACTCCGCTCCAGCGCGTCGCCGTCTTCAACAAGGACGTGGGCGCTGCAGTGGCGGCCTGGAAAGCAGCCTCCGATGATTCACGGGCGGCGTGGACCAAGGCTTACATCGCCGCGCTGGACAAGGCAACCGTGGCCAACGGCAACGTGCAGGTTGCAGCGGGAGATTATGGTCCGGTGCCCGCCATGATGCAGGGCATGCTGGACCTCGGCAAGGCGGGCCTCCTGGAGGGGGCGCTGGAAAGCAATGACCGCCAGCCCTATGCCCTGGACACCAGCCGCGCCATGCTGTTCTTCCAGGAAGACGTTGATGAAAGCGTTGCAAACACGCTGGATATGACCGGCGGCCAGTGGGGAATCACGCACGAGGTCGGAAACCATCCCGGCCCCTGGTGGCTGTGGCCGTACGCGATCTGGTACCAGATCCCGGGATTGAACACCAATCCGAATGCGGACCTGATCGCCATCCTCATCATGCTGGCGTTCTTCCTCATTCTCTTTTTCCTTCCCTTCATCCCCGGCCTCAACCGGATCCCGCTGTGGATCGGATTCTACAAGCTGGTCTGGCGTGACTGGTACAAGCGTCCGTCGGGAAAAGGAAAGAAAAAGTAGACGCGGTTTGCCCGGGCGGGCGCGGTCGGAAGCACTACGCCGCTCCGCGTATTGTTTTGTCAGCGGGATTTCCATATCTTGAATAGTCCATGAAAGAGAAGAAGGCCGCGCGGAACGGCCTGCGCAACCTGCGGTCGCTTTTTCCGTACCTGGGCCGGCATTGGGTGCCGCTGGCAGTCGGCTTTGCGTTCATGCTCCTCCAGAACTACGGCGCGGTGCGGGTTCCCGCGTATTTCCAGAAGATCGTTGACGAGCTGGGGGGCGCCAACAGGGCGGGCACAATTGAGGGCCTGATTGTCACCGCGTGTCTTTACGCGCTGCTTTCCGTTGTCTCCCTCTACATGATGCGAAGGCTCATCATCGGCGCGTCCCGCAACATCGAGTACAGCCTCCGGGAGCGGATCTACGACCGCATCCTGGAGCTGGACTACTCCTTCTTCCAGTCCCATGAGACGGGAGACCTGGTCTCCCGCACCACGAACGACCTGGACAACGTCCGCACGCTCCTGGGCCCGGGGATCATGTACATCCCCAACTCCGTGAGCATGTTCGCGCTGTTCTTCCCTGCGCTCTTCCGCCTGAACGGACCGCTCATGCTCATTGTCACGGCCGTGTTCGTGGCGGTGATCGTGTTCGTCTTCACGGTGCTCCCGCGCCTCATGCCGCTTTTCCGCGGCATCCAGGAGGCAACCGGGAAGATCAACAGCAGGGTGTGGCAGATCGTCACCGGAATCACCACGGTCAAGCTCTTCACCATGGAGACGGGAGAGGAGAAGAGGTTTGCAGACCTCAACCGCGGTTTCCTGAAGCGCAACATGGCCCTGGCAAAAGCGCAGGAGTTCCTGTGGCCGACGTTCCTGTTTGTGTTCTCCGCCACGCAGCTGGCGATCGTGCTCTACGGCGGCCGCCTGGTGATCTCCGGCGCCATGACGATGGGGCAGCTCCTCCAGTTCAGCGTCATGGTGACGGCGCTTGGCTTCCCCGTGCTGTCCCTGGGCTGGATCATGTCGCTCATCCAGCAGGGCATCAGCGCCATGGGGAGAATCAACGTCATCCTGGATGGACCGGTGGAGCGGCGAGATGACTGGAAGGCGCTTGCCGACACGCGCGTGTCCTTCGACGTGCGCGCCCTGGGCTTTTCCTACGCGGGGCAGGAGAAAAAGAGCCTCAAGGACGTGAGCCTCTCCATCAAGGCCGGGGAGTTCATCGGGATCACGGGGACCATCGGAAGCGGCAAGTCCACGCTTGTGAACATCCTGACCGGGCTGCTGAAACCGGACCGCGGGATGGTGTTCGTCAACGGAACGGACATCCGCGACATCGAGCCGGCGGCGCTGTTCCGGCACATCGGGATCGTGTCCCAGTCCCCGTTCCTGTTCTCCCGTACGCTGGCGGAAAACATCGCCATGGGGAGAGGCGGGGCCTCCCGGGACGTTAGAGAGGTATCACGGCTGGCGGGGCTTGCCGGAGACGTCGCCTCCTTCCCGAACGGCTATGACCAGATGCTGGGAGAACGCGGCATCACGCTGTCCGGCGGGCAGAAGCAGCGCACCGCCATCGCCCGAGCTCTCATGAAAGATAGCCCCGTGGTCATCCTGGACGACTCGCTGTCCAGCGTGGATGCTGGAACGGAGTCAACCATCATTGAGAACCTTCGCGGCCTCCGGGGGGAAAAGACGCTCATCGTTGTGTCCCACAGGATCTCGCCGCTCAAGGGGGCGGACCGGATCTACGTGATGGATGAAGGGCGGATCGTGGAAAAAGGCTCCCACGCGGAGCTCCTTTCCCAGGGCGGGTTGTACGAGAGGCTCGTGAAGTACCAGCAGATGGAAAAGACGCTGGCGCCTCCGGAGATTGCGTGACATGGAAGAAGCGAAAAAGCCCCTGAAAACGAAGCTCCTGAGACGGCTTGCCCCCTACATCACGCGCTATGCGTGGCTGGGGGTCGGCGCGCTCCTGTGCCTCATCGTCGTGGACGCTGCTGGCGTCCTGCAGCCCTACCTTGTGAAGCGCGCCATCGACGTCGACGTGGTGGGCAGGAACCTTCCCGGCCTGGCCCGCACGGGAATCCTCCTTGCGGTGATCATGGCGGCGGGGTACCTGTTCCAGGTCATCTCGGGGTACGGGATCCAGTACCTGGGGCAGAGGCTGCTCCTGGATCTCCGGATGGACCTGTTCCGCAAGGTCCTTTCGCTTTCAAGCGACTTCTTCGACCGCACGCCCGTGGGCAACACGCTCACGAACCTGTCGAATGACCTGGAAGCGCTACGGGAGTTCATATCCGAGGGGATTGTCAGCATTGCCGGTGACCTGCTGCGCGTCTGCATGATCCTGGTGGCCATGCTCGTCATCAACTATGTGCTGGCCCTTGTCGCGTTCATCACCATTCCTTTCTTCCTCACGGTGACGTTCCTCTTCCGCGCCAGCATACGGGCGGGGTTCCGCGAGGTGCGCAAGGCCAACGGGGAAATCAACGTCGCGCTGAGCGAGACGCTCTCCGGCGTCCGCGAGATCCACCAGTTCGGCTACGAAGGAGAGGCGCGCGCGTCGTTTGCGCGCAACAACAAGCACTACCGCACGGCGTACATGAAAGTGGTGAACGCGTACGCCCTGTTTTTTCCGGCAATCGAGATCATCACCAACGCCAGCATGATTCTGATCCTCCTGGCCGCGCATTTCCTCCTGGGCGCCTCGCTTCAGGTCGGCGTGATCTTTGCTTTCTTTGCATACGTCAACATGTTCTTCTGGCCGCTTCGCCAGATGGCGGAGAAGTTCAACCTGTTCCAGTCCGCCGTTGCGGCAACGGAGCGCATCTTCAAGCTCATGGATGAAAAAGTGGCCGTGGTTTCCCCGCAGACAGAGCAGACCGTGACCTCCCCTGCCGCTCTGGTCTTCGACAACGTGGGCTTCCGCTACGCGCCGGATGCGCCCGTGTTGCGCGGGATTTCCTTCCGCGTGGAACCGGGAGAGAAAGTGGCCATTGTCGGTCCCACGGGCGCCGGCAAGACGACGCTGATCAGCCTTGTGACGCGGCTTTACGACGTGCAGGAAGGCCGCATCCTCCTGGACGGCAAGGACATCAGGTCCGTTCCCCTGGAGGCGCTTCGCACCGCGGTGGCCACGGTGCCGCAGGACGTGTTCCTTTTCACGGGCACCATTGCGGAGAACATCTCCCTGTACCGCGACTCCGTGGATTGGCGGACAATCGAGCACGCTGCGCAGGAAGTACGCGCCAACCGCTTCATTGCGGCGCTCCCCAAGGGCTACGGGGAGCCGGTGGGAGAGGAAGGAAAGCGCCTGTCGGAAGGCCAGCAGCAGCTCATCGGTCTTTCCCGCGCGTTTGCCCGAGACCCCGCCCTGGTCATCCTGGACGAGGCAACATCCAACATCGACTCTGAAACCGAGCACCTCATTTCGGAAGGTATCCAGCGCCTGCTGGCAAACCGCACGGCGGTCATCATCGCCCACAGGCTCTCCACCATCAAAGCGGTGGACCGGATCCTGGTGCTCCAGCGCGGCAGGGTCGTGCAGGAAGGGAATCACGACGAGCTCGTGAGGCGCGACGGCCTCTACCGCCAGCTTTACGAGATGCAGTCCCTCATGCTGGCGAAGTAGGCGCTTCCGAGACCTGCCGATCTCTGTCAAGCGCTTGACGCGCGCTTCCCGCCCGGTATCCTCCGGGGAACGGGGCAGGTGAAACATGAAGCTGGCAATCAAGAACGGCACGCAGGGTCGCGGGGTCTTTGCCGAAGAGCCCATCCCCGCCTCATCCCTGATTATCCGGTTCAGCGGGCCTTTCCTGCGCTACGCGGAGACCACGGCGGCGACGTATGCGCTCCAGATCGGGCCGGACCTGTACATCGGCGCGTCCGGAAGCTTTGATGACTACGTCAACCACTCCTGCGACCCGAACGCGGGGATGCGCATTTCCGGGAACACGGCGGACCTGTACGCCATCCGCGATATCCGGGCCGGTGAGGAGATCTTCTTCGACTATTCCACCACGCTGGATGAGGATGATTTCACCATGAGCTGTCTTTGCGGCGCTCCCCGGTGCCGGGGAACAATCCGTGATGGGAAATACCTTCCCGACGACGTATGGCGCAGGTACCTCGGCCTGGGGATCATTCCGGAGTACGTGCAGAGGAGCCGCGCCGCGCTGCGGTGAGAGGCGCCCGTCCCAGCCACAAATACGTGGCCGACAAACGGCGCACCGACTATACTTCATCTCATGGACATGCAATATGTTCTCCTGGCCGTGCTCGGAGGCGGGCTTATTGCCCTCCTGTACGCGCTGGCCCGGGCCCGCTGGATCACCAAACAACCCGCAGGAGAGGAAACGCTTCAGCGCATCAGCGGCCACATTGCCCGGGGCGCCATGACGTTCCTTGGCCGCGAATACCGCGCGCTCATCCCGTTTGTCATTGTGGCGGGCGCCTTTCTTGCGGCGGTGAACTGGGGCAGGCTCAGCTTCCAGGGCCTGTCCTTCGCCATGGGCGCCACGTGCTCCGCCCTCGCAGGCTTTGTGGGCATGCGCGTTGCCACGGCGGCCAACGTGCGGACCACGAAAGCCGCGCAGAACGGCATGCCGGGGGCGCTCCGCGTGGCGTTTGTGGGCGGAAGCGTCATGGGCATGTCCGTTGTCGGGCTGGGCCTGGTGGGGGTGAGCGCGGTGATCCTCATCACGGTGTCCATCCTGGGAACCGGGATCTCCGTGCTGCTGGACGTCGTGACGCCGCTTCTCACGGGATTCGCGCTCGGCGGCTCCTCCATCGCGCTCTTCATGCGTGTGGGAGGGGGCATCTACACGAAGGCAGCCGATATCGGCGCCGACCTCGTTGGGAAGCTGGAAGCGAACATCCCGGAGGATGACCCGCGAAACCCCGCAACCATCGCGGACAACGTCGGTGACAACGTCGGCGACGTTGCCGGCATGGGCGCGGACCTGTTCGAGTCCTACGTCGGCGCGCTGGTGGGAAGCATGATCCTTGGCATTGCCACGGCGGGCAGCGACGCTCTCAAGCTGAAGCTGGCCGGCCTTCCGTTGATCCTCTGCGCGCTGGGGATCCTTGCATCGATTGCCGGAACATTCTTCGTGCGGACACGGCCCGGCGGATCCGCGCAGCGGGCGCTCAACACGGGCACGTTCGGCGCGGCAATCCTTACCGCGGCGGTGGCATACCCTGCAACGCTTTTCATGGTGGGAAACGACACGGCGCCGGGAGCGCCGGGCGTGGCGCACATCTATTTCACGTTCCTCGTGGGTCTGGCCGCGGGCGCCCTGATCGGCTTCCTTACGGAGTTCTTCACAGGAACCGGGCGCAGCCCGGTGAAGGCCATCGTGCGCGCCTCCGAAACCGGCCCTGCAACTACAATCATCACTGGAGTCGGGGTGGGAATGCTCTCCAGCATGCCCATCGTGCTTGTTCTCGGCGCAGCGCTCCTGGGAAGCTATTCACTTGCAGGTCTCTACGGGGTGGGCATTGCGGCGCTGGGGATGCTGGGAACGCTGGGCATCCAGCTCGCCGTGGACGCGTACGGGCCCATCGCGGACAACGCCGGCGGCATTGCGGAAATGGCGGAGCTGCCTCCGGAGGTGCGCCGCATCACGGACAACCTGGATGCCGTGGGGAACACCACGGCGGCAATCGGAAAGGGATTTGCCGTGGGATCAGCCACGCTGGCAGCCATCAGCCTGTTCTCCGCTTTCAAGGAGCAGGCGGGGGCCAAGGTCATCGATATTGCGGACATCCGGGTCCTGGCGGGAATCTTCCTGGGCGCCGGGATCCCGTTCCTGTTCTCCTCCATGGCGATGGGAGCCATCGGCCGCGCCGCGTTTGCCATGATCCAGGAAGTACGGCGGCAGTTCCGGGAGCGGCCGGGGATCCTGACCGATAACGAGGACCCCGACTACAACAAGTGCATCGACATCAGCACGCGCTCCGCGCTGCGGGAGATGATCCTGCCGGGGATCACCGCGCTGATCTCTCCGCTTCTTGTCGGCTTCCTGGGCGGGATCGAGATGCTGATCGGGCTCCTTGTGGGCGTCACCTCCAGCGGCCTCATCCTTGACGTCTTCATGGCGAACTCCGGCGGCGCGTGGGACAACGCAAAGAAGATGATAGAATCCCGCGCCACCAGCGGCAAGGGATCCGAGGCGCACCGCGCCGCGGTTGTGGGGGACACGGTGGGTGACCCGTTCAAGGACACCGCCGGCCCGTCCATCAACATCCTCATCAAGACCATGAGCGTCATTTCCCTGGTCATCGCGCCCATGCTCAAGCAGTACTGGGGGAAATAGCATGGAGTACAACAAGAGGCTCTACGTGATCCTGCATCCCACCACCGCGCTCATCGGGTCGCAATACACCCCGGAGCAGCTTGCGCGCCACTACACGGTAGGGCCCACGCGCCACTACCGGGGCAAGGTTCTTTTTGCGGACGTGGACACGGCGTTCAGAAACGCGTACTTCCGGATTGACGCGGCGCTGGTGGAGCTGAAGCCGCACCCCGACGGGAGGCCCAAGGCAACGAAGTTCATCTCCTGCTACCGCGTGCTGGAGCACCTCGATCTTTCCGCGCTGGGCTCGCTCTACCTCAGCTCGGAGGAAGGGCATTGCCTCGAAATACAATCGCGGCCCTACCCGGGGACCGAGCCGGAGGGAGAGTACATCTATTCCGAGATTTCGCCGCTCCGCATGCTGGTCCTCTCCAAGCTGAACTTCGTCGACTTCGGGCGGTTCATCACGGACCCCGAAAACTCCATTGGCGCGCCGAAGTTCCTCTATACGCAGCTTGACCTGAACGTGGCGGAGTTCATGACGGAATACGAGCATAACCCGTTCATGCAGCCGCCCATAGAGAACCTCCACCCTTCCATCCTGCGGGACGCGGTGACCGAGCTCAGGGCGGTGGACTACAAGAGCAACAAGGGGCTCAGCCTGAAGAGCAACCTGGACAACGTGTCCTACAAGCTGATTCGGAAGGGATTCATGTTCTCCTCCGGGCGCGACCAGAGATTCTATCCCATGCCGCCGCTGGCGGAGATAGAGAAGAAGAACCTCCGGTTCTGGAAGAGCTTATAGCCAGGGAGGGCGAAACCGCGCCGAGCCAGGGATGGCGGGAGGCGCGGTGTAGCCCAGCCACGCCCCCTGCGTGGCGTCTACTTCACTGAATGCGCAAGGTCGCGCGCGAACGCGGCGGCCTTTTCCAGCGCGCCTTCCGCAAGCGGCCCTTTCAGCCCCGACACCTCGATCCGCAGGGCCTGCCCGTGGACATTCAGGCCCAGGCCGCGCGCTGAGCGTTCCATGATTCCCGCTGCCCCGGGGATGAGCCACTTGCGCGCCTTCTCCAGCTCTTCCGGCGTTCCGGGCATCGGGCCGTATGTGTCGAAGATGGCAACGGGCTTGCCGGTGAAGCCTGCCTTGCGGAGCTTCCCCAGGACCCTCAACGCCCTGCGGTTCACGCGGGCCATCCGCGTGGGAGACCCGATCATGACGCAGTCGAAATGCTCCAGTGCGGGAAGCCGACGCCTGAGATCCTGCACCACCGTCTCGTGGCCCAGGTCGGAGATCCCGCGCGCCATGGCTTCCGCCAGGGCTTTCGTGTTTCCGAAGTAGCTGCGGTAGAGAACAAGCGCTCTCATTTCTTTCCCCTTCATTCGTGATACAGGATACGCGCTGACTGCAGCATCTGGAGAGCCGTCGTGAGACCCTCCGTGCCGGCCGTTATGCCGCCGTCAGAACCATCCACCGACCCCGTCCCGACGGGCTCCAGGTCGGCTGCGCTCTCTCCCGCGCCGACTGCCAGCCGCCCGGCGTACACCAGGGACGGCTGACCGTTGACCCCCGAGTTGGATGGCGTGTAGCGCTGGTTGTAGTCGAAGCTTGCGTTGATCTCGAGCTTCACCGTGTACGTGCCCGCGGGAAGGGCCGCGGGCGCCGCGGCCTCCACGCGAAGCGTCCCCGCCGGCGTTGCCCCGCTCACCGCGTCAGCGGTCCCGCCCTGCCGCGCGTGGCTCCAGACGGGAAGCGCCTCAGGCCGTCCAGCGGCCGGCGCCCCGAACCAGTGGCGGGTGGCGCCCTTGGCCGTCACGTAGATCGTCTCCCCGTACGCCCCCTGCGGCGTTTCCACCCAGCATGCGATCTGCGGCGTATGCGGAATCCTGAAGAAAAGAAACCCCGTGGACTGCCGGAACGCGGCACCGGGAACGAGATCCAGCTCGAACCTCTTTCCGGTGACCGCATGCGCAGGGTTACGCGGCGGCGCGCAGGAGCTCAGCACGCTGACGATGGTAATTGCGCATGCGACGGTCAGCACGCTGAGCGGGCGGGACATCATGGCGGTCTCCTTGATATGGCGCAGTGTAATCCGCCGCCCGCAGCGTGACAAGACGCAGTTTGACCGGGAGAATGCGCTCTCAGTAAGTTGAGGGGTAAGGTCCCGGAGGTAAAATCGGGTTTGAGCGCGCCGCTACAGGACAAGACAGAGGCAAGAATCGAACGCAGGCTCCGCTCCCAGGAGTGGACCTCCCGGGCCATCGAGTCCGGGAGCTTCGCCACGTACCAGGTGGGGATCATTCACGACTGGCTTCGAACTCTCACGCTGCTTGCCGCGGCGCTTGTCCCCACGTTCTTCGTCCTTGACGCCTTCGTGGTTCCGGCCCCGCTTCTCCTGCGCTTCGGGCTGTACCGCGTCCTCTCCTCCTGCCTTGCCACCGTGCAGTTCTTCATCGTCCTGATGACGCGGCCCAGCCGCTGGTCGTACGTCCACGGTTACGTCATTTCTGCGCAGGTGGGCGGCATCATTGCGCTCATGACGGCCACGCTGGGCGGATTCTCCTCCAGCTACTACGCCGGGCTGAACCTCGTGGTGATTGGCGTCAACCTTCTCATGCCGTGGCGCGCTTTCCACACCGCCATCAACGCGGCGCTCATCCTGGCGATGTACGTTGCCTTCAACGTCGCGGCTGGTCACCCGTATGAGCTCACGGCGCTTCTCAACAACCTGTTCTTCCTGGGAGCCACGGCGGTGATCGCCGCCGCCATCAACTTTGTCCGCTTCCGCCTGCTCCAGAACGAGTTCACGCTCCTGGTGGAGGTGCGCAGGGGAAGGGATGAGCTGCAGGAGGAAAAGGACCTGGTGGAGGAAAGGACGCGCTCCCTCAAGA
>Ga0335078_10016783_pt1 | contig 10876 bp, 8 predicted proteins | sample Lox_Sample_32_FD_206711 | JGI IMG/M metagenome (GOLD analysis project Ga0335078, IMG submission 206711) | Soil microbial communities from Loxahatchee National Wildlife Refuge, Florida, United States - Lox_Sample_3.2 | ecosystem: Environmental > Terrestrial > Soil > Wetlands | place: USA: Florida... | reverse complement strand
TGGGGTGGGAGACGGGAATCGAACCCGCAACGTCCGGAGCCACAGTCCGGTGCTCTGCCAGTTGAGCTACTCCCACCAGATCTTTTCGATTATAACGCGCGAATGGTGCCGAAGAAGGGACTCGAACTTGAGCCGCTTTGCGGGTGTGAGCTTCGCGAGAGCCCGCAGGCGAAATCCTGAGCGCAGCGAAGGACCTCACTTTAACATTGGTGCCGAAGAAGGGACTCGAACCCCCACACCCTTGCGGGTACATGGACCTGAACCATGCGCGTCTGCCAATTCCGCCACTTCGGCAATGATGACCGGACAACGAACTTCAAATCGCCCGACAGGAAGAATTCCGTTTCTATTTTCTACGGCCCCGATGCAGAGTGTCAAACCATTCACCTGGAATGGAAAACCCCGTGACCCTCCTTCGGCTTCATCACTGCATCCAAAGGTACGAATGCTGACACTGTATTCTGATCTTGAATCAAATTGACGCCAACGAGGCTTGTCCATGTCTGAGACAGGAACATCCAAGTCGAAAATGCCGGATGAAGCCGTTCGCCGTCTTCGAACCCTCGCCCACGACCTGAGCAATGCGCTCGAAACCATTCTGCAGGCCAGCTATCTTCTTCATCAGACGAGGATCGATGAAAAAACCAGAAAATGGGCGGATTTGATCGATATTGGCGCAAAAGATGCCGCGCGTCTGAGCATTCAGATTCGCGACATCTTGAAAGCACAACGTTAGCGGCTCAATTCGTCCCATGCTTGGACGCTCCGCTCACCCTTCCAACTTTGCATCCATTGTGATGTTCGCTTTCAGCACTTTCGAAACCGGACATCCGCTCTTGGCGTTCTCCGCAGCTTTCTGAAAAGCCGCTTGATCGGCATTCGGAACTCGTCCCACCACATCAAGGTGCACTGCGGTGATCGTCCATCCTGAGTCGAGTTTCTCCAGGCTCAGCGTCGCCGCGGTCTCAATGCTGGACGGAGTGAGATTTGCGCCAGCCAATTGTGCGGACAGAGCCATTGAAAAACACCCGGCATGGGCCGCAGCGATCAACTCTTCCGGATTCGTTCCTGGCGTATTCTCAAAACGGGTTGCAAATGAATAAGGAGTATTGCTGAGTACACCGCTTCCGGAAGAAACCGACCCTTTTCCATCCTTCAGACCACCCTTCCAGATTGCGCTTGCCTTGCGTTGCATTCGACTCTCCTTTGCGATGATTTGTGACGTTCTATTGTAGATGGAACTCGCAGAAGTTGCAGACGTCGAACCGGAGAGGAGATTCAGTAAAAGTCGGAACAGCTCAGGTAGTAGCCGCAGTTCGAACAAACTAACTTGCAGCGATGTTCTTCAAGCTCGGCAGAACAGTTGGGGCAAAAGCGGGACGCGTTAAGTTCGGAAATATCGGACCGCAACTCTTTCGCTCGATCCTTTTCACCTGCGATGACGCCTTCACTCACGATCGCTAACTTAACATCGGTTTGGCGATGCTCCAAAACAAATTCGGGCCAGCTATTAGGCGACTTTGGTCCCCGTGCCGAACCGGGCGTCGTCATTTAGCCGGACGTTGCTGCTCCAGCAGTCGGCGATGATGCGCCAAGCACCGAAGCGTCGCCAGCCACGCAGGTACTTCCCATGATCGGTAACCACAGCGCTACCCTTTCGGATTGTCAGCGAGTAATGTCCGGTCTCAATCGCCATGTCGCCCGAAGATTCCACCCGCAGGGTCTCAAAACGCAAGTTCTCGTATCCAGCATCCCCGAAATGCCTGAGCATTTGTTCAATCGCCTTGCTTCCCTCTGCAGCATCCTGATGAGGAGGCATCAACGACGACACTGAATTAAACAGGGCCGCAGCTTGATCGTAGTTTCCAGTGTTGAAAGCGGTGCAGAAATCCTGGCTTAGTCCTCGGATGGTCGACTCGGCGTCTCCAACCGAACTCGAGCCAGGCACACCGAAGGCGTGGGCCCGGTACATCAAACTACCTCCCTGGGGGGAACAGGAACGAATTCGACCCGCTCGACCTCGGGCGGAGTTTCAAGCGGGCTCTACACATTGTAAGACAAACCGTGAAAGACGGCGGTAATTTATCGTACATACCTGTGGAGAATCAGTTCGTACCCTTAGCCGCTTTCCTGAATTCCGCTCCGAACTTTTCCACACGACAATGTCAATGGGCGGATGCGAAAGTAGCTGAACCTCAAGTTGGACCTCAAGAGTTTTGTCCGTCCTCCCCCAAATGTCGCAGGTTAATCGATCGCGAGGAACTTCAAGAAAATCCTTCGCGCTTCTCTGCAATCTCATTGAGCGAGCATACCTTACTGTTTAGACTCGAATTGTTCCCAACTAGGGGACGAGGAGAGAAAAATGCCGCTACAACCGCAGGAGCAAGAAACTCTCAACGTCAAACTCGTCCACTTCACGAAACAAAACTCGCCGGATGAACCCGTGCAGGTCGCCTTCTCTGTGATCGATGACCAGGGAAAAGAAGAAATCATCACGGGCGAGATTCCTTACACCTACGACCTCTTTAAGCTGTTTCAGGAGAACGGATGGCTGAACGTCCGTCGGGGTGTGTCATCGATTCGAGAAAGTAGAAACCAACGTCGGGCGATGTCAGCCTAGCCGTTAAGCATGTACTCACGAACCGGGAGGGTTCGAACCTCCCGGTTCTTCACGTCCTAAAAGATAAACTTTAACGCTAGCTGGAGAATGCGGGCGTTGTGCACCGCATTGGGATGAAGAAAGCCGGTTGTCGTCGTGCACGACGGATCTCCGGCAGAATTATTTGCCCCTCCGTAACAACCGATTGTATCGGCGCCAGTTGCACCTGATCCATTGGCGGCGTCGGCAGCCGACCCAGCATCCCCCCCGAGCCAAGCCCACTCCGTTTGATTGAAGATATTGAAGGCTTCGGCGCGGAACTCAAAATATTTACTCTCCGTCACCGCAATGTGCTTGAGCAGGGCCATATCGAAGTTTGTGCGGGTGGGATTCGTCAGCAAATTTCTTGTCGAGGTTCCGAAGGTTAGTCCTGTCGGTGCCACGAAGGCCGCGGGGTTGTACATCAATGGTCCAACACCATCCACTGGAACATTCACCACACCGGAATTCGGATTTCCCACCAGGTCAGGATACGATGCGCCACTCGCGAAGAAATTCCCGACTCCCGCGTTGTCGGACGGCACTGAGCCGGCTCCGGCGTTGTAAACACTGAACGGCGTCCCGCTCTGAACGGTCGTGATCCCGCTCCACTCCCAATCTCCCAAGACTCGGTGGAGCAAGCCTGGCTGTTTGAAGAACGGCAAATCGTAGACGTAGCCAATGTTGAACACATGCCGTTGGTCAAAATTGGAGCTGGCCCGATATGAGTTGAGATTGTAGGAGTTCACGAACCCGGAATCGCTGTAGTCGGACGAATCGTCGATTGAGTGGCTGTAGGTGTACGCGAGGCTCAATTGCAATCCGCCGACACTGTGCCGCAAGCCCACTTGTAGGCCGTTGTAATTGGACGATCCCGTTTGATCCTTCCTCGTGATGTCGCCAATGCCGAGGAAGGGACGATACGGATTCGGATCGTTGCCACAGGCCACCGCAAGATTGTTCGCCCAGCTTCCAGTCATAGTCTTTCCGTTGACGGTCGCGGTAGCGGTCCCGCTGGGAGCGAAGGCCACCGAGTTGCAGTCATTGTTACTGATAATTTGCCCCGGTGCGTACGGATTCAGATTCGCCGCCACTGGGAACATCTGGTTGTACTCGTAGGATCGAGTGAGATGGACTCCGGCACTCCCCACGTACGAAACCGTCGCGACCGTGCTCCGCCCAAGATTGTGCTGAACATCCAAATGCCATTGCTGCATATAAGGCCACACGGCCTTGCTGGGCAAAGAAACAAAAGTTAAAGGCGTTGTTGTTGTTCCCAGCAGTGCCGGGGTGATGTTCCCATATCCAGACACGTTCACCACGCTCGCAGTCAGCGTTGCGGGATTGTATTGCTCGAGCGATTCAGTGTTGGCTTCGTTTCCATTCGTGTGCTCGTAGAAAATTCCGTACCCGCCCCGGATCGCCCAAGCTCCATCCCCCTTTGGATCAAACGCGAATCCGATTCGCGGTGCAGGATTAAACCAGTGATTGGTCATGCATCCCGCGGGAACTCCCTTGGTCACACCGCAATCCACCCAGCCATTGAACGGATTGCCGCTAACTACGTACGAGCTTGTGGTCGAATCGAATGTGATTCCGCTGTCTCCCGGAACATAGAAAGCCGGATCAAAATTCCACGCATTACGGTGCAGTTCGCTGTACGTTCCAAAGAAACTCAGGCGCAGCCCGAGGTTCAGCGTCAGGCGCTTCGTTGCGTGCCAGTCATCCTGAAAATAGGGTTCGAAAATCTTATAGCGCTCGTACATCTTGAGCGCCGCCTTTTCTTGCGTAAAAGTCCCGACCTCGCCCAAAAGCAAATCGGCAAATGCATTGCCAGTCGTCACGGTGCTACTGGTGCTGTATTGCAGCAGGCCATTGGTGCCGAATGAAGGCTGCGGGATTTCATTTTTTTGCGCCAGGACAACGTATCCGCCGAACTGCAGATTATGAGACCCGATCACCTTCGTGACGTTGTCGCGGAAGGTGTACGTAGGATTCGAATTTAGTGCGCCGATCGGAACGTAGCCTGGATCTTCCGCAAAGTCGTACTGCCCGCCGCTGAGGCTGACTCCGGGAACTCGTCCGCCAAAACCGTTGTCGAAGATTCCAATCGGCAGCAGGTTCGAGGGACGCTGCCACGGCCCGGAAAGGTCTGTACTGATGTGGTCCGTGGTATAGCTGGCTACAAATTCATTCAGCAATGTCGGCGATGCTGTCGCAGTCAGACGAGCCACCATGCTGACGCCGGGGCCACTAAACGGAGTCTGGATCGTCGGAAATGTAGTGCCATTCGTCCACAACGGAACCGGATACTGCTGGAACCAGGAATCGTGAATGTAACGAAAGGTGCCGCGCAGCTTATCCGTAAAGTTCTGGTCGATCCGGAAAAGATCTTCGCGCCAATTCGTCGGCAATGTCGGGGTGTCGTACCACTGATTGACGCCAACATTCGGCGTCGGAATCATCGCCTCTAGCGCGTTCACGGTTGGAGCGTTGGTGATGGGAACCTGATTATTCGGGAAATAAGCACCCGTCCCAGGATTAACTGGGCAATTCGGAAAATCGGTGGTGTCCACCGGGGCGCCGGCAGCAGGACAATCGGCAGCGAAATTTCCGGCGCGTTCCGCTAAAGACGGTACCGTGGTTGAACTGAAAAATTGAGTCGAAGGCACTCGGTCGCGGCGCCACTCTTCCGAAACAAAGAAGAACGTCTTCTGCTTATTAGTGTTGTAATGACCCGGGATGAAGATCGGCCCCCCGAATGTAAATCCGAAATCATTCTTCTTATACGCGGGAACCGACGTCAGGAATTGAGGCGTGGCATTGAACATGTCGTTGCGCACGAACTCGTATAGATCGCCATGGAAGCTGCTCGTTCCCGACTTCGTCTCGACTTCCACCGTACCGGATCCGTTTCTGCCATATTGCGCACCGTAGTTGGAAGTGAGGACCTTAAATTCGGCAATCGCGTCCACACTTGGCGTGACGTTCAGCGTATTGTTGCTGCCGTTATCCATCACGTCGCCGCCGTCGGTTTCCCAGTTGTTATATTCGACCCGGCCTCCGTTCACGCTGAACGAAGTATTCGCCGAAACCCCTACGCTTCCCTCATCCTGCCCGGTCTGATTGGTAACCCCCGGAACCAGCGTGATGAGTTGCTTGAAGTCCCGGCCATTTAATTCGAGTTGCTCAATCTCTTTCCCTGTGACAGTGCCAGACAAATCAGAAGACTGCGTCTCCACCTGTGCGACGCTGGTTCCCTGGACGTTGACCTCCGTGTTTTCCGCTCCGACTTGCATCTTCACGTCGGCGCGCGCCTTTTCCGCAACTCTCAACACGATGTTCGTCGCTTGATATTTCTTGAAGCCAGGAGCCGTCACCACGACGTCGTAAGAGCCGATCGGCAGAGCAGAAAACAGATACTCGCCGCTGCCATTGGTGGTGGCTGTTCGCTTGATGCCCTGTTGTGAATTTGCAACCGTGACCTGGGCTCCGGAAATTGCGGCTCCCGTCGGGTCCGTCACGGTACCGGTAATCTGAGCCGTATCTTGGGCAAAAAGCACGCCAGTTGCGCAAACGACAAAAATGGCGAGAAGCAGCATCCTTGGAGGGAACTTCATTGGAAACCCCACTTTCCAGTGTTCCGGTACCCTCACCCGGTCTTTGGACGAAATTCCTTTATTAAAACGTATGAATAGTGCGCGAGGTGGCTATTCACAGTCAAGCAGAAAAATACCTGATAGCAATTGCGGGGATCAAGGGATTTACGGCAAACGGCGAGTCGATTCGCGTACCGCCAACTCGGGCGCCATCTTGCGGTGCACGGCGGCAACCTCCCGTTTCTCAAGGACCGCATTGATTCCGTCCAGAGCGATTTCCACCGCCGCGGCTCCCATTGCTTCCATGGGTTGGCGGATCGTGGTCAAAGCGGGTGTGTATAACCCGGCGACCGAGACATCATCAAAGCCGATCACGGAACAGTCGTCCGGTACGCGCATCCCGGCCTTCTTCAACGCTCGGATCGCCCCGAACCCCGTCATATCGTCAAACGCCATCAATGCCGTGAACGGTTTTTTGGATTTAATCAGCTCTTCCGTGAGCTTGAACCCGGCCTCAAAGCTCGAAACTGGATCGCGCGATTCCGGCAAATCCAGAATCAACTGCGAATCCAAATCCAAGCCGCAGGATTTCGCGCAGGTGCGTATTCCTTTCCATCGCGGAGCACTGTCGGCCAGTGGTTTCGGGCCGCGGATAAAGGCGATCTTCCGATGCCCCAGCGAGTGCAGATGTTCCAGCGCAGTGTGAGCACCCATTTCGTTGTCGACAATCACCGAACTGATCGATTCGGTCTGCAACTCCCGGCCGATCATCACGGTTGGAATGCTGCTTTTTTCCAGATCGCCGAGCACCTCGATATTCACAAACAGCCAATTTGCCAATACGATCAGCGCCTCGATTCTCCGGTCCAGAAGCATCTCGAGGTAGCGCTCAAACCGGCTGCGGTCATTCTGCACATCGGTCAAAATCGGCAGGTAAGACGACTTATAAAGAGAATTCTCGATACCGCGCAGTACCAGAGTGCAGTACGGGTCGGTCATGTCAAACACCATCACTCCGACCGTGTGGCTACGCCGGCTACGGAGGGATCGCGCGAATAAGTTCGGCCGGTACCCTAATTTCTTGGCCGCACGCTCGATTCGCTTTTTCGTTGTCCCGGGGATATACCGAGCTAGAGGAGCGTTATTGAGGACGATAGATACTGTTGTGGACGAAAATCCGCTTTCCTTTGCCACATCCCGTATCGTGACCATTGCACCTTTGATAGCTGAGTCGCGCACCGGCATTCCCGTTCGCTTGAATTCAACTCATTCCTGGCGGACACTACAGCAGAGAGTGAAATTAGTGTCAAGAGCCGTGTTCTATGCCTGCTTCCTGCTTTTACCCACCTTGCTGACAAACTCCGCAGCTGGGCAAGCCTCGTCGCCTGCTCATGAGTCCGCGAATCCACAACAACTATTTGAAACCGGCGAAGCCCATTTGAAGGCTGGCGATTTGGATTCCGCCGAACGCAATTTTCGTGCCGTCCTCGCGGTCAATCCCCAGGTGGCGGGTGCATACGCGAATCTTGGCGTCATCTATATGCGCCGGAAGCAATGGACGCATGCGCTCGAAATGTTGCACAAAGCCGAACACCTCGCTCCCAACGTGCCCGGCATCCGCCTGAACATTGGACTAACCCACTATCGTCAGAATGATTTCCACGGCGCCATCGCTCCTTTCGAGTCTGTCGTCCACGATGTTCCCGACTCTTACCAGGCTCGCTATCTTCTGGGCCTCTGCTACTTCTTCACTGGCAGCTACACCCAGTCTGCAAGCACGTTAGAACCGCTATGGGCCCAAGCTTCCGACCAGTTGAACTATCTTTATGTGCTCGGTGTCGCAGCCGGCAATGCCGGACGTGCCGATCTGGAGCAGCGCGCTCTAAGCAAGCTCATTGCTAGCGGGAGTGATTCTCCTGAGTTTCATCTCTTGATGGGAAAAGCACATTTAAACCGCGAAGAATACGACGACGCGATTTCCGAACTCTCCATTACGGCCAAATCTGCGCCAGACCTTCCATTCGTCCACTTCAATCTCGGTACCGCTTATTTCAAAAAGCAGGAATTTGGCCAGGCAAAAGCTGAATTTCTGAAAGACGCTGCCTTGGAGCCGGACGTCGTCTATAACTACGACCAACTCGGCCAAATTTACTATTTGCAGCAACAGGATTCTGAAGCGGAAAAAATGTTTCACAAGGCGCTCGGACTCGACCCGAGGCTAAGCAGCTCTTGCTTTCAGCTCGCCCGGGTTTACCAGCGCGAGGGCAAGTTGACCTTAGCCTTGCAGCAAATCGATGCTGCCGAGAAGCTGGCACCTGACAATGAAAGCGTCCACTATGTCCGTGGTCAGATCCTGCAGCGTCTCGGCCGAACAAAAGAGGCCAAGGCGGAAATGCAGCAATCCACCGATATTTCCAATGCTGCTCGGGAGAAAAGGCACAAGGAATTGGAGTCTCCTCCCATTCCCGAGCCCAGCCTGACCCAGGAACCACACTAATTTCCCTTTTGATACACTGAGAAAGCTCACCTCAAGCCGTTAGCGGTCATCCAAGAAATCCGAACGGTACGCCAGGAGGATCCGCTTTATGAAACGTGCTCTAAAAATCATTGGCATCATCATTGCAATTCTGATCGTGCTCCTCATTGCGCTTCCGTTCTTTGTCGACGTCAACTTGTTCAAGCCGCAAATCCAGTCGGAACTCAGTTCCGCACTCGGGCGGCAAGTTAATGTTGGCAATCTGAAACTCTCGATTCTTAGCGGCAGTGTTTCTGCCGACGATCTTTCCATTTCCGACGATCCCGCATTCAGTACCCAGCCGTTTGTGAAAGCAAAATCTCTCGATGTCGGCGTGGAACTGATGCCGCTGATCTTCTCCAAAACGCTTAACGTCACGGAATTGACGATTACCGATCCGCAAGTCGCGCTTCTGCGAAATAATGCCGGCAAGTGGAATTTCTCGAGTCTTGGAAACAAGCCCGCTCCCGAGGCAAATTCCAGCGGTCGTCCCACTGAGGCTGGTAAAGAGTCCAATGCAGCGGCGGCACCACAGTCTAAAGAACCGCGCCCCTCGACCACAGAGAAAGCTGCACATCCAGCGAACAAAGGCGAAACCGCTCCTCCCAAGGCGCCGGCCGAGTCACCTTCTTCGAACCCGAACCTCTCCGTTGGGAAGTTGATGGTGAAGAACGGAACTCTTTCCGTCGGCAACATCAGCACGCACGAAAAGCCGCAAGTTTATTCCGACGCGAACATCAACGTGCAGAATTTCTCGTTCAATTCGAATTTCCCGTTTACTTTGACCACCAACTTACCCGGCGGAGGAAGCGCGAAGCTCGACGGTACCGCCGGTCCAATCGATGCATCGGACGCCTCCCTGACACCGCTGCAGGCCAAGATCGCCGTCAACAATCTCGACGTCGCTGCCTCTGGTTTTGTACCGCCCGATTCAGGAATTGCCGGCAACGTCGACTTCAACGGCAACGTGAAATCCAATGGCCATCAGGCCGATGCCGATGGCGCTGGCAATATTTCGAAGTTGAAGGTCTCTCCCAAGGGCTCGCCCGCCCCGAAGCCTGTCGATCTCAAATTCAATACCACCTATGAACTCCAAAAGCAGACAGGCGTCGCCACTGCGGACGTCACGGTCGGCAAAGCGCTGGCCAAACTTACCGGCAATTATGATGTCCAGCCAACTGGCATCGTGTTGAACATGAAATTAGCCGCCGACAATATGCCGGTCGACGATCTGCAAACGTTACTGCCGGCCTTGGGAGTAACTTTACCCTCGGGTTCGCATCTCGAAGGGGGTACGCTCACTGCGAACTTCACAATCGTAGGCCCTGCCGACAAGTTGGTCATCAACGGTCCGGTGCAACTTGCCAATACCAAATTGGCTGGCTTTGATTTGGGATCGAAGTTCTCCGCGATTTCCGCTCTGGCCGGCGCCAAAACCGGGCAAGATACCACAATTCAAAACTTCAGTACTGATGCGCACGTCTCGCCCCAGGGGATTCAGACGCAGAACGTCAATCTCAATGTTCCTGCAGTCGGCCTTATTACCGGCAATGGAACGATCAGCCCTCAGAATGCATTGAATTACCAGTTGAATGCAAAACTGGGTGCTGCCGGCAGCGTCGTCGGTGGTCTGACCCAAATGGCGGGGCTGGGCAACAAGGGCGCCGCAATTCCCTTCTCGATTGAAGGCACAACTTCTGACCCCAAATTCGTGCCCAACATCAAGGGAATGCTCGGCAGCCAGTTCGCCCCAACCGCGAACGGCCAGAATCCCGCCAACATCGTTAACGGTATCACCGGCTTGTTCGGGAAGAAAAAGAAGCCGCAGTAGACGTTCGTTGCTCAAGCAATCGATCGCTGTGCGCCAAAAGAATGAGGAAGAGGAGCAGCACGGCAACAGGAATCAGCGGGCTCGAATACAGCGGAATCAGCCAGAACCGGTGCAAAGTCGCGGGTAGACTCCAAAGCGCAGCCAAGGCCAACGCTGTCGTCGCAATCCATGACCAGGCAGGAAGAGCCCATCCTGCGGCCACCAATAAACGTACTTTCTTGCCCAGTCCCAGGATCCTTTGCGAATGCGCCAGTAAGAACAGAAAGGCCGGCATCAGGAGTAATTGTGCATGC
>Ga0335078_10016782_pt1 | contig 10876 bp, 8 predicted proteins | sample Lox_Sample_32_FD_206711 | JGI IMG/M metagenome (GOLD analysis project Ga0335078, IMG submission 206711) | Soil microbial communities from Loxahatchee National Wildlife Refuge, Florida, United States - Lox_Sample_3.2 | ecosystem: Environmental > Terrestrial > Soil > Wetlands | place: USA: Florida... | reverse complement strand
GAGAGCGGATTGCGCAGCGGCTCGGAAATCATGTCGCTACCGCCCCGTTTCAAACCTGAAGGCTTGCTGCGGATCGAGCGCGGCGACGACGCGAAGCGCGCAGCCTTCGCCTTCCGGCCAGCGCCAGGGAAAGGCCAAGAACGTGCAGCGCCGGCCGGTGATCTTGTCGATATCGCCGCCGATGTTTTCGATACCGGGAATCCCGTTGGTCATCATGATTTTGTGCGCGGGCTCCCAGTACGGAAAATCGTCGATGATGTGCCGGCCGGTCTCGGCGAAATATTCGACGTCGAGATGCGGCTGCGCCGGTCCGGGCCCGTGCGGACCGAGAAAGGTGCCGAGCGGATGATCGAGCGCCTGCACATCGATGCCGACCAGCTTGACGCCGCGTTCGACCAGCCATTCCGCCGCTTCTTTATAGAGACCGGGCGAGTAGGCAAAATAATCCGGATTGTCGCCGTAATTCCGGTGGCTGCCGGTATTGATCATCACGATATCGTTCTTCTGAATCTTCGGCTCCGCCCGTTCCAGGTCTCTCGGCGTGACGACGCCCCATTTGCCTTTCGGGATCGAGACCGCGACGCCGGTGCCGAAAAAGCGCCACAGCGGATAGCCGGTCAGCGTCGGCTGATTTTCCGCGACGTGGATCGGCGCATCCATATGGGTGCCGCGGTGCATGATGCCTTCGAATTGCTGCACCAGCAGCCCATCCTTGGCGTGAAACTCGACCACGCGCACGTTGAGATTGGCGCGCGACGGCCATTGCGGCATGCCGTGGCCCCAGACATGGCTGAGGTCGAACAGCTGCAGGTCCTTGCCGCGGCGCGACGATTTGGCGGAAGTGTTGTTGCTGGATAAACGGCGCCCTGCGCCGCGTTCCAAGCGCGCCTTTCCGCTGCGATCGAGCATGGCGACGAGCCGAATCACGCAAGCATCGCCCTCGCGCCATTTCCAGGGAAAGCCCTGGAAAGTGCAGCGCTTGCGTTTCAGATCGTCGAGGTCGCCGCCCACGTTCTCGATTGTCGGAATGCCGGCCTCAAGCAGCACGCGGTGCGCCGGATTCCATTCCGGAAAATCCACGATTGCGTCGCGGCCGGTCGCCTCCTTGTATTCCGGCAGAAGATATTTGATCTGCGGGCCGTTGCGGTGCGGACCGAGCGAAGTCGCGAGTGGATGATCGACCGTCGCGGTGTCGACGCCGACGAGTTTGACGCGCTTTTTCGCCAGCCATTCCGCGGCCCGCTTGCTCAAGCCCGGCGCATAGCCGAAGTACTCTTTGCTGTCGGAATATTTGCGGTGCCAGCCGGTATCGATGACAACGATGTCGCCGGGCTTGATTGCCGGCTGGGCGCGTTCGAGGTCGGACGGCTCGATCAAGTCCCATTTGCGTTTCGGGATCGCGACGACGACGCCGGTGCCGAAAAACCGGTCAAGCTCAAGCTCGCCGACGCCCGCCGCCCCGGGAACCAGATGGACTGGCGCGTTGACGTGCGTCGAGGTGTGGAAGATCGTCGTGATCTTGTGCGTCATCACGCCTTGCTTGGCGTGATGCGTGATGCGCTCGAGCTTGATCTCCTCGTAGCCCGGGAAAATCGGCGTATACATGCCCCAGCGGTGGCTGAGTTCGTAGAATTCCAGTCCGCTCACGGGATCGACCACGGCCGGCATTTCGCACCCTCACCCGACGCAACCGAGCGGCTTGCGCGCCGCATTGTTCGATTTAACGTTATTTGCGTTAGCTTGATCTGGCGGTCTCTATCACGATCCCATCGAGCGTGACAAACCGAAGTCCCGGCAATGGCTCATGTTGCAGGCGGCGGACCCGGCCGGTATCTATACGCGCGCTTCTAAGCAAGCAGCGCGAATAGCCGGCGCAAATTAAGACACGAATACCGATATGGCCCGTCTCGTCATGAAATTCGGGGGTACCTCGGTCGCCGATATCGACCGCATCCGCAACGTCGCGCGTCACGTCAAGCGCGAGGTCGACGCCGGCCATGAAGTCGCGGTCGTGGTCTCGGCGATGGCCGGCGCGACCGATCGACTCGTCCGGTGGTGCGAGGAGGCGCTGCAGGCGCGGCGCATTTTCGACGCGCGGGAATACGATGTTGTGGTCGCCACCGGCGAGCAGGTCACGGCCGGTCTGCTCGCCATCGCGCTGCAGGACCTCGACATCAATGCACGCTCGTGGTTGGGCTGGCAGCTGCCGATTCTGACCTCGGCCGCGCACGGCTCGGCGCGCATCCTCGAGATCAACGGCGAGGAGCTGATCCGGCGCTTCAAGGAACGCAAGGAAGTGGCGGTGATTGCCGGCTTCCAGGGCATGCACAAGGAAACCGGCCGTATCACCACGCTCGGCCGCGGCGGCTCGGACACCTCCGCGGTGGCGATCGCGGCCGCGATCCGCGCCGACCGCTGCGATATCTACACCGACGTCGACGGCGTCTACACCAGCGACCCGCGCGTCGTGCCGCGCGCGCAAAGACTCGACAAGATCGCCTTCGAGGAAATGCTGGAGTTCGCCTCGCTTGGCGCCAAGGTCTTGCAGGTGCGTTCGGTGGAGCTTGGCATGGTGCACAATGTGCGCATCTTCGTGCGCTCGAGTTTCGACCCGCCGGAGAAAATCGATCCGCACGGCAATCCGCCCGGCACACTGATCTGCGACGAGGGAGAGATCATGGAACAGCAAACCGTCACCGGCATCGCCTTCTCCAGGGACGAGGCGCAAATCTCGATCCGCCAAGTTCAGGACAAGCCAGGCGTGGCGGCGGCCATTTTCGGCCCGCTCGCCGAGGCCAACATCAATGTCGACATGATCGTGCAGAACGTCTCGGCCGACGGCAAGACCACCGACCTCACTTTCACCGTGCCGGCGGCCGACTACCAGCGCTCGCTCGACGTCATTGCCAAGGCCAAAGCGGCGATCGGCTACACCCGGCTCGACGGCGCCACCGACGTCGCCAAGATTTCCGTGATCGGCATCGGCATGCGCAGCCATGCCGGCGTCGCCGCGCAGGCGTTCAGTGCGCTGGCCGAGCGGTCCATCAATATTCGCGCCATCACCACCTCCGAGATCAAGTTTTCGCTTTTGATTGACGCGGCCTTTACCGAACTCGCGGTGCGGACATTGCATTCGCTGTATAATCTCGATAACGCGACGGGTTGAGCCATCCGTTTCGCTGCGTCGCACAATAATTCCTTTGTATCGTCATATCGTTGTCTCTGGCTTGCGGTTTGCATGCCGCATTCGATATAGCCTTGAGGATACTCGCCGCGGGACGGGACCCGGGCGGGATCCTCTTTGATTGAGGCCGGCGCGCTACGGGCTCCGCTCCGGCCAAAACCATGCCCGAGGGACCTCACGCCATGCGTGGCGCGCTCGGCGGTCCGCGCGTGCTGTTGCGCCGGCTTCGCGAAGTGATGGCGGAGCCGGTCAGCGCGCAGGAACGCCTTGATAAGATCGTGGTGCTGATCGCCGCCAACATGGTTGCGGAGGTCTGCTCCGTCTATGTGCTGCGCGTCGACGCCACGCTCGAACTCTATGCCACCGAAGGCCTCAACCGCGAAGCGGTGCATCGCACGGTGATGCGCTCCGATGAAGGCCTGGTCGGTCTGGTCGCCAGTCAAGCGAGCCCCATAAATCTGTCCAACGCGCAGGCGCATCCGGCGTTCTCCTTCCGGCCGGAAACCGGCGAGGAGATCTACCATTCCTTCCTCGGCGTGCCGGTGTTGCGCGCCGGCAATACGCTCGGCGTGCTCGTCGTGCAGAACCGCGCGCGGCGCACCTATTCGGAAGAGGAAGTCGAAGCGCTGCAGACCACCGCGATGGTGCTGGCGGAGATGATCGCCTCTGGCGAGCTGTCGGCGCTGGCGCCGCCCGGCGCCGAACCGGCGGCGCGGCGCTCGGTCCATTTCAAGGGAACGGGCCTGAGCGAGGGAATTGCGCTCGGCCATGTCGTGCTGCACGAGCCGCGCGTCGTCGTCACCAATTTCATCGCCGACGACGTGCCCAAGGAATTGGCGCATCTCAAAGCGGCAATCGAGACGCTGCAATCCAATCTCGACGAAATGCTCGAACACGGCGACGTCGTCGAAGGCGGCGAGCATCGCGAGGTGCTGGAAGCCTATCGCATGTTCGCCTACGACCGCGGCTGGGTGCACAAGCTCGAAGAAGCGGTGATGACCGGCCTGACCGCGGAAGCCGCGGTGGAGCGCGTCCAATCCGACACCCGCGCGCGCATGTTGCGGCAAACCGACCCGTTCTTGCGCGAGCGACTGCACGATCTCGACGATCTCGCCAACCGTCTCATGCGCCAGCTCACCGGCCGCGATCACGCGCCATCGCGCGACAGCCTGCCGGAAAGCGCAATCCTGGTCGCCCGCTCGATGGGGCCGGCGGCGCTCCTCGACTACGACCGCAAGCGCCTGCGCGGCCTGGTGCTGGAAGAAGGCGGGCCGCACTCGCATGTTGCGATCGTCGCGCGCGCGCTCGGCATTCCCGCAGTCGGCAATATCGACAATGCCACCGGTATCGCCGATCCGGGCGACGGCATCATCGTCGATGGTTCGACCGGGGATCTGCATATCCGCCCGCTGCCCGACATGGAGGCGGCCTATGCCGAGCGCGTTCGGCTGCGAGCGCGGCGGCAGCAGCAATACCAGGCGTTGCGCGACAAGCCTTGCGTCACCAAGGACGGCGAAGAAGTGACATTGCTGCTCAATGCGGGTTTGAGCGTCGACCTGCCGCACATTGCCGATACCGGAGCCGCCGGCATCGGCCTGTTTCGCACCGAGCTGCAATTCATGGTCGCGCCGAATTTTCCGCGGACCAGCGAGCAATATGCGCTGTACCGCGCCGTGCTCGACGCCGCCGGCGACAAGCCGGTCACCTTCCGCACCCTCGACATCGGCGGCGACAAGCTGCTGCCTTATATGCGCAATGTCGAGGAGGAAAATCCGGCGCTCGGCTGGCGCGCCATTCGCCTCGGCCTCGATCGCCCAGGACTGTTACGGACGCAGTTGCGGGCGCTATTGCGGGCGGCCGGCAGCCGCGCGCTCAAGATCATGTTCCCGATGATTTCGACGGTGGAGGAATTCGACCAGGCCAAAGAAATGGTCGAACGCGAGCTGACGCATCTGCGCCGCCACGGCCACAAATTGCCCGACGAAGTCGAGGTCGGCAGCATGGTGGAAGTGCCTTCGCTGCTTTACCAGCTCGACGAGCTGCTGGAGCGCGTCGACTTCCTCTCGGTCGGCTCCAACGACCTGGTGCAATTCCTCTACGCGATCGACCGCGGCAATCCGCGCGTGTCCGGCCGCTTCGACGCATTGTCGGCGCCGGTGCTGCGTGCGCTCAAGGATATCGCCGACAAATCGCACGCGCATCGCAAGCCGGTCACCGTATGCGGCGAGCTGGCATCGCAGCCGATCGGGGCGCTCGCTCTGGTCGCCCTCGGCTACCGCTCGCTGTCGCTCACCCCCTCGGCGGTCGGACCGGTCAAGGCGATGCTGCTCGACTTCGATTGCGGCAAGACCGCCGCGTTCCTTTGTCCCATGATCGAGCAAGGCGGCCGCGGCGGGCCGATCCGCGCGCGGCTGGAGAAATTCGCCGCCGATAACGGGTTGCAGATTTAGGACAATGAATCGTAAGACGATGTTCGCCGAAGACTAACGCTTCGGCTTGGCGCGACGATATAAGAGCCATGTTACCCGACCAAAAACTCAATGCGCTGGTGGCCCGGCATGCGGCGCTGGAACGCGACCTCTCCGCCGCGCTGCCGGCCGAGACCTACGTGAAGCTGTCGCGCGAATTTGCCGAACTTGCCCCGGTGGTCGAGGCCGTCAAATCGTATCGCGCGGCGAAGGACGAGCTTGACGGTCTGACGAGCCTGATAGCCGACCCGACGACCGAATCCGAGATGCGCTCCATCGCCGAAGCGGAAAAGCCCGAGCTTGAAGCGCGCCGAGCGGCGCTCGAGCAGCAATTGCGGTTGGCGCTTCTGCCCAAGGACGCGATGGACGAGCGCAACGTCATCCTCGAAATCCGCGCCGGCACCGGCGGCGACGAGGCGGCGCTGTTCGCCGGCAATCTGTATCGCATGTACGAGCGCTATGCCGCCAAGCAGGGCTGGAAAGTGGAAATCGTGGCCGCCAGCGAAGGCGCAATGGGGGGCTTTAAAGAAATCATCGCCGAAATTCGCGGCCGCGGCGCCTTCGCCAAGCTGAAATACGAATCCGGCGTCCATCGCGTACAGCGCGTGCCCGACACCGAGGCGTCGGGGCGGATTCATACTTCGACGGCGACCGTGGCGGTTCTGCCCGAAGCCGAGGACCTCGACGTCGCGATCAACGAGGCGGACCTCAGGATCGACACGCTGCGCTCGAGCGGCGCCGGCGGTCAACACGTCAATAAGACCGAGTCGGCGGTGCGGGTTACGCATCTGCCGTCGGGCATCGTGGTGACGATGCAGGAAGACCGCTCGCAGCACCGCAACCGCGCCAAGGCGATGGCCGTCTTGCGAACCCGGCTGTACGATCTGCAGCGCCAGAAACAGGATGCCGCGCGCGCCGCGGAGCGCCGCGGCCAAGTCGGCACCGGCGACCGTTCGGAACGCATCCGCACTTACAATTATCCGCAGGGGCGCGTGTCCGACCACCGCATCAATCTCACGCTGTACAAGCTGCCGCAGATCCTGGAAGGCGAGGCGCTGGGCGAGATCATCGATGCACTGGTCGCCGAGAATCAGGCGGCGCTGCTCGCGGCCGAGGAGACCAACTGATGGCGGCGGCGGCGAGCAGCGTGAAGGCCAACACCGTCGGCGACGCGCGGCGCGCATGGGCCGCCGAATTTCGCGCCTGCGGCATCGATTCGCCCGAACTCGACGCCCGGCTTCTGGTGGGTCATGCGCTTGCGCTCGACCATGCCGGCCTCGCGGCGGCGAGCCTGCGTGACCTTGCCGCGGCCGAGGAAAGGGCAATCGCCGACTTGGCACAGCGCCGCCTCGTCCACGAGCCGATCGCCCGCATCGTCGGGATCAAGGAGTTTTGGGGCCTCAAGCTTGCCATCGATGCTGCGACGCTGGTGCCACGGCCGGAGACCGAAGTCGTCGTCGAGGCCGTGCTTGCCGCCGTCGACCGGCGAAACGCGCGTGCGCGTTCCTTATGCATCGCCGATCTCGGCACCGGCTGCGGCGCAATCCTGCTCGCGCTTTTGACCGAACTGCCGAATGCGTTCGGCGTCGGCCTCGACGCGAGCCCAGGCGCGCTTGTCATCGCGCGCGACAATGCCCGCCGGTTAGGCTTAATGCGCGCGGCTTTCCTCGCCGGCGACATGGCGGCCGCATTGCGCGGTCCGTTCGATATTATCGTCTCCAACCCGCCTTATGTCGCGTCAGGCGACATCGCCACGCTGCCGCCCGAGGTCCGTTTGTTTGATCCCCGGCTGGCGCTCGATGGCGGACCTGAAGGACTCGATTTCTATCGCGAGCTTGCCGCGGCAGCGCCCGCGCTGCTGACCCCGGACGGCATTCTCGCGGTCGAACTCGGGGCGGGTCAGTCGGCGGCGGTCGCCGCCATATTCGCCGCCGCGGGGCTTGCGCCGTCGGCGCCGCGCCCCGATCTTAACGGTGTGCCGCGCGCCCTCGTTGCGGGAAAGCTACAACAAAACGGGCATGAGGCCTGAGCATTGGACCCCGGCAAAAAAGCACTTGGAATGTCGGCCGGAACCGACTAGCTTGCGGTCACGGAATCGGCCCGAGATGAGGGTGCCGCGTTGTTCTGAACACCTGAGAGCTTAGCTCCGCGAGTTGGCTCGAAAAGGTTGGCAGCGCAGGCCAGGCAACAAGCGAAAGCTGGCAAGCGATAGCTGGATAGCGAAAGCCGGATTGGACGGCATACAGGATCGCCGGATTCAGAACGCGAAAGTTCAAACCGCGAAGGTTGAGCCGAGAGGTTTCATCGGTTCGCCGCGCGTCGATGCTGAAAAGACGCGCGCATGACGAAAGGTTTGCAGCACCGGCCGGATCGGCCGGTGAGGGCAGCATGGCTGAGGTTTCGTGGGTTCACACCGGAGCGGATTCCGGCGGCGCGCAGCCGACGCGATGGAATTTGAGTGAAGTGCGGTGACTAGATACGGTGAACAGAAGCGACGGCATCGGCGCCGTCGCGCATAACGGGGTTGGCGGAACAGCAAACCATGAGAAACGGTCAGAATAAACGCATGCGCGGTCGTAATCGTAAGGGTGGTGGCCATCATCATCAAAATCCGTTGTCGCGAATGTATGAATCCAACGGGCAAGACGTAAAAATCCGGGGAACGGCGTCCCACATCGGCGAAAAATATCTGCAGCTTGCCCGCGACGCGCAGAGCTCCGGAGATCCGATCGCCGCCGAGAATTATTACCAGCACGCCGAACATTATTTCCGCCTGATCGCCGCCGCGCAGGAACAGCTTCGCCAGACCCAGCCGTACTTCCAGCAACAGCAACAACCGGGCGACATGCGGGGCAATCCCGGCGACGACGGCTATGACGACGGCGACGAGCAGCCGCAAATGGGCGGCGAGCCCTACGCACCGCAAACGCAGCCATTCTATCAGCGCGAGCCGCAACAGCATCAGCCGCAGCATCAGCAGCCGCAGCATCACCACCAACCGCAGCACTATCAGCCGCAGCAGCATCAACCGCATCACCAGCCGCAGCCGCAGCACTTTCAAGCGCGGCCGCAGCAGCACATGCCGCCCGAGACCGAGGGCGATGTTGAACGGCTGCCATCATTCATTACCGGCGGCCAGCCGCAGCAGCAGAACGCTCCGCAACACGGCCAAGACGGTAACGGGCCGGCCGGCCAAGGCGGCGGCAACGGACCGAACGGCTATGACGGGCCGCCGGACCGCTTTCCGCTGCATCGGCGGCGGCGGCGCCATCGCGGCGGCGGCCCGCGCGACTATTCAATGGATCATTCCATGCCCGGCGATGCCGGCGGCGCGCCGCCACCCGGCGCGGATTCGACCGACGAGTGACCGCCGAGTGGTGCTGGGGTCGGGGCGACGGGTCGGCGCGATATTGCCGGCCGCGACCGACCCCGGAATGGCGCAGCTACAGCCCGCGCGGCGCCTTGGCCAAGCGCACCAGGAGCCAAATCGGCACGACGATCACCGCTCCGAGCAGAAAATACCGCCACAGCCACCGCACCGCGTCGAAACCCATATTCCAGACGCGCGCAATGAGCTGGCGCACCGATTCGATGATGTTCCAAGGGTCGAGGCCGATCGCGGCGAGGATGACGCCGACCATGATCGACAGCAGCACCAGCCGGCCGATGACCGCCAGTGGCGGACCGCCGAAAAAACGCTGCACGTAATCTTGGGGCCTTCGGGATTCCAGGGATTCTTGGCTCATCGAAATCTCCCGCTTGCGTCAATTAGGAACTTGTGACGGCCCGCGCAAGCGGCTTGGCGACGAAATGGCCTCGCGCCGTCGATCTACCCGCAGCCGCGACGACGTTGCCTCGGCTTCACAACTGGCGCTAAGTTGCGCCCATCTTACGCCCGATAGGGCGTATTCCGAGGATATTTCATGGCCAAGGTCGAAGATCGCGCGCCCGCAGCGAATGCGAGCCTCAACGACGATATCGGCGAGCAAACCCGGCTTCGCATGTACCAGATGCAAGTCGAGATCCGCGAGGCCGAGCAGCGCGCGTTCGATCTCTTCCTGCAGAACTTGGTGAAGGGGACGAGCCATCTCTCGCTCGGCCAGGAAGCGGTCGCCGCCGGCTGCGCCGCCGCCATGAAGCCCGGCGATCTTTCGTTTTGCACCTACCGCGGCCACGCCCACACGCTGGCGCGCGGCGTGGCGATCGAGAAAGTGCTGGGCGAGTTGATGCAGCGCGACAACGGGCTGATGCGCGGCAAGGGCGGCTCGATGCACCTGACTTCGGTCGATCACGGCGTGATGGGCTCCTACGCCATCATCGGCGCGCATCTGCCGATCGCCTGCGGTGCGGCCTGGCGCGCGCAATACAAGGGCGACAAGGACGTTTCGGTCTGTTTCTTCGGCGACGGCACCACCAATATCGGCGCCTTTCACGAGGCGCTGAATTTCGCGGCGGTGTGGAAGCTGCCGGTTATCTTCGTCTGCGAGAACAATCTCTATATGGAATATACGCCGATCGGCGACGTCACCGCGGTGCCGCATCCCGCCGCCGACCGCGCCGCCTCCTACGGACTGCCGGCCATAGTCATCGATGGCAACGATGCCGACACCGTCTATCGCACCGCGCACGCGGCTTACGACAAAGCCCGGGCTGGCGGCGGCCCGTCTTTGATCGAATGCATGACTTATCGCTACAGCGGGCATTCGCGCGCCGATCCGGCCAAATACCGGCCCGAAGGCGAGCTGGAAAAATGGAAAGAGCGCGACCCGATCAAGATCTATCGCGAGCGACTCAAACAATTCGGCGTCGGCGAAGACATCATCGCCGGCATCGAGGCCGACGTCAGGCGGCGGGTCGACGAAGCCACCGAAAAGTGCAAGGCCGCGCCGCCGCCGGCGCTCGATATACTCACCACCGACGTTTACGCCGATGGAGGCTTCGCATGGCGGAATTGACCTATCGCGACGCCGTCATTCGCGGCATCGCCCAGGAAATGACCCGCGACCCCGACGTGGTGTTTCTCGGCGAGGACGTGGCCAAGGCTGGCGGCGTGTTCAAGGCAACGGTCGGGCTCTATGAACAATTCGGCCCGCTCCGGGTGCGCGACACGCCGATTTCCGAGCAGGCGATTCTTGGCGCCGCCATGGGCGCGGCGATGACCGGACTGAAACCGATCGCCGAGATCATGTTCTCGGATTTCTTTGCGGTGTGCTTCGACTACATC
>Ga0335078_10016781_pt1 | contig 10876 bp, 7 predicted proteins | sample Lox_Sample_32_FD_206711 | JGI IMG/M metagenome (GOLD analysis project Ga0335078, IMG submission 206711) | Soil microbial communities from Loxahatchee National Wildlife Refuge, Florida, United States - Lox_Sample_3.2 | ecosystem: Environmental > Terrestrial > Soil > Wetlands | place: USA: Florida... | reverse complement strand
GGCATCGGGCGAACGAGGTCGAAGCACGGAGGATGGGGCGACGGTCGCGTATCTCAACGTTGCAATCGCTCTAGTCATTGGAGTCGTTTCGATTCCCTATCTCTCCGCGGCGATCCGCGCGGCCGCTGCCGTCCTCGGAGGTTCGTCTCCATGACGACACCCATCCGAGCGCTTCCTCGCGGAGCCGAAGAGGGCGTCGACGCCGCTCCCTTGGGGGCCCTCGCCTACGCTTCGGAGGACGGCTCACTCGCCGTATACAACGATTACGAAGTTGGTCGGTCCGTGATCGGCCCTCCGCCGGACTTCGCAGGCTTGCGCACGGTTGCGGAGACATGGCGGCGATCTTCGAAGGCGGGCGTTTCCCGTCCGGGTGGTCCCGCCGACCCCATCGACGGCTACGGCGTCTTCACGTTCCCTTACGGACCGATCTCGATGGGCGTCCCCGAGAGCGGAAAGTTCGAGGTCCGAACCTACGGGGAGAGGATTCTCGGTCTCTCTCCCGTGGCCGGCTTCAAGAGTCGTCGGATTCTTTCCTCAGTCGTCGGCAGTACGATCCCGGATGCGGCCCTGCGGATCGAGCGACTGGCCGGGAACTTCTCGGCGGCCCACACGGCGGCTTTCCTGGCGGCCGCCGAGAGCGCAGAAGGACGTCCCGTAGCGCGGGAAGAACTGTGGATCCGCGCGCTGGGTCAGGAGCTTCAGCGAATCTACAACCACGTCCATGTCCTTGCTCGAATCGCCGAAGCGGCGGCACAGAACGTGGGGGCCGCGCAGTCCCACGCGCTGGCCGAGGACCTGCTCCGCCTCCAGGGTTCCGTGTTCGGCCACCGATGGCTCTTCGGGGCGTTTCTCCCGGGAGGACCCCGGCGAGCCACCGATCGCGAGGCCCGAGAGAAGCTCGCTGCCCGACTGGTGCCTCTCGCGAGGACCTTCTCCGACCTCTGGGAGCTCTTCCTAGGGAGCCGAACGTTCGTCGACCGAATCCAGTCGACCTGCGTCGTCCCACGAACGGTAGCCCTGCAGTGGGGTGCGGTGGGACCCACGTTGCGCGCCTGCGGGGTGGACTGGGACGACCGACTGCGCGTCCCGACCGTCCCGTACAACGACCTGTTCCTCGACCTTCCCAACGAATCGGACGGGGATGCCCTCGCACGCCTGCTGGTCCGGGCCCATGAGGTTCGCGCGAGCTTCCTCCTCCTCGAGCAGTTGCTCGACCGATGGCCGTCGGGGACGGACGGCGACGAGCCTCCGGCCGCCAACGTGGGACCGGAGCGGGGCCTAGGCAGGGTCGAGAGCCCCAGCGGCGACCTCGTCTACGACGTTTACGTGAAAGATGGGAGGGTCGCGGGCATTGGCATGCGTTCCGCGAGCCAGGCAAACTTCCCGGTGTTCGCGCGAGGTCTCCGAGACGGGGTCTTCACGGACTTTCACTTCGCGTGGGAGAGCTTCGGGATCGTCTTCGCCGAGGTGGACGCCTAGGAGGCGGTCGTGCCGAGTTGGATTGGACAAGCTCTGCGGACGGGAATCCGGACGACTCCGTATCCCGAGCGTCCCGCGTCGGAGGAAGAGGTCCCAGCGACGGGCCGGCCGCCGGTGCGCACGACGCCGGACCCCCCCAGTGCCGACGTGATCTCGTCGTGCCCCTCGGGGGCCATCGTGTCCAGCGGGGTGGACCAGGGCAAGTGCATTCGGTGCGCTCGCTGCCTCCCGGGAGGCTTCGCCTTCCGGGGTCCCGTCGAGGCCGCGACGGGCTCCCGATCGGAACTGTTGCAGGACGCACCACTCGCTGCGGTCGGCCGCGTCCTCGATGCGCTCCCACCCCTCGGCGGCTTCGCTCGGTCCCTCCACGTGTTTCTGGTCGACGCGGGCAGCTGCAACAGCTGCAATCTCGAAGTCATGGCCCTATCGAACCCGCTGTACGACTCCCAGCGTCTGGGAGTCTTCTTTACGAACTCGCCACGTCACGCCGATGCGTTGCTCGTGGTGGGCGTGCCCACCGATGAGATGGTCCCCTCGCTTCGAAGAGCCTACGAGGCGCTGCCCGACCCGAAGGTCGTCATCGCCGTGGGTGCGTGTCCGATCAGCGGTGGCGTTTTCGCCGGCACGCCGGGGTTGGCGACCTCCCTCGACGACCTCCTCCCGGTCGATATCTACGTTCCCGGCTGCCCACCCACGCCCGTCCAAATTCTGGATGGCATTCTCCGATCGGTCGGGCGAGGGAGGCCGCGCGAGGTGCCATGAGCAACGACGTCCTCGCCGTCCTTCTCGTCGTCGCGGTAGCGACGTTCTTCCTGGGCGCAGCCCTGTCGATCATCCGACGTTCGCTCGGATACCTCGCCGCCCTCGTCGGTAGTGTCCTGCTTCTGTTTACTGCGGTCGTAGTACTGCTCGGTGGGCCGGTCTCGAGCCCGACTTGGACCGGTCCTCTCGGCGAGCCAGAGTCGCTGTCGATGGACTCTCTGTCCGCGTTCTTCGCGCTCGCGGCGTCCATCGTCTGGATCGCGACCTCGGTTTACTCGATCTTCTACGACGACCGGCGATCTCCGATGCTCGCCATTTCCTACTGCCTCACGGTCGGATCGATCGCGCTGCTCGTCAACGCGTCGAGCGAGGTTCTCTTCCTCATCGGGTGGGAGACGATGACGCTCGCCTCCTATGGGATGATCTTGCAGGCGAGGGGCGCGGCGGAGCGAGTCTCGTCAGCGGCCTTCGTCTTCCTCGCGTTCGGCGAGGCGAGCACCCTCTTCGTCATTCTCGCCGTTGCGGGACTCCGCGTCGGAACCGGTAGCTTCCTGTTCGGAGCCCATCTCGGTCCGGGTTCGCTCGCTACGATCGTGTTCGTGGCGGCCCTCATCGGATTCGGGCTGAAGATGGGGATCGCTCCCTTCCACATGAGCGAGTGGCTGCCGATCGCGCACTCCTCGGCGCCTTCCAATGCGTCCGCAGTGCTCAGCTCCACCCTAACCCTCGCCGGTGCCTACGGTCTCTTCCGGATGGTGAGTCTACTCAACAGCCCCCCACTGTGGTGGGGCGCCGTCATGCTGGGAATTGGCGCGATCTCCGCCCTACTCGGCGCATTGTTCGCGGCCGTGAGCGAGCACACGAAGGGACTGCCCGCCTACAGCACCATCGAAAACAATGGGCTGATCTTGGTCGCTCTCGGGGTCGCACTGCTCTCTCGAAGTGACGGGCTGGAGGAGCTCTTCGTGTTCGCGCTGTTCGCGGCGCTGTACCAAGCCCTGGCCCACGCGGTCGCGAAGACCGGCCTCTTTCTCAGCGCCGGCTACGTCGAACACACTTCCCACACGTTTGACCTGAATGCGGTGGATGGCCGCGTCAAAGGGACAAGCCGGGCGCAGCTCCTCGGCACGGTGGCGGCCACGCTGAGCCTGGCAGCCGGGCCCCCGTTGGCGGGATTCGTCAGTGAGTGGATGGTGCTGGAGGCGCTCTTCCAATCATACCGGTTCAGTCAGTCGTGGGTGCAGTTCGTGGGACTGCTCGCCGGCGCGGCGGTGGCTCTCGCGGCCGGGCTCATCCTGGTCGCGATGGTGAAATTCGTCGGATTCTCGGTCCTGTGGCGTCCCCGGGGAGGCCCCCCCGGGAACGGCGCCCCAGGACTCGGGACGGTGGTGGGTGGAGTGGGCGCCACCGTGGTGGCCATCGGGGTGCTCGCCCCATGGATCCTCCAGTTCCTGGCTCCCACCGCTTCGGCGTTTGCAGGCTACTCCGTCGCGGCTCCTGTGGGCGGCTTGCTTTCAGTGCCCCAGGGATGGTCGATCCTCTCCGGCTCGCCGTTCGGTATCTTGTCACCGCCGATGATTCCGCTCGCCCTCGCGATTGGCTCGTTGGTGGGGTTGGGGTACTATGCACTGGGCCGTCATCGACCCCGGCGGAGAGCGGCCCAATGGATGGCCGGCAGTGCTCCCGGGTTGGACGGAGAGACGTACACCTCCTTCGGCTACAGCACGGGCATCCGCATCATGATGGGCTCGGTGCTGGGAACGCGTGAAGTGCGTTCCGACGTCGGATCGGTATCCGTGGCCGGTGTCGACTCGGTCGAGCCGTACAGCGTCGACCTCGAGGTGTTCGACAGCTTCAAGCTGTTCTACGCGGCCCTGGTCCGGCTTGGGAACGGGATATCCGACGTGCTCAAGGTGTGGATCATGCCCGGTCGGCTCGGCCGTTACCTCGCCTACGTGCTGGTCGTAGTACTGGCGGTCGTGATCTACATCGCCGCGGCATATTGATGCGGTGAACGAATCCGTTCTGTGGCCCCGTCACCCGGCCGCTGGATGGCGAGATTCTAAGGCCACTGGAATCAGGAGAACCGTGCCGGCCACGGCCAGCACCGCCGAAACGGAAAACGCGAGCGGAGCCGAGTACTCGGTCCACAGCGCCCCGATGAGGACCGAGGCGCCCAGCGAGCTCACTCCTTGAACCGCCCCGAACCAACCGAACGCGCGACCCACTTCGGTGGAGCCGACCGCGCGGCTAATCCAGGCAGACTGGGCGACGTCGGATAGTCCGATTTGGACCCCAGCGATCAGGAAGGCCAGGAGGGCGATGACGACACTTGGCGTCTGGATGAACAGGAGGTCCACCGGCACGAACAGAAGGTAGCTGACAGCCACGAGGCCGATCCGGGGAAATCGGTCCGCCAACAGCCCCGCGGGATACGAGATTCCCGTGTACACCAGATTGTAAACCAGATAGGCCACGAGGGCGACCAGGATTCCGCCGACGGCACCGTTCCCTCCGGAACCGATCAGCCCGGAGCCGACCCGAAGAAGACCGAGGAGGATGTTGAAGAAGGCGAGGCCGAAGACGGCCACCGACGCCAGGAACCACTTGAAAGGCCGGGGGAACTGAAGAGGGGTTGCGCTCGGAAGGGAACTGGCACCGGAAGCCCGTGAAGAATCCCGGTCCCAGACCAGTCGGTAGAACAGCAAGACCGCAATAACTCCCGGTACGAAGCTGATTGCGAAGATGGTGCGGAACCCGGAGAGACCCTCCGTCAGGACAACGGCCACCGCGGAGGCAGTACCGGCCACCGCGCCCAACGAGTCGAACATCTGTTCGAGGCCAAACGAACGGCCCGCGCCGACCGATCGCGAGGCATCGGCGAGAATCGCCTTCTTGATCGGCTGACGTTCGCCTCGGGCAGCCCACGCCGTGACTCGGAGCACGGCGGCGTACGGCCATGCGATGGCCGCCGCGATCAGGGCGTGGGAGACAGTCGTGGTCGCATATCCCGCCGTCCCTACTCGACGTCGGTCAGCCCGATGTGCCAGGCGACGCCCCGAGAGGAACTGCGAGACGCTCTGAGCGAATACGGCAAGGCCCTCGACCAGACCCACGACGAGGGGCGATGCGCCGAGGTCGATGGCGAGAAAGAAGGGAAGGATCGGGAGGAGCATCTCGTAGCTCCAATCCGAGAACAAGCTAGTGAACGACACCGCCCAGACGTCGTGGTGAATCCGACGGGAGGGAGCGGGTCCCCTCGGACCCTCGATCGGCGTCCGGGCTGCCATCTCTACGGAACGACCATCACGGGAACGTGGGTGTTGGCAACGACATGCGCCGATACCGAACCCAGTAGGGCTCGGCTAGGGTCACCGCGACCGCGAGTCCCCATCGTGATGAGCCCGGCGTTCACTTCACGTGCCACCCCGAGCAGGACGTCGGCCGCCGGACCTTCCCGAGTGAGCGCGGCCGCGTGTAGTCCTCGACTCTTCGCTTCTGCCACCAACGCCTCCATCGCCCGCAGGATCGCGCGTGATGGGACGTCCCGCTCTTCATCCGTCAACGGCTCGGCCATGCGACGGTCTGCCTCCGAAACATGAACGAACCAAATGCGCCCCGACCGCGGGGCGGCGAGAGAAAGGGCCAGGCGGCTGGCGCGCGCGGACGATGGCGAGGCGTCGAATCCCACGACGATTCGCTCAATGCCATTCTCATGCGACTTCGAAGACAGACCCGATGTCGCGGGTCCCACGGAACCACTCTCCGTCATTGTTGTGGTTCTCCCTTTGGGAGGTAGCGCCGGCTGGCTCTCTCTGCTTCGGGATCCTCTTCCGGAGCCTCGGTCCGGGCTCGGCCGGGCGAAGTCGACCGAAGGGATGTCTCCAACACCTTCATCCTCCGAGCGAGCGCTTGGTTCTCTCGATAGTACTCCGCGGCCTGGAAGTGAACTCGGGCGCGGTCGCTGGAACACTCCGATAGTGCAGCGGCCAGCTCCTGAATCCTCTCGGCTGGGTCCGCGGATGCTTTCCGCCCGGACGAACGAGGACGCGGGATCAGGGGGAGAATCGATCGGAGCCAGGATTGGAACTCCGCGGGGCCGACTGCGTCCACGTCGATCCAGGGACGCAACGCCTCCTTCAGGTCAGGGGCTAGCTCGATCACTGGTGATGCCCGGCGTGCGGTGGGATGGCGTGAGGTATCTGCTTGCGAGGCGCCCGAACTGCTCTCCATGCCCTGGGTATCGTCCCCTCCCAGGGGTCATTGGCAGCATGCTGCAGTTCGGTCCCGCGACGCATCGGGACACGGCTGACCCCACAGCCCGCTGACGGCACCGCTCCCTAGTACTTGTGGCCTACGATGGAATCCGACATGTAGCCGAGACTCATTTCCCCCGAGATGGAACCGTTCTCCCGAGAGGTCGGGACACTTGGCCTCAGCGACGTAGAATCCGTGGTCCGGGTTGTTGGCTCCGTGGTCGCGGTGGGTAAGCCGGTACCACGTCCTACGTTGGCAGCATTCAGCTGCCATCAGTGCCGCAATGAGACTTTGGCACCGCAGCTGTTATCGGACGAGCATCCTCGAATTCCAGAACGGTGCCCCGTCGAGGAAGGAGGTTGCGGTGCCCTCTTTCGCGTGGTCGGAACAGACTATGTCGCCCTTCACTCGATTCTCACGACGGTTCAGGAGATCCGACTGAGAACCTCGGTCAGATCTCCCCGAGTCGTGGCCGTGATAATCGGTGCGCTAATCGGAAAAGCGAGTCGACGGATGCGCGTGCAGCTCCTCGGAAGAGTGGTGCTTCGGGAGAAGACTCCGAAATCCGATGGAGATCGTCCTACCCTGGTGATCATGGTCGAGGACATCCAGCCGGCGTTTCCTGACCCATTGCCTCCTTGAAGGATTGGGGAGGACGCTCAACTGCCGAATTCGCTCGAGAATCGAGGGCACCCTTGAGGTTAACACCCATCCATATCCGCTGGATCGAATCTCAGTGTTCAATCAAGACCTGGTTTCTACTTTGATGAGGATTTCGCGGTGATCTCGGTCGGGATCATGCGCCTCGCCCTTGCCAGACGGGAGCTCGCGTCCGGGCAGCGTCCTGACGACCGCCTTGGTGGCAAGCGTCACGCAGCCGAGACTCCTTCGCGGACGACCCAATCCCGCTCCGCGGGTCCTCCCCACTCGCTCCGCTTGCCAGTTAGGGTTGGTCGCGGGCGAGGGGCCACCCGTCCCTGAGCCAAGGGGTAACCTGCCCCTCTCGCACAATTCTGTCGACGTCCGCTTTCGTCCGAAATTCGAAACCGGCTGATTCGATTGGGTCGAGTTCAATGGGAGCATCGCTCTCGCAGGCGAAGACCGCGACGATCTGGTGCTCGGGCGGGTCGTGATGCGTGAACTTGCCTAACCAACGGACAGGCGCCGAAACACCCGTCTCCTCGCGCAACTCCCGCACGGCTGCCTCTTCGTACGACTCGCCGAACGTGACGTGGAACGCGGCCGAGCAGTCGTAGCGGTCGGGGAAGATGCGCTTGGAGGGACTTCGGTGCTGGACGAGAATCCGCCCATTTGAACGCCTCAGAAAGACGGTGCCCGAGCGGTGGAGAACACCCTCCGTATGGGCCCTATCGCGATCCACGGAACCCTCCACCGCGTCGTCGGGGGTCACCCTGTAGAGAAGTTCGGCCATCGACTCCGGCACCCTCCCCTTGCGCATATCGACCGCGGGTCCCCCCCGTTCGCTGCGCTCACGGGTCCCCCCCGCGCCGGTATCGCCCTTTCTCCCTCTCTTTGCGAGGGAGAAAGATGCGAGAAGGCATCTCGAGTCATCCATCGGGAACAGGTTCGCGAATCGTCTGGAGCGGCGCCATCCTGGTGACGATCGGCCTTTCGGTTCTATTGCTCGCGGGCGAGTGGTTCGCGGCGTTCGATGCGTGCGTCGCAAACCCGACATGTAACGCTGGGGTGCCGCCCTCGACGCTAGAAACCTATCTAGCGCTCATGGTCGCGGGGGTCGCTCTTGCGGTGGCCGGCGTCATGATTGCCTTGAGCCGAGGAAGGGGCGTTCCCAGGCGCGCGATGATCCTCTGGCTGTGACTCCGTCCCACTGGACCGACGCACTCCAATCTCCACTCTACCTAATCGGCTTGTCCGCTTGGTCCCGCTCGTCCATCCTCGTCGCGCTCTGACGGATAATCGGTGGACCGGTGATTGTGGCCCCCCTTGTCCACTTCCGGACGGTTTCCGACACCCGTCCACCCGTCCTGTCCGCCACTTGTCCCGTCGGACCCACTCCCATCAGCCTCGTTCAGGGACAGAAGGTCGTAGACGGTGGGCCGACTCCCGTTCGCGCGCACCCGTCGGTGCTTCATCCCGAGGGCATTCAGGGCGGCCCCGACCTGTTCATCGGTCCGTCGGGTTCGCTCCGACTCAGGGAGCGCGTGGAGCAACTCGCTACAGGTTGCTTGGGTCTTCCCCAAGCGCAGAAGGTCTTGAATCACTGTTCGAAGCAGTGCCGGTAGCGGGTCGGTCTCAACCAGCGGAGGTGGCGATGGCTTCTCCGGGAGCAGGGGTTCGAGTGACCAGACGTCCTCCCCCTCCTCCAGGAAGGACCAGACCTTCGTTCCAGGGACCCGGTGAGGGTGGAAGGTTCCGCCATCCCCTCTCCAGACAATCCCCACCCCATCCGGCCACAGCCGAATGCCCGGGAAGGCCCCGTCCAGCACCGCCAGAAGTCTCTGGACGTTCGTGGCATCGGGTAACGTGATCAGGACGCGATTCCCCGCCTCCCGCGCCTTTCGGACGTTCCGGACGACCTGCTCGGCGGCCTTCGCGACCGTGGAGCACTCGACCTCGACGTTGTAGACCGCGTCGCCGTACCGGAACTGCGCATCGGGCGTCAAGACTCCCGCGACCTGCTCGGGGACCACGGCCGCGATGCCTCGAGAGTCGAGGAGCATGCAGAGGTCGACGAGTGTGTTGACGTGGTCCTCGCCCTCGTTCCGACGCGCTAGGAGCGCGCTCAGGTGGACGCTACCACGGGGTGTCAGGCGGAACCTGCTCGGGTCTTCCGAGTCTCGTTCGATGTCCTCCGCTTCCTCCGACCTTCGGAGGGCCGCCGCAAGCTTGTCGGGTCGCAGGCCAGAGATCCCGCCCAGCTCATCCAAGGTCCTTGATCTGTGGGCGAGTTCTTTGAGAACAGCCTCCAAATCGTCCTGGTCGACAAGCCACGGCGACGCCTCCGAATCCTCGGGTTGCGCGTAGCGGCACGAACTCGTGACCACGGCAGCCTCCAAATCCGCGGCATTGGCCGCGGGAGCGGGGCTGGGACGCGTTTCCAGCTTCACGAGGCTTCCGGATGTCGCAATCGCAACCTCATGCGGCCGGAGGCCGTCTACGAGGTCCTGCGGGGTCCAGCCGTGACTCTCCCCGTGGCCGATCTTCCACGCGTCGTCCATGTCCTCGACGCCGAGCGAGAAGAGGAGCCAGACGTCGACGTTCCCGAGGAGGGCGGCTTGGATCCGCGGGGGCACCCGGTGAAGATACTGGGTGACCGCGATGACGTGGAGACCGTACTTCGCCCCCTCGCTGAGCATGTCGGCGAGGGCAGGGACCGCGTAGTTGTGGACCTCGTCGAGCACGAGATAGACGGGTAGGTCGGGTCGCCCACTCCGCTGGATCGCGGCCCAGAGCTGAGTGAGATAGATTGCCCCGAGGAAGTTCGCGCCGTCCCCGCCGAGCGCCGCCTTGGACAGGTTCAGGAGGAGGAGCCGGTTCCGCAGCAGCTGGTCGAACGCGACCGCATGGCTCCGCTGGCACAGCGCGACGCGCAGCAGCGGGTTGGTCGCGATCTTCCCGACCTTGTCGAGCGTGGACATCGTGAAATTGTAGTCGAGACGGGGAAGGTGGTGCTCGAGGAAGTCACGGAGTGGACCCGGTGGAGCCGTTTTCACGAACCGCTGGAGGGCCGGCTTGGAGGTCAGGATCTGGTAGGCGTCGACAAGATTCGAGCCGGGGGTCCGAGCGAGCCCCTGCACGAGGGCCCGTAGGACGAGCTCGGCGCGGCCCCCGATGCTCTCGTCTCCCCACGCGCTCCGGATCGCTGCGAGGAGGTCGCCCGCGAGTGCCTCGGCCCACCGCTCGAACGATTCGGATCCCTTCTCGGGTGCGTGAAGAAGCGACAGAGGGACCGAGGCCATCTTCACTCCGTTCCGGTCGAACGTCGCGTTCGCGGGGTCGATCTCGACCGTATCCGCAGCGGTCTCGTTCGTCAGCCGGGAGACCATCCCCTCGACGAGCGTCCCCGTGGGCTCGATCACGACCACGGTCGAGCTCGGCTGTTTCCGAAGGATCTGGAGCGCGAGGTTCAGCGCGAGCGTGGACTTCCCCGACTGGGTCCTACCGAGTACGGTCGCGTGGTTCCACCTGCGCGGAAGCGCGACCTGATGGTTGCCGCTCTGCCCCACGAACAGTCGAGGTTCGGTGGACGACCTCGAGTAGTTCAACTGGGGCACGACCAGTTCGGGTCCGGGCTTCCCTCGCGGAGCCCCCGAGTACGCGCACTCCGGATGATGGTTGGACCACGGTATGCTCAGCAGGTGGGCGAGCTCGGTGGCAGAGACGTCCCTTCGCCCCG
>Ga0335078_10016780_pt1 | contig 10877 bp, 9 predicted proteins | sample Lox_Sample_32_FD_206711 | JGI IMG/M metagenome (GOLD analysis project Ga0335078, IMG submission 206711) | Soil microbial communities from Loxahatchee National Wildlife Refuge, Florida, United States - Lox_Sample_3.2 | ecosystem: Environmental > Terrestrial > Soil > Wetlands | place: USA: Florida... | reverse complement strand
CTTCGACCCGCGCGTCCTTCGCATCGTGAACGCGCAACGCAAGGTTTTCGAAAGCCTGGGTTGCATCGTCGAAGAGGCTGAGCCCGATTGGACCGGCGCGCTGGCGGGTTACGATACGCTCCGCGCCTGGGGCTATGCGTCCTCGCAGGCCGAGAACATCCGGCTGCATCGCGACCTGGTGAAGGACACCATCCAGTGGGAAGCCGAGCGCGGCTCCAAGCTCACCGGCGCCGATATCGCACACGCGCACAGCTTGCGCAGCAAGGCCTGGGACAGCATGCGAGTGTTTCAGGAAAAATACGACTACTTCATCGCGCCGACCTCCCAACTGCCGCCGTTCGATGTGACGCAGCCTTATCCCATGGAGGTCGCGGGCGTGAAGATGTCCACCTACATCGAATGGATGAAGTCCTGCATGCTGATCTCGGCGCTCGAAAATCCCTCGATGTCGATGCCCTGCGGCTTCACCGACGAGGGACTGCCGATCGGCCTGCAAATCGTCGGACGCCATCGCGATGAGTGGAGCGTGCTGCAACTGGCGCACGCCTTCGAGCAAGCCACGCCCGCATCGCGGCGCAAGCCGGCGATCGCGTAGGTCTCTGGTTCAGGGAAGATCTGCAATGCAACCTCGAAATTGTGGGATACTTGCTCCTAATGTACCGGCTAATACTGACTTTAGCCGCAATCGCCTGCGGAATCCAGGCCCAAACTAATTCGTTTCCCCTGGAATCCATCTCGATTGAGGGTACGGCAATAGCGAAGGATGTTGTATTGGGAATCGCCGGCCTTCAAATTGGATCGAAGGTCGACAAGGCGTCTTTTGATGCGGCCGCTCAAAAACTGAACGATACTGGGCTATTTGACTCCGTCAGCTATCGCTACGCCCCGGGCCCGCATAAGGGCTACGCTCTGACCTTAATTCTCGCCGATCCCAAGTCCTTATTCGCAGCCACGATCGATATTCCCGGCACAAACGAGAACGACGTCTGGAGTTGGCTTGCCTCCCAATATCCTGCCCTGAATCGCAAAGTGCCATCGAACGATGCCGGGCAAATGTTCGTTGCTCATAAATTGGAAGAACATTTGACGCCCTTACTGGACGGCCACCATCTTGTTGCTAATTTGGAGTCCGATTTGATGACGCGGAAATCATCGATTTCCTTCCAGCCGGACCCATTGCCGCAAATCGCGGCGCTGCACTTCACCGGTGGCGCCGAGTTTTCTGAGGAACAACTCGAGGCCATCATCCCAAGAGACGCAAAGGAACACGGCTACACGGATCGGACCTTTCGCCAAGCGGCCGAGCTCAATCTCCGGCGCGCCTACGAAGAGCATGGTATGTATCGTGTCCGGCTTCCGAGCATTATCGCCGAACGCGGAACCGGCTGGACAGTTTCCGTCACAACATCGGTTGAAGAAGGTCCCAAATTCACGCTCGGCGACGTTCAGATCCTAGGGGACAACCTTCCTCTCGACGCCATGCTGAAGGCGGCCAATTTTCACAAAAACGAGCTCGCCAATTGGACTCAAATACAGAACTCGATCTGGGAATTGGAAAAGCCCGTCAAGCGGATGGGCTACTTAAGCGCCGCTGCGATTCCGGAGCGCACCTTCCACGACGATCAGCATGTCCTCGACATCAGGCTCTCAATCCGGCTAGGACCTCTCTATCACTTCGGCCAACTGCAGATCGCAGGGTTGCCGCCGAATCTGGAGGCCGAAGCCCGAAAAATCTGGGCCTTGAAGCCTGGAGACCCCTTCGACTACGGCTATTCAAACGATTTCTTTCGGGACTTCTTTCGCTCTGTGGACGGGCGCCAATTCAAGAAAGTCGGCGCAAGTATGCAAAAGGGATCGGGCGAAAACGTGATGGATTTCGCGCTCAAGTTCGAGCCGCGGTAGATATTTTCTACTGCGTTCAGGCCTCAATCGTGAAGTAAAACGTCGCGCCCGCGCCGGGCTTGGCCTCGGCCCATATTCTCCCGCCATGCCTCCGCACCACGCGCTGTGCCGTAGCCAGTCCGATTCCGGTTCCCGGGAATTCGGAGGCACGATGCAGCCGTTGGAAGGCCGCAAATAAAACATCAGCGTGCGCCATGTCGAATCCGACGCCGTTGTCGCGCACATAGAAGGCCGGTTCCCGATCGCCGTTGGTTCGTCCAAATTCGATGCGTGCCTGCTCGCAAGGACGCGTGAACTTGACGGCGTTGTTCAGCAGGTTGGAGAGAACCACCTCCAGAAGACGATTGTCTCCGCTGCTCCAGAGCCCGTCCTGAACCAGAAATTCCATGCGCCGTCCGGGCTCCGCCTCCTGCAGGCGGGAGGCTATGATGCGGGCTAGCGAGCTCAGGTCCACGGATTCGCGCTGCATTGCGACACGCGTTAGGCGCGATAAATTCAACAGATCGTCAATCAATCGTCCCATACGCTGCGTTTCCGAACGCACGCGTTGCAGATATTGCTGCGCGGTGGAGTCGAGCGATACGCCATAATCCTCCAGCAGAGCCAGGCTCCAACCATCGATTCCGCGCAGCGGTGCGCGAAGATCGTGCGAAACCGAGTATGCAAAGGCCTCCAACTCTTTATTCGATGCCTCCAGTTGCGCGGTGCGCTCTTCGACACGCCGTTCCAGCTCCTCATTGAGATTTCGGATTTCCGACTGCGCCCGTTTTTCTTCCGTGATGTCTCGATTGGCCTCGAGCACGGTGACCTGGCCATCCGATTCGATGACCGAAGTCATAACGCTGTCCACAATGATCTCGCGCCCTCTGGCCAAATGCGTCAATTCCCCCTGCCACTTCTGTTCCCGGGCCAGTTGCTTTTCGATCTCCGCGATTCCAGGCGCGGCGCGAGTGTGAAGGAGAGAATGCGGCGAGCGGCCAATGGCTTGCGCGGGAGTGAAACCGTATAAGTCCTCAGCCCCGCCGTTCCAATACTCGATCATGCCGCCGAGTTTCCAGGTAAAGATGGGCTCATGAGCTTTATCCAGCAGGTCGGCCTGGCGGCGGAGCGTTCGTCCGGAAGCTTCCAGCTTCTTCACATCCGCCTCTATGGTCGCTCCGGCGAAGACCAGGAGCACCACCAGAAGAGCGGTTCCGGCCGTGAGTGCCCCGCGAGTGCGGTTGGCCTGTAGGGCCGCGGCCTTGGTGCGCTCGGTGAGCAAGCGATGCTCGTCTGCATTAATCGCCGTCAGGGCCGCTCGAAAGTCGTCCATCTGCCGCGCGCCTATGCCCGGCGCTACTCCTGACAAGGCACCCTCTAGCCCTCTTTCGCGCCGGTTCGCGATGCCGCGGTCAAGACGTCCCAACCGCGCGCTGATGAGGCGGCGCAAATCCCCGATCCGGGATTGCTGCGAAGCATTGTCTCGCGTCAGAGCGCGAAGTTCTTCCATTGCCGCCCTCACGGAAGACTGGGTTTGTCTATACCCCTGCAAAAACGTCCCGTCCCCACTCAACAAATAATTGCGTTGTTGCTCCTCGGCATGTTCCATGACCACGAGAAGCTGGTCCGATGCGCCCAACACCTGATAGGTATGCTCGACCCAGGCTTGCGTAGCTCGCTCGTTCTCCAGGTCGAACCACACCAGCAGCGCGACGATCACCAGCAACAGAATGGAAGAAAGCGCTAGGACCGCGCGAGAAAAATAGCGCTCGTCCTTCAGGCGGTGGCTAAGTACGCTGATGACGATGGCAGCAGCGCCGAAGATCGCCAGTCGCCAGCGATCCGCCGGGTCCGCTACGGCAAAACTAAATCGTGGTGGGGAAAAGACGTACCAGTTGACGAGCAGATTCGCAATGGTCACAAACAACGCCGCGCCGCGTCCGGCGAAATATGCTGTCAATACTACAACCAGGAGCGAAATCAACAGAGGGATCGCCAGCGGTGGACCAGGATTGATGGCCACTTGCACCGCAACGGTTAGCAGTACGGCCCCGGCCATGAGCGCGTAGCGGCGCGTCTTGAAGCGTTGCCGGGAGTGAGCCGGCGGCGGTGCTGTCGCCGGAGCGCTTTCCTCAGGCACAGTTGGCGTGACCCTTCGCCTCGCTACCGGCTTTCTTGCGCCTGGCCTGAAAGCTCACGCGCACCTCAGTGCCCTCCCGCGAGTGCACGTCCAAGGTGGCGTGCAACTGCTCGGTCAAGGCTCGCACCAGCCGCAGGCCGAGCGAGCGCGAAGTGGCCCAGTCTGTATCACGGGGAAATCCGACGCCATTGTCGGAAAGTGCCAGAGATACCCGGTTTCCGATCTCGCTGCGCAACTGCACACGGACATCACCCGTGCGGCGGTCCGGGAAACCGTGCTTGAGCGAATTGGAAATCACTTCACTGATCAGCAGGGCGCAGGGGAGGGCGTCATCCATCTCCAGCCACACCGAATCGAGTTCCGCGTGCAGGCGAATTTGGCGATGATCCACCCCGTAGGATCGAAACAGATGCTCCACGATGCGCCGAACATACTTCGAGAAATCCACAATCGCCAGATCTTCGGATTGGTACAAAATCTCGTGAAGCAGGGCCATGGATTGGATTCTGTTCTGGTTGTCCTCCAGCATCCGGCTCACCTCCGGGTTGGAAGCCGTTCTGGATTGCAGACTGAGCAGGCTGGACATCACCTGCATATTGTTCTTGACGCGATGATGAATTTCGCGCAACATCGTCTCACGCTGCCGCAGGATCACGGCCTGATTTTGAAATTCCCGTTCCCGGTCGAGGAGCGCTTGCTCGGCCTGTTCGCGCTGACGCCGCGTTTTCGCATCCCTGATTTCCCGGTCCACGGCGGGCGCCAGACGGGCCAGGTCGCCCTTGAGCAGGTAATCCTGTGCGCCCGCCCGCATCATGGCTACCGCGACTTCCTCACCGATGGCGCCTGAAACTACGATGAACGGTATGTCCCGGCCGGTCTCGTGCAGGATCGAGAGCGCCGACGGAGCGCCAAACTCCGGAAGACGATAGTCGGCAATGATCAAATCCCAGGGGTGTTTGCCCAGCGCGTCTCTCATCTCACGCGCGCTCACCACTCGCTCGCAGGTAACCACGTATCCGGATTTCGTTAATATGTGCTCAATGAGCGCAGCGTCGCTCTCGGAATCTTCCACCTGGAGGACGCGCAGAGATTCGGTCATGGCATCCGCCCAGCGTCCCCCAAAACAGGCGGGGGCTCATTCAGCACCAGCCAGTACAAGCCGAGCTGCTCCACGGCGTGCGCAAATTGGTTGAAGTCCACAGGCTTTCGAATGTAGCTGTTGATGCCCAGATCGTAGCTGGCGGCTACATCCTGCTCCTCGTTGGATGAAGTGAGAACCACCACGGGAACCCGGCGCGTGATCGCATCCGAGCGGATTTTGCGCAAGACATCGAGACCTGGAAGCTTCGGCAGCTTCAGATCGAGGAGTGTGAGCATGGGCTGATCGCTCGTGTCCCGGCCGGTATGCGTTCCTCTGCCAAACAGGTAATCCAGCCCTTCTTGGCCGTCTTCGGCGACGATGAGCGGGTTTGCGATCCGCGCCTTGTCGAGCGCGCGCTTAGTGAGTGCCACGTCGCTGGGATCGTCTTCGATCAAGAGAATCGTCTTGGAATTCAACGCTACCCCCTGATGAACTGAGTCCTGCCGCAGGTGGTGCGTAGATCCGACGATTCCGACCGGGGCCCCACAGGCGGGTGAGCCCTCCGGCGCATTCAAATTGCGGTGTAAAAGATTGTACACCACCTTAGCGGATAAAACCCAGGGGGTAAGGTTGAATTCTTGGGGGGAACCCGGTCCTGCGGCCAATGGGGGTCTGCACCGGTGCCGAACCGGGAGACCGCGCACATTGGCCGCGCTTCTCGCCGCCTTCCCGCTTTAGCGGCGAGGCAACTTACTAGCGGCGGAAGTGATCGACGCGCCGGTCGAAGTGCGCGAACCGGTCATGCATAACCATACCCGGCCGCAGTTGCCAATACCCGTTCAAGAACACATAATCAGGACCAGGGCAGGGCGGAACGGCGGCTACGGCCGCAGGCGCAACCACGACAGGAGCCGGGGCCCCGATGCTGATGCCAAATCCGATGCGCGGCGCAGCGAACATCGTGCTGCCCGCTAGAAGCAATCCCGCGAAGAGTTTCTTTTTCATTTCTTTGGCCTCCTTACTACGCCTTCCCTAGACGCACGAGAATTGCCAACTCTAAATGATTGGATTTGCTTGGCGAATCGAAGGGGCGCTGGCCGGACGGCAACCGCCGGCGGTGGTTTTCAGCCGTCTACGCGTTCATGTAGCTATCCGGCGGCGCGCAGAATCAGCAGGTCCAATCGCGTGACTGAGGCAGCTAGGAACGCGCTAACGTTTGGCAACGAGCACGCCGTCGATGATTTCCTTGAATTCAGCCAGGCTCACCAGGCCGCGCTTGGCGATGCCTTTTTCTTTCACACGCTGGAGCATCTCGGCGACAGCCTCGTCAGCGGCGCCGGTGATGCCCATCTGCTCGAGGTTATAAGTGATGGAAGCTTTGCCGCTCTTTTTGCCCAGCACCACTTCGCCGCGCCGCCCGGTGAGTGCCGGATGGGTTCCGAACATGGCCAGCGGCTCCTTCACCACCAGATCGACGCCAATTCCCGATTCGCGCGTAAAGTTGCGCTCGCCGAGGATGGGTTTATTCACCGCGATATCCAGCTTGCTGATGCGGCTGACCAGTTCACCCAATTCGGGCAGCTTCCCGAGATTGTAGTGCGTCTTGTAGCCATAGAGGACGTGCAGGGCGACGATCAGCTCTTCGAGCGCTGCATTGCCGGTGCGCTCGCCCAGACCGTTCGCGCAACTGTGCACTATTTCAGCCCCGGCTTCCACCCCGGCCAGTTCCGTGGCCACCGCCATGCCGAAATCGTTATGCGTATGAACCTCGACCGGCAGGTTGGTGAGGGACTTCACCAGCCGGACCAGGTACTTCATGGCTTCGGGCAAAATGCAGCCCATCGTGTCGACCACGCCGATGGAATCCGGCCGGCATTCCTGCATCAGGCGCGTGAGCAGATTGGTCAAATCCTCCTGGCGCGCCCGTGTAGTGTCGTAGGGGAAATAGACCACGTACAGGCCGCGGGACTTGGCATAGTTCACCACGCCGATGCTCTTCTTCAAAACGTCTTCCCAGGTCCACTTGAACTGGTATTTGAGCTTGGGATAGCCGATAGGAATCTCGATGATTACGCCGTGGCAGCCGCACTCGACAGCCTTGTCGATGTCGGCGTTCATCGCGCGGGCGAAGGTGTAGATCTTCGATTTGAGGCCCAGCTTGGAAATCTCCTTAATGGCCTGGAAGTCCTGCTCGGAGACGGCGGGCATCCCGGCCTCGATGCGGTCCACGCCAATTTCGGCCAGCTTCTCCGCGATTGCGACTTTATCGGCGATGCTGAAAACCACCCCGGGCGTCTGCTCGCCATCGCGCAGCGTGGCGTCATGAATGCTGACACGCGCCGGCAGTTGGAATTTCGACTGCACTTCAGGCACGAAATTATACGGACTGACCCACCATTCGTTCTCGCGATAGTACTTGGCGTCGGGATTTCCGTTGCTCATTTTACCGTCGGTCATGGAAGAAGCCTCAATTGCCGACTATAACATTTCACCGCTGTTGCGCTTCCTCCTCATGCTCCGTGATGATACCGATCCGGGCTATTCCGACGCCCCGCGCGATATCGATCACCGAAGCGACGTCTTGGTAATCCAGTTCGTGCGCGCCTTCTATGAAAAGAACGCCTCCCGGCCGCGCCGCGAAAAGGTATCTCAGGCGCTCCGCGAGTTCGAGAAGGGTTATCGGATGGGAATCGATTTCGACCGAGCGGTCGCTTCGAATCTTCAATACGCTATCCAGCCGGTGCGGGCTCGCGGTTTCGTTTGCCGGAGCCGGCTCCGCGACCTCCGAGAGCAGCCCGTGGCTGGTCTCGGGAAGCAACATGAACGCGATGAGGAGAACCAGCAGGATGTCGATCATGGGCGTGACGTTGATTACCGCCGCCACTTTTCGGGAACTCGCCGTTTGCATCGCTACGCCCATTTGGACAACGGCGGTGAAGTGAAAGTTCCTGGGACGTGGCCTTGGCGCGGCTCTAGCGCCTTAACGCAGCCGCAGCAAGGCGGCGCTGGCGGCAGGAAGAGCAATCTCCAGTTCGCCGCCTGTGACTCGTACAGTTTCGGCGGATTCGCTCAACCGCACGCCCTCTTTGCTCGAAAGTGACGGTGCGCTCAGCCGGGTGACTCTGGCCGTCGCAATTCCCGGACAAGCGGCTCGAATCTGCACGTCGCGAGCGGCCTCCTTGTTGATGAGCGTGAGCCATACTTCGCCATGATCCGAATCTACTGCATAGCCCGTGACATTCAGGCCCGCGGCGTCGAGCGATCCCCCGACCAAATGCCCGGCGCTGGCTTGCGAAAACGCCAGCATCCCGTAATAAAGCGGGGTCGCGATGAACTTGTGCCCCGAATCTAGCCCGATCGGGGAGTAGTAACTCAAGAATCCCAAATGATTGACGCCGGTCTCCATGTTCACTCCCCCGGCGCCGGCTTGTGCGAGCGTAAACAGGAAGTCGAGCCCCCACAGTGCGGCGGCCATGGTATCGCTCACGCCGGGTTTGCCGCCGCCGAAGCACGAGTTCGCCTCGCAAATGCGATAGGGAACCCGCGCAGCGCGCGAAGCGGCCTCTAAACGCGCCAGCAGGCCCGGCAAAATCGGGCTCGGCTTCAGCAGCGTCTCAATGGTGCTGGATGCATTGTCGGGCGGCCCTTCGGCATAGTAGTGGTAAGTGAAAAGCTTCAGATCGGCGGCCTCGGTGGAGGCGAATTGCTCCAGCCAATCCGCGTGAACGATCACGTCCGGCCCTGCGAAAGGGGCCTTCGGCAGCCGGGCGCGGATGGCCCTCTTGAAGCGCTGGTATTCGGCGAAATAATCGGTATAAGAATAATTTCCCGGGCGGTGAACGCCTGGAAACAAATCCGGCTCGTTGCCGATTTCAAACGCCAGCAGCCGATCGCCGGCACTCTGTGCGACCGCAACGGCTTCTTCTGCCGCCTGCTCAGCAGAGCCACGACCCAGGTTAAATCCCCATATCAGGCTCCAGCCGGTGGCCCGCAGGAATGTTCCGAGGGCGCGGACGCCTTGGGCATCTACCACGGTCGCTTTCGGCGATGAAACCGCGGGACCATCGGGCGACCAGCGGGCATAATCGCTGGTGTTGCCGCCGATCCGGATGACGCCCTCGCCCGAAAGCCTACGCACCATTTGCACGTATGGGCGATTGCCGGCGGAGAGCAACCCGCTCTCCGACACCCCGTTCTCTGACACGGAAGACACTTCGTAGCCGAGGCCCAGGAAATCGGCCGGGATCCGCGCCAAGCGTTTTTGAGGATTCACGTGGAACAGCACCGCGCGGCTCTGCGCGGCGGCAACCGAGGCGCTGCACGCCCCGGCGATGAATCCACGCCGGCTAAGCGCCTCAAAGGCAGGCATCGCTGCCATCATAATGGATCGCCGCGGGATCGGCTACGCTGGATATTTGGCGCCGCGAATTTGGATATCAGCGTTACTGGTATTTGTACTGGCTGGATGCCACCGTGTGCAGACGCCTTCGAGCGTAATTCGCATGAGCGATCCGGCCACCCAGGGCCAATTAATCCAAGGCTTTTACGATCTGGAAGGAACCGGCGGCAATGCCTGGCGCTGGGCCGCGCCGGACGCCACGCTCGCGCTCGCGCCGCCCAACGGCGCCCCCAAAGCCGCCCGATTCATGCTGCGATTGTATTTTCCTGAAACCCAAATCCAGAAAGTCGGTCCAATAACATTAACCGCTTTCGTCGATGGCGAACAATTGGCGCCGGAAACCTATGCCAAGGCTGGAAGCTATGATTTCGTCCGGGATGTCCCGCGGTGTCTTCTCGATACAAATCTATTGCCGGTTCGCCTCAAATTCTTTCCGTACGCCCCGAAATCGGACATCGAGGGGCGAAACCTGGCGGCCGTGATATCGATGGCGGCTCTGGAGCCGAAGTGATGCAACGGACCGCATGACTTTCCTATGAAAACGATCCTAATCACCGGCGGGGCCGGTTTTTTCGGCGGCATTCTCAAGTCCGCGATCCTAGCGGCGGGCCATCGATGCATCAGCATCGACATCTGTCCCGACCCGGACCGGCATCCGAACCTCGACAGCAGACAGGTTGATTTACGGAATCATCAAGCTCTGGACCAGGTGTTCGCCGGCGCCGCCAACGCCGGCCACCCGGTGGAAGGCGTGGTTCACTGCGCGGCGATGCTCGCGCATGGTTCCGAAGATCCGGCGAACCTGTGGACCAGCAACGTGGATGGCACCCGCAATCTCATGGACGCCATGCGCCAACACGGCGTTCGCCAGCATGTGTTCACCTCCACCAATTGCCTGTGGGGCGAGGCCATGGGCCGTCCCGTGCGGGAAGACGATCCGCCCAACCCGGTGGAGCTCTACGGGCGTTCGAAGCTGGAGGCCGAGCGCATTATCCGCGAATACGGCGATATCAATTCCGTACTGATACGATGCCCCACCATCATCGATTTTGGACGCCTGGGTCTGCTTTCGATTCTGTTTGAATTCATCGACGAGGGCCGTCGCGTTTGGGCCGTGGGCGGCGGGCGCAACCGTTATCAGTTCATTTATGCGCAGGATCTTGCCAATGCCTGCATGCTGGCTTTGGATTATCCCCATTCCGACACGTTCAACGTAGGCTCCGACCACGTCAAGACCATCGCGGAAGTTTACGAGTACGTCATTGGCAATTCGCGCAGCAAGGCGAAAGTAGCTGCGCTGCCGCGCGGCCCAGCCATCGCGGCCATGAAGCTGGCGTATCACCTCAAGCTTTCGCCGCTTGGGCCGTATCATTACA
>Ga0335078_10016779_pt1 | contig 10877 bp, 9 predicted proteins | sample Lox_Sample_32_FD_206711 | JGI IMG/M metagenome (GOLD analysis project Ga0335078, IMG submission 206711) | Soil microbial communities from Loxahatchee National Wildlife Refuge, Florida, United States - Lox_Sample_3.2 | ecosystem: Environmental > Terrestrial > Soil > Wetlands | place: USA: Florida... | reverse complement strand
TCCGCGAGCTGGCGATTCTCGGCCACAAGGGCCAGCTGGTCGCGCTCGTGGTGCCGAACCTGGATGCGATCCGGGCCCGCGGTGCGGCGCGCGCCGAGGACCTCATCCGCGAGGCGCTGAACGAGCACGGCCGGGCCCTGCCTTCGCATCAGCGGCTCAGCGGCATTGCGATCAGCCACGAGCCGCTGCCGCGCACGCATCTCGGCAAGCCGCGGCGTTTTCTCCTGCCGGCCCTTTATGAGCGGGCCCTGCAGCGCGGCGGCGCCGAGCCGCCGACGGCCATGTCGGAGGAGCTCAAGGCGCTGCTCGATAATCCGGCTGCGGCCCGCGTGTGGCGATGGCTCGCCGCCCGGTTTCCAGGGCGGCCGCTGTCGCTCGACACGAGTCCGCAGCTCGATCTCGGCATCGACTCGCTCGGCTGGGTCAACCTGAGCCTCGACCTCCAGCATGCCCTTGATGTCACGCTCGGCGAGGTGGCGATTGCGCGGATCGTGACCTTGCGCGATCTCCTGCGCGAAGCGGTCGCGGCCGGCTCGCAGCGGGCCGCGGCGGGGCTCGCGGCACCGATCCCCGCTGAGCAGTTCGACGGCGCTCGCGCGGGATTGGCCTTGCGCGCGGCCCGGCGGACGCTGGCGTGGCTCAATCGCCTCGCGATGCGCCGGGCGTTCGGCCTGCGTGTCACGGGGCTCGGGCATCTGCCGCCGCGAGCCCCTTACGTGATCTGCGCCAACCATGCGAGCTACCTCGATCCGCCGGCACTCGCCGCGGCGCTGCCGTACGACCGGCTGCGCGACGTCTGGTGGGCCGGCTGGACCGGAATCCTCTTCGCCGGCCGCCTGCAACGCGCGTTCAGCCGCGTGGCCCAGGTGATTCCGGTCGACCCGGACCGCGCGGTCGCCGCCAGCCTCGCCTGGGCCGGGGCCGTGCTCGAGCACGACCGGTCGCTCGTGTGGTTCCCCGAGGGTGCCCGCAGCCCCGACGGGACCCTGCAACGGTTCCTGCCGGGCGTCGGGGTCGTGCTCGGCGGGCATCCCGTGCCGGTGGTGCCGGCCTATATCGACGGGACATTCGCGGCATGGCCGCGCGGCCGCAAGCTTCCGCGCCGCGGCCGGATCACCGTGACGTTCGGCCGGCCCGTGCGTGCCGCCGAGTTGTTGCAGAACGGCGGCGCCCGTCCCGAGGCGGTCGCCGCGCGCATCCAGGCCCTCGTCGCGGATCTGGCACCCGGTCGGACCTCGGCACCGATAAAAACCGCATAGCCGGCATGCTATAAGGAGCCAAGAACGGATTCGGGTGGAGCGCCTTCGCGATGACGGCGCACGTATAGACAAGGCTGTCGCAGAAGAACAACGTGCATCCGGCGCTCTCGATCATCATCTTCACCACGCTGTCGGGCATGGGGTACGGGCTGCTCGCGTGGCTCGGCTTGCTGGTGCCGCTCTGGCTCCTGCCGATCGGCGCCTGGACCGGCGTTGCGGGTGTCGCACTCGCGCTCCTGTTCGTGACCATCGGCCTCCTGTCATCGAGCCTCCATCTCGGGCATCCGGAGCGGGCATGGCGCGCGCTCTCGCAGTGGCGCTCGTCGTGGCTGTCGCGCGAGGGCATCGCCTCGCTCCTCACGTATATTCCGGGCTTGGCCTATGGCGTCCTGTGGTTCGTCGGCGGTGACGAGCTCGCGTGGGCCCTGACCGGATTCGCCGCGGCGGCCGGTGCGGTCGTCACCGTCATCTGCACCGCGATGATCTACCGGTCGCTCAAGCCGATCCGGCGCTGGCACAACGGCTGGGTCGTTCCCAATTACCTGTCTCTCGCGGGGGCGACCGGCGGCACCTGGCTGGTCGCGGTGATGGCGACGAGGTCCGAACTTGCCACGGCACCTGCGGCGGTTGCCGCCGCCGCCGTCGTCGGGGTCGCCGCGGCGCTCAAGATCGCCTATTGGCGCTTCATCGACCGCGACCGCTCGGGCCCCACGATCGCGTCGGCGACCGGCCTCGGACGACTGGGCCAAGTGCGCCTCCTCGATCCGCCGCACACCGAAGAGAACTATCTCCTCAAGGAGATGGGATTCCAGATCGGCCGCAAGCACGCGGCGAAACTGCGCCGGATCACCCTGGCGGTCGGCTTCGCGGCTCCGGTCGTGCTTCTCCTCCTCACGGCGGCGACCACGGACGCCATCGCCGCCGGGGCGGCGATCGCGGCCGCATTCGCCATGAGCGCGGGCGCACTCGTCGAGCGCTGGCTGTTCTTTGCCGAGGCGAAGCACACGGTGACGCTCTATTACGGTGCCCCAGCCGCCTGACGGGCGGCACGGCCGACCGGGACATTCGGCGGCCGGGAGGTTGACGCAGCGCCTCGCCGACAGTACCTGCTTTGGGGGCTGTCGAACCAGTCGAAGCACGGGGTGAGGGCATGAGCGAGGCGCAACCCAAAGTGATCCACCGGCTGGACTACCGTCCGCCCGACTACCGGATCGAGCGCGTCGAGCTGGAGTTCGACCTGGCCCCCGAGACGACGCAGGTGAAGGCGCGGCTGGCGGTTCGGCGCACGGCGGACCGCCCCTGCAAGCTGACGCTCGACGGCGAGGAGCTCGAGCTCAAATCGCTGCGCCTCGACGGGCAGAGGCTGGACGCGGCGCGCTATGCCGTGGACGCGCACGGCCTGACCATCGCGGACCCGCCCCCCTCGTTCACGCTCGACATCGAAACCGCGATCCATCCCGGCGCCAACACGCAGCTCTCCGGCCTCTACGTGTCGCGCGGCGTCTTCTGCACCCAGTGCGAGGCCGAAGGCTTCCGCCGCATCACCTACTTCCTCGACCGGCCGGACGTGATGGCGGTCTATCGCACGATTATTCGTGCCGATCGGACTGCGTGCCCGGTGCTGCTGTCGAACGGCAATCTCGTCGACAGCGGCGCGCTCGACGGCGGACGGCATTTCGCGGTCTGGGACGATCCGTACCCGAAGCCGAGCTATCTGTTCGCGCTCGTGGCGGGGGATCTCGCGCACAACGAGGACCGGTTCACCACGCGCTCCGGGCGCGACGTGCGCTTGCGGATCTTCGTCGAGCCCGGCAAGGAAAAACGCACCGCCTATGCCATGGACTCCCTCAAGCGCGCCATGAGCTGGGACGAGGGGCGCTTCGGCCTCGAATACGATCTCGACCTGTTCAACATCGTCGCCGTAAGCGACTTCAACATGGGTGCGATGGAGAACAAGAGTCTCAACGTCTTCAACGACAGCCGCATCCTGGCCGACGCCGACACGGCGACGGATTTCGACTACGCCGGCATCGAGAGCGTGGTCGCGCACGAATACTTCCACAACTGGACCGGCGACCGTGTCACCTGCCGCGACTGGTTTCAGCTGAGTCTCAAGGAAGGCCTGACCGTATTCCGCGACCAGGAGTTTTCGGCCGACATGCGCGGGCATCCGGTCGAGCGCATCCACGGCGTGCGTTCGCTGCGGGCGCGCCAGTTCCCGGAGGATGCGGGGCCCCTGGCGCACCCGGTGCGCCCGGACTCCTACATCGAGATCAACAATTTCTATACGGCCACGGTGTATGACAAAGGGGCCGAGGTCATCCGCATGATGCACACCATGCTCGGCGAGCGCGGCTTCCAGAAGGGCATGAAGCTCTACATCAGCCGCCACGACGGCCAGGCTGCGACCTGCGACCAGTTCGTCGCCGCGATGGAAGACGCGAACGGCGTCGACTTCTCGCAGTTCAAGCTGTGGTACAGCCAGGCCGGCACGCCGGAGCTCACGATCGCGGGCCGCTACGATTCCACGGCCGGCGCCTACGACCTGACGGTCACGCAACGCTGCCCGCCCACCCCCGGCCAGCCGGTGAAGGCGCCGATGCACATCCCCTTCGCGGTGGGGCTTCTGGACGCGCAAGGGCAGTCGATTCCGCTGCGCCTGGCCGGCGAACCGCCCGAGGCGGCGACGGCGACCAAGGTCCTGCCGATCACGGCCGAGCGCCAGACGTTCCGCTTCCTCGACGTGCCGTCCCCCGGCGCGCTGTCGCTCAACCGCGACTTCTCGGCGCCCGTGATGGTCAAAGCCACGCAGGACCCGTCCGAGCTTGCCTTCCTGATGGCGCACGATCCCGACCCGTTCGCGCGTTGGGAGGCGGGCCAGCGCTATGCGACCGATCTTCTGCTGCGCAACGTGGCGGCATTCCAACGCGGGGCCGAGATGACCGTCGAGCCGGCCTTCCTGGCCGCGATCGAAGCAATCCTGCGCGACGACGACATGGACAAGGCGTTTGCCGCCGAAGCCGTGGCACTGCCGGGCCCGGACGAGCTCGCCAATCATCTGGCGATCATCGATGTCGACGCGGTCCACGCCGCGCGCAAGACGCTCCGCCGCCAGATCGCGACGCGGCTCAAGGACGACCTGCTGCGCCTGTACGCGGCCAATCGCAGCCAGAGCCCCTACAGCCCGGATGCGGCAGCGGCCGGCCGCCGCAGCCTCAAGAACATCGCGTTGGGATATCTGGCCGAGCTCGCCGATGAGGACCGGAGCTTGCGCCAGATGCTCGTCGACCAGTTCGGCTCGGCCGACAACATGACCGACCGGATGGCGGCACTGCGTGCATTGACCGACATCGCCGGACCGGAGCGGCAAGCCGCCCTGCATGAGTTTTACGAACGCTTCAAGTCCGATGCGCTGGTCGTCGACAAATGGCTCGCTGTGCAGGCGGTTTCCGTGCTGCCCGACACGCTCGCGCGCGTGACGGCATTGATGAACCACCCGGCATTCTCGCTGCGCAACCCGAACAAGGTGCGCGCGTTGATCGGCAGCTTCACGCAGGGAAATCCCCTGCGCTATCACGCCGCCGATGGATCAGGCTACGACTTCCACGCCGACCGCGTTCTCGAGCTCGACCGCATCAATGCCAGCATCGCGGCACGGCTGCTGGCGCCCCTCGGCCGCTGGCGGCGGTACGATCCCGCCCGTCAGGCGAAGATGACCGGCGCGCTCGAGCGCATCCTCGCAGCGCCGAAGCTCTCCCGCGACGTGTACGAGATCGCGTCCAAATCCTTGGGCCGATGACCTGGAAAGAGCGGCTCGCCGGATCGGCGAAGCGCCGGCGAAGCTCCCCCGGTGATGCGCCTCCACCGAACCTTACGGCGGCGCTTGCCCGAATCTGAACGGCCGCTTACCGGCAGCTTACACTGCGCAATCGTGACTGGCGGCCGTTCCGTCTCTGATTATATGAACAGATGCGGCGCGATGCCGCGGGCAATGCGAAGGGAAGGAAAAACCGCTATGAACAAACTTGCTCTACTCACCGCCGCGGGGGCAGCGCTGACGATGGTCGGCGGCACCGCACTCGCTCAGACCACGAACCAACCGTCGACCATGGGCGCGTCGAAATCGCACATGGGTAATTCCGATCCGGCAAAGACGAAGGCCGCCAAGAACAAGAAGGCGCAGAAGCCGGCCACCCGCAACGGCGAGCTGCCGAAGGGCGGCAAGAACAAAAGCGGCGGCATGTAGCAGCCACCACGTGTCTCACCCCGCCGGCCGGCCCCGGCGGGGTGATTCATTTTCGAGCCGGTGCGCCCCGAGGGCGCGCCGCCTTTTTCTCACATCCTGACCCAGCCGGCGGGCGGCTCCTTGCCGGGATGGACGGCGCCGCAGCGCCCGCAGGTGCGGGCGCGCTCGTCGGCGTAGAAAGCGGCAAACAGCGGCGGCAGGTCGCGGACGATGTTGCGGACCGCGATCTCGACGCGGTGCACGCGGTTCTCGCACTTGAAGCAGTACCACTCGAACGCATCCGGCTCGTCCGGACGGCGCGCGCTTTCGACGACGAGGCCGACCGAGCCCGCCATGGGCCGCTGCGGCGAATGGCGAAGATGCGCCGGCGCCAGGAACACCTCGCCCTCGCGGATCGGCACGTCGACGATATGGCCGCCCTCGACGATCTTGAGGACCATGTCGCCCCTCAGCTGATAGAAGAACTCCTCCGCGGGATCGTCGTGGAAGTCGACGCGCTGGTTGGGGCCGCCCACCACCTGGACGACCATGTCGGCGTCCTCGAACACGAGCTTGTTGCCGACCGGTGGCTTGAGCAGATGCGCGTTCGCATCGATCCAGCGCTTGAAATTGAACGGGGCCAATCGGGTTCCCATCACCGCTCCTCTTCAGATCAATCGACGCCGCGCCGCAGCACCCGTCCGGCGGGCGCCGCGGCGAAACGCCCGTCATCGACCGCCAACCGCCCGTTGACGATGACATAAGGGATGCCGGTCGGATAGCGATGCGGGTCGTCGTACGTCGAGGCGTCATGCACCGTGCGGCCATCGAAGACCGTCACGTCGGCGTAGGCACCCGCCTTGAGCACGCCGCGGTCGCGCAATCCGAGCTTCGCGGCAGGCTGCCCCGTCATCTTCGCCACCGCCTCGGCTTGCGAGAACAACCCCGCATCGCGCGCGTACCGGCCGAGCACGCGCGGGAACGTTCCATACATGCGCGGGTGCGGGCGGCCGGCATGCGGGCCGGATCCGCAGGTCAGGCCCAGGGAATCGGAGCCGATCATGACGTAAGCCTGCTTGAGCGCCTTTTGGACGTTTTCCTCGGCCTGCGTGAACATGACGGCAGACACCATAGCCTCGTGCTCGTGCAGCAGATCCATCATGGCCTCGGCCGGCGGCCGGCGGCGCCTTTCACCGAGGGCCTGCAGACTGAGACCCTCGAGGGCCGTATCGGGACAGGTCGCGATCGTGACCTCGTCGAAGCCGAGCGTGCCGCGCTCGGTCTGCCAGCGGCCGTCGGTGCGCAGGTTCTCGTGCAGCAGCCGCTCCCGCACGGCGGGATCGGACAGCCGCTTCAGCAGTCTGGCCGTGCCGCCGTCATGGACCCAGTCGGGCAGCAAGGCCGTCATGAATGTGCTGCTCGCCGCGTACGGATAGACATCGGCGGTCACGGGCAGGCTGCGCCGGCGCGCGGCGTAGATCGCTTCGAGCGCACGGTCAAACAGCGGCCAGTTCTCGCGCCCGAACGCCTTCAGGTGCGCGATCTGCAGCGCAACGCCGCCCTCCTCGCAAATGCGCAACGCCTCGGCGATCGAGGTGAGGAGCTGGCCCGCCTCGCCGCGCATATGCGTGAAATATTGACCGCCGCGCGCGGCCATCGAGCGGCTGAGCGCGATCAATTCATCGGTGTTCCCATAGGCGCTCGGCGGATAGACGAGCCCGGACGAGAAGCCGAACGCCCCGGCGTCCATGGCCTCGGCGAGGAAGCCTTTCATCCGATCGAGCTCTGCCGCGGTCGCCGTCCGGTCCTCCGCCCCCATCGCCGCAAAGCGCAGCGGCCCATGGCCGACGAAATGCACGACGTTGATCGAGAGGCCGCGCGAGCCCAGGACCTGCAGGTACTCCCCGAAGGTGCTCCACCGCACCTCGAGCTCGGCACCCAGCGAGCTCGCCGCGTTCTCCACCTGCGCCTTGCTCGCGGGCACCACGGGCGCCGGCGAGAAGCTGCACATGCCCACCACTTCGGTGGTCACGCCCTGGCGGATCTTCGATTCAGCCGACGGGCATGACTCGTAGAAGAAGTCGGAATGCGCGTGGATATCGATGAATCCGGGCGCCACCATGAGCCCGCGTGCATCGACGGTGCGTGCCGCATCGCCGGCGAGATCCGGCTCGACCGCGACGACCCGGTCGCCCGCGACCGCGACGTCGGCGGCCCGTCCCGGGGACCCTGAGCCGTCAAAGACCGTCCCGTTCTTGATCAGCAGCGACCACGCCATGCTTCAACATAGCGCCAGAGGCAAAGCGGCGTACAGTCTGGGGCGGTCTAGACGGGTGCGGCGACGGCGCCGCCTTTCAGCGCCCAATGGTTGCCGGATTTGACATAGAGCTTCTTGACCGCGGCCCAGGCCACGCGGTGGGCGATCTCTTCGTGCCGCGGATCACCGCGATACGTCTGCCAGGCGTGATTGAACGCTTCGCGGTAGATCGACTGCGCGTGCTGCGGCAGACTGTGCCGCACGCGCTCCGGCAGATCGGAATTGGTATCGTAGGGCATGGCCTGCCTCCCTAGGCGATCCGCTCCCAAAGCCCGGCTTCCTCGTCGAGCCGGTCCTGCTCGTGGCCGCGGAAATCGCCGCGCGACACGACGCCGACGAGTGCTCCGTCCCGGCTGACGATCGGGACGTGGCGGAACCCGCAATCCTGCATGAGACGCAGGCAGTCGACGGCATTGCAGCCGGGCGTCGTCGTGGTCGGATTCTTGGTCATCACCTGGTCGAGCGTCGTCTTGGCGGCATCCCGGCCTTCGGCCACGACCCGCGCCACGGCATCGCGGCCGGTGAAGATGCCGACCAGCTCCTTGTCCCGGGTCACCAGCACGGCACCCACGCGCCGTTCGGCCATTTTGCGGCACGCGTCTTTCACCGTGGCGCTCGGCGGCAAGGTCAACGGCATCTGGTGCCGAACCATGTCACTCATCTGGCGCTGCGTCATGATGCTCTCCTCACCTCATGCGATCCGACAGCCACGGGTTGCGTTTTGTAGGCCGCGCCATGCCGCGCCGCCTTGATTCAGGTCAAACCGGCGCCGGTCTACCGGCCGAGGACGTAGGTCCCGGGAGCGTCTGCCAATGGCGGGTAGGCGCCCTCGGGCGTTCCCAGTGCGGGCGGCGGCTGCAAGTCACCGGACCACGCCTCCAGCCACTTCGCCCAGGTCGGCCACCACGACCCCTCATGCGGCGTGGCGCGCTGCAGCCAGGTCTGGGGGTCGACGTGGCGGGCGCCACGCTGAACCGTGTTGATGCGGTAGCCGCGTCCCGGCCGCGCGGCTCCGTCGGGTCCCGGCTCGCTGATGATCCCCACGTTGTGCCCGCCACTTGCGAGCACGAAGGTCACCTCCGATTCGGTGAGCCAGGTGATCTTGTAGACCGATTGCCATGGCGCGATGTGGTCGCGCACCGTCGACACCGCGAAGATCGGGATGTTCACGTCGGCGAGCGAGATCGGCTCGCCGCGCACGCGATAGCGCCCTTCGGCCAGGTTGTTCTCGAGGAACAAGCCGCGCAGATAGTCCGAGTGCATGTGGTAGGGCATGCGCGTGGCGTCGGCGTTCCAGGCCGCGAAGTCGTTCATCTCCGGCCGCTCGCCCATCAGGTACTGCCGGATCAGCCGCGACCAGATGAGGTCGTTCGACCGCAGGAGCTGGAAGGCGCCCGACATCTGCTTGGTGTCGAGATAGCCCTTGTCCCACATCATGTCTTCGAGCCAGGTCACCTGGCTGTGGTTGATGAACAGCATCAGCTCGCCGGCTTCGGTGAAGTCGGTCTGACCGGCCAAGACCGTCGCGGTCTTGAGCGGCTGCTCGGCGGACTGTGCGAGCTTGGCCGCCGCGATCATCAGCAGCGTGCCGCCGAGGCAATATCCGACACCGTGGATCTTGGCCTTCGGCACGATGTTCGATACAGCCTCCAGGGCCTTGAGCGGCCCCAGTTCGAGATAGTCATCCATGGTGAGATCGCGGTCCGCGTCGCCGGGGTTCTTCCACGAGATCATGAACACGCTGTGGCCGCGGCCGACGAGATAGCGGACCAGGCTGTTCGCCGGCGAGAGGTCGAGGATGTAGTACTTCATGATCCAGGCGGGCACGATGAGGATCGGCTCCGGATGGACGGTCTCGGTCGCCGGTGAATATTGAATGAGCTCCATGATCCGGTTGCGGTACACGACCTTGCCGGGCGTCACCGCGACGTCGCGACCGACCCGAAAGCGCTCGCTCCCTGCCGGTGGCTCGTTGAGGATCGCGCGCTCCGCGTCCTCGATGAAGTTCTGCCAGCCCTGCAAAAGGTTCTGGCCGCCCTTCTCCATCGTCACCCGCAGGACCTCGGGGTTTGTCAGCAGGAAATTGGAGGGCGATACGGCGTCCAGAAGCTGCCGCATGGTGAAGCGCACGATCTCGGCCCGCCGTGGCTCCACGCCACGGACGTCGGTGGTGGCGTTGTGCCACCATTGCTGGGTGAACAGGAAGCTCTGCCAGATCAGCGAGAAAGGCAGCGCCTGCCAGTCCGCTGCCGTGAAGCGCCGGTCGCCGGGCAGCGGCTCGATCGCCGGCGGCGTTCCCGGCGTGAACGGGGCGCGGGCGCTGTAGTAGGCGAAGCGCAGCCACTTGCGGAACGCGCGGCGGACAAGATCGGTCTGCTTGCCGGGCGCGTTCGCCAGATGGATGGCCCAATCGGAAAAAGCTTCGAGCAGCCCGGCGGGAGAGAGGCCGGCCGTGAACTGCGCCTGCCAAGCATGCACCAGCCGGTCGGCCGGAAAGCCGTGCGCGGCGGCCTCTTCCTCTTCCGCACTTGGCACCGATGCCGGCGATCCCGCGGCCGGCGGCGCGAGCGGGCGCAATACGGCCCGCGGCTCGGGTGTCGTGTCCACGCGAAACCTCGATGGGTGAAACTAGTCGATGGGGTGCGAACGCGGGGTCGCGGGTCGCGGCGCCGTGCACGGAAGCCACGACGGCACGAAGCTGGACGCGATCTGGGCGAGGCGGTTGACCTCGTCGAAATAGTCCCGCGCCGCGGTCATCGCCCAGTCCTGCTGGACTTCGGCAAGCTCGCTCAAGGTGCGGCACTTCGCCAGGGCGGCACTCACCCGTCCATCCCATTGCAGGCGCGAGCCGAAAAAGCGGCAGACCTCCTCCTGCCAGGCCAGGCAGGCCTTGGCGTAGGCCTCGCCGCTGTGCATCAGGGCGTCGACCATGGGACCGGGACCGCCTACTCCGGCCATCTGGGCCGCCATCGGCGCAAATGGCGGCGCGGCGTCCGGCACGCGGTGCTGGGCTGAAGGCTTGGTCATGTTTCGGTCTCCCTTGGTCGCTGCGGTGGCCCTCATCACACGCTAGGTC
>Ga0335078_10016777_pt1 | contig 10877 bp, 6 predicted proteins | sample Lox_Sample_32_FD_206711 | JGI IMG/M metagenome (GOLD analysis project Ga0335078, IMG submission 206711) | Soil microbial communities from Loxahatchee National Wildlife Refuge, Florida, United States - Lox_Sample_3.2 | ecosystem: Environmental > Terrestrial > Soil > Wetlands | place: USA: Florida... | reverse complement strand
GGACCCCGGACGAGCTGCACGGGCTGATCCGCTCCTACCAGGGCGCCGCCGTCCTGGCCGCCGCCGCCGAGCTGGACCTGTTCTCCCAGCTCGGCCGGCCAATGGGCGCGCGGGCGCTGGCGAGGCGCACCCGGAGCGACCCGCGCGCGCTCGCGGCGCTGGCCGACGCCCTGGCCGCGATGGGTCTCCTGCGCAAGAGGGGCGGGCGGTATTCGCCCAGCCCCGGCGTGGCCGACGTGCTCACGCCTCGGGGCCGGCGCACGGCGCTCGCCATGGCCCAGCATCAGGCCAACTGCGCGCGCAACTGGGTGCAGCTCGCCCGCGTGGTCAGAACCGGCCGGCCGGCCGAGCGCGCGCCGAGCGTGCGCGGCGCCGACGCCGACCGGGCGGCCTTCATCGGGGCCATGGACAACACGTCGGCTCCGGTCGCCGACGCCGTCGTCCGGCGGGTGCGCCCCCTGCGCTTCAGGCGCCTGCTCGACATCGGCGGGGCGTCGGGCACGTGGACCCTGGCATTCCTGCGGGCCCGCCCCGGCGCGACGGCCGTCCTCTTCGACCTGCCCGCCGTCATACCGATGGCCGCGCGGAGAATCGCGGCCGCCGGGATGGGCGACCGCGTCCGCCTCGTACCCGGGGATTTTGCCGCGGACCGCCTGCCCGCGGGCGCCGACCTTGCCTGGGTCAGCGCCATCGTCCACCAGAACTCCCGCGCGCAGAACCGGCGGCTCTTCGCCAAGGTGTTCTCCGCCCTCGTCCCCGGCGGCCGCATCGCGATCCGCGACGTGGTGATGGACAGGAGCCGCACGCGCCCGCTCTCGGGCGCGCTGTTCGCCCTCAACATGCTGGTGGCGACCGCGGGCGGCGGCACCTTCACGTTTCGCGAGCTGGCCGGGGACCTTCGGGCCGCCGGGTTCGGCCGGCCCAGGCTCGCCTACCGGGACGAGGGGATGAGCTCGGTCGTCATCGCCGCGAAGCCGGCCGGGCCCCGGTCGGGGCGTCAGTAGCCCGGCTTCAGCCGGAAGAGCGCCACGTCGTGCGCTCCAACCGTCCCGCTCCACGGATCCTCATTGCGCCCGGCGGGCCTAGCGGCCCAGACGTCGCTCACGTGGTAGTAGGCCTCGGAGAGGAAGCTCAGGTCGCGCCAGTCCAGGGAGAGCTTGGCGGGGGCGGCGCCCGTGTTGAGCAGACAGACCGCCCATTCGCCCTTCGCGAGCGCCTTCGCCCAGATCTCCTTGTCGGCGTCGACGCGGTACCTGAAGCCCTGCCGGCCCGCCGGGTCCTGGTCGATCGCGATCGCGCCCCGGTTCGTGAGGATCGCCCGCGTCTCGGGTGCCATGCTCCGGACGTCGTTTCCCGCGATCAGGGGCGCCGCGAGCATGCACCACAGGCTGAAGTGCGCGCGCGACTCGGCGGTGGTGAGGCCCTTGTTGCCCACCTCGAGCATGTCGGGATCGTTCCAGTGGCCCGGGCCGGCGTACCGCTCCAGGCCGACCTGCGCGTCAAGGATCTCCTTCCAGCGCCTGTAGCTGGGGTCGATGTCTCCGGTCGTGCGCCAGAGGTGGCCGACCGGCTCGGCCCAGAGCCAGGGCCGGTTCTCGCCCCATTCGCAGAGGCTGAACACGATGGGGCGGCCGGCGGCCCGGATCGCGTCGCTCATGATCCGGTACGTCTCGGGCCCGTTTGCGGTTCCGCGGTTGCACCAGTCGTACTTGAGGTAGTCGACGCCCCATGCGGCGTAGGTCCTGGCATCCTGGAACTCGTGGCCGCGGCCGCCGGGATAGCCGGCGCACGTGCGCGAGCCGGCGCAGCCGTAGATCCCGAACTTGAACCCCTTCGCGTGGAGCGCGCCCGCGAGCGCCTTCATCCCCCCGGGGAACTTGACCGGGTCCGCGGCGAGGTTCCCGTCGGCGTCCCGCTCCTTGGCCGACCAGGCGTCGTCGATCACGATGTATTGGTAGCCCGCGTCGCGCATCCCGTTCGCCGCCATGGCGTCGGCGGTCTGCAGGATCAGGGACTCGCTGCAGCCGACGGCGAACGTGTTCCAGGTGTTCCAGCCCATCGGCGGCGTGAGGGTGAGGCCCTCGAATTTCTGGGCGCGGGCGGCGCAGGCCGTGAGCGCGGCGCAGGCCAGGAGGCGGGCGAGTCCTTGGGTCATGGAGGTCAAAGGGGGTGGGGCGGTGCGACCGGGTGACGTCGCGGGCCGGGAATCCGCCTGCAGCCCGTCCGGGGGTTCGCGCTCAACCTGAGGCCAGTGCGGCGCGCGCGACCCGGACGCGTTCCGGCGTCATCGGCAGCTGGTGCATGCGAGCCCCGGTGGCGTCGTGGATCGCGTTGGCGACCAGCGCCCCCATCAGCGTGATGGCCGGCTCGCCGCCCCCCTGCGGCGTGAGCTGGCTGTTCTCGAGGAGCACGGTCTCGATCCTGGGCACCCAGGAAAACGTGGGGATCCGGTAGGTTCCGTAGTTGGCGTCCAGGATCCTTCCGTCCGAGAAGTGGACCTCCTCGCTCAGAGCGTACCCCAGGCCCATCACGATGCATCCCTCCATCTGCATCCGCGCCCCCTCGGGGTTGATGACGATGCCCATGTCCTGCGCGCAGACGACGCGCCTGACCCGCACCTTCCCGTCGTCGGCGCCCACGTCGACCTGCGCCACGCCTGCGACGTAGGTCCCGGCGTCGATGGCGCAGGCCACGCCCAGGCCGCGCCGGCTCGGCAGGCGGCCGGGAACCCAGCCGAACGTCTCCGCCGCGGCCCGAAGCACGCGGACCATCCTCGGGTCCGCGAGGTGCCTCAGGCGAAACTCCACGGGATCGACGCCGGCGGCCGCGGCCATCGTGTCGATCTGCGACTCGCGCGCGAACGTGTTGCCGCTGTTGCCCGGCGCCCGCCAGGGCCCGGTCGCGAAGGGATGGGCGCCCGGCGGGCCCGTCTGGTCCGCCCCATGGACGCTCGTCCGGTGATGGGGGACCGCGTAGAAGAGCTCGGCGCCGCGCCCGCCTCCGTAGAAGTCGGCGTAGTCCCAGAAGCTGATCCTGCCGTCCGCGTCGATCCCGGAGCGCACCTTGAGGATCGCGGCGGGCCTGAACGGGTCGTGGAAGAACTCGTCCTCGCGGATGCGCATGACCTGGACGGGCCGGCCGGTGGCCCTGGCGAGGCGGGCCGCCTCGACTGCCTGGCCGTTCACCGTCTTGCCGCCGAAGGCCCCGCCCACAAACGGCGTGATCACGCGCACCGCGCGCGCGGGCAGCCCGAGCGCCTCCGCAATCTGGTCGCGCGCGGTGAACGGGTTCTGGGTCGAGGCCCACACGGTCGCCTTCGCCCCCTCCACGCGGGCCAGGGCCGCGTGGGTCTCGATGGGAACGTGGGCCACGTAGCTGTTGAGATAGGTCGTCTCGAACTTCCGGCTGGAGCGGGCCGCGCCCTCGCTCAGGTCGCCGCCCTCTTCGACGACCTTTCCCTCGGGTGCTAGGCCGAGCAGGTGGTCGAAGATGCTCCGGTCATCCAGTCCGGTCTTCGGGAGATCGTAGTCCGCGCTGAGCCTCCGGAACGCGGCGGCGGCCGAGTCCGGGAGCTCGTGCAGGACCGCCACGAGATCCCCGTCGCGCACCACGCGGGCGCCGGGCACGTCCGCGGCTCCCTTCGTGTCAAGGCTCCTCAGGGTCGCCCCGTGGGCGGGCGGCCGCAGGACCCTGGCGTAGAGCATGCCGGGGAGGCGCAGGTCGCCCGTGTACTGGGCCGCGCCGGTGACCTTCTCCCGGCCGTCGCGCCGGGCGTGGGGCTTGCCCATCAGGGCGCATTGGGAAATGTCCTTCAGCCGCGCGGCGACGTCGAGGTGGCGCTCGATCCTGAGGCCCTTCGCAAGGGCGCCGTAGGACACCCGGCGCGCCTCCTGGTCCCGGTCGACGACGAACCCCGCCTTCGCCACCAGCCGTTCCTGGGGCGCCCCCAGGGCTTCGGCGCCAAGCTGGAGGAGGATCGTCCTGGCCTCCGCCGCGGCGGCCCGCAGCGCGGGCCCGAAGAAGCGGGTCGTCATCGATCCCCAGGTCCCCATGTCGAAGGGGCAGAGCTCGGTGTCGCCCATCACCAGGTCGACCGAGTCGAGCGGAACCTCGAGCTCGTCGGCCAGCATCTGGGCCAGCGACGTGACGACGCCTTGCCCCATCTCGATCTTGCCCGTGAAGCCCGTCACCCGGCCGTCGTCGCCGATCCTGACGAACGCATTGAAGTCGGTGGGCAGGCGGGGAAGCACCCGCCGGGCCAGATCGACCCCCTCCATGACGGTCTGGGCCCTGAGCACCTCCCTGAGCGAGACGAGGACGACGATGCCCTGGGCCATGCGCCTGAGGAACTGGCGGCGCGTGGGAAGGGCTGCGGGATCCAGGCTCATCTAGGCCTCCCCCCTCAATTCCGCGGCGGCGTCGAGGACGGCCCGGATGATCCGGGGATGGGCGCCGCAGCGGCAGAGGTTGCGCTCCATCCCGAGGACGACCTGCTCCTCGGTCGGCCGCGGGTTGGCGTTGAGCAGGCCCAGCGCGCCCAGGATCATGCCCGGCGTGCAGAAGCCGCACTGCAGGGCGTCGTGCGCCATGAAGGCCTTCTGCAGGGGGTGGAGCCGCCCGTCCTTCTCGAGTCCCTCGATCGTGACAATCTCCCGGCCCCGGACCTCATTCGCCCGCAGCCGGCACGAGCGAACCGGCACCCCGTCGACCAGCACGGTGCAGGCCCCGCAGTGGGCCTCGCCGCACCCGTACTTGGCGCCCGTCAGGCCGAGCTCGGTCCTGAGCACCCAGAGGAGCCGCCGGTCCCCGTCCACGTCGAGCTGGACGGTCCTGCCGTTGACGCGAAGGGAAAGGCTGTCGGGCATCGCTGGCTGCGGGGCGGGTCAGAGGCGATCGCCCGCCGGATCATCCGGCGTCCCGTCCGCGCCGGCAGGCCTGGCCCGGGCCGAGGGAATGGTGCACGGCGAGGAGGCGCGGACGCGTGAGCCCCATGGGACCCGGGCGGCCAGACACCTCAGGGGGATTGCCGCTATCATGGCAGGGATCGCATTATAGCCCCGTCGCCGGGCCGGTCTGCGCCTCTTTTGCGCGAATTCGCGCAGATCTTGCCCGGGGCCGGCCGGACGTGCGCTCGGCCGGGACGAAGGCTTGGGCCCGGGACAGCCGCCCGGGCGGACGCATGCCGGGACGGCCGGAGGGGAACCGCCTGACCACCAAAGGCGGGCGACATGGGCCCTGGGCGGCCGATGCGCCTTGTCGGGCCCGGGAAGGGATGATCGGATTCCACCAATTGGCATTCCTATCCCGCGGAAAGTCCGATATCCGGTTTCACCGATGAACACTCCAGCCGCATCCCGGTACGTCGTCGCCTCGCTCGCCGTCGCGCTGGCGGCGTGCTCAAAGAAGCCCGCGGCCGAGCCGGCGGCGAAGCCCGAGTCGGTCGCGCTCGTGCCGGCGCCGGAACGCAGCCGCCATTTTGAGGCCGTGAACAGCCGCCTCGAGCTCGGCGGCACGCTCTACGGCTACGCCGATGTCGACGGCGACATGCTCGCCCTGGCGGGCAACGCGCAGGCCCTTGTCAGGCAGATCGCGATCGCCCAGCCGAAGGCCGCGGCCTTCGCGAAGCAGGATTTCAGGGCCCTGTTCACGGAGCTGGGCCTCAACGACGTCAAGGCGATCGGCCTGAGCTCGGTGCACGAGGCCGGCGGCAGCTACCGCAACCGCGCCTTCCTGTACACGCCCGAGGGCCGACACGGGATTTTCGCCGTGTTTGGCGGCGAGCCCGGCCGTTTCGTCGGCGCGAGGCTCGCTCCGCAGGACGCCGACTTCTACTGCGAGCACGAGTTCGACGTGAGCGCGCTCTACGACACCGTGAAGTCCGTCGTCGCCAAGGTGAACGGTCCGGATGCCGCGGCCAGCTTCCAGGAGCAGCTCAAGAAGGCCGGCTCCCAGGCGATGTTCTCGCTCCTCGACCTCATCCAGGCGCTCAACGGCCGGGCGACGATCATCATCAGGTTTGACCCGGTGAAGAACGTCGCCATCCCCGGCCCGGGGTCCGTGAACGTCCCGGCATTCTCGGCGCTCATCATGGTCGACGGCATCGGCCCGGTCGTGGAGCGGGCGCTTGCGGCCAGGACCGAGGACCTCGTGGCCTCCCAGGAGGGGCCGCGCCGGCTGTACACCTGCAAGGGGCCGCCGCCCGTCGAGGGCCTCAAGTACGTCCTGGCCGTGGAGGGGAAGACGCTTTACGCGGCGTCGTCCTATGAGTTCCTGAACGAGTGCCTCCAGCGCAAGGAGGGCCTCGACACAGCGCCCTCGTTCTCGTCGGCGCTCGCCGCCCTCGGGCCCGAGGGCAACGGCATCACCTGGATAAGCCCGAGATTCTTCTCCCGGCTGAAGGGTCTCGCGGCCATCAACCCCGGGATCAACCCCCCGGCGAAGCGCGTCTTCGACACCTTCACCCTGAACATCCCCGAGATCAGCCAGCCCCTGCTCTCGGTGCGCACGAATCTTCCCGACGGCATCCTGGTGCGATCGACCTGGAACCGGTCGCTGAAGGCCGACCTCGCGATGTTCACCATCTACAATCCGGTCACGGTCGGGCTCATGGCCGCCATGGCCGTCCCCGCCTTCCAGAAGGTGCGGAGCAACTCCCAGACGATGGCCGTCTACAACAACCTGCGCATGCTCTCGGCGGCGGCCGACCGCTATTACCTGGCGCACGGAGTGAGCTCCACGGACTACGACAGCCTGGTCGGGCCGGGCCGGCCGATTCAGGCTCTGGCGCCCGTCAGCGGGGAGGACTACCGGGCCGTGACCCTCAGGCAGGGCATGCCGCTCCAGGTCCGGCTCTCGGACGGGCGCGTGATCTCGTTCCCTCCGGTCCCGCCGAGGGCCAGGCCGCAGGCCCCGCTCTCGCCGGACGAGCAGCGCGCCGAGGTCGCGCGCCGGAGCGCGCCCCCGCAGGCGCCGCCTGTCGTCGTCGGCGCGGTCCCCGTCATCGGCGGGGCGTCGGACCAGGCCATCATCGACAACCTGCGCCGCCTCGACGAGGCCGCGAACCGGTTCTACGCCGAGAACGGCACGACCACGACGACGTTCGAGCAGCTCGTGGGTCCGGGCCGGCCCATCGCCTCGATCACCCCGGTCGCGGGCGAGGACTATCGCCCGCTCCTGTTCAAGCAGGGCCGTCCCCTGCGTCTCTACCTCAAGACCGAGGGCAGGGTCATTGTGTACCCGCCGCCCCAGTAGGGGCGCAGGGCCCCGTCCCCTCCCGGGCGCGGCGCCGCCCCCGGCCGGCTACGCCGGCGGGCCGGGGCGGCGCATCTCCCTCGACTTGGCGATGCTCAGGAACTCGTAGAAGCCCATCAGCCGGCAGAAGACGTAGCCGCGGTACCCGTCGAGGAACCCCCCGCGCAGGACGTAGTGATAGAGGAAGCGCGCCGCCGGCCGGAAGGGCAGGCGCCCGGCCAGCCGCTTGAGCCGGCGCTTGCGCGCGAGGCCCGGGGCGATCGCCGCCTGCGCCGCCGCCGCCATGCCCGGCCCCGAGTTGAGCAGGCGCGCCTCCCAGTTCGAATACCGGTTGTGCTTCTCGACCCAGACGTCGATCGTCGGAAACGCGTAGTGCTCCATCTCCTGGCGAAGGCGCCCGGCGGTGCCGTTGAGGATCACGTGCTCATGCACCTCGTTGTCGCCCGAGTCGGTGGCGCTCACGCCCTCGAACTGCTCGTAGCGGCCGGCGGCATGCCGGAAGAAGCGCAGGTTCCAGCTCGGGTAGTAGCCGCAGTGGTTCAGCCAGCCGCCCAGGAAGTAGAACCGGCGGTTGACATAGTATCCGCTGTGCCCCGCGCCGTTGGCCTCGGCGACGGCGCGGATCTCCCCGGCCAGCGCCGGCGTGATCCGCTCGTCCGCGTCGAGGATGAAGACCCACTCGTTGCGCCAGGGCAGGTTCGCCAGCGCCCAGTTCTTCTTCTTGGGGAGCCGGCCGTCCCACTTGAAGTCGACCACGGTGGCGCCGAGCCCCCGCGCGATGTCCGGCGTGCCATCGGAGCTGAACGAATCGACGACCACGACCTCGTCCGCGAAGCGGCAGGACTCAAGGCAGGCCCCGATGTTTGCCTTCTCGTTCCTCGTCGGGACGAGAACGGATATCGGGCATCGCGGATTCATGGCGTGGCGCCCTGGGAATCGGCCGGGGAAGGAGGAAATGAGTGAACCCGTCGGGGCACCGGAGGCATGGGGCTTTGTCCCGCGAAGGCTTTGTCGGGAACTCCCTGCTTGGTAATGCCGCCGGGGTGGCGGAACTCAAGTGTTTACCTCGGGACCGGCGCCGCGCCGCTCTTGGCTTGCGCGGGCCACCGGCATGAGCCCTGCTGGCGTCACCGGATCGTGCACCGACGGATCGCATTGCTCGGCTTCGCTTCGGCCCTGGTCTTCCCGGCGGCGGTCGGCGCCTCGGGGCCCGTACCCGTCAAGGTCGTCATCGTCACGACCTTCGACGAGGACTACGACAACCCGGAGGGCACCGGGGAGGCGAACGGGGAGGCCTCTCGGTGGATCGAGCGCCTGCACCTCGCGCAGGTCCTGCCGCTTCCGGGCGCCTTCCGGCCGATCCACATGAATGCGGACGGCGTGATGGAGATCATGACGGGCATGGCGACGGCGAGAGCCGCGGCGTCGACCACCGCCCTTGGGCTCGATCCCCGCTTCGATCTCACCAGGGCCTACTGGATCCTTGCCGGGACGGCCGGCGTCGACCCGGCGGTCGCCTCGCAGGGAAGCGCCGCATGGGCCGAGTGGGTCGTCGACGGCGACCTCTCGAATTACATCGATCCGCGCGAGATCCCGCCCGGCTGGCCGGACGGGCGGATCCCGTGGGAGCGGACGGACCCGTCGGACCCGCCGGGCCCGAACGAGGGCCAGTGCTACCACCTGAACGCCGGCCTCGTGCACTGGGCCTACGGCCTCACCAAGGACACCCCGATGCCCGACTCGCCCGGGATGGCCAAGTTCCGGGCCCTCTTCACCGACTTCCCCGAGGCAAGGCGGCCGCCGTTTGTCCTGATCGGGGACAACCTCTGCTCGTCGACCTACTGGCAAGGCACCCTTGCAACCCGGTGGGCGCGCCGCTGGGTGAAGCTCTACACGGGCGGCAAGGGCGTGTTCGCGACGACCTCCTGCGAGGACAGCGGGTTCCTGCAGGCGATGACGTTCCTGGCCAGGGACGGGAAGGTGGACCTCCGGCGCGTGCTGATCCTGCGGGTGGCGAGCGACTACTGCGTCCCGAGGCCCGGGGTCACCTCGGCGGAGAGCCTCAGGTACGGGACGGACAAGGCCTACATGGCCGAGGACGAGGCCTTCGAGTCGGCCTACCGGGTGGGGAGCGTCGTCGTGCGGGAATGGGTGCGCAACTGGCCCGCCTATCGCGACCACATCCCCGGGCCCTAGTGCCGGCGGAGGCGCCAGGCGCCGGGCCGCCGCGCGCCGGTTGAATTCTCCTTTTCAGCCGCGTTGCGGAGGCATTGCATGGGACCATGCAACCACCCATCTCCGTCCGCGAGGCGCTTGCCAGCACGGCCCCCAGGGAGGGCGCCGTGGTCCAGGGCTGGGTGCGGACGCGCCGCGACGCCAAGAGCTTCTCGTTTCTCGAGGTCAACGACGGCTCCTGCCTGCGCAGTCTCCAGGTCATCGCGCCGGCGACCCTGGCCAACTACGCCGAGGTCCAGCATCTCATCACGGGCGCCTCCGTCGCGGTGTGCGGGCGCCTGGTCGCCTCCCAGGGACAGGGCCAGAAGTGGGAGCTCAGCGCCGAGGCCGTGACCGTCGTCGGCGCTTCGGACGCCGGCTACCCCCTGCAGAAGAAGGGCCACACGCCCGAGTTCCTGAGGGAGATCGCCCACCTTCGCCCGCGCTCAAACCTCTTCGGGGCCATCTTCCGCACGCGCAGCCGCCTCGCTTTCGCCGTCCACAAGTTCTTCAACGAGAGGGGGTTTGTCTACCTGCATTCCCCGATCATCACCGGCAGCGACTGCGAGGGGGCGGGGGAGATGTTCCGCGTGACGACGGTCGATCCCGCGGCCCCTCCCAAGCGGCCCGACGGCTCGGTGGATTTCTCCCGGGACTTCTTCGGGCGGCCGACGTACCTGACCGTGAGCGGGCAGTTGGAGGCCGAGGCGTTCGCGTGCGCGCTGTCGAGGGTCTACACGTTCGGCCCGACGTTCCGGGCGGAGAACTCGAACACCTCGCGCCACGCCAGCGAATTCTGGATGATCGAGCCGGAGATGGCCTTCTGCGACCTGCACGGCGACATGGACCTGGCCGAGGAGTTCGTGAAGGCGCTCATCCGTGAGGCCCGCAGCGGCGGCGCGGAGGACCTTGAGCTCTTCGCCAAGTACGTGGACAAGGAGCTCGTCGCGCGCCTTGACTTCGTCCTCGAGCGGCCCTTCCAGCGGGTGAGCTACAGCGAGGCCGTGAAGCTGCTCGCCGAGAGCGGCAAGGCCTTCGAGCACCCCGTCGCCTACGGCACCAACCTCCAGTCGGAGCACGAGCGCTTCCTGACCGAGGTCGTGTTCAAGTGCCCGGTGACCCTCTACAACTACCCGAAGGAGATCAAACCCTTCTACATGAGGCTCAATGACGACGACCGGACGGTGACCGCGATGGACGTCCTGGTGCCGGGAATCGGGGAGATCGTGGGCGGCAGCCAGCGCGAGGAGCGGCCGGACGTCCTCGAGGCGAGCATCCGGCGCCATGGCCTCGATCCCGCGGACTACCGCTGGTACATGGATTTGCGCCGGTGGGGCACCGTGCCGCACGCGGGCTTCGGCCTCGGCTTCGAGCGGATGCTCATGTTCGCCACGGGCGTATCGAACATCCGC
>Ga0335078_10016775_pt1 | contig 10877 bp, 12 predicted proteins | sample Lox_Sample_32_FD_206711 | JGI IMG/M metagenome (GOLD analysis project Ga0335078, IMG submission 206711) | Soil microbial communities from Loxahatchee National Wildlife Refuge, Florida, United States - Lox_Sample_3.2 | ecosystem: Environmental > Terrestrial > Soil > Wetlands | place: USA... | reverse complement strand
CTGCGTCTTAGCACGTCCGCCGCTGCGGCGAGCCGCGGCACCTTCGCCGCTCAGCTACCGTCATGACCGTGAGCGTGGACGACACCGAAGGCGACGCACGGCCCGCCCAGACCGGCGGCTTCGAGGTGCACCTTGACGTCTTCGAGGGCCCGTTCGACCTGCTGCTCGCGCTGATCTCCAAGCACAAGCTGGACATCACCGAGGTCGCGCTGTCCCAGGTCACCGACGAGTTCATCGGCTACATCTCGGCCCGCTCCGACGGCTGGGACCTGGACCAGGTCAGCTACTTCCTGGTCGTCGCGGCCACCCTTCTCGACCTTAAGGCCGCCCGCCTGCTGCCGAGCGGCGAGGTGGAGGACGAGGAGGACCTGGCCCTGCTCGAGGCCAGGGACCTGCTCTTCGCCCGGCTGCTGCAGTACCGCGCGTACAAGGAGGTGGCGGCCACCTTCGCCGCACGGATGACCGCCGCGGCCCGCCGCTTCCCGCGCCGGGTCCCGCTCGAACCGCGCTTCGCGCAACTGCTGCCCGAGGTGCTGCTCGGCCTGGGGCCGGTGGAGTTCGCCAGGCTTGCATCGCTGACCCTCGCGCCCAAGACGCCGCCCACGGTGTCGACCGAGCACATCCACGCCCCGATGATCAGCATCAGGGACCAGGCCCGGATCGTCGCGGCCATGCTGCGCGAGCTCGGCCGGGCAAGCTTCCGCCAGCTGACCGCGGGCGCCACGGGAAACTACGAGGTCGTGGCCTCGTTCCTGGCCCTGCTCGACCTGTACAAGGAGGACGTCATCTCCTTCGAGCAGGTCGCCCCGCTCGGCGAGCTTTACGTGACGTGGACGGGCACGAACGATGAGAACGCTGATAACTTCGGTGAACTGACGGAAAGCGACGACTGAACACGATGACGAGCGAGCCCACCCCTCCGATCCCCCCGCAGGCGCAGCCATCCGCCGCGCAGGCCGCACAGGCCGCGCAGGCCGCGCAGGCCGCGCAGGCCGCGCAGGCCGCGCAGGCCGCCCAAGACGCGCAGGCAGAGCCGGGTCCGGGTCCGGGCCTGCGGGCGTGCCTGGAGGCCATCTTGCTGGTCGCCGACGAGCCGGTGCCGACCGTGGTGCTGGCGCAGGTGCTCGAGCAGCCGAGGAACGAGGTCGCGGTCGCGCTGCGCGGGCTGGCCGAGGAATATACGGCCGAGGGCCGGGGGTTTGACCTGCGCGAGATAGCCGGCGGCTGGCGTTATTACACCAGGGAGGACTGCGCCGCGCTCGTCGAGCGTTTCGTCACTGACGGGCAGGAGGTTCGCCTGACCCAGGCGGCGCTTGAGACCCTCGCGGTCGTGGCCTACCGCCAGCCGGTGAGCCGGGCCCGGGTCTCGGCCGTGCGCGGGGTCAACTGCGACGGCGTCATGCGCACGCTGACGCTGCGCGGCCTGGTCGAGGAGGCCGGCACGGACCCGGAGACCAGCGCCATCCTGTACCGCACCACCGGTTACTTCCTGGAACGGATAGGCCTGGCGAGCCTGGAGGATCTCCCTGATCTCGCGCCGTTCCTGCCAGAGAACATTGAGGACATCGAGGATGAGAACGCCAGACCGTGACGCCCGCAAGGACGAGTACGAGGACGAGGACAGGGATTCGCTGACCGACGTCCCGGGCGGGGTCCGGCTGCAGAAGGTCCTTGCCGAGGCCGGAGTCGGCAGCCGCAGGCACTGTGAGGAGCTGATCGGCGCGGGCCGGGTTCAGGTCGACGGCGAGACCGTGCGCAGGTTCGGCGCCAGGGTCGACCCGGAAACCCAGGTGATCAAGGTCGACGGCAAGCGCATCCCGGCCAGGCCGGGCCTTGTCTACCTGGCCTTCAACAAGCCGCCCAAGGTCTTGACCGCCATGTCGGACCCGCGCGGCAGGCGGACCGTGGCGGACTTCCTCGGCGACAGGTCGCAGCGGCTCTTCCACATCGGCCGGCTGGACTATGACACCGAGGGCCTGATGCTGCTCACCAATGACGGCGAGTTGGCGCACCGGCTCGCCCATCCCAGCTTCGAGGTGGCCAAGACCTACCTAGCCGATGTCAGCGGTCCGGTGCCGAAGGACCTCGGCCGCCGCCTCGCCACCGGCATCGAGCTCGACGACGGCGTCGCCACGGCCGACAGGTTCCGCGTGGTCGACAGGTCGGGCACGCGCGCGCTTGTGGAGATCACGCTGCACGAGGGCAGAAAGCACATAGTCCGCCGGATGCTGGCCGCGGCGGGCCACCCGGTCAGCCGGCTCGTCCGCACCAACGTCGGCCCGATCAAGCTCGGCACGCTCAAGCCGGGCACCTCGCGCGAGCTGACCACCGCGGAAATAGGCGAGCTGTACGCCGCCGTGGGCCTATAACCTGTGGCGATGAGAGGAGCAGGCAGATGACTGTCAGGGCGGTTCGCGGCGCGGTGCAAGTTGAGACGAACGACCGCGAGACAATCCTCGAAGGTACGGCGGAGCTCGTCACCGAGGTGATGGCGCGCAACGACCTGTCCACCGATGACGTGATCAGCGTGCTGTTCACTGCCACGCCGGACCTGACCGCCGAGTTCCCCGCGCTGGCCGCGCGCAAGATCGGCTTTCACGAGGTGCCGCTGATCTGCGCGTCCGAGATCGCGGTGCCCGGCGCCATGCCCCGCGTGGTCCGGCTGATGGCGCACGTGGAGACCGACCGGCCGCGTTCGGCGATCCAGCACGTGTACCTCCGCGGCGCCGTCGCCCTCCGGCTGGATATCGCCCAGTGAGGACACAGTGAGAGTTGCCGTCCTCGGCACGGGGCTGATCGGGACGTCGATCGCGCTCGCGGTGCGCGAGCGTTCCTGGCCGGTGTGGCTCACCGACGCCGACCCGGCCGCCGCCAAGCTGGCCGCCGATCTCGGCGCCGGTGAGCTGCTGCCCGACTTCCCGGCCGCCGCCGACGTGGCCGTGATCGCGGTCCCGCCAGAGGCGGTCGCCGCCACCCTCGCCGCCGCGCAGGCCCGTGACCTTGCCCGCTGCTACACCGACGTGGCCAGCGTGAAGCAGCTTCCGGTCGCGCGGGCCCGTGAGCTCGGCTGCGACCTGACAAGCTACGTGCCCGGGCACCCGCTGGCCGGCCGGGAGAAGCACGGCCCCGCCGCGGCCCGCGCCGACCTGTTCCTCGGCAGGACCTGGGCGCTGTGCCCGGCCGCCGAGACCTCGCCCGAGGCCACGCAGACGGTCACCGACCTGGTCCGCGCGTGCGGTGCGGTCCCGGTCCGCACCGACGCGGCCGCGCACGACCGCTGGGTGGCGCTTATCTCGCACGCCCCGCACCTGGTCGCCGCGGCCATGGCGGCCCGGCTGGCCGACGCGCAGCAAGAGGCCCTTGACCTGGCCGGGCAGGGCCTGCGCGACGTGACGAGGATCGCGGCGGGCGACACGGACCTATGGACGCAGATCCTGTCCGCCAACGCCGCGCCGGTCGCCGAGGTGCTCGCCGCGGTGGCCGGAGACCTGGCCGAGGCGGCCCGGATGCTGGCCGAGGAACAGGACCCGGAGAAGTCGGTCGCGGCGCTGCTGGACCGCGGCCGCGCGGGCGTGGCCAGGATCCCGGGCAAGCACGGCGGCGCGCCTCGCGAGTTCGCCGTCGTCCAGGTCGTCATCCCCGACGAGCCCGGCGCCCTGGCCCGGCTCTTCCAGGCGACAGGCGCTGCCGGAGTCAACATCGAGGACGTCAGGATCGAGCACTCACCCGGCCTCCCCGTCGGCATCGCCGAGCTCTTCGTTCGCCCCGCCGAGGCCGCCACCCTCCTGGACGCCCTGGAAGCAGGCGGCTGGCCGGTCCGCCGCTGACCGCCCGCTCCAGTTTCTCTTTCTTATTTTTAGCAGAACGAGCCGTGGTGCTCGTTTCGCACCGTGCGTCGTCTAGCCACCTGCCACGCCCGTCCGGCTGTAGCATCAGCGTCGATATCAGTGCCGGGAGGGACGGTTTCTCATGCCTATGCCAAATGTCTTGCGGGCGGTCCGCAAACCAGCCGCGATCGCGGCCATCGTCGGCCTGGCCGCCTCCGGCTTCAGCGGTGTGCTGCCCGCCGCGGCGGCCGCGGGCTCGCTGCACGCCGCGGGGACGGTGTATCTCGGCAAGGGCAGCAGCGCCTTCAGCTACGACTTCACCGAGGCGCCCAGCGGGGCGGTGTTCTACTCCAGCGGCGCCAGGGTTTACGTGGTGAAGGGAACCTCCGCGCCCGTGCAGGTGGTGCAGGCCAAGGGGAACGTGCTAGCGCTTGCGGCGAACTCCTCCGAGCTCTTCGTCGACGTCGGCGCGACCGTGACCGCCTATCGCCTGCCGGGCGGGATCGCGATGCGGCAATGGAGGCTGAGCAGCCCGTTCCCGGTTACCTCGGCCGGCCTGTACGCCGTCGGCAGCACGATCTGGGCCTGGACCGACTGGTCCACCGATGAGAGCGGCCTGGAGTACGCGAACGTCAGCAGGTTCACCACCGCGTCGTCCGCCGTGCACCTTGTCAGTGCCGGCATCGCGTACCCGGCCGACGTGGCCGCGGATGCGAACGGCCTGTACTACCAGGCCGTCCGCAAGGACGGGAGCAACGGTTACGTGGTGCACGTCACGCCGTCGGGCGCGTCTCGCCGCGTCACCGACGTCAACATCGACGGCCCGCTCGCGCTGGCCGGCGGCCGCGTCGTACTGCTCGTCCCGCACTACCCAAGCGGCAATACCTACCTCGACAGCTACGACGCCAGATCCCTCGCGCACGTGTTCTCCCGGCGTGTCTCGGGCGATGACGCGGACATCGCGGGCACCGGGGCAGGCCTGCTCGTGCTCACCGCACCGTGCCAGGACTCTGTCTGCGCCGCTGCCACTGTCAGCCAGCTCGCCGCGGCCACCGGCGCCAGGATCTCGACGCTCACCGTCCCGTACGCGGTGACGCTGGTGGCCGGATCGTCGGCCGTCGTGATCACCTACCGGAGCGGCAAGTTCTACCTGGAAAGGCTGGCGGGCTGAGCCGTGCCCCGTCCACCGGTAGCATCGCACGGGTGAGCATTCCAGCGGACCTGGACAACGAGACGGACGAGGCAATCGAAACCGGCCCCCCGCTCGTGGTCGCGGTGGACGGGCCGTCGGGTGCGGGCAAGTCGAGTGCGTCGCGTGGCGCGGCGCAGGCCCTGGGCCTGCGCTACCTGGACACCGGGGCGATGTATCGGGCCCTGACCTGGTGGCTGCTGTACCGCGGCGTCGACGTGCGCGACTCCGCCGCGGTCGCCGGGCTGGCCGCCGACCCGGTTATCGAGGTCGGTACCGATCCGGGTGCTCCGTGGGTCCGGGTCAACGGCACCGACGTGACGGCGGAAATAAGGAGCCGGGAGGTTACCGGCGCGGTCAGCGCGGTCGCCTCGGTCCCGCAAGTCCGTGCGCACCTGATCGCGCAGCAGCGCGATATCATCGCCGCCGGGGGCATCGTCGCCGAGGGCCGTGACATCGGTACGGTGGTGGCACCGGATGCGCCGGTTAAGGTCTTCCTGACCGCGGACAGTGCCGAGCGGGCAAGCCGCCGCGCGGCGCAGACAAGCCAGGCGACCGCCTCGACTCAGGCCGACCAGGATCGCAGGGACCGCCTCGACTCGGCGCAGAGCGCCAAGGCGGAAGACGCGGTCGAGATCGATTCCACCGCGCTCGGCCTGGGCGAAGTGGTGGACACGATCGTCCGGCTGGCCCGCGAGACCCGCAGGCAGGCCGGCCTGCCACAACCGCGCAAGCAGAGCACGTAGCATAGAGCCCCCAGAGCGTCTAGTACTCCGAGCAAAGCAGAAAGTAATGTCGAACGAGCCTGCCCCCATACCCGTGGTCGCCGTCGTCGGTCGGCCCAACGTGGGCAAGTCCACGCTGGTCAACCGGATCCTCGGCAGCAGGCAGGCGGTGGTGGAGGACACCCCCGGCGTGACCAGGGACCGGGTCGCCTACGACGCGATGTGGCGCGGCCGGTCGTTCACTCTGGTGGACACCGGTGGCTGGGATCCGTCGATAGAGGGCACCCCACGCGGCCAGGGGCCGCAGAGCCAGCCGAGCCTGGCCGCCCGGGTCGCCGCCCAGGCCAGGATCGCGGTCGACGCCGCCGATGCCGTGCTGTTCGTAGTGGACGCCACAGTCGGGGTGACCGACGCCGACGAGGCGGTGGCCAGGGTGCTGCGCCGGTCGGGCAAGCCGGTCGTGGTCGCGGCGAACAAGGTCGATGACACCAAGGCCGAGCCCGAGGTCGCGGCGCTGTGGTCGCTGGGCCTCGGCGAGCCCGCCGCGGTCAGCGCGCTGCACGGTCGGGGCAGCGGCGACCTGCTTGATGTGGTGCTGGACGCGCTGCCGGACGCGCCCATCCAGACCGAGGAGGCCGACGGCGGCCCCCGCCGCGTGGCGCTCCTCGGCCGCCCGAACGTAGGCAAGTCCAGCCTGCTGAACAAGCTGGTCGGCCACCAGCGCGCGCTCGTCGACGACGTGGCAGGCACGACCAGGGACCCGGTGGATGAGCTCGTCGAACTCGGCGGCGCAACCTGGCGGTTCGTGGATACGGCCGGCATCAGGCGGCGATTCCGCGAGAACCAGGGCGCGGACTACTACGCGGCGCTGCGCACCGCCGGGGCACTGGATCGCGCCGAGGTCGCCGTGGTCCTGATCGACGCGAGCCAGCCGCTGACCGAGCAGGACCTGCGGATCGTCTCGATGGTGATCGAGGCAGGCCGGGCGCTGGTCATCGCCTACAACAAGTGGGACCTGGTCGATGAGGAACGCCAGCGGTACCTCGACCGTGAGATCGACAGGCAGCTGCACACGGCGCGCTGGGCGCCTCGGGTGAACATCTCCGCGTCTACCGGGAGGCACGTCGAGCGGCTGGTGCCCGCGCTGGAGAAGGCGCTGGAGGGCTGGGAGACCCGGGTGTCGACCGGCAGGCTGAACGCCTGGCTCACCGGCCTGGTAGCGGCGACGCCGCCGCCGGTTCGCGGCGGCCGCCAGCCGAAGATCCTGTTCGCCACCCAGGCCGGGGTCCGGCCACCGCACTTCGTGGTGTTCGCGTCGGGGTTCCTCGAGGCCGCCTACCGGCGTTTCATCGAGCGCCGCCTGCGCGAGGAGTTCGGCTTCGACGGCAGCCCGGTGCAGGTATCGGTTCGGGTCAGGGCCAAGCGGGAAGCCCGTCCCGGGAAACGCTCCGCCAAGCCCGTCCGCGCCGACCGCCGCCGCTGACCACCCTCAGCCGACGAATGCGCGGCCGTTACCCCACCCACCTCAGCTCACGAATGCGCGGCAGTCTACCCCCACCCACCTCAGCTCACGAATGCGCCTGGTGGCGCGGCGGGGGAGGGCTGCGCGTCCGCGTCGGTCGTCGGCCTCGCGCCCGCGGCAAAGCGCTCTAGCTCGGCGCCGTGCAGCACGCGGGCCGGCATCGGGTCCGCCGCCGTCAGCCGGGTGAGCGCGGTGACCGGCAGCTCACTGCCGCTGGCCACAAGCACGGTGTTCCCGAACCGTCGGCCGCGCAAGATCGCGGCCTCCGCGATCAGGCAGGCATGCGGGAACACTTCGCTTATCGTGGCGACCTGTCGGCGGGCGTGCGCGAGCGGCGGCCCGTCAGCCACATTGGCCCCGAGGACCCCGGTATCGCGCAGCGCACGGCGTGCGGCCATCGCGAACTCCACCGAAGTCAGGCTGGCCGGCGTGCGCCCGCCCGCGAACACGTCCAGGATCAGCACGTCAAACGAGTCGGCGGGCAGCCGGTCCAGTTCGGTCCTTGCATCGCCGATGCGCACCCGGATCCGCCCGCCCCGTGAGTCCGTCCGCCGGAATGGCAACCTGGCCCGGACCAGGTCGACGAGCGCGGCATCCGCGTCGACGGCAAGCTGCGATGAACCTGGCCTGGTGGCGGCGACGTAGCGGGCCAGCGTGAGAGCCCCTGCCCCCAGGTGCAAGACCTTTAGCGGCAGTCCCTCCGGGGCGACCGTGTCGATGATGTGCCCCAGCCGCCGAACGTACTCGAAGTCCAGGTAGCCGGGGTCCTCAAGGTCCACATGGGATTGCGGTATGCCGTCGAGCAGCAGCATCCACGACCCTCGCCGGTCGGCATCCCGCAAAAGCTCGGCGCGCCCGAGCCCGTCGGCAGTCCCGGCAGCCTCGTCACTGGACGCTCGCGTCATAGGTGTAAGTATCGTGGCAGGCCGCCGAGCACGGTCACGCGCCGACCGGATACTCGCTCGAAGAATCGGCCTCAAGTGTGCGAGGCTATGTTCGTGCCCCTTGAGCCGCTGGAGGTTCCCATGGCTGTCGAGCAATCAGGAGCCGAGACTTCGCCGGACGCCGCTGACGCGGCTCCGCCGGCGGCGTCCGCCTCCCCGGACGCGCAGGCCCAGACGCCCGAGGCAAAGGCGGCGCCCGATATTGACGATGTAAAGCGTCAGTTCCGCGAGGCGCTAGATCGCAAGCGCAGCGCCCACGCCAGCGCGAACGCGGACGGCGCCCAGGGCACAGGCAAGGTCCACGGCTCCCACGGCCCCGCGGCCAGCCGTCGCTCCTTCCGCCGCAAGAGCGGCGGCTAACTCGACGCGCTGCACTCGCGAGTACCCCTTATGTCCAGTTATGCCGCATGATCATGTACCTGACCGAACGGGGCGCCTAGGTCCGTTCGGCGCGAGGTCATGTCAGGTGTAGGGTCGGCGCAACGCTGCGCAGGGCATGGCGGCAGGGTGAGATGACCGGGGGAGGAGCGAGCGGTGGAGCCATTCGACCCGACCAGGCCGAACATCGCCAGGGTCTGGGATTACTGGCTAGGCGGGAAGGATAACTTCGCTGCGGACCGCGAACTCGCGGAGAAGATGCTGGCGGTCCATCCGGTCTCCGCCCGGATGGCCAGGGAGAACAGGGACTTCCTCGGGCGTGCGGTGAGCTATGTGGCGACCCGCGGGGTCCGCCAGTTCATTGACGTCGGCGCGGGCCTGCCCACCGCGACGAATACCCATGACATCGCCAGGCTCGTCGACTCTGAAGCGCGTGTGGCATACGTGGACAACGACCCGATCGTGATATCGCACGCCCGCGGCCTGCTCGCCAAGAGCCCAAGGGTGATCGCCGTGCCCGGCGACATGCGCGATCCCAGGAGCATCCTCGCCGATCCCGGGCTGGCCGGGCTCATCGACCTCGCCGAGCCTGCGTGCGTGATCCTCTCCGCCGTCCTGCACTTCGCGGATGCCGCAACCGCCCGCGCGGTGGCAGCCTCCTTCGCCCGGGCGCTGGCCCCGGGCAGCTACATGATCATCTCCGTCGGCTCCGGCAGCCGGTCCGAGGGGGACAACTTCACCACGGCGTACACGGCCGCGCAGATATACATCCACTCACTCGAGGACATCCTCAGTTTCTTCGGTGACCTCGAACTCGTGCCTCCGGGCGTGGTCCCGGTGCTGTCCTGGCCCGGCGACGGCCCGGCACGGAACGTTGAGTCGCGTACGGCGACCTTCCTGGCCGGGGTGGCCAGGAAGCCGGCGTAACGAAAGACGCTCGGGGACCGCCCGCAGCCAGGTGCGGTCCTCGGTGAGGTAACGGTCCAGGCGCATTCCCGCGTCGGCGAGAACCGCCGCGAGCGCGGCGTCATCGAGCGACTTCGCGGTGAACGTCTGCGTCCAGTGCCGATCGCCGATCACGTACTCGACCGTGGCCGATACTAGGTCCGGCCCGGGGCGCGATACGTCCCGCAGCCGGAAGACGATCCCGTCCCGCGTGCTCTCGCTCTCCGTGGCTGTGGCAAACCATTCGGGCCCGTGACACTGGATGATCACGCACCCATCGTCGGCAACGTGCCGTCGGCACGCGGCGAGGAACGCGGTCCGCACCGGAATGTCCGCCGCGTTGATCAGATGCGACGCCAGCAGGACCGCGTCGAACCGCCGGCCGAGCGAGAGGTCCTCGATACGCGCGCATACGGTTTGCGCACCCCGGACGTGCGCCAGCATGTCAGGGGATTCGTCGACCGCGACGACCGGATGGCCGAGCGCGACCAGCGGATGGGTGATGCGCCCGGTCCCGCAGCCGAGTTCAAGGATGGAGGCTCCCGCCCCGGCCGCGTCATGCACGATGGCGGGCTCACCGAAGTCCGAGAGCCGCGCGTAGAACTCTACGGCGCAACCGTCCGGAGTGATCACGCCAGGTCCGGTCGCGTGTGATTCTGACATCCCAGCCATGTGACGCCCCAGCCGTAGCCCGCCCTGCCCGATCTGCCGAACGATCAACGGTCCTGGCTCCGCTCACCATTCCCGTTTACGCAGGCGTCAGCGCCGCACGCGGAAGACGGCCTCAGGCCGAGAACATCGCGGAGCGTACTGTCCCCGCGTACAACTGGTCTGCCGCCCATGCCTGCCGGGGTTTCGGCGGCTCTTGCTCCTGCCCTCGAGGGGGACCTGACTGCTCGGTTGCCTGGTGCTGCCCACCGGCCGACGGCAGCTGGAACCAGACCGTGGTGCTTGCCGGGTCCCTGAGATATCCCCACTGGGCGGCTAGGTGCTGGACTAGATACAGTCCGTGACCTTCGGCCGCGTACAGGTCGCCCTTCACTATCGGGGTGTCCACCGAGCCGTCATCGATGACCTCGATCAGGACGCCGTGCGGTACCTGGAGCACCACGACGGTGACCGTGCCGCCATCGATGCCCGACCTGCTGTGCTGTATTGCGTTGGTGACGATTTCGGAGGTCAGTAAGGTAGCGGCGTCGGCGTCGACCATGAGCCGGTGGGAGTTGAGCGTCCGCGCGACGAACGCCCTGGCCTCGCGGACCAGTCCAGGGCTCCCTGGGATGGTGAGCGAGCCGAGAACCGCGGCTCGCGGGCTCGCTCCTGGCCTCCACCGGGCGCCGGTCCCTG
>Ga0335078_10016774_pt1 | contig 10878 bp, 9 predicted proteins | sample Lox_Sample_32_FD_206711 | JGI IMG/M metagenome (GOLD analysis project Ga0335078, IMG submission 206711) | Soil microbial communities from Loxahatchee National Wildlife Refuge, Florida, United States - Lox_Sample_3.2 | ecosystem: Environmental > Terrestrial > Soil > Wetlands | place: USA: Florida... | reverse complement strand
CCGGCGCCCATCAGCGCTGCCTGATGCGCGCGAGCGAGGACCAGCCCCTCGCCACCAGGACCTTCCTCTACATCGCCGCCTTCACCGGACCGGAGTCCGGCCGCTTCGACCCTGCGCAGGAAGACGCGCTCAACCATGCCGCCGTCAAGACGCTCGGCGACCTGGCCGGGATCGTGGACGCGTGCGATTTCGCATGGAACGTCCGCGTGTGCAAGTTCGCACTCGGCCCGGCCAACCGCCGGGAACTGCCGCGCTTCCTGCACCGGATGCCCGGCTGGTTCGTCCGCGGCCTGCACCGCAACAGCTGCCTGGACGGCTACGCGCGGATGGACCTCTACGCCCCCAGCCACGCCCTCGTCCGCGCGGAGCTGAGCAGCCGGCAGAACGGGCGGCAGAACGGGCCGTCGGCGGCCCGCCTGCCCGCGTAGTGGCCGGGACGCCGGGCACGGCCGGCCAGCCGGGACCGACCGCAGGCCTGACCGACGCGCGGCACGCCGGCGCCGTCGCCGACGCGCTCGTCGCGTCGGGTGCGTTCACCGCCGACCTGCGGACGCCACGGGACCAGTGGTCCCGCTGGAAATCGGGGATCCGCGCCCCCTGCGGCTGCAACTGCCGCCGCCTCAACACGGTCCCCGCCCTGCGCCGCCTCGTCGACGACGCGCTCGCCGACGCCACCCGCTCGTCGTTCCCCGCTGCCGACTACATCGTCGCGGTCGCCCACGCCGGCCTCCCGTGGGCGAAGACCGTCGCCGAGCGACTCGACCTTCCGCTCTGCTACGTGCGCGCCGAGGCGCGTGAAGCCGGCGGTCGGCTCGTCGAGTGCGAGCCTGGCACGGGAGCGAACGCCGTCATCATCGAGGACGTGGTGGCGAGCGGCGGCAGCGCGGCGCGGGCCATCGCGGCGGTGCTCGCCGAGACCGGTCTGCGGGTCGTCGGCGTCCAGTCCATCGCCAACTGGAACTTCCCCGAGATGCGCGCCCGGCTGGCTCCCTGGACGGTCCGCGCGGTGACCAGCTACCCGCAGGTCCTGGCCAGCGCGCGAGCGGCGGGAACGCTCAGCGACGCCGACGTCGGCCAGCTCAAGCGCTTCTACGCCGACCCGCACGGGTACCAGTGGACTTACGGCCCGGCGGCCGACGCGCACTTATCCAGGGCGATTAACCGCAACACGTTTTTCAATCTGGGAGCAATTCGGATGCAACACGTGTTTCAATCTAGGAGCGATTTAGTTGCAACACGTGTTTCAATCGGGAGCAATTCAGATGCAACACGTGTTTCAGTCTCAAGTGGTTTAGGTGCAACACGTGTTTCAATTTCGCCTTACGAAAGTATGCCCCATGTTCAATGACACTTGACAGTCCTTGAAACGTTATTTTACGCTGCTCACGCCGCCCAGTAAGAATACAGGGATAATCACCAAGTGCCCTGAGAAGGAAGCACCCTTACTCGCCGGGAGCGGTCGGTCGAACGCTCCTTTCAGGACCGGAAGGAAAGAGATATGGCTTGGCTCCTGCTAGGCGTCGACAGCCTGATCGCGTGCATCGCGGTCGGCCCGATCATGCGGCGGCGGATGTCCGTCCTCGTGCCGTTCGCGCTGCTCTTCGGCGTCGGTGACGGGCTAGGGTACCTGCTCGGCTGCGCCCTGCACTGGTCCTACCCGGACAACCTCAGCTTCCTCGCGCCGGCGGTCGTCGCCGTCATCGGTGTCTACTGGATCGCCGTCGCGATCGTCTCGCGTAAGGCGGCGCAAGCGGAAGAGAACCCCAAGGCACACTGGGGCGTGTGGATCCTGCCATGGCTGCTTAGCCTCGACAACATCACCTATGGTGCGGTCGATGGCGTCTCCCAGAACGCCTCGATCGGGCTCTCTGCCTTCGAGCAGTTCGCGTCGAGCGCCATCCAGGCCGGCATCGGCCTCGCGATCGGCATCGGCCTCGCGTACTCCATCCCGGCGCTGCGCCGCCGCATGTGGCTGGCCAACGCGACCGCCGGAGGCGCCATGATCGTCGCGGCCGGCGTCCTGTACCTAGTCGGCTGACCGGCTCCCCGAGGCCCGGTGCCAGTTGGCCGGGTGGTCGCGCCGGGCGGGCGGGCAGTGCCGTGGCGGCGGGCCGCCGCCCGCCCGTCGCCCGGCCCGTCGCCCGGCCGGAACCGGTCACGCATGGCGGCAGCGCCGGGCCGGCGGGGCCGAACCGCCGGATTTACTGGTAAACATTTCACAACAGGTAAATAAACGCCGCTCAGGACGTCTTTTATTTACATCGGGTGAAAAGTTTACCCGATGACAGAAATTTACCGGTAAAATCACGCACATAGGGGGCACGTGATGTCGCGGTGGCCGCGTCCTAGCCCCGTGCACCCCAGTGCCACTTAGCCTGTTTTGATTAGCACTACAGCTGCACTTCGTGATGATCAGATCTGTCGGCCGACGCCGTCTGGCCCACCCGCGATGACACTTTGCATAGCTGGTGACCACGGAAAACGCTCCTTGCATAGCCGGCGACTATAATCAGGTCCGGTTTGCGGCAAATGTCCAACCGTCGGCTATGTAAAGCTGCTCGCGCGTGGTCACCAGCTATGCAAAGAGGTCGATGGCCGCGTGTGCGTCCGCCTCCATGGCATGAGAATGGGCCATTCAGGTATCAGCCGAAGCAGCCCGGGGTAAGGTCGCGCTGCCGTAGAGGTTTCCGTGATTGCTGTTGTTGGCGAGAAAATGTGAGGATCGCTACGGTCAGGCAGCTCATGCCCGGGGCGGTCGCGCTGCCGTGTGAGGTTCCCGTGGCTGACGGGCGAACTGCGGTCAGGTCATACCGGCCCAGCGCCCGGTCGGAGAACTCAGGGGCGGCCCGGACCGCGCGCCCTCGTGGTAGCGGCCGCTGCCCCTGAGGCCGGGGCGGCCTCAGGGGCAGCGGCCTCAGGGGCAGAGCGGGCCGGCGGGGTCAGGCGGTGACGGCGGGGGTGGTGCGCCAGCCGACCTCGGGCGGGTGGCCGGGGTCGTACAGTTCGATGCCGCCGGGGGTGGTGCGGTAATGGCGCCAGCCGAGGCCGTAGCGGACGAAGATGCCGACCTCGCCGCCGCAGGCGGTGCAGTAGGGGGCGGGGTCGTCGGGGTCGTCGGCGTCCAGGGTGCCGGCGGCGGCACGCTCGTCGACGAAATGCATGTAGTCCATCACGGCGGTGAAGGTGCCTGGGGCCCACCATGACAGCCAGGTGAGGCGGTCGGCGAGCTGCTGGCGGTCCAGGCCGCGCAGCAGCTCCTCGGCGGGGCTGTCGCCGAACTCGTGCGTGACCGGGCGGGGTTGAGGGACACTTGGGTGCATGGGTCTGTCCTCCGGTTTGGTCGGATGGATGGCGCCCTAGGCCCGGCCTGGTGCGCTTACACCGGGCCGGGCCGCCTGCTTTGTGCGGGCGGGGCTATGGGGTCAATGTATCCGGTCTCGTGGTTGATTTCCAGGATGCATGGCGTGTCGCACCCGGAAGTGTTATCGATGATGGTCCGGTGCGGGGGATGATTGTGCCGGTGCGGGTCGGCGCTCGGTGCGTCTGGCTGAGGTTGTGCTCCGTGGTGACCGTGGGCGCAGGGGTGCGGGTTGTCGGCTGGTGCCGTGGCCGGGACCGAAGGAGCCGCACGGCGTGGTTGCGGTATCCGGTGGCCGGGGTGGCTCGCCGGTCGCGGTTCCGGAGCGGTGGCCGGTGGCGCGGGTCAGCGGTGGCGCTCCGGAACCGCGACCGCATGGAGGCCGTCATGCGGGCAGTGCGCGGCCGGTGGGGGGTGGGGCGGGCGGCTCGGTGCGGGCAGGCGCGGGCCGGGGGCGGTGGCGGCTGGTGGTGCGCGTGGGCGAAGAGCGGGTCGCCTGCGGTGACGGCGGGCGGGCTGCTGCCGGCCGCCTGCGGTGACGGCGGGCGGATTGCTGCCGGCCGCGGGCAGTGCGGCGTTCTGTCTGCCCGAACCCTCGATGACCGGCTCACGCAAGGACATCGCGCCGTCGCGGCCGGCGGCCGTGCCGGCAGGCCAGGCAACTGCGTCAGCCGTAGGAGAGCGGCGGTTCCGTCAGCCGTAGGAGAGCGGCAGCGTGACGCCGAACGCCATCAAGACCGCCATGAGGGCGAAGCAGGCCCCGGTCACCAGGTCAAGGTTGATCTTGGGTATGAAGGCGATGAAGCGAGCCACCGTGCGGCCGATCTGGTGCCCGGCGACCGACATCACGAAGGTCATGCACCCGAACAGGAGGGGCGCGAGCCAGGGGGAGTAGCCGGCCAGGCCGAGCGCGGTGCCGGCGGCGACATTGTCGACGCTCAGCGGGATCGGCAATCCGAACCTCGCCCATTTCAGGTCCGGGTCCGCGCGATCCGGCGAGATGACCGCCCGGAGGATAAGGAACACTCCGTATATGCCCAGCCCGATCATTGCGATCGTGTCGGCGGAGTTATCGAGCTTGTCGCTCAGGAAGTGCCCGATGAGGATCCCGACCACGGGTGCGACGCCGTCCCATACGCCGAAGATGGCGGATGTCTTGACCGACTGAAGGAAGGTCGGCTTGAGGCCTCCGAGCACGAGGGAGCTGCGGAAGTTGTCGAGGCTCAGCACGAACCCGAGCGCCAGCAGTCCGAACACTAAGGATTCCTCTCTCCGCATTGCGCGTTATTCGTCATTGCGCGTTATTCGCCCCTGATGCTCGGCCGGCAAAACATGAGGAGCCTAGAATGCGATTACAGGGCTGTCAAGATTCTTTGAGAACGGGATATAATTTCGTAATGTGGAATTGAAACACGTGTTGCACTTCAATTGCTCCAGATTGAAACACGTGTTGCACTTAATGGGCGTCCCGGCCCGCCGTTAGCCGACGCGCCAGCCGAGGACCTGGCCGTCGCGCACGGCGGGCGGGCCGAGCAGCCCGGTCAGGTAGCGGCCGAGCGCCGAGCCTGCCGGGGTGACGGCGACCACGGCGGCCAGGTCCCACGCCCGGAGCTGCGCGCGCACCTGGACCGGGCTCGGGTAGACCTGGTTCACCGGGAGGACGGCGACCTCGGCGATGCGGACACGAGCCGACTGCGCCCAGAGCTGGTTCAGGTACATGGCCTCGGAGCTGAGCCCGTTGCCGTCGGTGGCGGCGGTGTCCGTCCACGTCGGGCCCATGTAGTAGCCGCCGACCAGCGAGCCGGGCTCGCCGGTGTCGGCCGCCCAGCGCAGCGGCGCGGTGTAGCTCGACACCGGGATGGGGAGCACGAGGACGTGCGCGCCGGCCGGCGGCCGCAGCGCGCCGAACGCCGCGGACCAGCCCGCGGGTACCGGCGCCGCGGTGGCGACGCGCAGCGGCGCGGGTACCAGCGGTAGCACGGCCGCGACGGCGAGTACGGCGATCGCCCGGCCGGCCCGGGGCCAGCGCCCGAGCGCCGCATCGAGACCGAACGCCAGTGCCGCCGCCGCGGCGCCGTCGGCGACGATGGAGAACCGGTCGGGGAGCACCGACCCGGTGACCGGCAGGCTCTGCAGCCAGTACCACGGCAGCGTGACCGCCGCGTGCTCGTGACCGAAGGCAAGCAGGGTCCCGCCAAGCGAGAACACCGACAGCACCGCGAACGTCGCCGCCGTCGCGCGCACCGGCAGCAGCCGCCAGCAGCGCACCGCGACAAGCGCGAGCACGGCGAGCAGCGGCCAGCCGAGGTAGCCGAGGTACTCCGACAGCCCGCCCTGGGAGGCGGCGGCGAACGAGGCGCTTGCCGCCGTGTGCAGCAACTCGAACGACGACGGCCTGACGAAGCCAGCCAGGTCGTTCTTGTAGAAGTCCGGCGGGAACGGGCTGCCTGGCTGCCGCAGCGGGCCGAAGAACTGCACCCAGAGCGGGTAACCCGCGGTCGCCGCCGCGACGCCGGCCGCGGCGGCGAGCCCGGTGGCGACGTCCCGCGCCCGTCCCCTTACCGCCCGCGGCCGGGAGCACAGCAGCACCGCGGCCAGCACCGCCACCGCGACGCCGGTGTCGAACAGCAGCTCCTCGGTGATGAACAGCTGAGCGGCCGACAGCAGCCCAAGCCACGCGCCGCAGCGGGCCGCGGCCCGCGTGCCGGCCCGCCTGCCGGCGCGGCCGTCAGCGCCGGCGCCGGCGCCATCGCACGGGCCGGGGCGGCCGGCCGCCGGCCGCCCCGTTACCAGGCGGAGCGCGGCGTCCGCGATCAGCGGCGGCAGCACCGCGAACTGCAGGTCGTAGTGGCCGAGGCCGGACTGAACGAGGGCGGGGGAGAACCCGTACACCCCGCCGCCGAGCGCGGCGGCAGGCAGCGAGGCGCCCCAGCGGCGCAGCACCGCGATCATGGCCAGCGCCGACCCGGCGAACCCGGCCGTCATCAGCACCGTGAGGCTGACCTGTGGGCCGGCAAGCAGCGTGACCGGAGCGAGGAGTACCCCGGGCAGCAGCATGAAGGTGTTCCACATGACGCTGATGCCCTGCGGTGCGTTCATCCCGTCCGTGGTCAGCGCGGGCAGCCGGAAATGCGCGACCGCGGCCGCGTCGTACCTGAAGTACCAGGCGAACTGGTCGCTGTCATAGGGATTGCCCGCGACGATGTGCGACGCCGGGTCCCGCCACAGCCACATGGTCACCGCGAACGCGCCGAGCAGGCAGTAGACCCCGGCAAGCAGCAGCGCGCGCCGCTCGCCGTGCGCCACCGCGGCAGGGGCCGCGGAGCGTGCGGAAATGGTCAGTGGCGAGGCGGACACAGGCCGAAGCCTAACCGGCCGCGCGTGCCCGCGGCGGTTTTCCGCCGCGAATGCGGAGGAGTTTAGTGTACGCGAGCGTTACCGTTACGTTACTTCACGTATTCTTCGGCACGGTCGGTGCCGGAGGTATCCCGTGACTATCACGCTACTATCTCGAAGTGATTAACATGCCCGCTACCTGCGATGTTATGGATCTGTAAGAACTTCTGCCGGGCCGTTCTGTGCCCCCGTCCTCGGCTGGACGGAAGTGGGGGGAGTTATTTCTGTCAAATTACGTTCAGCGGGCACGCGGCTGCCCTAGGCTGGCGGCCCGGGAGCGTCACAGAAGCGGACATGGAGGTCAATTGCATGGCCACTAGGCGAAGTCGACGCGCGAGCCGAAGTCGCATCGCGCGTATCGCGGCCACTGTTGGCATACCGCTGGCGCTCGCCCTGGTCGTCGTTGTCGCGATCGCGCTCACCGACGGGCTATCGGAGAACGCCAGCCCGGCAGCACTCGGTGCCAGCGCGAGCGCGTCGGCCACCACGGACCCGACGTCAGCCCCCACGAGCACAAGCACCGCGACGACAACCGCGGCCAACGTCAACTGCGACATCATCGTGCCGGCGAACCCGCTGACCGCGAAGGGCCTGTCGACGCCGTACCAGCTCACCGGCCCCGACGGGATGAGCCCGGAGCAGTCCGGCTGCACCATGACCAACGCGGCGGCCCTGGGCGCGTTCGTCCAGGCGACGATACTGAACACGCAGACCGGGAAGTTGTACGTCTACGACCCGCTGGTCATCACCAAGGGCACCACGCCGGCCGTCGCGCCGGTGGTGCCGGTCCTGCCGAGGCACTACATCGCCACGATCGACTTCGGGTTCAACGGCACCGACCTGACCCAGGTGGGCGCCACGCGGAACGCGCTGCGGTCCGGCGACTGCGTCAACGGCCAGGGCGGCACGGTGTTCGGCCAGGTGTCGTTCTGCAACGGGACCAACTTCTTCAACGAGGCGTTCCTGCTCGAGCGCGAGGGCAAGCTGAAGGTGCCGTTCGAAGGCACCTCGAGCAAGATCGTCGCGTCCGGCGGCAAGCTCGGCACCGGACAGGACTGCCCGGTCATCCGCAACTTCGAGATGGTTGACCAGGACCCGTCGGACAACGTGACCACCTTGTACCTGCTCAACCCGGCGACCGGGCAGACCGCGCAGAACACCACGTCGAACGCGGGCAACATCCCCGGCTCCACGACGCTGGCGAACGGCAGCGACAACACCCTGCTCGACCTCTTCATGGACCCGACGCTCGGCTGCACCCCGTTCCAGGCACCCGACCTGGCCAACAACGGGCAGCCCACCTCGTCGCAGGCGATGGACGAGCTACTCGCCGCGAAGAACGAGCCGGCCACCCCGGCGCTTGTCCCGGAGAACGACGAGATGACGCTGGACGGCCAGGGGAACTTCGACGCGGCGAAGACCAACCTGTACCGGTCGGAAGTCGGCCAGCCCCCGGTCAACTACGTGAACGACAAGTTCGACAGCCCGGCGATGTACTGCCAGAACATGCTCAACATCCAGGTTCCGTTCCTGCAGGCCAACCAGGCGCTGCTGGCGACCGGCCAGTCGCCGGTGACCGCGGTGGGCGACAACCTGTTCACCTTCCTGGCGAACCGGCTGAGCATGTCCTTCACCAACCTCAACTGCCAGAACTTCGGCCTGACCGATCCGGTGACCGTCACGCTCGACGGTAACGGCGTGGGCGTCGCGGCGACCTTCAACAGCACGACGCAGCGGGCGGGCAGCGGTTCAGGCACGACGAAGGCGCCGTCTCAGGGACAGCGCCATGGCCGTCATAACCACTGGTACATGAACCCCTCCGGGATGTAGCCATCCCGCGGGCTCGCTCCCGTTCGCGGAAGACGCGGTCCCGGGCATCCCGGGACCGCGTTTCCTGTGCCCAGTCAGACGCTCAACCGCCACGGCGCACAAGAAGCACCCTGGGCCGGGGCGGGAACTACGCTCCGTTCATGAGAGGCTTCTTAATCATGGTGGCGTTGCTGGCCGTGGCGGTCGCGCTCGGTCTTAACAACTTCGGTGCGGCCGTCGCCATCGGGGTCGGCGGCGTGGACCGGCGCACCGAGATCAAGGTGGCCACGGTCTTCGGCCTGTGCGACGTCGTGATGCCCGCCATCGGGATGCTCATCGGCACCGGCCTGGCCGGACCGCTGGGGTCCGCCGCCCGCTGGGCCGGCGCCGGGATACTGTTCGTGACCGCGCTCTGGGGACTTGTCGAGGTACTGCGCGGCGACGACGACACGCCGCGGATCTGGCACGGGTGGCGGCTGCTCGTCAGCGGCGCCGCGCTCAGCCTTGATGACCTCGCGGTGGGACTCGCACTCGGCACGGTGCGCTTCCCGATCCTGCTTGCGGTGACCGCGTTCGGACTGATGAGCTTCGTCATGTCGATCATCGGACTGCAGCTGGGCGCGAAGCTTGGCGTGGTGACCGGCGAGCGCGGCGAGCTCGTGGCCGGAGTCATGCTGATCGGCCTGTCGGGCGTGATGGCGGCGGGCTGGCTGTTACCCGGCATGGCCGGCCTCAGCGCAGCGCTTCTGCCAGGGTGAACCCGGCCATGACGACCATCGCGAGCGCGGCGAGGCGGGCGATCAAGCGCAGCGGCAGGACCCGCTGCAGGCCCCGCCCGCCAACGATGGCCAGCGCGACCACGGACCACAGCGCGAGCACGCTCCCGATGCCCACCGGCACCGGGTCGTGGTACCTGGCGGCGAGGTTCGCGATCACGATGTCCGACAGGTCACCGAGCTCAGCGAGCAGGATCACGCAGAAAGCGGTCGCCGCCACGGCCCAGAACCCGGCCGCGCCTGCCTTCAGCCGGATCTCGTCATCGTCGTCTTTGTCCCCGCGCAGCACGAGCACCGCGCCGGCCAGGAACACCACCGCCACGGCGATCTGCACGATCCGGTGCGGGAGCAGGCCGAGCAGGCTGCCGCAGGTGACCGCGAGCGCCACGTGTACCGCGAACGCCGTCGCCGCCCCGGCGAACACCCCGCCCGGCCGGTACCGCGTGCTCAGCACCAGGCTCGCCAGCCCGGAGTTATCCGGCAGTTCGGCGACCAGGACCGTGCAGAAAACGATCGCGGCGGTCAGCACGGCTGGCACGTGATCACCTCAGCCGTCGGCTAGCTGTGCGGCGATCGCGAGCGCCGTGTTGATCGGGATCGCGTACCCGGTGATGTTGAGGCCGCTGCCGGAACCCCCGATGATGATGCCGATCACCTTACCGTTCAGGTCCACCAGCGGGCCGCCGAGCACCGACGGCGTGTCAGACTGCAGCGTCGACGCCAGCAGCCCGCTCCTGGTCTCGCTGGTGCCGGCGACGTCGACGGTCACGTTCGTTTCCGTCAGGGTGCCGGCATCGATGGTCACCTTGGTCGTCGTGCCCGTGGTGCCGACCGCGGTGTCGTAGACCTTGCCAGGCACGTGGTAGGACGTGAAGCTGGAGATCTTCGCGTTTTGCACCAGCCTGTCGGAGTTCCCGACCTCGACGGTCACGTACGGCCACCCCGGATGGCTGGCCATCTGCAGCAGTGCCAGGCCCGCCGCCGGGTCCGTGCCGATCACCGTCGCCGTGAAGGTCGCACCGGACAGGACGTACCTCGCCGACAGCTCCCGCGCGCCCGCAGCGGGCTTGTAGGTGGTCAGCACCTTCCCCGACTGGGTGAGCACCAGGCCGATGCCGACCGGTTTCCCGCCGGACAGGATGTGGACCATGCCGGGCGCCGTCGTCGACAGGATGTTCTCGTGGCTGTTGTCGGCGATGGAGCCGGAGCCCTCGATGAACGGGTCGGCGGTCGTCTCCGGCCTTGGGATGTCCGAACGGACCACGTTGTCGCCTGCCCCGGCCAGCTTGCCGGCGCCGAAGCCGATCCCGGCCATGAGGATGAGCACCGCCGCCATCGCGGTGAGCCTGAAGCGCTTGCTCCGCCAGGCTTCCGGGACCACCCGGTCATCGTCATCGTCATCGTCATCGTCATCGTCGTCGTCGTCGTTATCGGAGTCCGCGGCATCACGTACGGTCACGTCGTCATCGTCGTCGTCCGGGCGCGCGTGCTGTCCGCTTTCGCCTACTTCCTGAACATCCATCGTCTGGCTCCCTTGTC
>Ga0335078_10016773_pt1 | contig 10878 bp, 11 predicted proteins | sample Lox_Sample_32_FD_206711 | JGI IMG/M metagenome (GOLD analysis project Ga0335078, IMG submission 206711) | Soil microbial communities from Loxahatchee National Wildlife Refuge, Florida, United States - Lox_Sample_3.2 | ecosystem: Environmental > Terrestrial > Soil > Wetlands | place: USA... | reverse complement strand
ATCTCGGCGGCACTGCAGCCAGCAGGCGCCATCAGCCACCAAGGTCCGGAGCGGTTTACCTGATGTTACCACCGTGCGTCCCGGTCGGTAGCACGTGCACTTCAAGGCGGCCGACCGCCGCGCATCGCGACCCGTGTGACTGGCCGCCTGCGGCCCCCCGGTATCCGTGGCCGCGCCCGCCAGCGCCACCACCCGGCCGTCAGCTCGCGCCGAATGCGCCGATCGCCGTGAAGATGCACACCGACCGGGCCGGAACGCCGCGCATTGTCCGGGTCGGCTCCTACAGCGTCAAGGGCACCCACCCTTGAGCGCCGACGACCTCGGCCGACCCTGCGGGCCTGACCGCGATGGCCAGGCTTGTCCGACCACGCGGTGCTGCCGCCGTACTCCTCGGCGCCAGGGCCGGCGGGTAAACCAGGAAAGTGACCAGGCCTGCGCCGTCTGGGCCGAAATGCAATGAGCGCAGCGGCATAGAAACGTCATCACGCTCGCCGGGGCGGCGCTGGTACTGCACTGGGTCCACGATCACGACCGCGTCCATGAATGCCGCCAGGGATGCTCGCGCAGCCGGAGGCAGGTCCGCGAACTCCTGGTGAGCCAGGCCATCCAATTCCCACCGGTACACGGGTCAGATACCGAACTGGGTCCGGATCTCCTCCCGGCTCATCCGCTGTTCCGGAGGCGGCGGACCCTCGTCCCGGTAGGTGTCGATGCGAGCCAGGTACTCCCGCTGCGCTTGGGGGTCGCGCCAGGCGTCCGCCTCGAACCACCAGCGCTTTACCGTCTGCACCAGCGGTGTCACGTCGCCTTGCTGGCGGGCCTGTTCGAACGCCGCATCCAGATCCTCATCGTACCGCCGGAGGATGTCGCCATCAGCGTTGGCGGCCAGTACAGCCCGGATCGCCGTCGGCGTGCAGGCCGGGCGAGGCAGGACCTGAGGTTGCCTGGCATGCGGCGCGGTCATCAGCAAGTTCTCCTGTAGGTCGCCGTTTCACTCAGCATAAGCGCGCCCGCCGACAGGCAGCAGTCAGATCACGTTCCCGGCGCGCGAGTCTGTGAGATTGCCCGCGCTGATCCTGAGGCGACGCACCTCATCATTGCTCTCGACGGCAGGGGTCTGCAGGCCAGCCGGAGGAATAGTGCCCGGAGGATCACAGGCAACCAGACAGATGCTTTCCGGATGTACGATTGGCGGCCCGCAGCCTGGCCTGGCATATAAATCATTTAGTACATATCAACTAATCAGACGAGGTGGGACGGGTGGGGCTCGAACCCACGACCGGCGGATTATGAGAACTACGGCCGCGGGCATCGTGCGCGCTAGCTGCACAGATACCACGGCATCGTGCCGCCGATAGCCCCGATTGCACTGTTGGCACAGGTTGCTCGGTCCACGAACCGGTCAACGGTCAGAGCGCCTCGATCCCTTTGTGCCGTTACTGTACGTAACATTGCAGCTTAAGTGGCGGGACTCCGCCTGGAGGCCTGCGCGGTTTATTCTGTTACTGCATGCGAGAGGAGACGGGGTTGGGATGACTGCTGAGTACCCACAGGGTGAACCGTTGATTCCCATGCCGGTTCTGTCGCTTCCCGCTCTGCGCCAGGCGGTCGCCGCGGTCGCGCCGTCCCGGCTGCCGGAGTTCTTCCAGGAAATCCAGGAGGCCTTTACCCAGGCTGGCGATGAGGACAGTGTCTTCCCCATCCGCCACTTCTACCAGCGCTGGGGTGCTGCCATCGCCATCGAGCGGTGGCCCTCGGTTGCTGCCCGGCTGCACGCTGCCGAACGAGCCCTCGCCGATCCTGACCCAGTTGTCCGGGACCAGGCAGTCCGGGAAGCCGCCGAGATCGTCCAGGCGGCCTACCGCGAGGTGGCGGGTGGCTGACTGGCACTGGGAACCCGTGGCCGATGACCTGCTCGACGAACTGCCGCCTGCCGCCGTGGCAGCGGTCCATCAGGTAGCGGAGGAACTGACCGTCCGCGAATCGATGATCTTCCTCGACGGGCGCGAGTTCACAGGTGAACCGCCAGGGCTGCGTACTGTCCAGCGAGGCCCGTTGATGCTCGTCTACCTGACCGACGTCCGCGGCGAACGTGTGGTCATCATCCAGGTGAACTGGATCGGCTAGCCAGCCTAACGTTCGCCCTCGTCAACGAGGTTTTGAACCTTATTCAGGTTCTATTGCGTGGGGCGGGTGGGGCTCGAACCCACGACCGGCGGATTATGAGTCCGCTGCTCTGACCGGCTGAGCTACCGCCCCGCACCGGTGCACACTACACCAGTTTGGCTGCCGCGACGGCTTCGGGAGGGAGGATCTGTTTCAGGCGGCGGGGGCGGTTGGGGTGCTGCTGGAGTTCGCGGGGGTAGCCGAGGGAGACTTCCTCGAAGCGGACGCCGTCGTGCCAGGTGGTGCGCGGGATGTGCAGGTGGCCGTAGATGACTGCCTGGGCGCGGAAGCGCAGGTGCCAGTCAGCGGTCTGCTCGGTGCCGCACCACTGGGCGAAAACCGGATAGCGCAGTATCCGGGTGGGCTCACGGACCAGCGGGTAGTGGCTGACCAGGATCGTCGGGAGGCCCTGGTCGACGGCGGCGAGCCTGTCAGAGGTGGCCTGCACGCGGTCCTGGCACCAGGCGTCGCGGCTGGGGTAGGGGTCGGGGTACAGCAGCCACTCGTCCGTGCACACCACCCGGGTCCGGTAGGCCTCGGCGAGCGCCTCCGCCTTGGTGGCCGTGCCGGGCGGGCGGAACGTGTAGTCGTAGAGCAGGAATAGCGGCGCTATCACGGCCGGGCCGCCCGCTCCTCGCCAGACGGGGTAGGGGTCTTCGGGGGTGAGCACGCCGAGGCGGCGGCACAACTCCACAAGCTGCTGGTAGCGTTCCACGCCGCGGAGCTGGACCGGGTCCCCTGCCACCGTCCACAGTTCGTGGTTGCCAGGCGACCACACCACCGTGTCGAACCGTCGGCTCAGCTCGGTCAGCGCCCACTCGATGTCGGCCCACCTGTCCCCCACGTCACCGGCCACTAGCAGCCAGTCCTGGTCGGAGTCCGGGCGCAGGTCCTGGACGAACTGCCGGTTCTCCGGGTAGCGGACGTGCAGGTCGCTGACGGCGAGCAGTTTGCCTGGTGAAACGGACACATCTAGGAGCTTCGCACATGAGCGACCCGATGGACATCGAGCCGTTATGCGGCGCGCCGAACGTGGCCGGCCGGGCGGGTTATCGTGACAGTGGCCGGCTCGATGGACCAACGTGCCGGCGGAAAAGAGCCAGGAACAGCGCGTGCGGAGGTAGTAAGACCCGATGACGGCAGAAACGGATCAGGAGAAGTTCAGCTTTCAGGCCGAAGTGGTGCAGCTGCTTGACCTGATGATCAATTCGCTCTACTCCAACAAGGAGATATTCCTGCGCGAGCTGATCTCGAACTCCTCGGACGCCATCGACAGGCTGCGGCTGGAATTGCTGTCCCGCTCCGAGGTTCCCGAGGCGGAGGGACCGCTGCAGATCCGGGTCTCATACGACAAGAACGCGCGGACGATCACCGTCGCCGACAACGGGATCGGCATGAGCCGGGCCGAGGTGATCGAGCACATCGGCACCATCGCCAAGTCGGGCACCCGCGAGTTCCTGCAGGCGCTGACCGGTGACCAGCGCCAGGACGCGACCCTCATCGGGCAGTTCGGTGTCGGCTTCTACTCTTCTTTCATCGTGGCCGAGCGGGTAACGCTGACCACCCGCCGGGCCGGGCTTGGCTCCGGTGAGGGGGTCCGCTGGGAGTCCGACGGCCGCGGCGAGTACACGCTCGAGGCGGCCGAGGTCCCGGCCCGCGGCACCACGATCGTGCTGCACCTGCGGGACGGCGAGGACGAGCTGCTGAACGGCCGCCGGCTGCGCTCCATCATCACCAAGTACTCCGATCACATCAGCCTGCCGATCGTGATGCCCGAGGAGAACGCCCAGGGCGACGGCGAGCCGACCGACGAGACCGTCAACCAGGGCTCCGCGCTATGGGCACGACCCAAGAGCGAGATCACCGACCAGGACTACGCCGAGTTCTACCGGCACATCACCGGCGACTACGCCGACCCGCTCAGCTGGGTGCACAGCAAGATCGAGGGAACCTACGAGTTCACGCTACTGCTGTTCATCCCGTCCCGCGCGCCTTACAACCTGTGGTTCCTCGAATCGCTCCGGGGCGTCAGGCTGCACGTCCGGCGGATCTTCATCATGGAGGACGACGGCCAGCTCCTCCCCCGCTACCTGCGCTTCGTCCGTGGCGTGATCGACTCGGCCGACCTGCCACTCAACGTCTCCAGGGAACTGCTGCAGGGCAGCCGGGTGGTGGACAGGATCCGCTCCAGCGCGGTCAAGAAGGTCCTGCAACTGCTGACGGACATGGCCGAGAAGGAACCGGACAAGTATGCGACGTTCTGGAAAGAGTTCGGCGCGGTCCTGAAGGAGGGCATCGTCGAGGACTTCGGCAACCGGGATGACATCGCCCGGCTGCTGCGGTTCACCACGACGCGTTCGGCAGGCGAGGCGGCGGATGTCACGCTCGCCGACTACGTGGGCCGGATGAAGGAAGGCCAGGACGCGATCTACTACCTGGTGGCGCCGACCCTGGCCGCCGCCGCGAGCAGCCCGCACCTGGAGGCTTTCCGCGCGAAGGGCGTCGAGGTGCTGCTGCTGGCAGACGCGGTGGACCACTGGCTGGTGACCAGCCTGCACGACTTCGAGGGCAAGCGGCTGCAGTCCGTCGCCCAGGGCAGCGCCGATCTCGGCGCCTTCGAGGACGAGGCGGAGAAGGCGGCCAACGACCAGGCGGGCACCGAGTTCGCCGGCCTGGTCGGCAGGCTGAAGACGATCCTGGACGGGAAGGCATGGGACGTCCGGGTGACCAGCCGGCTGACCACCTCGCCGGCCTGCATCGTCGCCAACGAGCCCGAACTCGAAATCAACATGGTCCAGCGGCTGCGCGGCTCGGGGCTGCCGAGCCAGCCGGTGCTCGAGATCAACCCACGGCATCCGCTAGTGGAGCGGCTCAACCAGCGGCAGGATGACCCGCGCCTTGCCGACTGGGCGCACGTGCTGTTCAGCCAGGCGGTGCTCACGCTCGGCGCCAGGATCGATGACCCGGCGGCCTTCGTCACCAGGCTGAACGACCTGCTCACCGCCCTGACCGGGGAAGGGCCGGCCGGGGAAGGGGCGGCCGGGGAAGGGCCGGCCGAGTAACGCTGACCGGGAAAGGGCGGGCCCGGGAAGGGCGCGGGTTCAGCCTGCGGAGGTGAGGCGTGCCCGACCGGGATACCACGGCCCGTTCGGGATAATTTCAAGAGAGCTCGGCCTGCTACGGCGGCGCGCCGGGGGCGGGGACATGGGCGGCCACCCACCGGAACGTGTTCCGCAGCGTGACGACCCCGATCTGCGGGTCCTGGAACTGCGCAAGAGCGCGCTCGAGGACGTCACGGACCGTGGGCTCGCCCGCCGCCTGGATGGCCCGGGCGCCGCCCGCGGAGCACAGCAGGGCGCGGACGGCGTCCTGGATGCAGGCGTAGCGCCAGTGGCATACGACCTCGCCGTCGTCCGTCACCCGCAGGCCGGCGTCGGCCAGGGCAGCCTCCAGGTTGCCAGGCGCGGAGAGGGCGTGAGGGGCGTGGTCGCCGGCCCGTTCGGGCGGGATAAGGGCGTTCATGGCCAGCTAGAAAGTCAAAATCAGGGTGCCGAACGGACCGTGGTTCATGTGACGAGAAGGCAACGGCGTCACCAGTCGGCGGCCGCGCGCAGCGCGACCAGGCTGTCGTGCATGCCGGCGATGACGTCGTTGTGCTGGTGCAGCTCCACCGGGTGCGGGAACAGCGGGCCGCCGTCGTGCCAGGCGACCGAGATCGGGCCGGACCTGGCGGTGTTGATCAGCCGGCAGCCCAGCCGCTCCAGCCGCGCGCTCTCGGCCGCCAGGTCGGGCACCACCCACGAGACGTGGCTGACCGTGCCGGGGGCGAAGCCGTACGCGGCCGCGAGGCGGTCATCGATCGCGTGGACCTGGCTGAGCTCCACGACGACAGGCCCCCAGGCGGCGAAGGCGGTCGCGTGGTCGAACACGATGTCGCCGTAGTGCCGGCCGTCGACGGTCAGGACGAAATCCTCGAGCGGCACGTGCTCGATGACCTGGAACGGGCCGACGCCTAGATCCCGCGTCCACTGCTTCATCGTGGCGTCCAGGTCGCCGACCCAGTAGCCGATGTGGTGCAGGGGCGGCATCGCCGGCCGCTCAGCCCGCGGGAGCATCATGGTGCTGATCGCGGCCCTGCAGCGCCCCGCCGCCGAACTGCCGGTCGTGGTCCATGGTCATGCGCATGAACGGGTAGACGTAGTCGCGCATGTCCTGCTCGTAGGCCCCGATCGCCTGCACGAGGCCGGTCTCGCCACGGGCCGCGGCGGAAAGCCGGTCGAGCAGGTGCGCGGCGTCGCGCAACGCGAGGTTCGCGCCGAGGCCGAGCGTGGGCAGCATCGCGTGGGCGGCGTCGCCGACCAGCGTCACCCGCGAAGGCTCCCAGGGCGGCGCGGGCTCGAGGAACCCGAAGGGGATGACGAAGATCGAGCCGAGATCGACACCGGAGACCAGCGCTCGCGCGGCGGGATGCCAGCCCTCGATCGCGGTGAGCATGGCGTCGCGCAGCATTGCGGGCGTGCCGTCCGTCCACTGCGCCGCAGGCGGGATCACCGTCCCGGGCGGCACGCTGCAGCTGATCATGACGTAGTCGTCGACCGGCTCGAGCGTCACGTCGGGGGCGATCGCGACCGCCGCGTCACCGGGCCGCTGCCTGGGCCGGTAGACGGCGATCAGCATCCTCGAGCCTTTGCGGTCCGCGGCGATGATGACGCCTTCGAACAGGTGCGGCGGCAGTTGCGCGGCCAGTTCGGGGGTCAGCGGCGTGCGGCCGAAGACGCCGAGGCCGCGGACCCCGGCGTCGATGACCGCGGTGCCTGGCAGGCGCTGGCCGCGGATCGCCGAGCGGATGCCGTCGGCACCGACAAGGACGTCGCCCTGGGCGGTTGTGCCGTCGGCGAGCGTCACCGACACCGCGTCCGGCGTTTCCTGATAGCCGGTGACGGGCTTTCCTGGATGGAAGGAGGCGCCAAGCCGGGCCCGCAGGATCGCGCGGAGTGTCCGGCGGTGGACGCCGGTGTGCGGCCGTTCGCCCTCGTTGGGCGGGCCCAGGTGCGGCTGCGAGCTCAGCTCGTTGAGCTGGTCGTCCAGGACGACCGACTCATGCCGGTCGTACGTCCGCCGTGAGGTCTGCGCGTACAGCTCGAACAGGTCGGCCGGCAGGCAGCGCCTGAGCGCCTCGCCGCCGTCGGCGTTCATGTGCAGGTAGTAGCCGATCTTGCGGCTGTCGTCCGTGTCACGCTCGAAGACCTCGCAGGTGTGCCCGTCCTTGATCAGCCCCTGGGCCAGGGCCAGGCCGGAAAGGCCGCCGCCGGCGATGAGGACGTGCAGCGGTTCGGTGCTGGTCACGAGGGTCTCCCGTCTACGAGCCGGTCGAGGAGTACAGGTCGGTCGAGTACGGCGGGGTGCCGTGCGCGGCGCTCCACGGCACGACGTGGTTGCGCAGCACGCCGACGCCCTGGATCTCGGCCTCGATGCTGTCGCCGGGCTGCAGGTAGAACTCGAACGGGTTGGGCTGGACCGCCGCGACGCCCGAGATCGTCCCGGTGGTGAGGATGTCCCCGGCCGAGTAGCCCTGCGCCGAGTGGTACGCGACCAGGTGCGGGATGGGGATGAGCAGCTCGGCGGTGTTGCCGCGCTGCCGGACCTGGCCGTTGACCCGCAGCTCCATCGCCAGCGCGTGGGCGTCCGGCAGCTCGTCCTTGGTCACGATCCAGGGGCCGATCGGGCAGAAGGTGTCGATCGCCTTGGAGAAGGAGAACACGCCGGACTGCATCTCCCTGCGCTGGATGTCGCGGGCCGTGATGTCGTTGAAGACCGTGTATCCGGCGATGTAGTCCTCGGCGTCGGCGGGCCCGAAGAACTTGCCGCCGCGGCCGATGATGATCGCGAGCTCGAGCTCGTAGTCGAGTTCCTTCGTCAGCCCCTCGGGATAGACGATCGCGTCGTCCGGGCCGATAATCGCGTCGACGTTCTGGAAGAACACGATTCCCTTGTGCACCGGATGGGACCAGTCGACCGCCTGCAGTTCCTCGTGGTGGGCGGCGAAGTTGCCCGCGGTGTGGAAGAACTTCTTCGGCACGATCGGCGCCCGCAGCCGGACGCCGGACAGCGGGAGGCGCTCGCCGGTCTCGGCGACCTGGCCGCCGCGTTCGAAGTACTCGCGCGTCGAGGCGCAGTCGAGCTCGACGACGAGCTCACCGTCCAAGCGGCCCACCCGGCCGGCGTCGAAGGTGACCAGCTTCATGATCGCGACTCGCTCTCGATCCGTGAAAGTTGCTTTCGCATATCATCGGGGGCGGCGGAGGCGGTGTCAAGTGAGCGGGCCGGGGCCGTCCGGGGCCGGGCCGTCCGGGGCCGGGCCGTCCGGGGCCGGGCCGTCCGGGGCCGGGCCGTCCGGGGCCGGGCCGTCCGGGGCCGGGCCGTCCGGGGCCGGGCCGTCCGGGGCTGGGACGCGGAACACGCGGAGCTGGAGCGCGAGCGTCGCGTAGTAGCCGACCAGGGTGAGGAGCTCGAACAGGCCGGCCGTACCGAGGTGCCCGACCGCCTCGCGGTACTCGGCGTCGTCGAGGTCGCCGCGCGTCACCAGCGCGGCGACCGTGCGCGCGACCGCGGCCTCGCGCCCGGCCAGCGCGGCGTGGCGGCCGTCCTGTACGGCGGCCAGGTCCGCATCGCTCAGGCCGACCGAACGGCCGACCGCCTCGTGGGCATACCACTCGAAGTCCGAGCGCCAGTGCGCGGCGACCACGAGGATCGCGACCTCCCGGGACCGGTCGTCGAGCCCGGTCTGGTAGCGCACCGATGAGCCGAGCGCCTGCAGCGCCGACCCCAGCCGAGGCTGCAGCAGGAAGGCGTTGAACGGGCCTTCGAGCCGCCCTTCGGAATCGGCCAGCTGGAACAGCTGCGGGCCCTGGGCACGGCGGCCCCCGGCGATCGCGGCATAGAGCGAACGCTGGTCGTCGTCCAGCACCGAGGGCTCGAGCTTGGGGATGCGCGCGCCGGTCACAGCGCGCCGGCGCTGGTGTCGGACAGCAGGCCGGAGATCTCGGCGCAGGTGGCCAGCACGTCGGGCCGCAGCTCGCGGATGATCCGCTGGGTCGACCAGTCCCGGGCCGGGACGGCGACGTTGACGCCGGCCAGGACGCGGCCGTCCGGGCTGGTGATCGGGCCGGCGACCGACCGGAGTCCGTAGGCAAGCTCCTCGTCCTGCATGGCCCAGCCCTGGTCACGGATGGTGCGGAGTTCCTCGCGCAGCTCGGCGAGCGAGACCTTCGCGTTGGGCCCGGAGTTGGCCGAGAACGAGCCGTCGGTAATGCGCGCGGCCAGGTCGGCCGCGTCGAGATAGGCGAGCAGCAGCTTGCCGATCGAGGTGTGCACGGCGGGCAGCGTGGAGCCCACCTGGATGTTCGCGGTCACCAGATCGGAATTGCGCAGCCGGATGAGGTACAGGACGCGGTCGCCGCTGAGCACCGCCAGGTTCACCGTCTCCCCGGTCCGCTCGCCGAGCTCGGTCAGCTTGGGCGTGGCGATGGCGACCAGGTCCAGGCTGCGCAGCGCGGCCGTGCCGAGGGTCAGCGTGCGCACGCCCGGCCGGTAGTCGCCATTGGGCAGGTGGTCCAGGTAGCCCTCGGCCGCCAGCGTCATCACCACCCGGTAGGCGGTCGGCATTGGCAGGCCCGCGGCGGCGGCCAGGTCGCTGACGCGCCAGGTCGGACGCTGCTCGTCGAACAGCGACAGGATACGCAGGCCCTTAGCCAGGGCCTCCACGCGGTACTCCGGGCGTTCCGGAGACTCCGCCGCTACCGCGGAGGCGGGACGGAGCGCCGTGGATGAGGAGCTGGCGGTGCGGCGAGGCATGGATGGAATCCTCCTCCGATGATGAGATCCGTGCTCAGCCTACGGTGGCGGTGTCCATTACCGGCCCTGGACAGCCGGACAGCAGGTCGGCTACGGTATTCAGAAAGCGACTTTCATAATACGAGAATTCCGAGGCGAAGGATAGCCCATGCAGGACTGGCTTACGCTCGACCAACGGCCGGCGCTGGTTTTCGGGGCCGGCGGGCTCGGCGGAGCCGGCGCGCTGAGCCTGGCCGCGCAGGGCGCGCGGGTCGTGCTTGTCGACGTGAACACCGAGAACCTGGACACGGTCGTGCGCGCCGCCAAGGAGGCCGGACGCGAGGTCAAGCCGCTGGTCGCGGACCTGCGGACGGCGGAGGCCTGCCGGGCAGCCGTCCGCGAGGCCGTCGCCCTGGTGGACGTGCCGCAGGTCTTCCTGCACGCAGTCGGCCGCAACGTGCGCAAGCCGGTCCTGGACCTGGCCGACGGCGACTGGCAGGACACCCTCAGCCTGAACCTGTCCTCGGCGTTCTGGCTCGGCCAGGCAGTCGGGCGGCTGATGGTCGAGCAGCGGTACGGCCGCATGGTGTACGTGTCGTCGGTCTCGGGGTTGCTCGCTCATCCGAACCACGCGCCCTACGCGGCGGCCAAGGGCGGGATGAACCAGATGCTCCGGGTCATGGCGCGTGAGTGGGCCCGGCACGGCGTCACGGTCAACGCCGTCGCGCCCGGCTACATCGAGACCGACCTGACTAAGGACTACCTCGCCAAGGACAACAACCGGGAGAGCCTGGAATCGCTCGTCCCGGCCGCGCGGCTCGGCCTGCCCGAAGAGGTGGCGGACGCGGTCACTTTCCTCGCCTCGGACCGGGCCCGTTT
>Ga0335078_10016772_pt1 | contig 10878 bp, 6 predicted proteins | sample Lox_Sample_32_FD_206711 | JGI IMG/M metagenome (GOLD analysis project Ga0335078, IMG submission 206711) | Soil microbial communities from Loxahatchee National Wildlife Refuge, Florida, United States - Lox_Sample_3.2 | ecosystem: Environmental > Terrestrial > Soil > Wetlands | place: USA: Florida... | reverse complement strand
AACGTTAGGCCTGTTGCGCCGCGGGCCAGAGGGCCGTTCGGTCCGCCGATCAAGACCGAATGTCCCGGTCTTGTGGGATCTACGTTCATGCCGGGTGCGCAGGTGGCAGGGCTACAGCCTGCTCCGTTGCCGCTGCGCCGCCCCGCTGCCCGCTGCTCCTCCGTAAAAACTGCAATACGGCAATACGGCACCTCGCCCAGCCCCGCACCGCCGGGAGCCCCGGTTCCGTGGCTGGCCGGCCTCACGGCCCGAGGTCTTCGACCGGCGGGCAGGCGGTGCCGCTGGCGGCGAGCCATGCCCGCAGGGCGCGCGTGGCCTCGACGTCACCCCGGTTGTAGGCGAGCAGCCAGTCGCGAGCGGACCTGGCGGCGGCCGGCGCACCGGCGTCCACGGCCCGGCCGTACCAGATCATCGACTCGCCGCCACCGGGGTCCGCGACCTCCCAGGCGTGGCCGCACAGCGCGGCGACCTGCTTGAGCCCGGCCGGGCCGCCGGTGATGAGCTGGGCCTCGAACACGCGGAGCAGGTCGACCCACGCGGCGGACCCGGTGAAGGACCCGACCTCGGCGGCCAGGCCGGCGGCGGCGCCGATCCGGCGCATCTGGGTGTTCTCCGCCGCCGCGTTGTAGCAGTAGGCGCGGAAGGTCAGCCCCGCGGCGGCCGCGTCCGCGCGCAGCCCGGCCAGCCACGCCCAGAACCGGGCGAACAGCTCGGCCTCCGCCGCGCCGGCCAGCGGCTCCCAGGTGCAGAACGGGTGGTATCCGTCCGTGCCGCCGGGCGAGCCGGTGACCAGGGCACCCCACAGGTAGACGCCGTCGGCGGTGTTCTCCATGTCGATGTCGACCTCGACGTCGCCGCGGGGCACCCGCACCCGGGTGACGCCGCGGCGCCGGTAGGCGGGGGCCGGGCCCAGGGCGGCGCGGGCCAGGTCGATCTGCTCCGGCAGGCTGCCCAGCGGCTGGTCACTGTAGGCGGCGGTGCGCGCCGACAGCGACCGGGCATCGCCCAGCGTGCGGACGCCCGCGGCGGCCAGCAGCCCCAGCTGCTTCCGCTTCCGCCCCCCGATCACGTCCCGCACAGGCGTGCCGTCCGGCATGCTGCCCAGCGCCCCGGTGAGCGGCCGCAGGTCCGCCCCGGCGGCCACCAGCGCCGCGGTCCGGTGGTCGAGCGCGGCCAGCGCCGCCCGGCTGGTGACCCCGTGGTCACGGTGGATCCGCCAGGCCCGCCAGCCCACCCCCGGCAGCAGGCTCACGTCGCCGGAGCCTGCCGCCAGCACCGGGCCGCAGCACGACCACCACGGGCACTCGGCGCATTCGGCGATCCGCACCGGCACCACCAGCAGCGCGACGCCCGGGTCGGCCCGGTGGGCGGCGGCGACGGCGAGGATGTCGAGCCGGAAGCCGAACTCGAAGTCGTACACCGCCATCGTGGACCGCCGCCTGGCCCGGCCGGGCGGGGCCGTGACCTGCCAGATGGGGGCGTCCAGGTCGTACCAGGTGACGACGCCGTCGACGCCGATGATGCCGCCGAGCCGCTCCCCCAGCGGCCCGGCGGGCGGCGCGAGCCCGGCGGCCTCGAGCATCCGCTGGTAGTGGGCGAGCTGCAGCAGGTCGTCCCGGCGCTTGCGGGCCGAGGACGCCGGGTCCGCCGCGGCGGCCTCGACGGCCAGCCGGCCCAGTGGCGCGCACAGCGCGGGCAGGCCGCCCGGGCCGGGGTCCAGGCAGCGGTGGTGCTTGATGTCCACCGCGCGGTACCCCGGCCCCCGGGCCGCGACCAGGAGGTCGGGCTCGCCCACCCGGCGGCCGGCCAGGTCCGCGGGCAGCCTGCCGCCCGCGATCACCGGCGCCCCCGCCCGCATCGCCGCCACGGTCGCCGCCGCCCGCTCGTCCCGGTCCGCCGCGGTGACCAGGACCGCACCGGGGTGCAGCGCCATCAGGGCGGCCACGACCCCGGCCTCGAACCGCCGGCCGTCCGCGAACCGGTGCGCCAGCACGGGCGGCACCGGCAGCGGCTGACCCGGCCGGATCACCTCCTGCTGCGCCCGGACCGGGCACTGCTTGGCCAGGTACCCGCCCTGCGGCGGTACCGCCGACACGTCCTGGCGAGTGCCCACGGCCCGATCGTAGAGACCGGGGCGGTCAGCCGCTGGCCAGTACCTCATCCAGGACGCGCAGCACCAGGTCGGCCTGCTCGCGGGTGAAGACGAGCGGGGGCCGGATCTTGAGCACGTTCCCGTCCGGGCCGGTGGTGCCGATCAGTACCCCGCGGTCGCGCATGGCCTCGGCGACGGCGCCCGCCCGCGCGCCGGCCGGTGCGCGCGCCGCCCGGTCCGCCACCAGCTCGACCCCCAGCAGCAGGCCCTCCCCCCGGACGTCGCCGATCAGGGCGTGCCGCCCGGCCAGCGCGAGCAGCCCGTCGCGGAGGTAGCCTCCCGTCTCCGCCGCGTTCGCCACCAGGCCCTCGTCCTCGATGACGGCCAGCACCGCGAGCGCCGCCGCGCACGCCACCGGGTTGCCGCCGAACGTGCTGAACAGCTCGGTCTCCGCGGGCACCGCGCCGAGCACGGCCGAGGAGGCCACCAGCGCGGCGACCGGGAAGCCGTTGCCCATCGGCTTGCCCAGCACCACCATGTCCGGCTCGGCCCCGCTGCCGTGGCAGCTCCACAGGTGGCGGCCGGACCGGCCGTGGCCGGCCTGCACCTCGTCGGCGACCAGCAGGCCACCGTGCTCGTGTACCCGCCGGGCGGCCGCGCGCAGGTAACCCGGCGCGGGCGCCAGGATGCCGTCGGCGGTGAAGGCCGGATCCGCGAACATCGCCGCCACACCGTGGCTGCCCAGCGCCCGCACGGCGTCATCGACGTGCGCGGCGTACCGCTCCGGCCAGCCGTCCGCCTCCCGCCGGTGGGCGCCACGGTACCCGTCGGGGGCCGGCACCGTGGCTACGTGGCCGGGCCGTTCCCCGGCGGCCCACTCCTCCGGCGAGAGGGCGGCCGTGGCCTCGGTCAGCCCGTGGTAGGCGTAGCTGGTGACCACCGCCCCGGCCCGCCCGGTGGCCGCGCGGGCGACCCGCCAGGCCAGGTCGTTGGCCTCGCTGCCGGAGTTCACGATGACCACCGCGTCCAGCGCGGGCGGCAGCGTGGCCGTGAGCCGCTCGGCGAGCTCCACGATCGCCTCGTGCAGGTAGCGGCTGTGCGTCGCGAGCAGCCGCTGCTGCTCGGCCACCGCGCGCACCACCCGTGGATGCCCGTGGCCGACCACCGGGACGTTGTTGTAGCAGTCGAGGTACCGCCGTCCGGCCGCGTCGAACAGCCAGGCGCCCTCGCCGCGGACCAGGTGCACGGGATGTTCGTAGAACAGCGGCGAGCGGGGCAGCGCGCGGCGGCGGCGTGCCAGCAGCGGGCCGGTGGCGGAGCGGCGGTAGGGCAGCCCCCCGGCGGCCTCGCGGAACCGGCCGGTGACGGTGTCCGGCCCCGCCGCCTCGATGAGGGCGAGGAAGGCATGGGCCGCGGACTCGCTGATCCCGCCGCGGTCGGTGTGGTCCGGGTACAGGTCGCGCCGCCAGGCGGTGACGAGGATCTCCGTGGCCAGCCGGGCCGCCACCAGGTCGCCGAGCAGCCCCGCCTCCTCCTCGTCCAGCGGCGTCACCGCGACGTAGCCGCCGATCATCGCCTCGGCCGCGCCGATCGCGTCGTCCCGGCCGTGCAGCACGTCCGCGACCGCGACCGCGAGGTCGCACACCAGCGCGGCGTGGGTCATGTCGCCGAAGTCCACGATCCCGCTCACGCTCAGGTCGTCGCCGAGCAGCGCGTTCTCCAGGCTCATGTCGGCGTGGATGACCTGCGCGCGCAGGCCGGGCAGCACCGGGGCGACCCGGGCATCGAACCGGTCGAGGGCCCGCTCCGCCCGGGCCCGGCGGGCGCCGTCGGCCACGTGGGCCAGCAGCGGCCGGAGCGCGGCGAAGCGGGATATGTCCCAGAGGATCTCGTAATCGGCCGCCGGGTGGAAGAAGCCGCGCAGCGCCCGCCCGAGGCGGGCCGTGGTCTGGCCGAACGACCGGATCGCCCCGGTGGTGAGCGCCGTCGACGCGACCGTCCGCCCGGGCAGGAACGTGAACAGCCGCGCCGGGTAGGCCCGGCCGTCCGGGCCGGGAACCGCCACCCACGGCTCCCCGGCCGCGCCCGGCAGGGTGCGCATCACCGGCAGGCCGGGGTCAACCTGCTCGATGTGCCGCAGGGCGGCCGCCTGCATGCCGAGGATGGGCGGGCTGTCCGCCGGGTTCGAGATCTTGAAAAGGAAGCGCCGCCCGTCCCCGGCGTCCACCCGGAAGTTCTGGTCCCGTTCGCCCGCCAGGGCGGTCAGGGCCCCCGTCACCCCGAAGCTGGCGGCCAGGATCTTCCCGGCCTCCTCGTCGCCGAACGCGGGCGGCGCGCTCGCCAGCGGGTCCACACGCTGCACCATGGCCCGAAGATTATCCTGCTGGCCGGGCCGCTCCGGTCACCCCGTCACGGCGCCACGGGATCGGCGGCGCCGGCCCCGGCCGCCTCTGTCCCGGCGAGGCCGGGGCCCGCCAGCGCCGGCGGCCCGGCTCGCGGCCGGCCGGAAAGAATCCCGCTGGCGATGTAGTCGGCCATGCAGAGCACCATGAACGCGTCCTTCGCGCCCATCTCCGTGGCGGTGTGCGCAAGCGGGTTCCGCACCAGCGAGAAGCACGCGCGGGTGAGCTGGGCCCAGTTGCTGAGATCTCCTTCCCTGCCCACCTTCGGCGCCTCTTCGTTGCGCGGGCTGAGCCATTCGCTGAGCAGATCGCCGATGGGCACGAACCTCTTGTTGCCACTTCCGGCGTCACCCGCGACCTCGCGGATGCCCTGCTCAAGTGCCACGTATGCCTGCATGACCGCGGCGGTGTAGTGGCCGTCCAGGAAACCCGGCTCTGCCGCCCGCGCCACGATGGGGTGCAGGTCGCGGATCATCAGCGACCAGAGGTTCGCATGTCCCTGCACGGTCTCGCGCATGCAGTTCAGGGCTTCTTCGACATGCCCCTGCGATTGATAGGAGGCCGCGAGGCGCTGGTAGGTCACCGCCAGGTTCGCCTGATCGGAGAGGTCTTCGAACGCCTTCGCCGCCTGGCGGAAATGGTGTATCGCCGAGGCGTGATCGTTCAGCGCCGCCTGGAGCGTGCCCAGTTCCAGGCGGTAGAGTGCCCGCTCCCGCGGATCCTGCACGCCATGGCCGTACTCTTGCGCTTGTTCCAGCGACTCTTCCGCGCGTATCCATTCCCGCCTGAGCCGGTAGGCCCGGCTCAGCTTCCGGTAGCAGCGCGCGAGCCCGCTTTCGTTGCCCATGCGCATGTCAATGCGCCGGGCCTCCTTGTACTCGGCGATCGCGGCGGTGTAGTCCTGCTCGGCCAGGAGGCAATCGCCAAGGGTGAGCCTGGTCTTGGACACGCCGACGTCGTCCTTGGCTTCCTTGTAGTTGTCCAGCGCGTCGGCGGCGTGCTTGCGGGCCTCGGAGACGTCCCGCCGGGCGAGGGAGACCCGCGCCAGCAGGAGCAGGCTGCGTCCCTTGCCCCGGTGCCAGCCCATGCCCCGCCCGATCTGCAGGCTCTCCCTGATGGCCTTTTCCGCTTCGTCGAGGCGGCGCTGGCGCAGGTGCAGCTCCCCGATGTCGTCGTAGAGGTCATCCAGCTCGAGCAGTGCCGAGCTGCGGCTGAACTCCTCACGCGCGCGTTCGAGGAGGGTCTCGGCCTGGTCGTACCTGCCCCGGGCGAAGGCGACGGAGGCCAGGAAGCGCTGGCACCGCGCCGACTGCACCCTGCTCTCCAGCGAGTCGAATGCCCGGCCCGCGGCGCGGAGGCTCTCCTCCGCATCGTCGTAGGCGCCGCGGGCCTGCGCGATCCGGCCGGCTTCCAGCTCCAGTATCGCCCGCTCGACCGGGTCGTCGGTGTGCTGCAACTCCCGCCGTGCCTCGTCGAGCAGTTCGGAGGCGCGACGGATGTCGCCCTTGCGGCGGTAGATGGAGGCCAGGGCGCGCGCCGTCCGGCCCAGCCCGATTCGGTCATCATGGCGGCTGTCGATGGCCTGGCCCGCCCGGAAGTGCTCCAGCGCCCGCTCGAGCTGGCCTTCCGACTCATACCACTCGCCCAGCCGGAACCTGGCATTGGATTCCCCGACCTCGTCGCCCACCTGGCGATAGACGTCCAGCGCGGCCTGGAGCGACTTCCCCGCCTTCTCGCGTTCCCCGGCCCGGAGGAACGCCTGGCCCCGGAGCAGCAGGGTGCGCCCCTGGCTCGCCACGGCGCCGATCTGCTGGTCGAGCTTGTAGGACTCCTCCAGCATGACCAGGGCGTCGTGGTACCTGTCCTGCTCCAGCAGGACCTCGCCGAGGTCGTCGAGAAGGTCATCCACCTCGCGAAGGTCGCCGCGATCGCGCAGCACCGGCAGCGCCTCGCGGAGCAGCGTCTCCGCGCGCGGGAGATCGCCCTTCTCCCGGAGCGCCCGGGCCAGGTACCGTGCCGCGATCGCGGTGCGGCGATCATCGCCGTCATCCTCTATGAGCTGCTTGGCCTGCCGGAATTTGTCCTCGGCCACCGTGTAGTCGCCGTGGTCGAGGGCGAGGTTCCCCTCCTCCGTGAGCAGTTCCGCGCGCTCGACGTCGTTGTCCCGGCACAGTGGCCGCGCCTCTTCGAGATTGTCCTCCGCCCGGCGGAGGTCGCCGCGCTTGCGGAAGGTCCGGGCGAGCCTGATGTAGGCACGGCTCTGGCCGAGCACGTCCTGGGCCGTGATATCGAGGTTGAGCCCCTGCTGATACCAGCGCACCGCGTTGACGTAGTCATCGCTTTCCTCGAAGAGCTGCCCGAGCAGTGAGAACGTGTCGGACAGGGTGGCCGTGTCGTCGACGGCCTCCACGTCGTCCCTGACCTCCTCGATGAGGCGGCGGGCGCGGTCACGTTCCCCGCGGCCCAGGTACGCCTGGGCCAGCAGGAGCCGGGATTCGACGGCTCCGTACTCGGTGGACTGCGCCTCGTCCAGCTCCAGGGCCTGGCTGAGCGTCTCCTCCGCGGACCGGTAGTCGCCGCGGGCGAGCTGCACCGCACCGAGCGCGCCCAGGTAGTCGGCGAGCTGCTCGGGCGCCAATTCGCTCCGGTCGATTTGCTGCAGCAGTTCTTCGGCCCGGCGAAGCTCGCCCAGCGTTCGCTCCAGCGACGCGCTGACGAGAATCGCCTGGAAATGATCCGGCTCGAAATTCTCCAGGAGGGCGAGCGCCCTGGCGTACTTGCGCCTGGCCCCGCGGTGGTCGCCCTGGTATTCGCTGAGCCGGCCCTCTTCCAGCCGGATGAGGGCGCATATCCGCGGCTCCGTCCGCTCCTCGACCAGCTCCTTTGCCTGGCCGATCCGCTCGTCCGCCTCGTCATAACGGTCATCTTCACGCAGGCACCGAGTGAGCCGCGCGAGCAGAAGGGCGCGGTCGGCGGAACTCAGCGCGCCTGCCAGCTGCTTCTCGTACACGTCCGCAGCCTGATCCCACCTGCCCACCGCCTCGAGTTGCTCCGCCTCGTGCAGCGCACTTGTGGTCATCGCTCACCCCCCAGCCCCGATGTTTCGATCAACAATGTTAGATGGCCGATTATGCGCAGGCACGAGCCTTGCGGAAATCCGGCTGGCACGCCCGCTGTTATAGCCTTTGGGTGAGGCGGCCCTTGCCCGGGTCCCCGGCCCTCTCCCGCCAATGGGGCGTCCACCGGTGGCCATAGATGATCAGCAGCGCTATCCCGATTGCCACGAGAAGCACGAGGCCTGCGGTGACGGCCGACCAGACCGGCGAAAGGTCCCGGATTCCGGGCAGCGCAGGCAGCTTTGCGGAAAACAGCGCCTCGATCACCTGCAGGGGTAGCAGGACGCAGGTGATCACCATGAGCGCGGTGGCCACCCGGAGCGAGGTCCGCTCTTCTTCGACGGTTACCCGTGAGCTCGCATGGGCGCGCAGTGCGTGCACCTCGTCGGTGACCTCACGGTAACGGTCTTCGATCTGGTTGACCTCCCGGAGCCGGTCGTAATAGCGGTGATGGTGCTCGGCCTGGCTTACCTGCACGAAATAACAGCGGCCGGTGAAGTCCAGCAGGCGGCTGTCGAGGGCGGTGACCCGCTCGAGTTCCCTGCGTGCCTTGCTCGGTTCGGTCTCCGCCAGGACCCGGCCGGTCGACCAGGCGACGGCCTCGGATACCTGGTCCAGGGCGAAGCGCTGAAGCAGCGCAAGCAGGAACAGCACGTAGTAGGTGGACCCCAGGTGCGCGGGCAGCGTCTGCGAGTTGAAGCTCGTGCGCGGGGCGTCGAACGCAACGAAGGCGCTGCCCTGTATTGAGTTCAGGAAATGCTGGCTGTCCTGATACGCCAGGCACCATTTTTCCAGGTCATAGTCCTCGCCCGGCGCCGACTCACTCGACGCGCGGAAGCGGTTGAGCGCGTGGTACATGAATTGCCGCTGGCCCGCCCTGGGGATCCCGTCCACGAACAACGCCACGTAGGTGAGAAGCTCGCCTGGAACATACAGTTCCCTTATCCGGCCGACATGAGCCCCGTCGCTGGGTGGCGAGGACGGAAAAGGATATGTCTCGCCGTCGAGTGCCGCTTCAGCCAGCAGGGCGCCCAGGAGGTTCTCGGGCCGGAACGTGTCAGGCCCGGCCGGGCCGGCCGCCGCCAGATGCCTGCCGCGGGCCCGGTAGAACCGCAGGAAGTGCAGCGCGTCCAGCCAGTCTGCCAGCGACTTTGAGGCCGGCGTGAACTCAAGGGAAATGAAGCCCACGCCCATCCGGAAGATCCCGAGATGGACACCGGTGACCTCGATCGCCACGCGGCGCAGCGTGCCCGGCACCAGGAAAGAAAACTCCCGCGCGGGGAGCGAGAGCTCCCGCAGACCGTCGCTCTTGAAGATGTAGCCGAACGCGTCGCCCGGATTGAGCGCGTCCGTTTCCCCCGGCGGGCCGCCGGCCAGGCGGTGATCTCTGTGATGCACCGTGTTGAAATGCATGCGGACATGTGGCAGGAAACTCTGCGAGTCACCTTTCAGGAGCACCCATTTCCCACTCAGCGCGAGCTTTTCACAGCGCTGCTCGAATCGGTGACCGTGCTCGCCCTCGGGGAATCCCACGGGCATTACGAATCGCAGGAAAGACTGGCCCGGGCGTACTCGGATACGGTCGACGGCCCAGTCCGGAGTCGCTTCATTGCCCGTATCGGCGAGTTCCATTCAAGCCCCCTGATGGACCGGACGCACCCGGTTCAACGTCGGGCAATCTACACCAGGCCGGTTCGCTCAGCCGCCCTTTCCCGGGGAAACCATGGCGGCCGTCGCGCCGGGCAGCGGAGTCCCTGCCGGTCCGCCGGGGCGCTAGGTTTGGGTGGATGGAAGAGAACCGGGCCCGCCGGGTGGTCGATGCGCTGCGCGAACGCGGCATCGACGGCCACATGCTGAGGGCGGGAGTGGATCAGTTCGGGGTACGGGTGTCGCTGCACGACGGCCGCGACGCGGAGTGGGACACCGACGGCACGGCGGGGCTGGAGGCCCAGGTCATGCAGGACGGGGACCTGGTCGGGTTCGTGCCCAAGATCGAGGGCTCCGAGGACTTCGACGAGGACCAGATCGTCGACGCCATCGCCCGCACCGACTACGACCGGCCGGTGGCCACGGAGCGCCCGGTGGCCCCGCCACCCGAACCGGCGCTGCCGCGCGAGGGCGGCCTGTTCCGCCGCTTCCTCGGCGGCTTCCGCGAGCGGTAGCCGCGCCTCATCCCTGTGGATATCCAGGATCCGTTCGGTTCCTGGCCCCCCCAGGGGCGAAAATCCGAACGGAAGACGTGTATCCACAGGAGTACGAGGGTCGACGGGTATCGGGCTGGGGTGATCGATGGCAAGCGTCACGTGGTACGACGTGCTGGGAGTGGTGCCTGATGCCGGGGTGGACGACATCCGCCAGGCGTGGCAGGCGAGGACGGCCGCGCTGCAGCCGGACGCGCTGGCGGGAGCCCCGCAGGGCGTGCTGGACGCGGCGGACCGGGCCCGCCGGGCGGTGGCGGAGGCCTGGCGCGTCCTGGCAGACCCCACCGCCCGGGCGTCGTATGACGAGCGCATCGGTTTTCGCCGGCCCGGCCTGACGTCGCCGTGGTCCGGGCCGTCCGGGCCCGACGTCAGTCTCGGCGCCGGGTGGTCGGAGGCGGACGAGGAAGCGATGGAGCCGTACTCCAGCCCGGAGGCCTCCCGGGTGCTGGTGCCGGACGTCGCCGGGCTGTTCTACCACGCGTGCACCGAGGTCGCCGGGCGGGCCGGCCTGCACCTGGCGCCCGTCCGGCTGACCGGGCACCCGAGGCCGGTCGAGGGCTTCGTCGTCGGGCAGGAGCCCGCCCCGGGCAAGCGGGTGCACCGCAATGCCACGCTGACGGTCCAGGTCTGGCACCCGTCCCAGCCGGGCAGCTAACGGCCCCCGGGCAGCGCCGCCAGGCGGCTGCCCCGGCTGACCCGCCCCGGGCGGGCAGTCGCGGGCTCGCCCGCCCCGGCTGACCCGCCCCCGGCCAGGCAGTCGCAGGCTCGCCAGCTCCGGGCTCACCCGCCCCGGCTGACCGCCCCCAGCCAGGCAGTGCCGGGCTCGGCAGCTCCGGGCCGGGCGGTCCCGGACTCTAGGCAGTCCCCGGCTCGCCAGTCTCGGCAGCCCCGTCCCCGGCCAGCCCCGGCCCGGCGGCCGCGTACCCGGCGAAGGCGTCGTACGCGGGGCGGATCAGGTCCGTCACCGGCTGGCCGCGCAGGCTCAGGCCCAGCGCCGGGACCTGGTCCAGGACGCGCGCGCTCGCCGCGGCGGGCGGGCTGGTCACCGGCATCGGCGCGGCCAGCGC
>Ga0335078_10016771_pt1 | contig 10878 bp, 11 predicted proteins | sample Lox_Sample_32_FD_206711 | JGI IMG/M metagenome (GOLD analysis project Ga0335078, IMG submission 206711) | Soil microbial communities from Loxahatchee National Wildlife Refuge, Florida, United States - Lox_Sample_3.2 | ecosystem: Environmental > Terrestrial > Soil > Wetlands | place: USA... | reverse complement strand
ACAATCCCGAAGGGCCGGCGATCGAGAATCTGGACGAGCTGCCGTGGGTCACGAAAATCTACAAACGCGACCTGGATTACACGCGCTACAACGTGCCGTTTTTGTTGAATCCCTTCATGGCGTTTTATACGAGCCGGGGCTGCCCGGCGTTGTGCACGTTTTGCCTGTGGCCGCAGACGCACTCGGGGCATCGCTGGCGATTGCGGTCGTGCGATGACGTGGCCAACGAAGCGCGCTACGCGCTGGAGCAATTCCCGCAGCTCAAAGAGATTTTCTTCGACGACGATACCTTCAATTACCGCAAGGACCGGACCATCGAGCTTTGCAAGAAGCTGAAGCCGCTGAATTTCACGTGGAGCTGCACGTCGCGCGTCACCACGGATTACGACACGCTGAAGGCCATGAAAGAAGCCGGATGCCGGCTGTTGATCGTGGGCTACGAATCGGGCGATCCGCAGATTCTGAAGAACATCAAAAAAGGCGCGACGGTGGATATGGCGGAGCGGTTCACGGCCAATTGCAAGAAGCTGGGCCTGCTGGTCCACGGCGATTTTATCATCGGCCTGCCGGGGGAAACGCGCGAGAGCATCCGCAAAACCATCGATTTCGCCAAGAAACTGGATACGGAAACGATTCAGGTTTCGATCGCCCATCCCTACCCGGGCACGGAATTCTACGATTACGTCAGGAACAACGGGCTGATCACGATCGATTCCATGACTGATGAGACGGGCCACCAGCTTCCGAACATCATTTACCCGGGCCTGGATCGCGGGGAGCTGGTGGATTGGGTAGAGCGGTTCTACGGCGAGTATTTCTTCCGCCCGCGCGTAGTGTGGCGGATCGTGCGCAAAGCCATTTTCAACGGCGAAGAGCGGCGGCGGCTCACCAAGGAAGCGCGCGAGTACATGGCGCTGCGGAGCAAGCGCAAGAAGTTCGTGGCGGAGCAGAAATCGGCGGGCAAGCCGGCGCCGGTGACCGCGGGGTCGGGCGACTGATGCGGGGCGATCGTGGCGCGCGCACTCTTGCATGCAGCGCCGACATTGCTATCGGTGTTCCGAGGACCCTGCCGGCTGAAACCGGCCCGCGCGGCTGGTTTCACGCGCGATCACGCCGGCAAGACTGCCGGCGCTGCACGCTGAACGCGTGCGCCACAGCGAACTTTCCGCATGTCGGCTGAAGCCGCGCGCCTCCGGGCGAAGACCTGGATCTGCGCCACGGTCGTGGTCTTGAGCAACGTTTTCGGCAATTTCTTCCTGAAGCGGGGCATGCCCGCCGAGTTGCCGTCGCCGCTCGCCTACATCACCGCGCTATTCCGTCCGGCGGCGGCTTTGGGCGTGGTTCTGCTGGTCACCTGGATGCTTTTGCGCATGGCGCTGCTGAGTTGGGCCGACCTGAGCTACGTCCTGCCGGTGACCTCGATCGGCTATGTGCTGGTGGCGCTGGTTGGCAAACTGCTGCTGAACGAAGAGATCAGCGTTCACCGCTGGGCCGGCATCGTGCTGATTATGGGCGGCGTGGCATTGGTCGGGGGAGGCAGCGCCGTGCAGACCGGCCATGGAGGGCCGCAAAGGTGAAGTGGGCGATGATCGCCATCATCGTGGCGTCCACGGCCGCCGGGGAAGTGGCGGCGGCGCGGGGGATGCGGCAGCACGGCGAGATCCGCGATTTCCGGCCGGGGGCACTGGGGCGCGCGGCGGCGCTGCTCACGCGCAACCGGTTCGTGATCGGCAGCGTGGCCGCGATGGCAGTTTCGTTTTTCGCTTACATGCGGCTGCTCACGATCGCCGATCTGAGTTTCGCCGTGCCCGCGACCGCGGTCACGTACGCATTGGAGACCGTGCTGGCTAAATATGTTCTGAAAGAACATGTCAACTGGCTGCGTTGGGCCGGCGCCGCGATGGTGATCTGCGGAGTGGCGCTGGTATCGCTGTGATCTGGCCGGCAGTTCCCGCACTGGCCGCCGGCGCCTATTATCTGCTCGCCATGATCGCGGCGTTCCGATGGCGCAACCTGAGCCAAACGACCCCGGCAGACGACAAAGGACCATTGGCCCGGGCAGACGACATACAACGATCGTCTGCCCTACGGGTCTCGATCCTCAAACCGGTGCACGGGCGCGATCCGCGTTTTTACCACGCCATCCGGTCGCATGCAGTGCAGGATTACCCGGAATTCGAAATTCTCTTCGGCGTGAGCGACCCCGCGGATCCGGCCATCGCCGATATCGAGCGATTGCGGCACGAGTTCCCTGACCGCGCCATCTCGCTGCACATCGTCCGCACGGATGCTCCCAATGCCAAGGCGGGCGTACTGGCCGAGCTGTCGCGGCGGGCGAAACATCCGGTGCTGCTGGTGAACGACAGCGACATCCTGGTGGAGGCGGATTATCTGCGGCGCGTGACCGCGGCTCTGTCCGATCCCTCGGTGGGACTGGTGACGTGCCTCTACCGGGCTTCGGCCGGCTCCTTTGCATCGCGCGCGGAAGCGCTGGGAATCGCCACCGAATTCGCTCCCAGCGTGCTGGTGGCGCGGCTGCTGGGGGCGGCCGAATTCGCGCTCGGGTCGACCATGGCGTTGCGCGCGGAGGTTCTGCGCGAGGTGGGGGGGTTCGAAGCGCTCGAGAAATTCCTGGCCGACGACTATCAGCTTGGCAATCGGATACACCAACTGGGCTACCGGATCGTGTTCGCGCCGGTCGTGGTCGAGACCGATCTCGGGGACGGCGGCTGGGGGCAAGTCTGGCGGCACCAGGTGCGATGGTCGCGCACGATTCGTGTTTCCCGGCCGGAAGGTTATTTCGGCTACGTGGTGACGCACGCGACATTCTGGTCGCTGGCGGCGCTGGCGACGGGCGCGTGGTGGGCGGGGGCGTTCGCGCTGGCGACGCGGCTGATCGCGGGGGTATGGATCGGCGCCGGGATTTTGCACGACCGTCGAACTATTGTCGACGCCTGGCTGATTCCCTTTCGCGATCTCTTCGGATTCGCGGTGTGGGTGGCGGGACTGGCGGGGCGGACGGTGGACTGGAGGGGAAAGAAGCTCCATCTATCACGGGACGGAATCATCCGCATCGCGCCCCGCGGTTAACCAGTGTGGCTGTTTTGGGGCGATTTCACCATATCTCGAGGAAACCCCGCATTTTTTCTGTTGACGCACGCGGCGCCAGCCGATAGTCTGTTTGATGACAATCGGGTCTCATTCGAGGGAAGCATGATCCTTCTCCTTTTCGGGCCGCCGGGCTGCGGCAAGGGTACTCAATCCGTATTTCTGGCGGAGCGATTCGCCATTCCAGCCATTTCGACGGGCGAAATGTTCCGGGCCGAGTGCCAGGCCGGCACGGAACTGGGCAAGAAGGTATGCTCCATCCTGTCTTCGGGCGCGTTTGTAAGCGATGACATCGTGAACCAGGTGGTGGCCAGCCGGATCGGCCGCGCCGATTGCGCCCGCGGCTTCCTGCTGGACGGCTATCCGCGCACGGTGCCGCAAGCCCAGGCTTTCGCCGATATGCTGCGGGAGCGCGGTTTGCCGGAGCCGCTGGTGGTACTGCTGGATGTGGCGGATGGGGCGCTGATCGGCCGGCTGACGGCCCGCCGGCAATGTCCCGCGTGCAAGCGCATCTTCAACCTGATCTCGCAGCCGCCGCGAGTGGCAGGCAAGTGCGACGACGATGGAACGGACCTGATCACGCGAGAAGACGACCACGAGGAAGTCATTCGCCAGCGGCTGCAGGTGTACAAGGACCAGACCGGGCCGATCCTGCAATTCTACGGACCGGAAATGGTCCACAAGGTGGATGGCGCCGCGCCGCCGGAACGGGTCGCGCAGGCGGTTCTCGAGGCTGTGGCGCGCGCCGCCACCGTTTAACCACACAGACTCCGCCGACTCCCGCCGGGGGTGAGCGAGCGCACGCGCCGGAGAGTCTAAACTGGTTCTTTATGTCCCGACACCATACGCCGGTCACTGAAGAACTGTCCGCCTACCTGCGCGAGATGACCCTCCACGAGCCCGATGCACTACGCCGTCTCCGTGAAGATACGGAATCGCACGTCAAGGCCGGGTGGCAGAGCGCGCCCGAACAATGCCAATTCCTGCATCAACTGGCGAAAATGATCGGGGCGCGGCGGACGATCGAAGTCGGCGTATTCATGGGCTACAGCTCGACCTGGGTGGCGCTGGCGCTGCCGGAGGCCGGCAAAGTCGTAGCCTGCGATCGCAGCGAAGAATATACGCAGCGGGCGCGGCAGACGTGGCGGGAAGCGGGCGTTACGGAGCGAATCGACCTGCGCCTGGGACCGGCCCTGGAAACGCTCGACGGGCTGCTGGCGGAGGGGCGCGCCGGCTCCTTCGACCTGGCCTATATCGACGCCGATAAAGGCAACTACCCGAATTATTACGACCGCGCATTCGAGCTGATCCGGGCGGGCGGCCTGATCACCGCGGACAACGTCTTCTGGCACGGTGAAATCGCCGACGGGAAGATTCGGGATGCGGAAATGGAAGCGGTGCGCGCGTTCAATCGCAAGCTGCGCGACGATCCGCGCGTCCTGGTGAGCATCGTCCCGCTGGGCGACGGGTTGACGGTTGCGTACAAGAAATAGCGGCGTTCAATCCACCAGCCCGTTGCGCACGGCGAAGCGCACCAGCTCGTTGATGCTGTGCAGGTTCAGCTTCTCCATGATGCGGCCGCGGTGGGCGTCCACGGTGTAGACGCTCAGATTCAAAACGGTGGCGATCTCCTTGTTGGTTTTGCCTTCGGCGAGCATCTGCAGGACTTCGCGTTCGCGGGTGGTGAGGAGATCGATGGGATTGGTGACGTGACGCCGGTAGTCGTCGAGCACGGCTGTCGAGACCTGCGGGCTGATGTAGCCTTCGCCGGCGGCGACCGAGCGCACCGCGGATACCAGGTCGCCGGCGACGGAGTCCTTGAGGATGTAGCCGCGGGCTCCGGCGCGCAGAATTTCGCGGACGTAGACAGAGTCCTTGTGCATGCTCAGCGCCAGCACGCGGGTGTGCGGCGTGGAATCGTTCAAGCGGCGGGTGGCTTCGATGCCGTTCAATTCGGGCATGCTGACGTCCATCACCACCACTTCGGGTTTCAACTTTTCCGCCAGTTCGACGGCCTCGCGCCCGTTGCCGGCCTCGCCTACGATTTCCATGTCGGGCTGCGCGCCGAGGATCATTTTGAATCCCTGGCGGACGACGGCATGATCGTCGGCGAGAAGGATACGGATGCGCTTGGTCATGGGCGGCCGGCACTTTCATTAGAGCACTTCGAGGGCGCGGCACCATCAACGCCACAGCCGCGCGCAGGTGGAGCGCCGGCGCTGCACGCACGAGTGCGTGCGCCATGGTTTATACCGCGGGGACGCGGACTTGGACGGTCACGCCCTGGCCCGGATGGGAACGGACTTCGAGATCGCCGCCGGCGCTGCGCGCGCGGGCGCGCATGCCGACCATGCCCATAGCGGCGGGACGGCCTCCGGCCGCTTTGGCGGCGGGCGAGCGGTGGGGATCGAGACCGCGGCCATCGTCGCGGACGGTAAGGCGGATTTCGCCGTTCGCCGATTCCAGTCTCACTTCGACGCGGGCGGCCTTGGCGTGACGGGCGACGTTGGTGAGAGCTTCCTGGGCGATGCGGAACAAATGCGTTTCGGTCTCGTCGGGGAGGCGGCCGGAGAAGTTCGAGTGAAAGCTCACCTCGGTGCCGGTGCGGGCGGCAAAGCCTTCGATCAGCCAGCGGACGCCGGCCTCCAGTCCGAAATCATCCAGGATCGTCGGCCGAAGAAGCTGCGACATCTGGCGCACGTTGCCGATGGCGTTATCCACCAGCCGCAGACAATCGGCCAGCCGGCCCTGCGGATCGGAGCCGTCCATGGCGGTCAGATTGGTTTTGACGGCGGTCAAGGCCTGGCCCAGCTCGTCGTGCAGCTCGTGGGAAAAACGGCGGGCGGTGGCTTCCTGATCCTGAAGCATGTACCAGGAAATCCGCCCGAGCTCTTCCGCCTGCCACTCGATGCCGCGCGTGAGCTGCGACACCAGGCGGACGGTGAGGACGGCGAACACCAGCGCCAGGGCCACGCTCAAGCTGGCGAATAGCAGCGAAATGTTGCGCAGCCGCGAGGACCGCTGATCGATCTGGGTCTGCGCCGCCGATGCCTTCCGATACCCCGCTTCGATCAGCCTGTCGACGAGGGAGATAAAAGCGGCGTGGGCGCGAAACAGGTCGAGCGAAGCGAAGGTCTGGGGATTCTCGACCGAGAGGATGCGCCGTGCTTCGTGCGAAAAGTCGAGCGAAGCCTGGCGCAGGCGCTCCCATGCTTCGGCCTGATCGGTTTTGGCTCCGGCTTGCGATAGCGAATCGATATCGCGGTCAGCGGTATCGAGCTGCGCCATCAGGGCGTCGTAATCCACGGTATCCGGATCGCGCGCCAGAATCGAGAAGACGGCGTTCAAATTAGTCTGCTGGCGGCGCAGCTCGGTAATGAGCCCATTGGTCACGGATTGTTCGCGCAGCAGGTTGCGGGCGCTCTCCTGTATGGAGGCGATATTGCGGACGCCCACGATGGCCGCGGTCAGCAACAGCAGCATCACCAGTCCGAATCCGGCGATCAACACGCGGAAGATGTTCTGATGCGTGATCGGCTGGGGGAACATCGCGATTTCAGTATCGCGCGGAAACCGCGATGGTTAAAGGTTCATTCATCATCCCCCATGCCAATTCGGGGGCCGGAATAGCCCGCGCGGGCTATCGAGGATTTCGGCCGCCTGGCGCACCATGGAGTTGTGAGCGGGCAAGTGCGGCCCGCCAAGGATAAAAACCCGTAATGAAAACGACCCTACTTGCAATCGCGCTTGCGTTTGGCACCGTGCCCTTGACGTTCGCCCAGACCCCCGCCAAGACCGACACCAGCAAACCCGCGAAGTCTTCCAAGAAGCACGACACATCGAAGAAGCCGTCGAAGAAGAGCGGCGGCACGTCGAACACATCGGCCACTACGCCTTCGAGCAGTTCCACGCCGGTAAAGAAGTAACCGGACGGCGTTCCACTCACGACAGCCGCCTGGCCGCGCGCTGCGCCAGGCGGCTCCATTCCGCCACGATCCTCCGCCGGTAGGCCGGTGCGGTGCGCGCGGCTTCGACCGCCTGTGCATACGCATCGCGGGCGCCGGCGGTGTCGCCGAATTCTTCCAACACCCGCCCGTAGAAGTAAAGCCCCTGCGGATCGTAGGGGTGCCGATCCACGTAAATCTCGAGTTCGCGCCGGGCTTCGTCGCGCTTTCCAAGCGCCAGGCAGGTGGCGCCCAGCTCGCGGTGAATTTCGCTCTGGCTGTGCTTCTCGTCCTGTTTCACCACCGTCTGGAAATACTGCAGCGCGTCTTGGTAGCGCTTCTGCGAGTACGCGATCCGTCCGAGCTGGAAATGGGCATCCGTCTCCGTCGGATCGATGGCGATGGCCGCCTGAAACCGCTCGACGGCTTCCGTATATCTCCGCCGCTGCTGCTGAATCAGGCCGATCTGATACTGCGCTTCGCCGTCGTGCGGATTCAGCGCGGCGGCATCCAGCATGCGGCGGAGATTCTGCTGCCGCCGCAAACCGTCGCCGAGGTGGGCGAATTCGTTGCGTAAGAAATAGAAAGCGAAGATGAGGAAGAACGGCGACGCCGCCAGGCGGAGCAGGAATTGCAACGGCCCCAGGAAGAAGACGACCGCCAGCAGCGGCAGCCAGGAGAGCGATACGACGCCGGCGGCCAGGCCATTCCCCGTTCCGAATACGGTTCGCACGGCGAAGAACATCAGCATGACGAACCAGGCGGCGCAGGCGCCCGCCACAAACGGCAGGAGCTCGCCGGGCAGGATGCGGGCGAGGACGATCAGCGGCACGACGGAGGCCGTCCACGCCATGGCCGTGCAGGTGAGCAAGGGAGCGTAATCGCGCCGGAAGCCGACGCTCAGGCTGCCTAGCCGGCCGAGCAGCGTCGCCAGCAGGAGCACGCCGGGCACATAGACGGCGGCGAGCAGGAGCAGCGGCGTATAGAAGGAGATCCACGGAAACAAGAGCCCGGCGCAGAGCGCGATAAGACAGGCGAACAGCAGGCTCCCGCGGTCGAGGATTGCGCTCATGGCCGCGCCCGGCTGAACCACCAGGCGCAGCAGCATCTTTAAGTTGGTTCCCAAGCTGGCAGAATAGCAGGCCCGGCGGCCTGGCGAGGGCCGGCTTGCGGGAGACTACTCCGCGATGGAAGCGACGATCAGTCTGTCGAGCCTGGGCCACACGGCGTCCATATACGCGTTGCCGCCTTCGAACACCGGCCCCTGCATGCCGTTGCGGAGACCGCCGCCCGAGCGCTCTCCGTATCCGCCGTAGAGCTTGTTCACGATATCCATACCGGAAACCACCTCGCCCAACGGCGCAAAGCCATCGGGATCGCGGCGCGAATTATCGCGCAGGTTGATGAAAATCTGCGTGGTCCGCTGGTCTTTGCCGATCATGGCAAAGGCCACGGTGCCCGGTGTGTTGCTGCGCGGGCGGGCGTCATCGGCAATGGTTTCATCGCGCCACACGCCGGCGATTTCCGGATTACCGGCGATGCCGAACTGCACGAAATCGCCGCGGATCACGCGGAAAAACCGCGAGTCGTTATAGAAGCCGGCACGGACCAGATTGTAGAAGCGGTCGACCCCGACAGGCGCCCATCCGCGGTGCAGTTGGATGACAAAATCGCCCTCGGTGGTCGCCACGCGAACCTGCGGCGCTTCGGGCGCGTGCTGCTGCCAGAACGGATCGTGGGGATGGAGCAGCAGGCCCGAATTCGATTCCGTCAATCTCAGCAGATCGACGAGGTAATTCTTCCAGACAGCGGCCCGCGAGTGCGTCCCATGGCCGCGGGTCTCGTCGCTGGTGGGAATCAGGATGTAGCGGCCGTGCGGCACCTTCTTGATTTCCCGCTCCAGAATGCCGAGCTCCGGCGGGTTGACTTCGTCGTCGGCGGAATTGACAGCCCACAGGGGAGCCTTGATTTTGTCGAGGTTGGGCGCGGGATTGTAATCGGTCGAGCAGTCGTATTGGTACAGCATATCGTTGGCGTCGAGACGGGCGGCGCGCTGGCGCAACTGTTCGACGGCGCGGTCGGCCTGCTCGTGAGTAGGATTCTGTTTGTGAAGCTGCAAGGGACTGCTGGTCATCATCCACAGCGAGTATTCGGCGGCCATCAATCCCTGAATCGGCGGCTTGTCGCCATACTCGCCGTTGTTCCAGGCGGGATCGCCTTTGATGGCCTGCATGATCATGGCGCGGAACATGCGATTCCGGCCGGCGATCTCGACCGGGGCGCTGGCCAGCGGCATGAGGGCATCCATGAAATCGGGATAGGTTTCGCCCCACATCCAGGTGTGCATGGCGCCCATGGAGGTCCCCATTACCAGGCGCAAATGGTCGACGCCCAGGCCGTCGTGCACGAGAAGGTATTGGCCCTTGACGATGTCGGCATAGTCGTAATGCGGGAATTTCATATGCAGGCCGTTGCTGGGCTTGCTCGACCCGCCGCAGCCGAGAGCGTCGGGCAGGATGATGAAGTGGGTATCGGCATCGAGCGGCTGGTCCTTGCCGAAAAGCACGCCGCCGAAGCCCGCGCCGAGAAAGGGACGGCCGGTGCCGCCGGTGCCATGCATGATGAGGATGGCATTGTCCACGTGGCCGGCGGCATTGCGGTGAATCGTCCCGACAGTGACGTAATGGAGCTTCACTTCAGCCATTTTGTCGCCGGTATGAAATGTAAAATCGTGGGCGATCCAGTCGCCCTCCTTCTGGTTGGGATAGGTCGGCATCTGGCCTTGCGGCGGTTGTGCCAGGGCCGCGAGCCCGACGGACAGTAATAAAAATGCGCGAATCATAGGTTTGAGATTATCACTTGAAGGCTGATGGCGGGCGCGAAACATGGCGCGGGCACTCGTGCCTGCAGCGCCGGCACTCTTGCCGGCGTGCCTGCCTCAGCCGGTCGAAGACCTGGCGGCCACAAGCGGCGAGATGGCGCGGCCGGCAAGAGTGCCTGCGATTTCATACTTTTCGAGGGCCGCCGCCAGAATGCCGGTGAGGGTTACCCGGGTTTTCGAATTTTCCGGTTTTGCATTTTCCGGTTTGCAATCGATTTTTGCAAAGAATGCTCTGATATAATCGCTGTCTCGTTTTTTTAGGGATGCGGTCGCTTGCTCGTCATCAGAAATGAACAGTTGGATGCGCTGCGGCGCGCCCGAGTCCTCGAGTTCGAAACCCAAACCGTCGCCCGGATTCAGCAGGAGTATCCGGAAGATTTCGGGATCCTCGGGGAGGAAGGCGCGCTCAACCTGGTTCGGCACGCCATGCGTTCCGCGGCGTCGCTGGGAATCCATCATCCGCAGGCAATTCAGGCGTTGCTGCAGCTCTATATCGAGTTCGGAACGGAACTCGAACTGGCGCCCTACCGGCAGTGGGCGCTGCAACTTCTGGATCATCCGACGCTGCCGGGGCCAATGAAGGTGAATCTGATCCGCGGCCGTCTGTCGGCGCTTACCCAGGGAAGACGAATGGTGCTGCACAAGGACGAGGAAGAGGCGTAGCCGGTGTCGACCCACCTTGTCTGCCCCATCTGCGGCAAGCAGTTTGAGTGCGGCCCGCATGAGCGGGGAAGCGACCAGCGACTCGAACCGGTGCAGGGTTGCCCGCTCAAAAAGGGCGCGATCTACGTGTTTGTGAAGGACGATCTGGGGGCGCCCGTCGGCAAGGTCATCACCCATTGCGGCGATAAGAAACCGGTCGGCACCGATAAGGAGGGGTTTGCTTTTTACGAGCAGCTCGATGAGGGGAAGTACCCGACCAGCATCAGCCTCGAGGAGTCGGAC
>Ga0335078_10016770_pt1 | contig 10878 bp, 10 predicted proteins | sample Lox_Sample_32_FD_206711 | JGI IMG/M metagenome (GOLD analysis project Ga0335078, IMG submission 206711) | Soil microbial communities from Loxahatchee National Wildlife Refuge, Florida, United States - Lox_Sample_3.2 | ecosystem: Environmental > Terrestrial > Soil > Wetlands | place: USA... | reverse complement strand
GACCTGGGCGGTTGGGCTCGGACGGGGCCGGGTCAGGCCGTACTCCCGCCAGATGCGGTGGACGGACATGTGGTTCGTCCGGAGAGCCCGTGCGAGCGATCGGGTCGACCACGGCCGACCGGTCGGACGGCCGGCGAGCGTCGAACGGAGCACCCGTCCCACGAGCTCGCGGGAGACGCGGGTCGGAGCACCGGAGCGGGGCGCCTCGCGTCGAAGGCCGTCGAGGCCGAGGGCGTGGAACCGATTCCGCCAGCGGGAGACGGTCTCGGTCGTCACGCCGGTGCGACGCGCGATCTCGGAGTTTGAGGCGCCGCGGGCCGCCGCCAGGACGATGCGGGCGCGGATCGACAAGCGGCCCGACGAGGTCGGCGCCGCGGCCCAGCTGCGCAGGGTCCGGCGTTCGGCGAGCGATGGAGCGATGGGGCTCGCCCGCCGCATGAGTGCATGATCGCTTCGGAACTACAAAAGGCCGGACAGCGACCGAACGCCCCGAGCACGACCCGGTCAGAACCGGGCGATGCTTCCGGTCGCGATCGCGCGACGCTCGAAGACCTCCCAGAGGGAGATCGCGGCGGCGAAGCCGACGATCGCGCAGAGGGCGACCGCGCCCCAGAGCGGTAGCAGCGCGCCCGTCGAGTCGCCGTTGATCGCCGCCCGGATCGCCGAGAGCCCCCAGGTGAGCGGGAAGCCGTCGCCGGCGATCTGCAACGATCGCGGGAGCTGCGACGCCGGGAAGTTGACCCCCGAGAGGAGGAGCCCGATGAACAGGAAGATGTTCCCGAGGATGATCGACGTCCGCAGGTACAGCGCGATCCCGCCAAGCAGCAGGCCGAACGCGACCATCGCGAACGCCGTCAGCACGACGGAGACGGCGAGCGATGGGACGGCGGAGAGCGGGATCGGGACGTGGAAGAAGACGGCGGCGTACACGAGGCCGACCGAGACGGTCGCGAGCGAGATCAGGATCGGGACCAGCCCCCGGCCGAAGTAGAGCGCGAGCCGGTTCGCCGGGGAGACCAGGAGGTGCTCCATCGTCCCCATCTGCTTCTCGGAGTCGGTCGTTTGGCAGACGGAGAAAACGCTCGAGTAGGTCACGGTCGCGACCGCGTTGCCGACGGCGACGAACGCGATGCTGCCGGCCGAACCGCCGCCGAGCTGGACGACGAAGGCGAAGAAGACCATCTGGGTGAGCGGGATGACGAAGACGGTCCCGAGGACGAAGTCGACCCGCATGAACCCGAGGCTCGTCCGCGGAGCGAAGACGGCGTTCGTCCAGAACGTCCGCCAGAAAGAGCTGCGATACTGCCCTGCGACCGCCATCCGTACCGTCCGTCAGTAGTCCGCGAGGTTCCCCGACTCGAGCACGTGGCGCTCGACCCGGTGGAAGATGCTGCCGGCGATGGCGAGGTAGACCAGCGTGCTCGCCACGGCGCCGAGGAGGTCCCAGTAGTACCCCCACCCGAACCCCGGGTAGCCGGGGATCGCCACGTACCGGAGCGCGTCGAGCGCCCACGTCGGGGGGAAGAGGAGCGATACCGGCCACGCGAAGAACGGCAGGATGACGACCGGGAACATGCAGCCGGTCCCGACATAGAAGGCGAACTCGCCGATGTTCTGGATGAACCCAGCGTAGCGGGTGTAGACGTAGAAGGCGGCGAAGACGACGCCGACCGCGGCGAGACTGAGCATCACGAAGACGAACAGCACCGCGAAGGCGACCGGGTTCGGGACGGCGGGCGGGCCCCCCGCAGCGACGACGACCACGAGGTAGACGATCAGACCGCCGATCAGGCCCGAGACGACGTTCCAGAGCACGCGACCGAGGATCACGTAGAGGTACGGCGACGGCGCCTGGATCGTCGGCTCGAGCGTCCCGAAGACGCGGTCCTGGCCGGTCGCCCAGCCGCTGCCGTAGAGCGTCTGGCCCCACATGCTCATCATGCCGGCTCCGAGGATCGCGTAGATCAGGAAGTACGGACCGCCGGTGCTTCGGAACAGCTCGAACGACACGAGCCCGAAGACGATCGGGGCGATCATAGACGGGATCAGCCACTGCGGGTCCGCCATGAACTGCAGGACCGACAGCCGGAGCGACGCGCCCACGGCCCGGCGCCTCGACCCGGTCGCGTGCGCGACGGCCATCTACTTCGCCTCCTCCTCGACGAGGTCGAGGTAGACGTCCTCGAGGGACGTGCGGCGCTCCCGAACGGAAAGCTCGGTGTGGCCGGGGAGCTGATCGGCGATGTCCTGGGTGGTCGTCTCCGCGGTACGGACCCGCATCGTGAGCCGCATCGCCGGCCCGTACTCCTCGCTGATCACCTTGGAAACGCCAGGAAGGCGCTTGAGCGCCTCGATCTCCCGATCCTCAAACCCGTACGCTTCGGCCTCGAGCGTCCGGTCGCCGCCGACGAGGCGACGGAGGCCGTCGACCGTGTCCCGGGCGACGATGCGACCTTTGGAGAGGACCGCGATCTGCGGACAGAGCTCCTCCGCCTCGAACATGTAGTGGGTGGTGAGGAAGATCGTGACCCCGTCGCCCACCAGCGATCGCACGAGCTTGCGGGTCTCCCGCGCGCTCTTCGGGTCGAGCCCGATCGTCGGCTCGTCCAGGAACAGGATCTCGGGGCGATGCAGGATCCCGCGGGCGAGGTGGAGCTTCTGCTTCATCCCCCGGGAGTACTCCTCGACGCGCCGCTCTGCCGCCCAGGTCAGGTCGACCCGCTCGAGCACCTCCTGGATGCGGCGCTCCCGCTCGGCCGGAGGGATCCCGTAGAGGTCGGCGAAGTAACGGAGGTTCTCCTTCCCGTTGATGCGGTTGTAGAGGCCGCGCTCGCCGCCCAGCACGAGTCCGATCCGCGGGCGGAGCCAGGCGGTCTCCTTGCTCACGTCGTGGCCGAGGACGAGCGCTCGGCCCTCCGTCGGCAGGAGGAGCGTCGAGAGGATCTTGGTGAACGTCGTCTTGCCCGCGCCGTTCGGGCCGAGCAGCCCGAAGATCGAGCCCCGTTCGACCGTGAGGTCGACCCCGCGCAGCGCCTCGGTGTGGGTCACCTCGCGGAACAGGAACCCCTTGCGGCTGTCGAAGACACGTCGGACGCCGACGGCTTCGATCGCGGGGGAGTCGTTGGACATGGCGGTACCGGGTGCGCGCGCACCCCCCACCCCTACAAAAGGGCACATCTCCACGGCGAGGGCGACGGAAACGGTCTGACGGTGGCCGTTCCGCGGGCCACCCCGGACCCGGTCGGGGCGTGCTCCCGCGGTCAGAGGTTATAATCCGGTCGTCAGTCGCCTTCGGTCGAGGCCCCTTGTCGGAGAGCGCCCCCTCGAGCGCCGGCGGCTCGGTGCCGTCCGACGCCCTCCCGATCGCCCGCCTCGACGAGGCGTACCGGACGATGGTCTTGGCCCGGGCGATCGACGAGCGGTGCCTCACGCTGCAGCGCCAGGGTCGGATCGGCTTCTACGCGCCCCACTCCGGCCAGGAGGCGGCGCTGGTCGGCTCGGCGATGGCGATGGAGCCGGACGACTGGGTCTATCCCGCCTACCGCGAACTGGTCGTCGCGCTCGTGCGAGGAGCCCCCTTGGCCTCGGTCTTCGACCAGTTCTACGGGAATCGGCAGGACCGCTCGCGCGGCCGCCAGATGCCCAACCACCTCGCCTTCGCCGACCAGCATTTCGTCTCCGCGTCGAGCCCGATCGGCACGCAGATCACCCAGGCGGTCGGCACGGCGATGGCGGCCCAGCGCCGGAAGTCCCCGATCGCGGTCATCACCTACTTCGGGGACGGGGCGACGAGCTCGAACGACTTCCACGCGGGCCTCAACTTTGCCGGGGTCTTCGGTGCCCCGGTCGTCTTCTTCTGCCAGAACAACCAGTGGGCGATCTCGCTCCCCCGCGAGCGCCAGACCCGGAGCGCGACCCTCGCTGAGAAGGCCGACGCGTACGGGATCCCGGGGGAGGTCGTCGACGGCAACGACCTGCCCGCGGTCTACTCTGCCGTCCGACGGGCCCGCGCCCGGGCGGTGGCCGGTGACGGCCCGACCCTCCTCGAGGCGCAGGTCTACCGTCTCGGCCCGCACTCCACTTCGGACGACCCGCACCGGTATCGCGCGGACGCCGAGGTGGCGCTCGCCCGGCAGCGGGATCCGCTCGAGCGGACGAAGGTGATCCTCGTGCAGGCGGGCCGTTGGAACGAAACGCGCGACACCCAGCTGTGGGAAGAGACCCGCCGGGCAGTCGGGGAGGCCGTCAAGGTCGCCGAGGCGGTCCCGCCGATGGAGCCGACCTCGATCTTCGACGACGTCTACGCGACGCTCCCGAAGCGGCTCGCGATCGAGCGGGCGGAGTACGAGGCGTTCGCGGCGCGCGGGAGGCCCGGTCCGTGACCGAGCTGACGCTCGTCCAGGCGGTCAACCGCGGCCTGTTCGAGGCGATGCGGGCGGACCCGGACGTGCTCGTGCTCGGCGAGGACGTCGGGATCAACGGCGGGGTCTTCCGCGCGACCGACGGGCTGTTCAAGGAGTTCGGGGGCGATCGGGTGATCGACACGCCGCTCTCCGAGACCGGGATCGTCGGCACCGCGATCGGCATGGCGGTCTACGGGCTGAAGCCGGTCGCGGAGATCCAGTTCCTGGACTTCGTCTACCCGGCGTTCGACCAGATCGTGAGCGAGCTGGCGAAGATGCGCTACCGATCCGGCGGTCAGTACCCGTGCCACGTCGTCATCCGTGCCCCGTACGGTGGCGGGATCAAGGGCGGGCTGTACCACTCGCAGAGCACGGAGGCGTACTTCTGCCACACGCCGGGCTTGAAGGTCGTCATCCCGTCGACCCCCGCTGACGCGAAGGGCCTCCTGCTGAGCGCGATCCACGACGAGGACCCGGTGATCTTCCTCGAGCCGAAGCGGATCTACCGATCGGCGAGCGGCGAGGTCCCCGACGGGGACCATCGTGTCCCGTTCGGCGAGGCGCGCACCGTCCGCGAAGGGACCGACGTGTCGGTCTTCGCCTACGGAGCGATGGTCCCTCCCGCGACGGAGGCCGCCGAGGCGGTCGGACGGGACGGGATCTCGGCCGAGGTGATCGACCTGCGCAGCCTGGTCCCGCTCGACGAGGACGCGGTGATCGCCTCCGTCGAGAAGACGGGACGAGCCGTCATCGTCCACGAAGCCGCGCGGTTCTGTGGGTACGGCGCCGAGCTCGCGGCGCTCCTGGCGGAGAAGGCCCTCTACGCGCTGAAGGCCCCGATCGCCCGGGTCACCGGCTACGACACGCCGTTCCCGTACGCCCTGGAGCACGTCTATCTGCCCGGGGCCGACCGGATCGAAGCGGCCCTCCGCAGCACCGTCGCGGCGGGATAGGAGGCACGTTCCATGTTCGAGTTCCGATTGCCGGACATCGGCGAAGGAGTCGCGGAGGGCGAGGTCGTCCAGTGGTTCGTGAAGGAGGGCGACACGATCCAGGAGGATCAGCCGCTCGTCAGCGTCCTCACCGACAAGGCGAACGTCGAGATCCCGTCGCCCCGCTCCGGGAAGATCGTGAAGCTCCACGCTCCGGTCGGCCAGAAGGTGAAGGTCGGCGGGCTCCTCGTGACGATCGACGCCCCCGCGGGGCCTTCGGCGTCGTCCGCCGCTTCGCCCCAGGCTCCCCCGGCCTCCGCCCCGGCGACCGCCCCGGTTCCGGGGGCGAAGCCCGGACCCTCTCCGCCGGCTCCGTCAAGCTCTGACCGCGTCGCCGCGTCCCCGTACCTGCGACGGCTGGCGGCCGAACGGGGGATCGACCTCACGAAGGTTCGGGGGTCCGGGCCGGGCGGTCGCGTCGTCGAGGCGGATCTCGTCGGAGGAGCTCCGTCCGCAGCGCCTCCCTCGACTCCTTCTCCCGTCGCCGAACCACGCACCCGTCCGGAGGGAGCGGCCCCACCGCCCGCGTCGTCGGGCACCGGGACGCCGTTGTCGATCCCGGCCTCCGAGATCGCCGAGCGCGTCCCGATCCGTGGGCTCCGACGCGTGATCGCCGAACACATGGCGGAGGCAACGCACCGCGCCGCGCACTTCACCTACGTGGAGGAGGTCGACGTCTCCGAGCTGGTCCGGATCCGCGACCGGATGGCGAAGCACGTGGAGAAGCAGGGGACCAAGCTGAGCTACCTGCCGTTCGTCGTCAAGGGGGTCGTGGCCGGGCTCAAGGCGCACCCCCGACTGAACGCCACGGTCGACGACGCCCGCTCGGAGCTGATCGTCCGGTCGAAGTATCACCTGGGCATCGCGACCGCCGCTCCGGACGGCCTGATCGTCCCCGTCGTGCGGGACGCGGACACGAAGAGCGTCGCGCGGCTGGCCCGCGAGATCGGCGACCTCGCCGAGCGGGGCCGCGCGGGCAAGCTCTCCCGGGACGAGCTGAGCGGGAGCACCTTCACGATCACGAGCCTCGGTCTCTTGGGCGGCGTCATGGCCACGCCGATCCTCAACTATCCCGAGGTCGGGATCCTGGGGGTCCACAAGATCCAGCGACGCCCCGTCTACCGGCCGGACGGCACGATCGGGCCGGCCGATCTGATGAACCTCTCGATCTCCCTCGACCATCGCATGGTCGACGGTCTCGAGGGAGCGCAGTTCCTCGCGGTCGTGAAGGGGTACCTCGAGGACCCGCACCAGCTGTTCGCCGAGATGGCATGACGGAGGCGGGCTCGGTCGAGCCGCTGCGGTACTCCGAGGCCGATGCGGCCCAGCTCCTGGGCCCGGGCTGGCGCGAGATCGTCCTTGCGGCGTATCGGTGGATGGCGCTCGGTCGAGCGCTCGACGCCCGCATGCAGGCGCTGCAGCGGCAGGGCCGGGTCGGGTTCTACGGGGCGGCGACCGGGCAGGAGGCGGTGAACGTTGCGGCGGGCCTCGCCTCGACCCCCGACGACTGGATCTACCCCGGCCTTCGCGAACAGCTCGTCGCCCTCGTCCGGGGGCACCCCCTTCCGACGTACGTCCATCATCTGTTCGGCGACGCCGAGGACCCGGCCCGCGGGCGGAACATGCCCTGTCACCCGAGCGCTCGGGACGTCCAGTACGTCTCGATGTCCTCCGTCATCGGTACCCAGATCTCCCACGCGGTCGGGACGGCGTGGGGCCTCCGGGCCCGTCATGTTCCGGGCGTCGCGATCGCCTTCTTCGGGGACGGGGCGACGAGCGCGAACGATTTTCACGCCGGCCTCAACTTCGCCGGCGTCTTCGGCCTCCCGGTCCTGTTCTGCTGCACGAACAACCAGTGGGCGATCTCGATCCCGGTCGAGCGCCAGACCCACGCGGCGAGCCTCGCCGGGAAGGCCCGATCCTACGGCCTCCCGGGGAGCCGGGTCGACGGGACGGATTTCCTCGCGGCGTACGCGGCGCTCGCCGGGGCGCTCGCCCGGCTGCGCCACGGCGCGGGACCGGAGATGATCGAGTTCCGGTTGTACCGCATGACCCCGCACTCGAGCTCGGACGACCCGCAGCGGTACCAGCCCGCCGACTGGAGTGCGCGGGCCCGGGCGAACGATCCCGTCGACCGGCTCGAGCGGTGGCTGACCGTCCACGGACTCCTCGCGGCGGACCGAAAGCACTCGATCGCGACCGACGCCGATCGGGCGGTGCGCGAGGCGATCGAAGCGGCCGAGCGAACGCCGCCACCCCCCGCCGCTAGCGTGACCGAAGACGTCTATGCCCCTCCGGGGCCTGCCGGCGGCCGCACCGAGGGGTAGCACGATGGCGGGCACGTACTCCCGTTCGACCGACGTCGCCGTCGTCGGCGGCGGACCCGGGGGCTACATGGCGGCGATCCGCGCCGGCCAGCTCGGGAAGAAGGTCCTCGTCGTCGAGCGGTCCGAGCTCGGCGGCGAGTGTCTCAACCGCGGGTGCATCCCGTCGAAGGCGCTGATCCACGCCTCACGCCTCTACCGCTCGCTGCTGACCGAAGGCGCGGAAATCGGCGTCCGCGCCGAGGGGGCGTCGTTCGACCTCGCCAGCACGATGCGCTGGAAGGAGGAGGTCGTCCGGAAAGAGCGCCAGGGGGTCGCCACCCTGCTCAAGTCGGTCGGCGCCGGCGTCCTGTCGGGCGAGGCCCGCTTCACCGGCCCCCGATCGCTCGATGTCCGCGCCCCGGACGGCGGCCACGAGCGGGTCGATTTCTCGAACGCGGTGATCGCGACCGGGGCGGTGCATTCCACGATCCCCGGCTTCGAGACGGACGGACGTCAGGTCGTCAACGCCTGGGAGATCCTCTCGCTTCCGCGCCTCCCGACGTCGATGCTCGTGCTCGGCGGAGGCGTCAGCGGCTGCGAGCTCGGAGAGTTCATGGCCCGCGTCGGCGTCGACGTCTCGATCGTCGAGCTGCTGCCCCAGCTCCTGCCGGGGGTGGAACCGGACCTCTCGCGGGAGCTGACCCGCTCGCTCGAGCGGCTCGGCGTCCACGTGCGCGTCGGCACGAAGGCGACGAAGCTCGACCGCGGCCCGCCGCTCCGCATGACCGTGGAAGGCGCGGGCGGCACCGAGACACTGAGCGCCGAGCTGCTGTTCGTGACGGTCGGCAAGCGCCCGGCGAGCCGGGAGCTCGGCCTCGAGGAGGCCGGGGTCGCGGTCGACCCGAAGACCGGGTTCGTGGGGGTCGACGCGCAGATGCGCACGAACGTCCCCCACATCTTCGCCGTCGGGGACGTCGCACGACCCCCGATGCTCGCCCACAAGGCGTACCGCGAGGGGGTCGTCGCGGCGGAAGCGATCGCGGGGCAGCCGACGCGGTTCGATTTCCACGCGATGCCGTCCGTCGTCTTCACCGAGCCCGAGCTCGCTTCGGTCGGACTGACGCGGGAGCAGGCCGAGGCCGCGGGGTTCAAGCCCCGGGAGGCTCGGTTCCCCTACGCGGCGATCGGGCGGGCGCACGCCAGCCACGCGACCGACGGCTGGGTGAAGCTCGTTGGGGACGACGCCTCGGGCCGGCTGCTCGGCGTGCACGCGGCCGGCGAGGCGGTCGGGGAGTACCTGTCGGAGGCGACCCACGCCCTCGAGATGGGGTCGACCGTTCGGGACCTGGCGCTCACCATCCATCCTCACCCGACGTTCTCCGAGGCCCTCCAGGAGGCGGCCCTCCTGTGGCTCGGGGAGCCGATGCACGTGGCGCGCCGGCGGGGCGATGCCGCCGGTCGTTGACTGGGGTCGCCGCGACTACGCGGCGTCGCTCGACGAGATGCGCGAGCTCGTCCGCGCCCGCCGGGCGGGTCGGATCCCCGACACCCTTCTCCTGGTCGAACACCCGCCGGTCGTCACGGTCGGGGTCGAAGGGGACGACGGTGGAGCGACCGCGAGCGGGCTTCCCGTCTTCTCGGTGGAGCGGGGGGGGCGCGCGACGTACCATGGGCCCGGCCAGCAGGTCGGCTACCCGATCGTCGACCTCGACCCCCGGGACCGGGACGTGCGCCGGTTCGTCCGGGACGTCGAGTCGATCGTGGTCGGGGCGGTCGAGCCGTTCGGGATCCGGGCCGGGCACGTGACCGGTCGCCCCGGCGTCTGGGTCGACGGGGAGCGGAAGATTGCCTCGGTCGGGTTCGCCGTCGACCACTGGATCACGTTCCACGGCTTCGCCCTGAACGTCGATCCCGATCTCTCGGCGTTCGACCGGTTCCACCCGTGCGGGTTTGCGGGCTCGGTGATGACGTCCATCGCCCGCGAGGTCGGCCGGCCGGTGTCGATCGCCGACGTCCGCCCGGCGATCCTCGCCGCGTGGGCGGAGCGATTCGAAGGAACCGCCCCGGGCCGCCGCGCGGCGTCGGAGGCGACCGCCGCCGCCGCTCCGGGGTGAGCCGGACGAGCGCGGACCGACCCCGTCTGGTCGTCATCGGCGGCTGCTCGGGATTGGTCGGCCGCGCCGTCCTGGCGGAGTTCGGCCCGGACCATGCGATCCGCTCGGTACACCGCCGGCCCGACGCGGCCGAATCGGCGCACGGCGTCGAGTTCGTCGCGGCCGATGCCGCGCAGGTCGACGACTGGGCGCCGATCGTCTCGGGAGCGGACGTGGTCCTCACGCTCGCGTGGTACCGCGAGGGACACTCGCGCCGCTTCCGCCCGCTCGCGGCCGGTCTTCGGCGGGCGATCGACGCCGCCGAGGCCGCCGGCGTCCGCCGGCTGGTCCACCTGAGCGTCCCCGATGCCCCGCCGTCCCTGGAGCGCGAGCTGCCGTACCTCGCGCTCCGCCGGGAGGTCGACCGACATCTTGCCGCGAGCCGCCTCGACTACGTCATCGTTCGGCCGACGATGCTGTTCGCTCCCGGCGACCGACTGGCCACGGTGATGTTGCGGACGATCCATCGGTTCGGGCGGTTGCCCCTCTTCGGGGACGGGGGGTACCACCTCAGCCCGGTCTCGACGCGGGACCTGGCGGCGGTCCTCCGCCGAGAGTCGGCGGTCGGGGGCCGGCGGACGGTGACGGTCGGCGGACCTCGGCGATGGAGCTACCGCGAACTGTGCGAGCGGATGTTCGTCGCCCTCGGCCGACGTCCCCGCTACCTGCGCCTGTCGCCCCGGAACGGCGTCCGTCTGGCGTGGGCGCTCGAGCACCTGGGCTCGACGCTGCTCTACGCCTACGAGGTTGAGTGGCTCGTCTCCGACCTGCTCGGAGCCGCCCCGTATCCCGACCTCGGCCGCTCGCTCGACCCGATCGAACCGTTCCTCGACCGGGAGGCGGCGCAGCTGCGCGGCGCGCCCGGGGCGTCCGTCGCGTAATCTCCGGCGTCGCCGCCCCGAGGGACAGTAGTTTTAAGCGGCCCACCCGGCATCGCATTCCTCGATGGAAGCCGTCGATCTCAGCCGTCGCTTGTCCGAGTTCAGCCAGGTCGCGAGCGAAGTGCTCCGCGACGTCCAGGACG
>Ga0335078_10016769_pt1 | contig 10879 bp, 6 predicted proteins | sample Lox_Sample_32_FD_206711 | JGI IMG/M metagenome (GOLD analysis project Ga0335078, IMG submission 206711) | Soil microbial communities from Loxahatchee National Wildlife Refuge, Florida, United States - Lox_Sample_3.2 | ecosystem: Environmental > Terrestrial > Soil > Wetlands | place: USA: Florida... | reverse complement strand
ATACTTCGATGGGCATGACGCCACTGGAAGGGCTGGTGATGGGAACGCGCTCGGGCGATCTGGACCCTTCGATTGTGAATCTCATCGCGAACAAGGAAGGTATGTCACCGTCGGAGGTTGAGGCTCTGCTGAATACCCAGTCCGGGCTCTTGGGAATTTCGGGATTGACGAATGATATGCGCGGCTTGCTCTCCGAGTTGCAGGAACACGACGATCGCCGCGTCCGCCTGGCAGTTGAGGTGTTCTGCTATCGCGCGCGGAAATATGTCGGCGCGTTTCTGGCGGCGATGGGCGGCGCTGACGCCGTGGTATTCACTGGCGGCATTGGAGAAAACTCACCGGAGATTCGCGCGCGAATCTGCGAAAACATGGAGTGGGCCGGCCTGAAGATTGACGCGAGGAAAAACGATAGTACCGTCGCCAAAGAAGGTCTGATCAGCTCCGACGATTCCAAGCTACTCGCCTACGCCATTCCTACCGACGAAGAGCTGCTCATTGCCCGCGATACGGTTCGCGTAATCGAAGGCGTGCCGCACCCGTCGTAGTCCCAGAGCTCGGTTCACTACGAACGCACGGATTTTTTCCAGACGCGCCGGTTAACAACAACGGTCACCCGCACTCTATAACGGGCACCAGTGCTCTATCTAGTACGGCCAGATCCAGTTCGCCTCTTCCGGCTTGTCGATGCCGTACTGGTGGGCGTAGTTCTTGCACTCGATCTGCTGGTTCAGGAAGCGCTCTTTCGCGTGCCCGCCAATCTTCTGCAGGTGCGGAACGCGATCGATCACATCCATGGCCAGGCTGAAGCGGTCGGTGTTGTTGTTGATGGCCAGCTCCAGCGGTGTATTGATGTTTCCCTTCTCCTTGTAGCCGCGCACGTGCATGTTGTCGTGATTGTGCCGCCGATAGCAGAGGCGATGAATCAACCACGGATATCCGTGGAAGTTGAAGATAACCGGCTTGTCACAGGTGAAGAGCGAGTCGAAGTCCCGATCAGGAAGCCCGTGCGGATGCTCGGTGCTGGGCTGCAGCTTGAACAGGTCGACCACGTTGATGAACCTGATCTTGAGATCAGGAAATTCCTGCCGCAGCAGGGCTGTCGCCGCCAGCGCCTCCTGCGTCGGAATATCGCCGGCCGCTGCCATCACTACATCGGGCTCGGTACCCTGATCGTTACTGGCTTTTTCCCAAATGCCAATTCCCTTCGTGCAATGCGTAATAGCGTGCTCCATGGTCATGAACTGCAAGTGCGCCTGCTTGTCGCTGACGATGACGTTGACGTAGTTCTGGCTGCGCAGACAATGATCTGCCACCGACAACAGCGAGTTCACATCGGGCGGCAAATAGATTCGCGTGACGGTCGCGCTCTTGTTCAGTACGACATCAAGGAATCCCGGATCCTGGTGGGTAAACCCGTTGTGATCCTGACGCCAGACCGTTGAAGTGATCAGCAGATTCAGCGACGCAATCGATTCGCGCCAGGACAGGTGATTACAGATCTCCAGCCACTTGGCGTGCTGGTTGAACATCGAGTCGATGACGTGCACAAAGGCCTCGTACGATGACAGGAAGCCGTGACGCCCGGTGAGCAGGTAGCCTTCGAGCATGCCCTCCATGGTGTGCTCGCTGAGCATCTCCAGCACGCGGCCATCGGTCGAGAGTTCGCCGCCGTCAAGGTCTTCCGGGAAGAATTCCTCGACCCAGAACTTCTTGCTCACTTCATAGATCGCGTCCAGCTTGTTGGAGGTGGTTTCGTCCGGACCGAAGACGCGGAAGTTGTTCGGATTCAGCTTCATCACGTCGCGCAGAAAGACGCCCAGCGGGCGAGTGTTTTCCGCGAAGGTTTTTCCGGGCTTCTCGAACTTCTCTTCGTAATCGCGGAAGTCGGGCAGGCGCAGCGCGCGCTTGACTCGTCCTCCGTTCGCGTGGGGATTGGCGCTCATGCGGCGACTGCCGGACGGCGCCAGCTCGCGGAGCTCGGCTGCGAAGCGGCCATCCCCATCAAAGAGTTCTTGCGGCCGCTGCGAGCGCATCCATTTCTCCAGAATGCGCAGTTGCTCGGCATCCTTCTTAACATTGGGTAACGGCACCTGATGCGCGCGCCAGAAGCCTTCGAGCCGGTGGCCCTCAACGTCCTGGGGCGCGGTCCACCCCTTCGGAGAGCGCAGCACGATCATCGGCCAGTGCGGCCGCTGCAGATCGGAGTTTGAGTTTTCGCGCGCTTGCTGTTGATAACGGCGAATCTCCCCTGCGCAATGCTCCACCGTCGCCGCCATGGCCTGATGCATACTGTCGAGGTCGGAGCCCTCCACAAAGTACGGAGTCCAGCCATAACCGCGCAGCAGGCTCTCCAATTCGTCATGCGAGATTCGCGCCAGCAGGGTTGGATTGTTGATCTTGTAGCCGTTCAAATGAAGGAACGGCAGCACGGCACCGTCGCGACGCGGGCTCAGGAATTTATTGATGTGCCATGAAGTCGCCAGCGGTCCTGTCTCCGACTCGCCATCGCCGACAACTGCAGCAACAATCAATTCGGGGTTGTCAAACGCAGCCCCGCAAGCGTGCGAGAGCACATAGCCCAGCTCTCCACCCTCGTGAATCGAGCCCGGCGTCTCCGGCGTACAGTGACTGCCAATTCCACCGGGAAACGAAAACTGCTTGAAGAATGCACGCAGCCCTTCGATGTCCTCACTCTTATCGGGATACACCTCGGAATAGGTGCCCTCGAGATAGCCGGGACCCAACACTCCAGGAGCGCCATGTCCCGGACCGGCGAGAAAAATCATGTCGAGATCGTATTGCTTGATCAGGCGATTCAAGTGCACATAGATGAACGATAGTCCCGGACTCGATCCCCAATGTCCCAGCAGCCGGTTCTTGATGTGCTCGGGGCGCAGCGGCTCCTTGAGCAAGGGATTGTCCAGCAGATAGATCATGCCCAGGCTGAGGTAATTGCAAGCTCGCCAGTAGGCCTCGGTCTTACGCAGCTCATCCGCGCTAAGTGGAGTTCCAGTGATGGTGGAACGAGCTTTGCCATAGGCGCTGATTGCAGCGAGATCGGTAGCGATTTCTGGAGCGGCGGTAGTCATGGAAGAAACTCCTGTTCATCGGGCATTTGGCGTGCGGGCGACACGAGGCTGGTGCCTGACGATCTATTTAACGATTCACCAATTGGAGGAGGGAGTCAACCGAGGGCGCCATTTGTTACAGATTTTTAATGGCGGAACTTGCCAGAAGAGCACGGGCCAAAACGGACAGCAATCTCCACCGCGTCCGCGCCAGCGTCGTCAGGTGCGACGATGGCGCATCGGATTCCTAATTGCTTGCTTTGAGCGCGGCGTTGATCCGCTGGACGTAGAAGTCGCGAGCCTGCGCGGAACTGATCTGTTGCGCCACGGGCAGCGCCGCTTCCAGCACCTGATGCGCTGCCGCCTTTTTGCCGGATTTGTTGAGCGCATCGGCCTTCACCTGCATCAGCCACGCCCGTCCCATGGGGCCAGTCGCGTGAGGAAGGCCGCGGTCGCAGGCGGCGATGGCATCGTCGTATCGCCTGGCTTCGACTTCCATTTGCGCCAGTCGCAAGGACGCGTTGTAGTTACCGGGCATCGCTTTTTCCGAGGCGATCAACGCCGGCAGCACGCGCGATGGATCTCCCATGAGCCTGGCAGCGTCTACCCGGGCAATATCGAGCGCCGAGCGTTCGTCATCGTTGACAGCTTTGGTGGAATCCAATTCGGCAAGCCAATCGTTACCCCACTTCTGTACCGTTGCCTGATCGCCGCGACTCTTCGCCTCGCCCATGAGTTCGCGATAGAGTTCGAAGCGGTGATCGCGGACTGTTGCAGGGAGGGCAATCGCTTCCGCGGCGAAGGGATCGAGGGATTTGCGCGCGGCGACGGCCCACGTTTCCGAGCCGCCCTGATCCACACAATCCAATCCGTTGAGCACCACTCTGCCAAACATGGCGTCGCGGCTGATGTGAGGCGCTTCGCCGACAGCCAGTTCGCCGCAAGCCTTCCACTGCTGCGCCCCATAAAATGCCGTGAGCAGCGACGCCACAGCCTGGTCGTGCGCCGGGCCAGTTTTAGGAGCCAGGCGCAGCGCCTCGGAATATGCAGTTACCGCCGCTGCGGGATCGTTGCGCGCATACAACTCGTCACCGTGCGCGAGGGCAGCGTCCAGCGGGGTTTTCGCCTGGGTCTTCATGGCGCTTTCTCCCCGCTCCAGGAATCCGATCAACTCCTGCAACGTCATGGCATCGGGCTCGGTCGCGGTCGCGTCTCCGGTCGCCGGAGCCAGCACAAAAAACGCGGGCGTGCCCTGAATGCCGTGCTGCGTGATGAACGCACCATTCTCCGGCTTGTCAAAATCAAGCGTCAGCCAGACGAACCGTCCGGCGTACCTGGCGAGCTTCGGGTCGGCAAGTTCGGCTCGCATCAGGCGACAGGCGAATCACCATGGCGCCGATACTTCGACAAAGAGCGGTAAATTCCTCTGCCGGGCTTCGCTCAACGCCTTGGCATAATCATCTTCGATGAACGGCAACCCGGGCTTGGTGGCTGCCGTCAGCCAAGGGCTCAAAAGAAGAACGAACGCGCAGGTAGTCAATAATCTGTTCCGCACACTCACCTCGAATTCCCAGATTATCGTGAGCATTTAGAGTTGAGAAGCCGCTTGGGGCCAATCGTAAATGAGGCGTGATAAAGGGCTTCTGTGGGCGTTCCTTCAGCGGACACATTGTGGGTGTTTTACGCGCCGATGAGTGATTTAACAAGAAACTGGTTGTCGAGCTATTGGAACTAAGGTACGATGAGCGGCCATCACTAAGGCCGCATTTCTGCCGATTCGAACGTTGAGCTCATTCGTGGCGCAACTACACCATCGATCTAAGGTGCAACTGGATGACGATCAATCACCCGAAGCGCGGGCCGCAGAGGGCCGTTAAACCCAGCCTGCGAGCCGCCCTTGCAGCACTCTTCTTTCTGAGCACAACTTTTTTTAGTGCTCAAGCCTCGCCGGCCCAGGCGTCATCCGGCAGTAGCTCAGCGCAGCCACCCTACAACATCATCTTTATTGTTTCTGACCAGGAAGCCGACCATCTGCTCTATACCGGCGATTTCGAGTTGCCGGCGCGCGCAGAACTCAAGCGGCGCGGCGTCGATTTCCGCAATCACTACATTGCTTCAGCCATGTGCACGCCGTCGCGGGCTGCGTTTCTTAGCGGCCAGCCCCCGCAGGTCAACGGTGTTTTCGATCAAATGGAACTGGGATTTGTTCCCGACCTCAGCCCGGCTCGGCCAAATATGGGTTGGGTGCTGAAAAGCCTGGGCTACGAAACGGCTTACTTCGGCAAATTCGAGATGGAAAAGGAGCTGCTGAAGGTCGATCCCCAGGTTGATTATCGCGCCGCGCTGCAAGCCTATGGCTTCGACTACTTCAACTTTGACGGCGACAAGTTCGGCGCCCCCGATCAGGGCTACCACGTCGATCGATATTACTCGGGCGAAGCGGTTCGCTGGCTGCGGACCAATGCCTCCCACCTGCGCAGCAAAGGCAAGCCATTCTTCATGGTCGTGAGTTTTCTCAATCCTCACGACATCATGTACGCCAACGCCAATATTCCCGGCCAGCCCGTAGTTCAGAAGGCGGTGGTGACCAGTCTGCTGACCAATCCTCCCGATAACGCCATCTATCAGGCGAAATGGAATTTCACAATGCCGCCGGGACTGCAGCAATCGCTCACAGAGCCCGGTATGCCGCGGGCATTAGCCGAGTATCACAAGGGCTGGGCCGGCTCGCTGGGCATCATTCCCACCGACCGCACGGACATGTGGGGCCGCTTCTACAACTATTACTTGAACGCGGTTCGTGACAATGATCGCGGCCTGCGCTTGCTGCTTGATGCGTTGGATGAGATGGATCTGTGGAAGAACACGGTCGTCGTTCTGACGGCCGACCATGGCGAAATGGCCGGGTCTCATGGCGGGTTGCGCGGCAAGGGACCGTTCGTCTATGAATTGAACTCGCATGTCCCGCTGCTAATCGCCCATCCTGCCTATCAAGGCGGCAAGACCTGCCAGGCGCTGACCAGCCATCTCGATTTGCTGCCGACGCTGGTGGGAATGACCGGTCTGCCGGCCACACAGCGTGATGCCGCAATCAAAGGATTTCCCGGCCACGATTTTTCAGGCTTGCTGGCCAATCCCGAGGCGGCAGACATTCACGCTAATCGTCCCGGCACTCTCTTTAATTATGTTGGCATCCAGACCATCGACGGGAACTATCTTCTCGATGCCAACAACCTGGTCTTCCATGGCAAGCCGCTACCGCCGCTGTCGGAGAAGCATCCCGACTTGAGCAAGCGCGGCTTTCTTTCCTTTGCCTATGACGGGCAGTACAAGTTTGCGCGTTACTATTCGCCTGCGGACTTCAATGCTCCCAAGACGCTTGACGAGATTTTCGCGCACAACGATGTCCAGCTTTTCGATCTGAAAGCCGATCCGGATGAGCTGCACAACCTGGCGCTGGAGCGCGATAAATATAAAGATACGATTCTGCGAATGAACACCTTGCTGAACGACCTGATGGCAAAAGAAGTCGGCAAGAACGACGGCTCCTTTCTGCCGGCAGCAGTTCGTCCTAAATAAGCTGGCGTACAACATCGCAGCGTTGATGGGACGTTCCCGCGGGATTGTTCTACCTGGTTCAGAGAATGAGGTGGGGTCTCCGGGATTCCGTTAATCATGTGTTCGATTCACTTCGGATCTCTAAACGCCAAAATGAGATCCTCAAGCGTCGGACCTGTTGGACCAGTGTTGGCGACAAACGGCCTGGAGATGGGTATGGTTCCCATCGGGTTCTCAAGCAACTTGAGAACCTCTGACGAGGTAATCTCCTGGTACCGATACTTCCGGCCCCGAAGATGGATGATCCGCGGCGCTGCTTCGACGTCGCCGGGGGCAAATGACAGGGTTCCGTCATCGTGCCAGATGGAATCACGTTCATAGGTGATGATCAGAATAGCCGGCTGCTGCCCTTTGGCCTTTGCTACTTGCTCAAGAGGTTCTGCCGTGATGAGAAGCGGGACGTAGCAGTCTTCGCAACCTGTGGGCTGGCCGACGAGGAAGAGGTTGTAGGCATGACGGTATGCAGTCGACTCGCTTGCGCGAGGAGATGGAGGTCCACTTATACACGGGATTGCCGACAGTAACAAAAATTCCAAGCTGAGAATCGGAATCCGCTTCAAGAACACCTCCCGGTCCTAGCAGGCACTGGTAGCTGGAGTTATCAACGTGGTCGCAAATCCTACTGCTAAAGCCCAGCCGGATGACCGGGAAATAGAATAATCACAAATCGTGATCCGCTACACGTCAGTCACCGAAAGAGTCCTGACTCCGCACCGCATCCTCTAACCCCCCTGCCCTTAAGCTGTTGCGCCGTAATATGAAATTAAGTTGATTTCTTCCCTGTAAGCCCACAACATCCCTCCTGGATCGCACAAGGAACCCGATCAAAGCTGCCAGCGCAACGCGGCGGACGGCTGTGATCGGGCTGGTGGCTCGCACCGGCCAAGGAGCGCCTTTATGACATATGACGGATGGCATTCCAGATCAGTCAACCAAAGCAAGACGGCTACAACTCTCGCGCTCGCGCTGCTCTGCGCCCTGACGCTAGCCGCAGTGCCGGCCCAGGCTCAGACCTACACGATTATCGGTAACTTTGGGACCAACGGCACCGGCGTCAGCCCTCTGTACGTGACCCTGGACTCGACCGGCAATGTCTATGGAACGACTTATTACGGCGGGCTGAGCTATCTGGGATGGGGCGTGGTCTTCAAGCTGACCCGCCACGGCTCAGGTTGGCTGCAGTCGGTGCTTTACGATTTCACCGGCGCCGCCGACGGCGGACACCCTTACGGTGGAGTTGTCTTCGGTCCGGACGGCGCCCTCTACGGGACCGCATCGTACGGCGGAAAAGACAACGAGGGTGTGGTCTACAAGCTGCAGCCTCCGGCCACGAGGTGTCAGACGGTGGAGTGCCACTGGACGGAAACGGTGATCTACAACTTCACCGGTGCGGCCGATGGCGCCGCTCCTCAAGGCAACATCGTTTTCGACCGCGCCGGCAATCTCTATGGCACGACGCTGACCGGCGGAATCGGCGGCAATGGCACGGTATATGAACTGTCGCCCGCGCAAGGTCAATGGAAGCTGAACATCGTCCAGGAGTTTCCCAATGCCTCGACTGGCATAGGGCCCGTCGACGGCGTCATCTTCGACCAGGCCGGCAACTTGTACGGAACCACTGGATCCGGCGGCAGCAGCAACTACGGCGTGGTGTACGAGCTCTCCCCCAACGGCTCGGGCTGGAGCGAGACCATTCTGCACAACTTTGCCGGCAGCCCGAATGACGGCGCTTTCCCCGCCGGCCTGGCCTTTGATTCCCAGGGCAATCTCTTTGGCTTTGCCGCTGAGGGAGGCTCCAATAGTTGGGGAGTTACCTTTGAGTTACAGCCGAATGGCAGCGGTGGCTATAACTACAGCGTGATCTACCTGTTCATGCCGCAGCCGGGCGGCGCGCCCGGAGGCATTACCGTGCCCCTGCTCGACAGCGCAGGAAACGTTTATGGCAGTGGAACCAGCGGCGGCTCCGGTGAAGCCGGCGTGATCTTCGAACTGACGCCTTCCGGCGGAAGCTGGAATTTCATCACTCTGCATGACTTCAGCGGCCCGGATGGTGACGAGCCGGGCGGCAACCTGGCTTTCGATGCTCAGGGAAACCTCTACGGCTGCGCGGAAAACGGCGGCCGGTTCGGGGAAGGAGTTGTGTGGCAAATTGCGCCGTAAGGCGCGAGCGTGGGTGTCCCACATTGTGGGATTTATTAGATACATCCCACATTGTGGGATTGGTGTAAACGGAAGGGAGCTCTTGTCATGATCAGACGGAATCCAGTTTGCAGCTTATCGTGCCTCAGGCTAGCTGCTGTGGTAGCAGCGCAGGTGATTCTCCTTCTTCTGGCCGTCTCCGCTGTTCCTACGGCGCACGCGCAGACCTACGCCATCCTGCACAACTTCGACTATTGTCCCGATGGTAGCCTTCCCACCAGCACGTTGATCTTTGACCGCGCGGGAAATCTTTACGGCACCACCGAGGAGGGCGGACGCAATTGCGGTGGCGGCGGCGACGATGGCGTGGTCTTCCAACTGAAGCATAAGGGTGACGGCTGGCTACTCAATCCCTTGCACTGGTTTACTGCGGGCGCGGGAGGCGACGACGGAGCGATCCCGCTCGACTATGGAGGACTGACGATCGGCCCCGATGGCGCCATTTATGGCAGCACCAATGAAGGGGGAATCACCGGGTGCGGTGGGACCTGCAGCCTGGGAACCATCTTCCGCCTGCAACCGCCGCCCACCGCCTGCACGGCGGCGCTGTGTCCCTGGACCATGACGCTGCTGTACAAATTCCCCGGCGGAGACAACGGCGCTTTTCCCCAAAGCGGCGTCATCTTTGATGCTGCCGGGAATCTATACGGCACCACTCAATTTGGCACCGCTTACGAAGCCTCTCCCGCGCAGGGCGGCTGGACCGAGCAAGGCATCTACAACGTTGGCGGTGAGCTGCAGGCCGGCTTCGTTATGGACTCCGCCGGCAATCTGTACACCGCGGGCAACAATCAAGTGATGCAGTTCATGCCGTTTGAAGGCGGCTGGATCAAGAACATCCTCTACATCTTCAGTGGCGACGACAACGGCACTGCACCAGCGGGAGGGGTGATCTTCGATTCAGCTGGCAATCTCTACGGCTCGACCACGCACGGCGGGACCCTCGGCGGCGGCACGATCTTTGAGCTGTCACCCTCCGGCGGCGGCTGGACGCTGAGCACATTGTGCAACCTTGCCGGCAATGGAGGACCGCAGAGTTCGCTGACCATGGATGCCGCCGGCAATCTCTACGGCACAACCGAGTATGACGGACATTTTGGTGGCGGATCGGTTTTTGAGGCGACTCCTAACGGCAATAACTGGACGTGCACCGACCTGCACAGTTTTCAGCAGGAAGGCAATGGTGTAGCCCCACTCGGCGGAGTCACGCTCGACGCAGGCGGTAATCTCTACGGAACAACGTCCGAAGGGGGCTCGCACGGATCTGGAACCATCTGGGAGATCACTCCATAACTTATAGCGGCGACTAAGAGGCGGATGCCGCCAGCTTCAAGGGTTCGACGTGCCAGATCTCGCGGGCATACTCGGCGATCGATCGATCCGACGAGAAGTAACACATGCGGGCCGCGTTCAGGATCGACATTCGCGTCCAGTGCTCACGATCGAGGTAAGCGTGGCTCACCGTCTCCTGACAATCGATGTATGCCTGGTAATCAGCCAGCAGTAAATACTGGTCCTCATTGAGCAGCGAGTCGACGATGGGACGGAACAACTGGTGATCTCCTGCGGAAAAGGCGCCTGCGGCGATCTGGTCGATGACATCTTTGAGCAACGGATTGCAATCGTAATGGTGGCGGGGATTGTAGCCGCCGCCCTTGAGCGCCATGACCTGCTCGGCCGTCAGGCCGAAAAGGAAGAAGTTTTCGGCGCCGACGCGCTCGCGAATTTCAACGTTCGCGCCGTCCAGCGTGCCAATCGTCAGCGCGCCGTTCATGGAAAACTTCATGTTGCCGGTTCCGGAGGCTTCCTTACCGGCAGTCGAAATCTGCTCCGACAGCTCGGCAGCGGGATAAATCAGTTGTCCGCTGCTGACGTTGAAATCGGGGATGAATACGACCCGCAGGCGGTCGCGGACCCGGTTGTCGGCATCGATGGTGGACGCGACCGAGTTGATCAGCTTGATGATCAGCTTAGCCATGAAATAACCCGGGGCA
>Ga0335078_10016768_pt1 | contig 10879 bp, 8 predicted proteins | sample Lox_Sample_32_FD_206711 | JGI IMG/M metagenome (GOLD analysis project Ga0335078, IMG submission 206711) | Soil microbial communities from Loxahatchee National Wildlife Refuge, Florida, United States - Lox_Sample_3.2 | ecosystem: Environmental > Terrestrial > Soil > Wetlands | place: USA: Florida... | reverse complement strand
CCAACGGCCCGGACAACGCCAGCATGGTTCCCCCGGAAGATGTTGCCGAATTAGCGCAATCGTCCGGAATTCCGGTGTATATGATCAGCACGCAGCAGGCGAGGATGGAGCCGGTCTCCACTGCGGTTTTCGAACGCATGACTGCGGCTACAGGCGGCAAGGCATATTTTTCGAAGACCTGGCGCGACGAAAAACAGGCGTTCGCTTCCATTCGGGACGATCTGGCCCATTTGTATTCGCTCAGCTACTACCCTCAGGCCAACCCCAATATCGGGTGGCGGGCGATTACCGTGAAACTGAATGGGGAAAGACTGAAGAAGTACCACATCCGAACCAGGAACGGGTATCGGCCTCAGCCGGCTCGATTATCGGCGGGCGCCGTTTCAAGTCCACAGCCGCAATCCGCGCCAGATTAGGGTTTTGACCATCGTTCTCTTAGGGAATGCCCGCTCAGCTACTTGACAACTTGATGAAACAAAGGCAGACTCCAACTTCACAGGAATGCTCCCAGATTCCTGTTTTTAGGGAGGAGACCATGACCGGTTTTGTGCAGAAGCTTTGGCGAGATGAGGCAGGGCAGGATATCGCCGAGTATGCGGTAATGTTGGCGGTGATTCTGGTACTTGTGGTCGGCACTATCCGGCTGATTGGTGGGAACGCGAACAATGTATTCTCCCAAACCGCAAGTGCCGTTGGGCAATAAGCCTGAAACAATTAATTTCTGACGCGCGGCCGCGCTATGAGTGCGGCTCTTTTTTTTGTCCCCGATTTGCGACGTAACCTTCCTCGTTTCAGCAGTGTGACCCGAATCACCGCCTGCCTAGCTGTCTCTGCCCTATAAGAGGTTGAGAGAGTGAGTCAAGGTGCAGTCTTCGCAACATCGTTACGTCAATCCTTGGGTGGTGACCTTTTCCGTGATGCTGGCCACCTTCATGGAAATCCTTGACACCACGGTTGTTAATGTTTCAATTCCGCACATTGCGGGCAATCTTGCCGCGACCGTCGAGGAAGGCACCTGGGTCGTCACGTCCTACCTGGTGTCGAACGCGATCATCTTGCCCATGTCTGGTTGGCTCGCCAACTACATGGGACGCAAGAAGTTACTTCTAACCTGTGTTGCCGGCTTCACCATCACGTCGCTGTTTTGCGGGTTAGCGACCAGCCTCCCAGCTCTGATCGTCTTCCGTATATTGCAGGGACTGACCGGAGGAGGATTGCAGCCTCTGGCGCAGGCGATTCTGCTCGAGACGTTTCCCGAGCAGAAGCACGGCCAGGCGATGGCGGCATTCGGAATCGGCATTCTGCTGGCGCCAATCCTTGGCCCTACGCTTGGCGGCTGGATCACCGACAACTACACCTGGCGCTGGATCTTCTACCTGAATCTGCCGGTCGGTCTTCTTTCGCTCTTCATGATGAGTCGCTTCGTATTCGATCCTCCCTACATCAAGCGCACGGAGGGGCGAATTGATTTGTGGGGAATCGGTTTCCTTGCTCTCGGGTTTGGTACCTTGCAGGTCGTCCTCGACACCGGACAACGGAAAGACTGGTTCGCGTCGAACTACATTCGATTCTTTGCGCTGTTGTGCATCGTGGGATTGGTGTCTCTGGTAATTCGCGAATTCCACACCGAGACACCTGTCGTAGATCTGCGTGCGTTACGAAACCGTTCGTTCAGCGCGGGGGTTTTCCTGATCAGCATGCTGGGATTCGTTTTGTATGCCAGCCTGGTGCTGCTGCCCATTTATTTGCAGACGCTTCTCGGGTACCCGGCATTTAACGCTGGAATGGCGCTATCGCCCCGCGGCGTGGGATCCTTGGCGACAACGCCACTTGCGGGATATCTCACTGGGAAAACTGATCCGCGTCGACTGGTCGTCTTCGGTTTGATCTTAGGCTCATTCACGATGTTCAGTCTCTCCAACCTGAACCTCAATGCCGGGTATTGGGACATTCTTTGGCCGCAGATCTTTCAGGGCGTCGCACTGAGCTTCTTATTTATTCCGCTCATGGCTCTGAGCATGGCGGGAATTCCAAAAGAAAAGATGGGAAACGCTACCAGCATCTTCAACCTGATGCGAAATATCGGTGGCAGCTTCGGCATCGCCAGCATGACGACCTTTCTGGCCCGTCGCTCGCAGATGCACCAGAACCATCTGATCGCTAACATCTCGCCAGGCAACCTATCTACACGAACCACTCTTCAGGGAATGCAAGCCTGGTTTTACAGCAAAGGCGCGGACTCGTATACGGCTTCCCGCAAAGCGCTGGCAGCTATGTATGGAATGGTCCAGCAGCACGCTTCCATGCTTTCCTTTGTCGAAGCTTTTTGGATTATGGGCGTGATCTTTCTCCTGATGCTGCCGTTTGTGCTGCTGCTACGAAATCCAAGAAGCAAAGTTAATTCCCCTCCGCAGACAGCGCCCAAACTGCGCGATGTGATGTACGAGGTAAGAAAGAAAGAAGAATTGCTGCCTGTCGGCATCGACTGAGCTTCTATTTCAACTCCACCTTGGCGAATACCTTCAGCATCTCCTCTTCGGATGGCGGGTGCAGGATGCTTGTCGAAGCAAACTCCTCAGCCTGCGGATAGCGTGTAGCACAGACCTTTTGGGCCGCTTGGCTCAAATCGTAATCTGTGTGGTGAAGTTCAATGCTGGGGCCGAGCAATAACCAATCAGCGCCGGGACGGCCGAACGGCATTCCGACGCTGCCCGCATTTATGACGCGAATGTTCCCGATCATCCGGTCAAACTGCATGTGGGTATGTCCACAAATCACCATATCCGCACCGACGGCAGTAAAGATTGGTAACAGCCGGTCTTCGGGCGTCAGGCGCGTAAAGCATTCATTCTCATTTCGCGGAGTAGCGTGGCAGAAAAGCACTTTGCCGAGTCCCGGAACTTCAAGGCGAATTTCTTTCCGCCAACTCCTTAGAAATCGTTCTTGCTCCGGACTGAGTTGCTCAGCGTTCCAGCGGATGATCGGCCGATACGCTTCCGGAACCTTAGGAGTGCGCCCGGCCATTTGTTCCAGCACCGCAGCTTCGCCGTTGCCGAAGAGAAATTGCACATCTGTGCCCAGATTTTGCAGGCGAGATAGCGTTTCGGCTGGCATGGGGCCGGGAAGGACATCACCGCCGACCAGAATGTGGTCAACGCCAATCCGCCGCGTTTCAGTGAGCACTGTCTCTAAAGCCGGAAAGTTTCCGTGAATGTCATAGAGTGCGGCGATTTTCACCCTGCATTTCCCCTCTCGAATAGTACTGGATTGCTCGATCCAAGGTCTCAAAACTGGACAACGACAACTCAGAAACTCGACATCGAAGCATTGAATCTCACAGGAGGGTACAGCTGTGCCTTCGATTCGCTCTTTCTATATAGTTTTCCTGCTTGCTCTTTTTGCAATTGCCGCCCTTGGCCAGACTACCCGTCGGCCTCCGCAAGGACTCGATCAGCTCAATCACATCATCTTCCTCGCACAGGAGAATCGATCGTTCGATCATTATTTCGGTGAACTTCGCGCTTATTGGGCCGCGAATGGCTACCCTGACGAGTCGTACGACGGCTTGCCGCAATTCAATCCGACCAGTGGAGAGCCGCCTTTGTATGGTCCGGCGCCGAATAACCCAGGCTGCGATCCTGCGTACCCGCCGCCGAATGATTGCGTCAATGACAGCAACAGCCCCAAGATTCGATCAGGACATCTGCTGACGCAGTGTACGGAAAATACCAGCCCCTCATGGAACGAGGCCCATACGGACTGGGACATCAACGATCCAACAGGAGACAATCCCGCCGCACTGAATGGCTTCGTTTTCAGCGCCGCGCACGATGCGCGCGCCAAGTCGAGCAAGTTCTTCGACTTCAACGGCAGGCGCGCCATGGCCTACTACGACGATACCGACCTGAACTATTACTACTTTATGGCTTCAAATTTCGCGACCTCCGATCGCTGGTTTCAGCCGGTTATGAGCCGTACGCATCCCAACCGCTGGTACATGATTGCCGGAACTTCGCAGGGTTACGTCTACCCGATCGGAACGGATCAGCGAGACCAGGCGCTGCTTACCGCGCAAACCATTTTTCAGGAACTCGAGACCGCGGGAATTACCTGGAAAATTTATGTCAATCCCAGTGGTTCAGCTTGTACCGGTCCGCCTTATGACCCGGCCTGTCTTTTGACCCTGAGTTACGTGCAGGACTTTGAGTGGGGCCAAAGTATTCCGACGCAGTACCCGCAAAACATTGGAACGATCGGACCAGCAGGAACCTGCGGTTCTTCGACTTGCGACTTTGAAAATGACATCGCCAACGGCACGCTTCCGCAGGTGGTCCAGATCGAGCCCGCGACCGACGCGGGTCTCGATGAACATCCCTCGGTCACGGATAGCCAGCCGAGTCGCATTCAGCTCGGAGCAAACTATGTCGCGGGCTTGATCAACTTGCTGATGGGAAGTCAGTACTGGCAAGACTCAGCCTTCATTCTGACGTTTGACGAATCGGGAGGCCTCTTCGACCACGTTTCTCCGCAGGAAACAGTCAGCCCCGATGGCTTGCCGCCTCACGATCTATTGATGGGGGACACCTGCACCGCTGTCACCGGTCCGACTTGCTACTTCACCTATACGGGATATCGCGTCCCGATGATGGTAGTTTCGCCGTTTGCGAAGGATCACTATGTTTCGCACACCGTCGCGGACACCACGGCAATCCTGAGGCTGATCGAGACGCGCTTCGGGTTGGCATCGCTGACCAAGCGCGATGCAGCACAGATGGATATGACGGAGTTCTTCGATTTCACCAATCCGCCCTGGATGACTCCGCCGGTGCCCCCCGTCCAGAACACAAGCGACCCGTGCTACCTGAACAAGCTTCCGTGAAGAGAGGCTCGGCCTCGGCCGAGCCTCCAAAAGGTTGGGCGTGGAAAACTAGGATTGTTTGGCGTCGCGCCGGATCAGGGTCGAATCTAGGAAGAAGCCGGCCCCGATGCTCAAAGGAATCACGCCGAACGCACCAGCGATCCAGGCGTCCGGTTCCATTCGTGCGATGAGCGCAAATGTAATCATGTATCCCAGCGCCGCGGCTGTGAGCAGAATTCCCGATCTGCGCGACTGCGCCGACGGAGTGAGTTCGGCCTGCATCGGCACGTCAACCCCGCGGGCAATGGCTGCCAACCGCTCTTCTGTCCGCAATTTCTTGACTCGATAGTAGGTGTACATTGCAGCAATGGGAATGCCGAAAATCATGACGACCGCAACCAGCCCGGTCATGTCGTCCATAAAGCCTCCTCAAATTTGCACGCGGTGCGTGCCGTGATTCGCTCCTGACACTCTTAGCTACGGAAGAGGCTTAAAGGAAGTTCCGTCAATTTGCCTCAAAGTGGTACCATCGCTGCTTCATGGAGATAGCTCCCCAGATCCTCCGTGTAGCGATTTGCCTGTTTCTCAGCGCGGGAGTCGTGGCGCAATCCCAGCCGGCGGCCACTCCCATCATTCTTCATGCCGCCCGCCTGCTAGACATTGAATCGGGGAAGATCGTCAGCCCCGGCGAGGTCCTGGTAAGCGGCAACCGGATTACCGAGGCCGGGTCGTCGGTCAAACACCCTGCTGGCGCCCAAACCATCGACCTCGGCGACACAACGCTCATGCCGGGCCTGATCGACGCCCATATTCATCTCTTTCTTCACCCCGGCGCAGAGGACCTCCAGACCGTTGAGGAGTCCGTTCCCCAGCGGACGATTACCGCGACCCTACAGGCCCGCGATGACCTGATGGCCGGTTTTACCGCCGAGCGGGACATGGGCACGGAAGGCGCGGGATCGGCCGATACCGCCGTTCGCAACGCGATCAACCAAGGCTCGGTACCGGGGCCGCGGCTGCGCATCAGCGGCAACGCGGTCGACATTCTCGGCGGACATGAAGATGCCAATCGTTACAACCCCGCGCAGCACGTTCTCTCGAATGCCACATATGCCAATAACATTTCCGAGCTGATCGAGGCGATGCGAGAGCAGTACAAGGAAGGGGCGGACTTCACCAAGATTTATGAGACCGGTCCGGATACCGTCCGCGACGACAAGCTCTCAACCCCTTACCAGTACACCGAAGCCGAGTTGGCAGCCGCAGTCCAGGAAGCCGCACGCGTCGGCAAAAAGGTTGCGGTCCATGCGACCGGTGAGCCCGGAACCCTGTTCGCGGCGCAAGCGGGTGTCGCCTCGATCGATCATGCGGTGCAACTCAGCGATGAAACCGTGCGCTTGATGCGAGAAAAGCAGATTTACGCCGTTCCGACGCTGACGATTTTCGAATATTTCGCCGAACATGCCGTATCTCCCGCCGCCGCGGCGCGTGAACACGCTTTATTCGATCTGCACATGAGGGAGCTCAAGAAGCAGCTTGCCGCGGGAGTTCCAATGGCCGTCGGTTCCGACGTCGGCCCCTTCCCCCACGGAACGCAGGCGCGGGAATTGGTGCTGATGGTGCAGGCCGGGATGACTCCACTCGCCGCGCTCCAGGCCGATTTGCTGAATGGCGCAAAATTGCTTGGTTGGGGAGATCAGATTGGCGCGCTGAAGCCCGGCTACTTTGCCGACGTCATCGCGGTGCCTGGCGATCCCTTGAAGGACATTTCAGTTGCGCAGAACGTGAAGTTTGTCATGAAGGATGGCGTTGTGTTTAAGAAGTAACCCGTAAACCGATTAAGTGGTTCTACTCAAAATCCCAGGAGGACGGTTTTGACTTCTCTCCGCTCGTTCATCGCATTGCTTGTTATTTTCAGCACCACTCAGTTCATTTTTGCTCAATCGGCTCCGAGCGAATCGCAACTCCCAGGCTATACCAGGCAGTCTTCTGCCACCGAGCGTTCCTGGGAGAAGAAGCTTCAGGATGGAATCGTTCCGGGCAATCTGCGGGAAAGCATGCAGCGTCTCAGCGCGCGCCCACATAACGTCGGATCGCCGTACGACAAGGACAACTCGGAATGGCTGCTAGCCAAGTTCAAAGAGTATGGCTTTGATGCGCATATCGAGACTTTCCAGGTTCTTTTTCCGACGCCGAAAGAGCGCGTCGTGGAATTGGTCGAGCCGACGAAGTTCCGCGCCAAGCTGCAGGAGCCACCGCTGAGCGTGGATCCGACATCGAGCCAAACCTCCGAGCAACTTCCGACTTACAACGCGTACTCGATCGATGGCGATGTGACGGCGCCTCTCGTTTACGTGAATTATGGCAATCGCGAGGATTACGAAGAACTCGACCGCATGGGTATCTCGGTCAGCGGAGCGATTGTCATCGCTCGTTACGGCGAGGGCTGGCGCGGTATCAAGCCGAAGGTTGCCGGGGAGCACGGCGCCATCGGCTGCATTATTTACTCTGACCCGAAGGATGATGGCTATGTGCAGGGCGACGACTATCCGAAAGGTGGCTGGCGTCCCCGCGAAGGCGTGCAGCGCGGCAGCGTCATGGACACCGACTATCCCGGCGATCCATTAACCCCGGGCGTTGGCGCAACGGCCGATGCCCATCGACTCGCCATCAAAGATGCAAAGACGATCACCAAGATTCCGGTTCTTCCTATCTCATGGGGCGATGCACTTCCATTGCTCTCGGCTTTGCAAGGTCCAGTGGTACCGGATAACTGGCGTGGCGGCTTGTCGATCACCTATCACGTTGGTCCCGGACCCGCGAAGGTCCACCTGAAAGTTGCTTCAAATTGGGATCTGAAGCCGGTGAACGACGTGATTGCAACCATGCGCGGCTCGGAGTTGCCCGATCAATGGGTGATCCGCGGCAATCACTATGACGCCTGGGTGAATGGCGCCGACGATCCAATCTCTGGCATGGTCACGCTCCTCGAAGAAGCGCGAATGCTAGGTGAATTGCACAAGCAGGGATGGAATCCGAAGCGCACCATCATCTATTGCGCATGGGACGGGGAAGAACCCGGCCTGCTCGGATCAACCGAATGGGTCGAAACGCACCGCGATGACTTGCAGAAGAACGCCGTCGCGTATATCAACTCGGACAGCAATGGCAGAGGATATTTGTTTGCCGGTGGCACTCACGAACTGCAGCACTTCATCAACGACGTAGCCCGTGATATTCAAGACCCGGAAAAACATATCTCCGTCCAGCAACGCGCGCGAATGCGTCGTCTATCAACGACCAAGAGCGCGGAAGATCGGAGCGAAATTCGCAAGAGTCCCGACGTGAAGATCAATGCTCTGGGCGATGGTTCCGACTACACCGCGTTTCAGGATTTCGCAGGAATTTCTTCGCTGAATATCGGCTTCGGCGGGGAGAATGATGCAAACCAGTATCACTCGATTTACGACGATTTTTACTGGTACACCCATTACATCGACACCGATTTCAGCTACGGCCGAGTTCTCGCTCAGACCGGCGGAACAGCCATCATGCGCCTCGCTGATGCTGAAATTATTCCCTACGAGTACAACGGGCAAGCTGACGCGATCAGCAAATTTGTGAAAGAACTCGAGAAGCTGCTGAAAGACAAGCAAGACGAGATCACGGAGCACAATCTTGAATTGAAAGAAGGAATGTTTACGGCGACTTCGGATCCGCACAAGACATACGTCCCGCCGCCGGCAAAAGCAGTCCCTCCTTTCATGAACTTTGCTCCGCTGAAAAACGGCGTTGAATCGATCAAGAACAGCGCCGAACGCTACCAGGCAGCCTTTGCGAAGTGGCAGGCGAGCGGAACGGACATCCCGGCGCAATCAGTCGCAACCGTGAACGCAGACCTGATGCAGATTCCCAGGGCATTCCTGACGTTTAAAGGCTTGCCGGAACGTCCATGGTTCAAGAACCAGGTCTACGCGCCCGGAGCCTACACGGGATACGGTGCCAAGCCCATCGCTGCCATTCGCGAATACATGGACCAGGAGAAATGGAAAGAAGCCGGCGGACAGGTTCCGATGGTGGGACAGGTTTTCGATAACGTCGCTGCCGCTATCGACAAAGCTGCTGAAGACCTGGAAAAAGCCGAAGGAAAATAATCTAGCTTAAGCCACAGCAATCCCACCCGAGCAGAAATTAGCTCGGGTGGGGTACCTCACCGCATTGCAAGATATTTCACGTTGACACCGTCTTGGACCTAGGGGAGACTTACACACTCTGAGCGCGGGGTGTGTGTCTATGAAGTTTCTCGAATTTCTCCTGACACTTGGTTTTCTGGCTGGCACTGCCTTCGGGCAAGGAACCTACACGCAAATCGACGTGCCTGAGGCCGTAGTCACCGAAGCCACAGGAATCAATCGCGCCGGCCAAATTGTCGGAGCTTATGTGGACTCTGCCGGAGGCCACGGATTTCTTCTGCAGAACGGCGCATTCACGACCATCGATTACCCCGGCGTGCAATACTCCTACGCGGAGCGGATTAACGACAACGGACAAATTGTCGGCCTCGCCGAACCCAACGGGTACCTGTACGACATTTCAACTCAGGCGTTCACCGCGATCACTTATCCGGGGGCTTTTGCCACGTTCTCGCTTGGCTTGAATAATGCCGGTACTGTCACCGGCTACTATCAGGTTCTGAAGAATGGACAGATTGGAACGCTCGGCTTCGAGCTGACGGGCTCAGCGTTCTCTTCAATCGCGGCGCCGTGGTCCAATGGAACTTCGCCGCAAGCGATTAGTGACAATGGCACGGTCGTAGGTAGCGCCTACTTTCGCGCGCAAGGTGCCGAGCCAAATTTCCTCCTCAATCAAAAGCACTATCGGGAAATTTCCGTACCCAATACACCGGGGGCTTTGGTGAATGGCATCAACCCACGGGGAACCGCTGTCGTTGGATATTACGACTCACTGACAGGCGTGGCGGGTTTCGTCTACGAGGCCGGAGTTGTACAGACCCTGTCGTTCCCTGGTGCGGTCTCAACCTTGGCATTTGGGATCAACGACGCAGGGCAAGTCGTAGGCTACTTCCTCGACAGCAGCTTACAGACCCACGGCTTCCTGTGGACGCCTCCCGCGGCGCGGTGAACTATTCTTCGTCCTCCATGTCTGCGCTGTTCGACGGATTCGGTTCGAGATGAATCTCGGTCAGCCCTGCTCCGCGGAGCGCATTGTTCAGCGTGGAGAGATCCGCAGTCTTGAAGTCATTCCATTTTTTCATGACAGTTGCGGAGTCCTGTTCGAGTGCCTTCGTGGCGCTGGATTGTGCCGTGGTCGGAGCAGCATCAGCCCGATAAACTTCAATGTAGACCGTGGCAGCGCTGCCGTTGACGCGATTCAAGGTCGGCTCAGCAGATCCCGGCTGACCCGATCCTTCGGTGATCGCCTTCAGCTTTTTCTTGAACGCGCTGATCGCGTCCGCTGCGCTACCGCTGGCCTGCAGCTTATCTACCTGCTCACGAATTGATTTCGCCTGGTTCTCCGCAGTGGAACTGCTGCTCAACACAGAAGCCAGCTTCGATTCGAGGCCGAACATTTGCTGCAGGGCCGTTGCCGTCGCTTTTACGCGGGGATCCATTTTTACGGTCAAAGGAGCTTTGTATGTTTGTCCATTCGCCGTAAGCCGCACGCTGTAGACGCCTGGGAGCACATGGGGCCCAAGCGGATATCGCGGGGTGCCATGTGGCACGGCCGAAATGGGATAGTCATGTCGCGTGGAGACAGGGGGAGCGTAGTGGAGGTCCCACACCCAGCGATGCATACCCCTTTCTCTCGAGAGTGTTTTCGGCATCTTGACCCAGTAAACCGGGATCAACTGCTTTTCGAGTTCCTCCTGGGTGATGGATGGTTTGTCATCGCTCGAATACCGGCGCACGATCTTGCCCTGAGAGTCCGCAATCTCGATAGACACGGTCCCAGAGGCCGACTTCGAAAGGAAGTAGTCAATCACCGCGCCATCGGGCGGAT
>Ga0335078_10016767_pt1 | contig 10880 bp, 11 predicted proteins | sample Lox_Sample_32_FD_206711 | JGI IMG/M metagenome (GOLD analysis project Ga0335078, IMG submission 206711) | Soil microbial communities from Loxahatchee National Wildlife Refuge, Florida, United States - Lox_Sample_3.2 | ecosystem: Environmental > Terrestrial > Soil > Wetlands | place: USA... | reverse complement strand
CAGGACGCCCTCCTCATGGGCGGGAAGGTGCAGGCGCCGCCCGGCTACGCGGACCACGTCGGGTTCGCGGAGCTCGCGGTCTGCAAGAGCTGCGGCGCCCGGCTCTGCATCGAGATGTGCTCCGGGCAGGCCATCACGCCCGGGGAGGACGCGCCCGCCTTCGACCGCGAGAAGTGCGTGCACTGCGGCGCCTGTCAGTGGAACTGCTCCCAGCTCGCCGCGGACGGGAAGGTGAACCTCCAGTTCCGGGCTGGGGCGGGCGGATTGCACTCGGCCGAGAACTAACGAGGAGAGGAGAACGCGTGACCCAGGGATTCCACATCGTCGTCTGCGGGGGCGTCGTGCCCGACCCGCTCCAGACCCTCGAGCCGGTCGCCGGCCCGGCCGGGCCGGCCTTGAAGAACGAGCTCATGCTCCCCGCCTGCCTGGATCCGTGGGCCTCCCACGCGCTCTTCGAGGCGGCCCACCTCTCGAGCAAGGTGCCGGGCTCGAAGGTCTGGCTCCTCTCGCTCGGCCCCAAGGCCAAGGTGCAGCAGGTGATGATGGCCATCGCCCAGAAGGTCCCCTTCGAGCTCGTGGTCCTGGACGGGCCGGGCGGCGGCTTCGTCGACGCCCACGAGACGGCGGCGGCGCTGGCCGCCGCGGTGGAAGGCATCCCCGGACTGGACCGCTCCCGGCTCTTGCTCTTCGGCGGCTGGGAGTCGGCGTCCCGGGGCTCGGGCGTCACCCTCCAGCTCGTGGGGGAGCGGCTCGGCCTCCCCAACCAGTTCCAGGGCGTGGACGAGCTCACCGTGCTCCCGGACGGCAGCCTCCAGGTCCTCGAGCGCATCGAGGGCGGCCAGCACCAGATCTCGACGTGCCTGGGGCCGCCGGCGGTGCTGGGGTGGGCGACAGGCTCCCTCCCCGAGCCGCGCAACAACCCCCAGGTGGGGATGCAGAACATGAAGCTCGCCATGCCCGCCCTGCAGAAGGCGAAGCCCGCCGCGGTGGGCCTGGGCGGCATCGAGTACCGGTCCGTCGCCCTCCCCAAGGTCCTGCGGGAGACCCGCATCGTGAAGGACGTACCCGTCGACGACATCGCTCGCGAGATCGTCGAGTGGATCGGAAGGGACTAGGGGGCGCCATGGACACCGTTCTCTTCCTCTCCCCCGTCGAGCCCGACGGATCCCTCGCCAAGCCCGGCCGGGAGGCGCTGGCCGCCGCACGCGCCCTCGCCCAGTCCCTCTCGGCCCCGCTCGCGGTGGGCCTCTTCGGCGCCGCCCCTGGCCCGGCCGCGCAGGCGGTGGCCGGCTCCGGAGCCGCCCGGCACCTCTCCGTCTTCGGAGCGGACTTCGCGGCGGCGCGCTACGCCTCGGACGCGGCCGCGGCGGCGGCGCTCGCCAAGGCCGCGGGCGCCACCCTGGTGGTGGCACCCCACACCTCCCGCGTGGCGCGCGTGGCCGCCGGGGTGGCGCACCGGCTCGGGGGGAGAGTGGACACCCACCTCGTCGCCGTCTCGGCCGCGGACGGGAAGCCGGCGGCGGCCCGGTGGTTCTACCGGCAGCGCATGGAGGCGGTCCTCGCCCGCGCCCAGCGCCCCTGGGTCCTCCTCCTCGACCCGGGGTGCGTGGCGCCCTTCGAGCCCCAGGGGTCCGCGCCCGCCTTCGAGGCGGTCGTGGTGACCCTGGGCGAGGCGGAGAAGGGCACGACGGTGCGCGGGGTCCGGGCTCCCCGGAGCGACGCCCAGACCATCCGTCCGGACGCGAAGCTCCTCTTCGTGGCGGGCGCGGGCTGGACGAAGAAGCAGGCCGACGGGGCGGCCCACACCGCCGACGCCGAGAGGCTCATCCTCGCGTTCCTGGGCACCTCCCAGGCCTCCCTCGGGTCCTCGAAGTCCCTCGTCGATCAGTCGGTGGACGGCGCCAAGGTGCTGAGCTTCATGAGCCACCTGAACCAGGTCGGGCAGACGGGGGCCACGCCCCGCCACCCGAAGGGGCTCGCCACCTGTTGCCACGGCGAGGAGCCCCACGTGGTGGGCTGGCGGTTCATCGCCGAGCGCCGCGCCGTGAACCTGGACGCGAACTGCGGCTGGGCCCGCGGCAAGGCGGACGTCGTCTACGTGGCCGACGCCTTCGCGGTGATGGAGAAGGTGAACGCGCTCCTCGCCGCCAAGAAGGGATAGCTCCGGGTTCCGGCGCTTCGCCGCGGGCCCCGGACCCCGCTGCCCCTTCTAGGGCTCGGCGCCGCTCGCCCGGAGCTTGGGGGGAAGCGCCTCGAGGTCGAGGATCGCGCCCGGGGAGAGGACGAGGGCGCGCTGCATCGCGTTCCGGAGCTCGCGGATGTTTCCGGGCCAGGGGTAGGAGAGGAGCGCGACCTCGGCCCGCGGGGCGAGCCCGGCCACCCGGCCGCGCCCGAAGGCGGCGAGAAAGGACCGCGCCAGGGGAAGGATGTCGTCCTTCCTCTCCCTTAGGGGCGGGACCCGGATCTCGACGACGGCGAGCCGCCGCACGAGGTCCTCGCGGAGCCGGCCGGCGCGCACCGCGGCCTCGAGGTCGAGGTGGGAGGTGGCGACGACGCGGACGTCGCCGCTCCTCCGGGCGCCCGACGGCTCGAGGAGGGAGACGACCCCCGCCTGCAGGCGCTCCGGGAGCGCCCCCACCTCCTCGAGGAGGACGCTGCCGCCCATGGCCTCCCCGATCTTCTCGGCCAGGACCCGGGCGTTGCGGGGCCCGTCGGCCTCGAGCTCCCGGCAGTCGACCGGCACGAGAAGGCGGTCGCGGCGAGGGGAGGCCGCGTGCAGCGCCCGGGCCAGGGCGCTCTTCCCGGAGCCGCTCTCCCCGCGGAGGAGTACCGGCACGTCGTGGCATGCCACCCGGCCGAGCATCGCCACGACGGCCCGCATGGCGGACGAGCTCGACTCGATGGGCACTCCCTCCGAGCCGGCGTCCGGTGCGATCACCGGGAGGCCGCCGGCCGCGAGGGGAGGGATTGGGCGACGCGCCAGCTCCCCGCCGCGGCGTGCCGGGCGCTCGTCTCCCACAGGGCTCCCACCGCCAGGGCGCTGCCGACGAGCCCGCCGAGGAGCCAGGGGCGGAAGGTCGTCCAGCGGGCCGAGGCCCGGGGAGCGGGCGACGGGAGCCGCTCCTGCGCGGCCGCGGGGTCGGCGAGGGCGGCCCTGAGGTCCTCCGCGCTCGGGTAGCGGTCGCGCGGGTCCCGGGCGATGGCCCGGAGCAGGACGGCCTCGAGGGAGCGAGGGAAGCCGGACGAGCGCTCGCTCGGCGGCGTCGGGGCCCGGTGCACTTTCGCGTGGAGAAGGGCGGCGGCGCTCGGAGCCTCGTAGGGGAGCCGCCCGGTGAGGAGCTCGTAGAGGATGGTGCCGAGGGCGTAGACGTCCGTGCGGGCGTCGCCGCGGCGCCCCCGGACCTGCTCCGGCGCCATGTAGTCCGGCGTCCCCAGGGTGCCGGAGAGCCCGGCCCAGGTGAGCCGCCGCGCGGAGTCGAGGAGCGCGATCCCGAAGTCGAGGAGCTTCACGGCGCCGCTCGACGCGAGGAGGTGGACGTTCTCGGGCTTCAGGTCCCGGTGCACCACCCCGTGCCGGTGGAGGTGGGAGAGCGCCTCGCAGAGCTGCCGCCCGACGTCGAGGGCCTGCTCCAGCGGCAGCCGCCCCTGGGAGCGCACCAGGGCCCGGAGGGACTGCCCCTCGACGTACTCCATGACGAGGTACATCCGGCTCTTCTCGCCGAGCGGGCGGAGAACCCGCACCACGTTCGGGTGGTCCAGGCAGAGGCCGATCTCCTCCTCCCGCCGGAACCGCTCGTAGAAGGCCACGTCGCTCTCGTACTGGACGTGCGGAACCTTCAGGGCCACGGTCTCGCCGGATTCGCTGTCGACGGCCCGGAAGACGCTCGCCATCCCGCTTCGGCTGAGGAGGTCGACGATCTGGTACTGGTCCAGCCGGTCGCCCACCGTGAGATCGCGCATGGCCTTCTCCTCGGGAGGCGGAGGAGCACGAAGCGGGCCACCCCGGGCGGCTCGCCGCCTTCCGTCCCTCACGTCGCGCGGATACTGGAGATTCGGCCGCCGCCGGGTGCGGGAGTGGTTGCAGATGGCGGCGCCCGGCAGGGGGCGATCGTGCAATTCGCGAGGGGCGCGCGTGCCGGGCGGGACGGCAGGCCCGGCCGAGGCGCGGGAGCGGCTAACGCTCGGGAGGGGGACGGCTCTCGCCCCGTCGCCAGCCCCTACCCTTCCGGCGCCGCGCTCGCGATCCGGAGCACGACCCTTCGGAGCTCGTCGTTGTCGATGGGCTTCGGGAGGTAGGCGCACCCGGTCGTTTGCAGGAAGGCCTCGAAGCGGGGCTCGCAGGCGGCGCCGGTGACGAAGAGGATGCGCTTCGCGAGCTTCGGGTCGCGCTTCTCCACCTCTTCGTAGAACTGCATGCCGTCCATGCCCGGCATGCGGAGGTCGCAGAGGATGGCGGCGAAGCGGCCCCCGGCGGCGATGCGCCCCAGGGCCCCGGCCGCGCTCTGCGAAAAGGTGACGCTCATCGGCTTGAGCACGCGGACGAACATATCCCCGATGGCCCGCTCGTCGTCGACGACGAGGATCCGACCCGGGCGTTCCCCCGACACGCCTCCCTTGCCGGCGAGCCCGTTCCCTCCGTCCTCGCCGGCGGGCAGGGGCACTGGGTAGACAGAGGTCATCGAATACGCCTCTCCTGCAGGGCCTACGCCATCCCGGGAGCCGCAGCCATCGGGAATGAGGCCGGTTTTCGGTTGCTGCCGCCCCGCTCCCGAGACCCAGGGTGCGCGAGACTTCTCACACGGGTCGGGGGACGACCAGGGCGCACAGGGGCGGCCCGCTCCTCGTCCGCCTCCCCGGCCCCGCCGCTAGCGCGTGCTCACCGTGACGTAGGCGGAGAGGCCGGCGCGAAGCTTCACCTCGTCCGGAGGGGGCTTCGCCCAGGCGATGCGCACCGGCACCCTCTCCACCACCTTGACGAAGTTCCCGGAGGCGTTGTCGGGAGGGATGAGCGAGAAGCGCGCCCCCGTCCCGCCGGAGAGGCTCTCCACCGTCCCCTCGAGCTTCAGCCCCGGGTAGGCGTCGATCTCCACGGTGGCCCTCTGGCCGGGGCGCATCTGGCCCACCTGCGTCTCCTTGAAGTTGCCGACGACGTAGGTCGCGTTCGGGACGAGCTCGGCGAGGGGCTGCCCCGGCGAGACGAGCTGGCCCTCGTGCACGGCGAGCTTCGACACCACGCCGTCCTCCGGCGCCCAGATCTTCGTGTAGGCGAGCTGCAGCTCCGCGAGCTCGAGCGCGGCCTCGGCCGCCTTCACCCGCGCTCCCGCGAGCTTCGCCTGCGCCTGGGCGGCGGTCAGCTGGGCTCGGGTGCTGTCCACGCCGGCCCGGCCCACCGCCTCCGTGGTCTTCGCGGCGTCGAGCTTCTCGGTGGGGATGGCCTCTCCCCGCCGGAGCAACTCGGCGCGCTCCAGGTCCGACTTCGCCTTCTCCGCCTCGGCGCCGGCCCGCAAAAGCGCCGCCCCGGCGGCGGCCACCTGCGCCTGGGCGGCGCTCGCCTGGGCCCGCGCCACCTCCAGGTCCGCCTCGGCCTCCTTCACCCGGGCGGCGTAGTCCGCGTGGTCGATGACGAGGAGGAGGTCCCCCTTCTTCACGGCCTGGTTCTCCTGCACGAGCACCCTCGCCACCTGGCCGCCGACGCGCGGCGCCAGCGGCACGGCGTCCGACTCGACCTGAGCGTCGTCGGTGGAGACGTCGAAGCGGGTGGCATACCAGTAGGCGCCGGATCCGACGGCGGAGGCGAGCGCCACCCCGAGGGCGACGAAGGCGAAGAGGCGCCGCTTCGGAGGTGCAGCCGGGGCCGCCGGCGCCGGGCGCAGGGGCTCCGGCTCGGAGGCGCCGCGGCTCGCCGGAGAGGCGTCGGAAACGGGGGAGGGAGTGGCTGGCTTCATGTTCAACCCATCTCGAGCTCGACGTGCGACTCCGTCGCCGACGGGGCTCGATTGACCTTGAGGAACAGCAAGAGCGGCAGGACCGCCAGGAAGACGATTCCCGTGAGGTAGAAGACCTGCTCGAAGGCGAGCACGGTGGACTGCTGGGACACCACGCCGTCGAGCGCCTGCAGCGCCGCCGCCTTGGCGCTCACCGGGTCGTAGCCCCGCGAGGAGAAGAAGGCCTGCAGCTGCGCGAGGCGGCCGAGCACGTCGGCGCGGACGGCCGGCAGGTGCGCCACCAGCGAGTAGCGGGCCTTGGCGGTATCCCGGGAGAGGAGCGTGGCGAAGACCGCCAGGCCCACCGACCCCCCGATCTGGCGGAGGAGCGAGTTGAGGCCGGTGGCGTCGGAGAGCCTCGACCGGGGGACGTTGGAGAGCGCGGCGGTGGTGAGCGGCACGAAGAGGAAGGCGAACCCGGCTCCCTGGACGAGAATGGCCTGGACGATCCCCGCCGAGGTGGTTTGCAGGGTGATGTGGCCGAGCGCGAAGGACCCGGTGGAGACCATGATGACGCCCAGCCCCACCAGGATCCGGGGCGAGACGAGGTTGTAGATGCGCCCCACGAAGGGCGTCGTCACCATCATCACCAGCACCCGCGGCATGAGGGCGAGACCCGACTGCGTGGCCGTGAAACCGAGGAGCTCCTGCATGAACACCGGGAGCAGGAACATGCTCGCCATGAGCATGGCGAACATGACCGAGCCCACCAGGGTGCCGGAGGTGAAGACCCTGTCCTTGAAGAGGCGGAGGTTCACGGCCGGCGCCGGGGCCGTGAGCTCCCGCCACACGAACGCGACCAGGCCCACCACCGCCACCACGGAGAGGGAGAGGATGAGGCGGGACTCGAACCAGTCGTCCTGCTGCCCCTCCTCGAGCACGTACTGGAGGGCGGCGAGCCCGGTGGCGAGCAGCGCGATCCCCTGCCAGTCGACGTTCTTGCGCTGCGCCTCGGCCGCGGCGCGGTTCGCCTCCCGGATGTCCTCGGGCTCGTGGACGAAGCGCGTCACCATGAGGAAGCCGAGCAGCCCGACGGGCAGGTTGATGTAGAAGATCCACGACCAGTGGTAGTTGTCGACGATGTACCCGCCGAGCGTCGGCCCGATGGCCGGCCCGAGCATGACGGCCATGGCGAAGAGGGCCATGGCCATGCCCTGCTCCTTGGGAGGAAAGGTCTGGCGCAGGATGGCCTGCTCCGTGGGCTGGAGCGCCCCGGCCCCGAGCCCCTGGACGACGCGGAAGAGCACGATCTGGGGCAGCGAATGGGCCAAGCCGCAGAGCGCCGAGCCGACGATGAAGAGGATGAGGCTCGCGAGGTAGACCCGCTTCTGCCCGAAGAACCTCCCCAGGAAGGCGGTGAGCGGCATGACGATGACCGTCGCCATGGCGAAGCCGGTGGTGATCCAGGTGATCTCCTGGATGGTCGCGCCCACCGCGCCCCGGATCTGCGGGAGGGCCACGTTCACGATGGAGGAGTCGATGGCCCCCATGAGGGTGCCGAAGGACACGGACACGGTCACGAGCCACTTGTTCACCTTCGGGGGAGCGGCGGCGACGCCCGCGGCGGCGAGTGCCTGGTCCACGGCCTACCTCCCCGCCCCTCGGAGGAAGACGTCGAGGACCCGCTCGGCGCGGTCGACCCCGACCTCGCCGGCGTCCTGGATCACTTCCTTCACGAGCGTGCCCCACACCATCCCCACGAGGAGCGAGGACTGGAACCCGTCCTCGTCCCGGCGCAGCTTGCCCTCCTCGCGCCCGCGCTCCAGCACGGCCTCGGCGCGGCGGTTCACCTCGGCGAGGACCGCCCCCCGGCCCGGGGCCGTCCGGTCGAGGCGGTTTCCCTGGAAGAGGACGGCGAGGAAGGCGCGGTGGGCGGCCCAGTGCTCGAAGAGGGCCCGGAGGAAGGCGCTGAGCGCCCCCTCGAAGCCCATCTCCTTCCCTTCCGCGAGCGCGTCGTCCAGCCGGGCGAGGAGCGCGGCGCGCCGCGCGGCGACGAGGGAGGCGAGCAGCGCGTCCCGGTCCTCGAAGTGGTTGTAGAGCGTCCCCACCGCCACCCCGGCCCGCGCGGCGATGGACTCCATCCGGGCGCGGTCCATCCCCTCCGTCCCGAAGACGTGCTCCGCCGCCTCCAGGATGGCGGCCTGGGTCTCGCCCCGGAGCCGATCCCGCAGGCGAATCAATTTTTCAGAACCTGAATCTATCTTCACCGGGGCGGGTTCATAGCGCCACGGCGGGAACCGGTCAACTCGCCTTCTCCGGCGACAGCCGTTTCGGGGGGACCCCTCCCGCCCGACGAGAGAGCGCGGCCCGGCCCGCTAGCGCGGGCGCGGCTTCCCGTCGTGCGACCCACGGGGGCGCTCGGGGACGTCGTCCCACCAGCGGCTCCACGGCATGTCGTCCCGGCGCCCCGGGTGCAGGGGGTAGTAGATGCGGTTGTGGCTCTTGTGCGCCTCGCCCCCGGAGAGGAGCACGGCGTCTCGGTCCCCGTCGTTGATGAAGGTGTGGCAGATGCCGGTCCCGGCGGGGAAGGCGGCGAAGTCCCCGGCCTTCATGTGGTGGAGCTCGCCGTCGATCCAGGCGTCCAGCTCCCCCTCGACCACGTAGACGAACTCCTCCTCCGCCGATTCGCAGTGCGGATAGGAGGTGCGCGTCCCCGGCGGCACGGTGACGAGGTGAACCCCGATGCGGAGGAGCCCGGCGGCGCGGCCGATGGGGCGCCCCGCGGCCATGTCCTCCGTGCTGTTCGGGTAGCGGTGGACTCTCGGGGGGACGAGGGCGGAGGAGACGATGAACGGCGGGCGATTCGCGGCCATGCGCCGCCCCATAGCACGTGTCCGCGAATCGGTTCCATCCGCCCCGGCGCCGCCGAGGGCGCTAGCCGACGAGGTCCTCGCAGCCGTCCACGCCGAGCACGTTGCCGGTCAGCCAGACGTTCTCGGGCCGCGCGATGGAGACCACCGTGGAGGCGATGTCCGTCGGCGTGGTGAGGCGCTTCGCCGGGTGGATGGCGAGGCAGCGGCTGATGAGCTCGTCGTTGCCCGGGATCTTCCGCAGGGAGGGGGTGTCGGTCACCCCGGCCCGGACCGCGTTCACGGCGATGCGGCGAGGCACGAGCTCGACCGCCAGCTGGCGACAGTGGCTCTCGAGCGCCGCCTTGGCGGCCGAGACGGCGCCGTAGGAGGGCCAGATGCGGTGGCCGCCGGCGCTCGTCATGGCGAAGATGTGGGAGCCCTCGCCCATGAGGCCGGCCCGGAGCACGTCCTGGACCCAGTAGACGAGGGAGTGGGCCATGACGTCGAGCGTCATGTCCATCTGCGCGCGGGTGATGGAGTCCGCGGCCTCGTCGGCCACGAAGTGCTTGAGCGTCCCGAAGGCGAGGGAGTGGAGCAGGAAGTCGAGGCCCGCCTGGTTTCCCTCCTCCGCCAGCACCTGCTTCATGCCGGCGACCACCTCGGCGCGCTTCTCCGCGTCGGCCGCGTTCACGTTCCAGAAGACCGCCCGCGCGCCGGCGGCGGCGATCTCCTCCTGGATGCGCTCCACGTTGGGGAGCGTGGACTTGCGGTCCAGGTGGACGCCGAAGACGTTCCGCCCTCCCCGGGCCATGGCGATGGCGATGGCCTCTCCGAAACCCGACGACGCTCCCAGGATGAGGGCCCACTTCTTGGTGATTGGCATCGGCGGAACATGGTGGAGGGATGCCTTGGCGTCAAGCGCGCTTGTGGCGGAGGGCGCTGTCACCGCCCGAGAGACGCTCGAGGAACTGGATTTCCCCGGAATGCGGATTATGGCCTTCGGGACGATCGGCGGGAGGGTCGGGACGCTAGCGGTCTTTTCCCTTCCTAAGGAGGAAGCGATGCACGCCCACGAACACGAGCACTCGCACTCCCATGAGCACGTCCACCAGGACGGGACGGTGCACAGCCATCCCCACACCCACCGGCACGTGCACGACCACCAGCACGGAGGCGGCCGGGAGGAGGAGCACACCCACTCGCACGAGCCGGGTCAGATCCACGACAAGGGCCCGGGGCACGGCCACTCCCACTAGCTTCCCTTCGCCGCCCGCGCCGCCCTCCGCGCGCCGGTCCGCCGATCCGCCTTGCCGCCTCCCGGAGATGGTGCTACGCATCTGGGGTTCGTGTTACTCGCCCCCGGGCCGCCATGCACATGTCCGACGCGCTCGTTTCGCCGATGGTGGCGGGCACCCTCTGGGCCGCCACCGCCGCGGTAGCGGCCGGGTCGGCGCGCGCGCTCCGGGAGCGCCCCGACGACCGCCGGGTCCCGCTCATGGGGGTCCTCGGAGCCTTCGTCTTCGCCGCCCAGCTCGTGAACTTCGCCATTCCCGGCACCGGGTCGAGCGGACACCTGGGGGGAGGCCTCCTCCTCTCCATCCTCCTCGGGCCGCCCGCCGCCTTCCTGGTCATGACCTCCGTGCTCACCGTCCAGGCCCTCTTCTTCGCCGACGGGGGGCTACTGGCGCTCGGCTGCAACGTCTTCAACCTCGGGTTTCTCACGGCCTTCGTCGCCTACCCGCTCGTCTTCGCGCCCATCGCCGGGGACCGGCCGACGCCGCGGCGCCTGGCGGTGGCGACGGTGGCGGCCGCCGTCCTGGGCCTGCAGCTCGGGTCGCTCGGGGTCGTCCTGGAGACCGTCCTCTCCGGCCGCACCGAGCTCTCCCTCGGGTCGTTCCTCCTCCTCATGCAGCCCATCCACCTCGCCATCGGGCTGGTGGAGGGGCTCGTCACCGCCGCGCTCGTCCTCTTCGTCCGGAACGCCCGGCCCGACCTCCTCCTCGCCACCGCTTCCTCTCGACTCCCCTCGCCCCCGGTTCGCCGGCTCGCCGCCTGGTTCCTCGCCGCCGCGCTCCTCACCGCCGGGGTCGTCTCCGCCTTCGCC
>Ga0335078_10016766_pt1 | contig 10880 bp, 4 predicted proteins | sample Lox_Sample_32_FD_206711 | JGI IMG/M metagenome (GOLD analysis project Ga0335078, IMG submission 206711) | Soil microbial communities from Loxahatchee National Wildlife Refuge, Florida, United States - Lox_Sample_3.2 | ecosystem: Environmental > Terrestrial > Soil > Wetlands | place: USA: Florida... | reverse complement strand
GTGAATTCTGCATGAATTCCGATAGCCGGCTTGGCATTCTCGGCATTCTCCGACGGGCTCGTAATCGATCCATGGGCAGGCGTATAATCGAGGCAGTTGGTGCGTGCTCCGCGCGCCTGATGCTGCCTTCCTGAAAGCACTTCCGTGGCCGGCCTGATGGTATTCGAGCGCCACTTCGATCATCGCGGGATTCTGAGGAGGGAGAAGTGCGCACAGAGAATACGCGGGCGAGCGGGCGTTGCCGGGCGCTCGCTTGGCCCAATGAGAGATGGGCAGGTTGAAGCCTGCCCCGAAAGCGCGCAGTTTGGACCCGAGTCGCCATGGTATCGCGAAAATGTGGCGGTGATTTGGATGCAGTACCCTAGTTATAGGGTAAGCAAGGGCCATCATACCATATGAGGTGGTCGTGATACTTTACTTTGAGGCTGCACGGGTTTAGTATGGTTGCAATCCCCCGATAAGCAAGCGAGGTTAAGGCTTTGCTGAAACTAAAACGCGTCGAACTGCATGGCTTCAAGTCTTTTTGCGAGCGCACGGAACTCCGTTTCAACGGAACCGGCATCGCAGGCATCGTGGGGCCGAACGGATGCGGCAAATCCAATATATCCGATGCCATCAGTTGGGTGCTGGGCGAACAATCGGCCAAGAGTCTGCGCGGCACGCGCATGGAAGACGTGATATTTGCCGGCACACGCGATCGCAAACCGCTGGGGATGGCTTACGTGACCATGACGCTGGTGGATCCGGAACATTACAAGGGGCACGAGGCGCACAAACTGCAGGCGGTGGAAGAGGGCGGGGAGAAGAAACGCGGCGAGATCACGATCACGCGGAGGCTGTTCCGGAGCGGCGAGAGCGAATACCTGATCGATGGGCGGCTGGCACGGCTGCGCGACATCCAGGACCTGTTCATGGGCACCGGATTGGGGCCGGAGAGCTACGCGATCATCGAGCAGGGACGAATCGGCCAGATTCTGAGCTCTAAGCCGCAGGACCGGCGGGGGGTGATCGAAGAAGCGGCCGGGATCACCCGGTTCAAAACGCGCAAACGGCTGGCCGAGGCAAAGCTCGAGGGCGCCAAGCAGAACCTGGCGCGCGTGTACGACATTTTGGAAGAGGTGACGCGCCAGGCCAATTCGCTGAAGCGGCAGGCGCAAAAGGCGCGGCGGTACGGTGAGCTGAAAGCCGAGTTGGAGAGCCGGTTGAAGGTCGTACTTTCCGGCAAGTACCGGCTGCTGGAGCGGGACGCGGCCAAGACGGCGATTGAGCTGAACCTGGCGGAAGCGGAATTCAAGAACCTGGGCACCCAGGCGGAGGAACGGGAACAGGCGCACGCGAAAGCCCAGGCGGCCTGCTACGCGCTCGAAGAGCGGCTCACCGCGGCGCGCAAGGAACTCGCCGAGGCGAATGTGGAAGCGGAGCGGGCGCGCGGCAGGCTGGATGCGCAGGTGAAAGAGAGCGGAGCCATCGAGGAGCGCATCGGGCAGGCGGAGAACGAAGCAGTGCAGTTCGGGGCGCGGCTGGAGCAGCTGGATGGGGAGATCGCGGTGCACCAGGGGACGGTCACAGCCCTGGAGGAGCAGATCGCGCAGGAGCGCGCGAGGTTGCTGGGAATCAACCAGCGGCGCGAGGCTTTGCAGGCGAAGCTGCGGGAGCGCGAGGGCGCCATCGAGAGCGGCCGGCAACTCATATTGCGACTGCTGGGCGAGGCGTCTACCTTACGCAACCAGCTGGCGCAGACAGAGGAGTACCTGGCCAGCATCGAACGCGACGCGGCGCGCTCGAGGAAGGAAGAGCAAATAGCGTCAGCCGAAATCGAGCGCCTGGAAGCGGCGCGGCGGCAGCTTGCCGAAACCGTGGCGGCGCGGCAGCTCGAACTGGAAGAGGTGAAGGGGGAACGGCAGCGCACCGAAGAGGACCTCGCGGCGCGGCGGCTGGCGGCGGCGCAACTGCGGCAGGCGATCGATGAGGAGAAGACGGAGGTTTCGCGGATTCGCGCGCGTAAGGAATCGCTCGAGCAGGTGCTGGCGCATCGCAGCTACACAACGGAATCGGTGAAACGGCTGTTCGCGTCGCTCGAAACCGGAATGGCCGGCGACCTGAAGCCGGCGGGCGTGCTGGCGGACTACGTCGAGGTGGATCCGCAGTACGAAAAACCGGCCGAGGAATTCCTGCACGACGAGCTGGAATACGTGGTGGTGGAGAGCTGGCAGCAGGCGGAACGGGGGATGGATTTTATCCGCGCCGAGCTGAACGGCCGCGCCACGTTCCTGGTGCATCCGGAGCCGAACGGAAACGGCAAAGCACACCTGCCGGAGCCGGCGATTGGGCCGGAGACGGGGATCGCGGCGCGGTTGAGCGATTCACTGCGGCTGACCAACGGATTCCGCGATCGGGCGGCGGACCTGCTTCCGCGCGTATCGCTGTGCTTCGTCGCCGAGGACCGGAGCGCGGCGCAGCGGCTTTCGATCGCCTATCCCCACCTCTATTTTCTGCTGGCCGACGGCGTCTGCTACCACGGTCACACGGTGACCGGCGGGAAGAAGACCGGCGCCGGACCGCTGGCGATGAAGCGCGAAGCGCGCGAACTGGCGGGCGTGCTTTCCGGACGGCAAGCGGCGCTGGAGGAGCGGGTGGCGCGTCTGGACGCGCTGGGCCAGGAGATCATCGCGCTGGAGGCGGAAGTGGAACGCCTGCGCGGGCTGCAACAGGCGCGCGAGAAAGACCGGGTAGCGCTGGATCACGAGGTGCGCAAGCTGGCCGAAAATCTGGCGCGCGCCAATTCACAGGTTTCGCTGGCCCGGCTCGAGCTGGAGCGGCAGCGGCGCGACGCGGAAAAATCCGCCGCCGACCGAGAGCGCAACCGGGCAGCGGTGGAAGAAAAGGAGCGGCAGCGAGCAGTTCGCGAAGAAGCGCTCGAATTCGAGCGGCAGGAAGCCGAGAAGGTGGAAGCGGAGCTGGCGGCCACCGGCGAGGAACACGCCGCGATGCGTGCCGGCCTGGCCGGCCTCGAGGAGCGCAACCGCGGCGAGCGCAGCGCGATGGCGAAACTGGAGCAGCAGTTCCAGGAGACGGCCGGCCAGCGCAACGCGACGGCGGAGGAGATCGAACGCCTGGGCGAACAGCGCGCGCGGCTGCTGGCGGACAACATCGAGCTCGACCAGCGCGGCGCCGAGCTGGCAGCGGAAATCGCCAGGATCGACGCTGCTGCCAATCAGATGGAAGTTGAGGACCAGGCGGCACGCGAAGCGCTGCGCGCGGGAGAAGAAGCGTTGAAGGCGCTGCGCCAGGCGGCTCAGGCTTGCCAGGAGCGGCGGTCCGGGATCGGAATCGAGCTGGCGCAGAAACAGGCGGAGTTGAAATACCTGGACGAGACCAGCCGCAAGGATCTCAATTGCGCGGTGGCGGAACTCGCTCCGGCCGACGCTCCCGTGCCGGATGCGGACGCGATTGCGGCCGCCATGGAGGGCGCCGATGAGATCCGCCAGCGCATCGAGGGGCTGGGCGCGGTGAACCCGGCGGCAATGGAAGAGTTCCAGGAGGCGCAACAGCGGCAGGAGTTTCTCAGCGTACAGCGCCAGGACCTGATCGATTCCATCCGCGACACGGAAAAGGCGATTCAGGAAATCGACCAGGTGTCGCGGCAGAAATTCGCCCAAGCATTCGAGGCGATTAACGCGAACTTCCGCAGCATGTTTCAGACACTGTTCGGCGGAGGTACCGGCGAAATGCGGCTCACCGACCAGGAGAACCTGGCCGAATCGGGCATCGATATCGTTTGCTCACCGCCGGGCAAGCGGCTGCAGAACGTGCTGCTGCTCTCGGGCGGCGAAAAAGCGCTGGCCGCCGTGGCGCTGCTGATGGCCATTTTCCGCTATCAGCCCAGCCCATTCTGCGTGCTCGACGAAGTGGATGCGCCGCTCGACGATGCCAACATCGGCAGGTTGACCATGTTGCTGAAAGAGATGTCGCTCGAAACGCAGTTTGTGGTGATTACCCACTCGAAGCGCACCATGGAAGCCGCCGAAGCTCTGTATGGCGTGACCATGCAGGAGCCGGGCGTCTCCCGGCTGGTCACGGTGCGTTTCGGCGCTGCCGAAGCGGCGGCATAAGACCAATTCAACCAGCCGCTTCCCAAGGCACGCTGAAAGGTGGAGGGAACCGCGACATTAGGCGCCCAGGGACGCGACGCGAGCTGGTCCCACGCCGGGGATTGTGTCTTCTGGTTCACACTTTTCGGCCCCGTGCTCGAAAAACCTCGCGGTAAAATAGAATGGTCGAGCATGCAATTCCCGCGCCTGTTGCTGGTCCGTCAGAAATTCCCCGATCTCGAGGTTCCCGACGTCGCGGCCGAAACACGCCGCCGGCTCGCGGCCGCCGACTTTGCCGGACGCCTGAAGGCGGGTGACCGGGTCGCGATCGGCGTCGGCAGCCGCGGCATCGCCAACCTCGCCACGATCGTGCGCTCGGTCGTCCACTACTGGAAGGACGCGGGCATAGAACCGTTCATCTTTCCGGCCATGGGCAGCCACGGCGCTGCCTCGGCTGCCGGCCAGGCTGACGTGCTGGCGCATTATGGCATCACCGAATCCGGCGTCGGTTGTCCCATCGTCAGCCAGTTGGAAGTGGTTTCGCTGGGCAAAACGGGCGAGGGCATCGAAGCCTTCATGGATCGCACGGCGTATGAATCGAACGGCGTCATGCTGGTGGGCCGCATCAAGTGGCACACCGATTTCGCGGGCAAGATGGAAAGCGGCCTGTTCAAGATGATGGCCATCGGTCTCGGCAAGTTCGCCGGGGCGCAGCGCTACCACGCCTACGCGTACCGGCTCGGTCTGGAACACGTAATTCGCAGCGTCGGCCGGGAGGTGCTGGCCTCGGGCAGGATCCTGGGCGGCCTCGCCATCCTGGAGGACGCGCATCACCACACCGCCAGGCTCGACGCAGTGCCGGTGGAGGAAATGGAAGCGCGCGAAGAGGCCAACCTGGAGCTGGTGAAATCCTGGATGGCGCGCCTTCCCATGGATGCCGATATTCTCATCCTCGACGAAATCGGCAAGAATATTTCCGGCGCCGGCATGGACACGAAAGTGGTCAACCGCGGGGTGAACGGCGAGTACAATCCCTGGCCCGGTCCAAAGTTCCAGCGCATCTTCGTGCGTAACCTGAGTGAACTGACTTATAACAGCGGCGTGGGTATGGGCATGGCCGACGTGGTCACCGACCGGCTGGTGAACCGCATCGATTGGGAGCCCACTTGGATCAACTCGCTCACCGCCAATACGCCGGCCTGTATCCGCACGCCCGCGCACTTCCCCACCGACCGCCAAGCCATCGAGCGCTTCGCGCCTACCGTCGGCAAACTCGACCTGCGGGCGGTGACGTACTGCTGGATTCGCAACACCATGGAGTTGAGCCGGCTGGCGCTGAGCGAAAACCTGCGCGCGGAGATCGAGAAGAACCCGGCGCTCGAAATCGAATCCGCGCTTGATCCGGAATTCGACGGCGAGAGCAACCTCATCAGCCCTTTCGCTGAAGCGGCGATTCACTAGGGGCGGGCTGCCACTTAGCTCTTGGGTTTCTGGAGACGCCGGTACAGTTTGTAACCCAGGAAAAACGTCGCTGCGCCCACCAGGGCTCCAGCGCCGATTACCATACCCGCGGACAGCGCCGTAGCGGTACCCTGCGCCGCAAGCTCCAGCACCCCTACGGTTGCTCCGCCCGCGGTGCCGACCCCGGCGCCGACGCCGGTCACGGCCGCCGCTTCCGCCTTTTGTTTTCCAGCCTCCGTCATGTCGTGTGCTCCCCGAACGATGTCCCCTGAACAGGATCGATTAGTCCCATTATATGACGCCGCCAGGGAGCTGGTCTGCGCCGGTAATGCGGGGCACAAGCGCCCTCCGAGGTCTCCCTGATATCCAACCGGGAATCCGTTGATTGGCCAGCGGTTAAGGCCCAATGGACAGCGGGGTTTATGCCACCTTTCGTTAGTATAGGAGCGGCTCCCCCGAAGGGTGTACGATTGGCGCGTGGGCGTGGAAAAAGTGAATCCTTACGAGGAACTCAAGAAGCTCGACGAACAGATCGAGTCGGCGGCCGAGCTGGCTGCGTTGAAGCCGGTCTATGCCCGGCTGAATGAGATTCTACAGGCTCTGCCGGACGATTTCGATCTGCAGTTGGCGGGAACCGAGACCAAGCAGCGGGTGATGGCGCGTGGACTGGTGCTCAAGCAGCAGCAAGCTTCCGCGCCTGCATCGAAAGTGCCTGCGTCAGAACCATTCTCGCCTGCGCCCGCCGCAACAGCGGAGAACTCGAACGGGGCGTCCACACCTCTGCGCGCCCCGCATCCGCCGGGGATGCCGGCTGCGGAGTCGGGTTCACTGGCGCCCTCTGATCAGGACGACGACGAAGAGGCGCCCGCCGCGCCGCGCGAACCCACGATGATTCTCGGGGAGCCGATGGCGTTCCCGCTGTTTCCCGTGTTCGCTACCGCAACGCCTCCGCCGGAACCTCCTTCGCCGCCCGCTTCCTTCGCGGAAACCGGCGCGGAGCCGGTGGTGCAGCGCGAATCGACCGTGATGACGGCAGCGCCGCCCATGCCCGTGTCGTTTCCGGTACTCGAAGCCGCGCCGGCGGAACAGCCTTCGCTCAGCCTGGTTGTGGCGGCCGAACTCCCGCCGGAACCACCAGCGCCGCCGGCCGGCCCGCCTGCGCCCGAGACGCCGGACCCGCCTGCGCCACCGGTTTTGCTTCCCGATGCCGTGGCCTCGGAGCCGGCAGCGCCGTCCGAATCGCCTGGAGCAATTGCGGGGCCGCCGGAGCCGCCGGCCCTCCCTTTGTTCGATTCCGCGCCCCCGGCCGAGCTTCCGCCCGCGCTGGTTGCGGCCCAATCGCCTGGAGCAGTTGCGGGGCCGCCGGAGCCGCCGGCACTCCCCTTGTTCGATTCCGCGCTCCCGGCCGAGCTTCCGCCCGCGCTGGTTGCGGCCGGTGAGAACCCTCCCGAGCCATCAGCGCCGCCGGTGGCCGCACCGGTGCTTGCTGAGATCGCGCAGCCAGCCGCGCCAACTTCCGTGCCGGATGTCGAAGCGGCCGCACCGGCCCCGGTAGTCGAAGCCGCGGTGGTGAGCCAGTCCCCTCCGTCTATCCCCCGGTTCGAGCCCGCGCTGAATCTAGCAGCGCCGCCCGCACTCGCCAAGGAAGCTGAGAGTCTCCCCGAGCCCCCGAAACCGCTGCCGGTAACCCCTGCGATGCCGTCCACGCTGCCGGCTCCGCCCATTGCTTCTCTCACCCCAGAACCGCTGCCGCCGGCCGCACCACCCGAACCGCCCGCGGAGCCTGCCGCGGCACCGCTGCCGCCGGCTCCGGCTGCCGCCGCTTCCGCCGCAGCGCAACCACCTCCGCCTCCACCCGCGGTGAAGCCTGAGACACCTCCGCCGCCCGCGCGGCCGCCGGTTCATCTTCGCGCGCAGCGCGCGCCGTTCCCGTGGAACCGCGCGATCGTGGTCGGCCCCGCGCTCGGGCTGCTGGCCGCGTTGGTAGTAATTTTCCTGGTGGTGCATCATGCCCGTGAGCGCAACGCAAAGAACAGAGCGCTCTACGCGGCTGCCGTTCCAGTCGACATCTCGACCGCTCCCGCCGGCGCGACGGTGAAAATAGTAGCCGAAGGAGTCAAATCTGGCGCCAGCAGCGGGATTACGTGCAAATCCAACTGCCAGGTGGCGCTGACTCCGGGCGCCTACCAGATCTCCGCATCGCTCGATGGTTTCGATCCCGCCAGGCAGTCGGTGGTGGTGAAGGCCCTGCACCCGGCCAAGCTCAGTCTCACGCTCTTGCCGCAGGCTGAATCGGTTCGCTTGCTGACCGACCTCGACCAGGGCAAGGTGGTAGTGGACGACCGGCCGCCGGTCGATTTGCAGGAAGGCCAGCTGGTGATCGACAAAGTGGCGCCGGGCGCGCACACCGTGAAAATCGCTGGCAAGAATGGGGACGCCTCGTTCTCCTTCCAGATCGCCGACGCGCGGATGCCTGCGGTCACCGGTCCCGTGAGTGCGCACAACATGATTGCGGTGGTGCTCGCCAGCTTCGGCAAGCAGGCTCGCATCGTCACCAGTGCCGGCCCCTGGAAGCTCGCGGTCAACGGCCAGCCGCAAGGCGAGGTTGGGCCCGCGGGAACGGACCTCATCGGTTTTCAGCCGGGCGTGAATGAAATCGTGGTGGGCGAAGGCAAGGATCAGCGCAACATGAGCGAAAGCTTCGGCGCCGCGCCGATGCTGACTGCTTTCCTGAAGACGGACGTTAATGCGGGCACGCTGATTGTCTCGGTCGGCTTGGATGGCGTGCGGGTGTTTCTCAACGGTAAAGAGTATCCGCGGACCACGCAGCGCGGCCAATTGCGTCTGCCGATTCTCGGCAAGGTCTCGGTGCGCGTGGCCAAGAGCGGCTTTCAGGACGAACCCGCGCAAAGCGTCGAAGTCAAGAAGGGCGCCGAGGCGCGCTTGCAGTTTAACTTGAAGCCGCAGCCGCAATTCGCCTCGCTCGAGATTCGCGGCGCGCTGGCCGGTACCGAGGTTCTGGTCGATCAGAAGATCGCCGGCACGGTGGGGCCGGATGGGCTTTTCAACCTCAACAGCGTCTCACCGGGCGATCACACGATCGAACTGCGGCGCGAACAGTACCAGCCGAAGCGGCTGCAGCGATCCTTCCGCGCCGGTCAGGCGGTGGCCCTGACGGCCGCGGATGCCGTATTGATTTCCGCCAACGGCACTGTCCGGATCAACCGCAGCCCGGCATCGGCAACCGTCAGTTACCGCCGCGGCGAGGATGCGGAAACGCACGAAGTTCACGGAAGCCAGATCGATCTGCCTCCGGGCACGTATACCTTCGCCGCCAGCGCTCCGGGGTTTCTAGCCTGGACGACACGCGTCCAGTTGGCTTCCGGCGAGAGCAAGGAAGTGGCCTTCACGCTGGCTGGCGAGCGGGTGGCGCCTCCACCGGCGGCAACCGGGATGGCGGATTTCGAAGACGCGCAGAGTTGGACCAAAGAAGGCGACAGTTGGGTGCACAAGGGCGGGGGCTTCGTGCCCTTTAAGCTGCCTGCCAAGGGCGTCTTCACCTTCAAGGTGGAGCTGCTCAAAGGCGGCGGCGTATTCCGCGCGGGCCAGATCCGCTGGTGCGTCGAGTATCTCGACGCCAAGAACTACCTGCTGTACGAAATCGACCGCAAGAATTTCTGGGCCGGGGTAATTCAAAAGGGCAAACGGTTCGAGCGCGTCAAGACGCCGCACAATCTGGGCAACCAGAAGGCGTTTACCATTCAGATCGAAGTGGCGCCGGACCGCCTGGTGCAAAAAGTGCGCGTGGACGGGAACTGGAAGGTGCTCGATACCTTCACCGAGCCGGGCCGCGATTTCACCCAGGGCAAATTCGGATTCCTGATCCAGGGAAACGACGAGATCGCGATCTCCGATTTCAAGTTCCAGCCGCGGTGATCGGCTCGATCGCGCAGCTGCCGAAGCGGCGCAGACAGTCTTGCCGGCCGCGTCCGGAGTCGTCCTTCCATCCGCCGCTGCGCTGCCTACTTCGCCTGGAATTCTGTCCACGGCCTGGCATCCATGTCGTGGAGAATCGGCCCATACCACGCGTACTGCGGGTAACGGGCCAGATGGCGCGAGGAATGGAACGGGCGGCCGCAAGCGTGGCCTAGAGCTGCGGTAAACGACATCTTTTCCGCCATCGCGGCGTCGGTGACTTTGTTCTGCACCGCGCCCGCTGGAGCGTAAGGCTCCTGCCAGTCCGGCAGCCCGCGCGGGGAAAGATCGATGTGGCCGCACAGTGTGCGCTCGCTCGGCTGGACCTTTTTCGCAATGACGTCGTAGTGGTCGGCCAGGAAACGCTGCCCGGCGGCTACGTCGATCCTGCCGCGGTACTCCTCCATCAGCGCCAGCCACCGCGCGTGGCGCGCGTTTTCCGAATTGCCGGCGTCATTGGCCTTGAAGGTGGTCTCCTCGCGCGTCATCTTGAGGTCGATCGGAAAGTTCGAGCCGACAAAAAAACCGTCGCGCGTACGCTGGAGATTCACGTTTTTGAGACCCAGTTCCAGATCGGCGATTTCGTTGGTCTTGCGGTCGGCTACCAGCCAGTTGTTGGCGTAGCCGCCGTTGTTGCCTTCCTTCATGATGCGCGCGAAATCGTCGATCGAGGCCGCATATTGCATGGCTTTGCGCGCGCGCACGAATTCGGGAATGCCGCCCGGATCGAAGCTGTTAAACCCGCTGATGGTGGTTTCCGTGATGAGAATGCCGGCCGAGTTCACCCCGAAGTCGTCGCCGCTGTGGATCAGGCCGGCCATGCCGTCCATGAGAATGCGATAGCCGCTCGCGGGCACGATATCGAAAACGATGTTCCAGCGCTCTCCATCGGCATAGGCAGTCCAGTTATTGTGGCCGATCACTACGCGGCCGTCCGACGTGTAGCTGCCGGTGGCCACGAAGGCGCTGCAACGGTCGGCGGTGCCGCCGGTCTTGTGCTTCAACATCTTCGTGTAGTACGACACCTCGAGCCAGGAATTCAGCGCCACGATGTCCCAGAGATCGAGCTTGCTGCCGCGCGCTTTCACCCCTTCGGCAATGCCGTTCAGTTCGGCGCGGTATTCCTCCTCCACGTGCGGCCAGAACAGGTCGCGCGCGGTGTCGCGGAAAAATCCCCAATCGCGCTTTTCCTCGTGCGCGAACTCGGTCGAGATCACCTTGACGGTATCTTCGATTTCCGGGGACAGCAGGTAGCCGTGCTGGAAGCCGATCTCGGAGGGGGAGCCTTCCAGATGCACCTGAATCCAGCCGTTTCGCTGGGTGGCGCGCGACGCCTTGCTCATGCGGGGATCG
>Ga0335078_10016765_pt1 | contig 10881 bp, 7 predicted proteins | sample Lox_Sample_32_FD_206711 | JGI IMG/M metagenome (GOLD analysis project Ga0335078, IMG submission 206711) | Soil microbial communities from Loxahatchee National Wildlife Refuge, Florida, United States - Lox_Sample_3.2 | ecosystem: Environmental > Terrestrial > Soil > Wetlands | place: USA: Florida... | reverse complement strand
GGGAAACTGTGACGTCTCCACGACGGCGCCCGCGCCTCCCATGCCCAGGCCCACCACGTCCTCCGCACCCCCGCCCGTCCCGGCGCCGCCCGCACAGATCGCGCATTTCGAGATTGTGCGGCGCCTCGGCGCAGGCGGGATGGCCGAGGTCTTCCTGGCCAAGAAGCGAGGGGCGGAAGGCACTTACAAGCTCCTGGTCCTCAAGCGCATCCTGCCGACGCACGGCGGCTCGCGGCGGTTTCGCTCGATGTTCATCGAGGAAGCGCACCTCGCCACCCGCCTGAACCACCCCAACGTGGTCCAGGTGTACGAGTTCCAGGACTTCGGCGACGAAGGCCTGCTGCTCGCCATGGAGTACGTGGAGGGGTGCGACCTCGGTCGTCTGATGGCCGCGGCGCGCGCCAAAGGCTCGCGGGTGCCGCCGTGGGTCGCCGCGTGGGTGGTCGCCGAGGCCGCCAAGGGGCTTCACTACGCGCACGAGAAGAAGGACGAGGCGGGGCAGCCGCTCGACATCGTCCACCGCGACGTCAGCCCGCAAAACATCCTGCTGTCCTTCGAGGGCGCCGTGAAGATCGCCGACTTCGGCATCGCCAGCGCGCGCCTCTTCGCCGAGGAGCAGGGCGTGCTCAAAGGCAAGTTCGGGTACATGTCCCCCGAGCAGGCGCGTGGCGAGGCCGTGGACCGGCGCAGCGATCTGTACGCGCTCGGCGTCATCCTCTGGGAGATCCTGGCGGGAAGGCCGATCCACGGGGGCCTCGGCGGCGAGGCGCTGCTCGACATCGTGCGCTCGGGGATCGTGGAGCCGCCGACCCAGTACGCCAGCGACATCCCTGCGGAGCTCGAGCAGATCACCCTGCGAGCCCTCTCGCCCGCGCGCGAGGACCGGTTCCCGACGGGGCGCGAGCTCGCGTCGGCGCTCGGGCGAGCGATCGTGAAGCAGGGGGAGCTCATCGACGCGTCGGCGCTCGAGGCGGCGCTCGCGCGGTTGCGCGACGAGCGTGGCGCGGAGGTCGAGCCGCTCTCGTCGAGGGACGCCGACCTCGCGCTGCGCGCGGACGACGCGCGGACGCAGGCCGCCGTGCCGCTCGCGCGCAGCATGGCCGAGGCGCGCTCGAGCCAGAGGATGGAGGTCGCCTCCATCATCGACGAGTCGGCGGCGTCAGAGACGCCCCTGCCGCGACGCGCGGCATCCACGGACGGGCCGCGCGAGGTCCGGCACGTGGCCGTCGTGGCGCTGCACCTGCACGGTCTGGAGGCCGTGGTCCTGCCACGCAGGACCCTCGAGCAGCTGCGGTCCATCCTCGACGATCTGGCCTTCAAGCGCGGGATGCGCTGGGTGTGGGCGAGCGACACGGATGCGCGCGCCATCGCCGGGCTCACCGCCAATCCGTCGCGCGCCGCCATCGAAGCCGCGCAGGTGGCGCTCGACGTGCACGAGACGATCTCGGGCTTCAAGGAGGATCTGCCGACGCCCGTGTCCGCCTCGATCGGCATCGTCCGCGGGATCGCGAGCGGCGTCCGCGACCCCCAGGGGCACCTCGTGCGGTACGTGCTTCACGACCCCGCCACATACCTCGCCGACGTGCTCGGACGGGCCACGCCCATGACCCGCACGTGGGTCGCGGGCGGCGTCTACCGGCTCGTCCGGCGCGACTTCCGCTGGGGTGACGCGCCGAGCTTGCAGCTGGACGTCTCGGCGGGCATCGACGTACCGCCGGTCATGCGCATCTACGCGCTCGAGCGGAGCCTCTCGCGCGAGGAGCGCCTGGCCGAGGTGCAGGCGACCTCGAGCGACCTGGTCGGCCGCGACGCCGAGAAGGCCGACCTCCACGCGGCCTACCACGAGGCCGTGAGCGGGGGCGGTGGCTCGGGGCAGCTCGTGTGCCGCGCCGTCACGGGTGAGATGGGGATCGGCAAGACGGCGCTCGTGGCGACGTTCCTGGCCGAGCTGCCGCCCAACGCGCGCCTGGTCCACGTCGAGTGCACCCCCGTCCAGATGGAAGTGCCGTACGCCGCGATCGCCGAGCTGGTGAGGGCGGCGATCGGCACGCGGGGCGACGAGCCCTTCGCGGAGGTCGCGGCGCTCATCGCGCACGCTGGCGGCGGCGCCGCGGCGGGGGCGGACGCGTCGAGCCCGATGGTGGCTCGCCTGGCGGAGCTGGCGACCAATCAGGTCGGAGGGGGCGACGAGGACGCGCACGCGCGCCGCAAGACCATCCTGGCCGGTGTGCGCAACTTGCTGGCGGCCATCGCGCTCACGCAGCCGCTGGCCCTCGTGGTGGAGGGGGCGCAGTGGGGCGACAAGGCGAGCCTCGAGGTGCTCAGCGACATCGTCCACACCAACGACCCGCTGCCGATCTTCGTACTGGTGGTCACCCGGCCGGACGACCGCGTCTTGCACGTGCTGGCGGGCGTGATGCGGATCGAGCTGCGCGGGCTCAGCCCGGACGAGCAGGTGCGCCTCGTCGAGACGCGCCTCGGCGTGCGGGAGGGGGCGCGAGAGGTGTGCGCCGAGCTGCTGCCCAGGGTCGGCGGCAACCCCTTCTTCCTGCTCGAGATGATCGACGCGCTGCTCGAGAAGGGTGCGCTCGAGATCCGGGAGTCCGGTGAGGAGGGGGACGAGCGCAGCGCGGTCCTCGCGAGGACCGGGCGGGCCGAGGGCGGCCTCGGCGCCCTCCCGTCGACCCTGGAGCAGCTGCTCGGGGACCGCCTGCGCGAGCTGCCGCCGGTCGAGCACGCGGTGATCGACTGGCTCGCGATCGCCGGCGGCCCGCTGCCCCTCACGGACCTGCTGCGGCTGACGGGCGAGACCGAGGACGAGGCGGTCGTGCGCCTGTGCGCCCGGGGCGTGTGCGACCGCAAGGGCGAGCTCGTGGACTTCCGGCACCCGCTGACCCGCGACGTGGCGTACGTCGAGCTCTCGCCCGCGGACCGGATCCGCATGCACCGGGCGCTCGGCGACCATCTCGCCGGCACCTCGCTCGGCCGCGGCGTGTCCGCGGCGATCGTCGCCCGCCACCTGGCCCGCGGCGAGAACATCAGCCGCGCGGCCGACTTCTACTTCGAGGCGGCGGGCGCCGCGCGCACGAGCCACCAGACGCAGCTCGCCATCCGCTACTACCTGCGCGGCCTGTCGTACATGACGCCGGAGGACAAGCGGCGCATCGTCGGGCACGAGGCGCTCGAGAGCGCGTACCGCATGCTCGGCCGCCGGCGCGAGAGGCTGTGGCACCTCGAGGCGCTCCGGCGCATCGTGCGCGTCGTCGGGACGTCTCGCGCGGTCTGCCTCGGGCTGCTGCGCAGCGCGCGGTACGACTTCGACGAGGGGCACCTGGCCCGCGGCTCCGGCGTCGCCGCCCGCGCCGCGGAGGTCGCGCACGCGGCGCACATCACGGCGTACGAGGTGGAGGCCGAGGCCCTCGTGAGCGACTTCTTGCGCGAGCTCGGCGACGTGCAGGGCGCGCTGGCCGCCTGCGACCGCGCCCTTTCCGCCGTGGATCCCGCGAGCGGTCACGTGCCGCCGCGCCTTCGCGGAGAGGTCCTGCGCTCGCGCGGCATCCTCCTGCGGCGGGTCGGGCGCGTGCGGGAGGCCGTGGACTCCTACGTCGACGCGATCGGCATCTTCAAGAAGTGCGGCGCGCGCCGCGTCGAGGCGCGCGTCAAGAACGCGCTCGCCTACGCGATGTTCGTGCAGGGCCGCTACGAGGACGCCGTTGCGATGGCGCTCGAGTCGATCCAGATCGACCTGTCGATCGGCGGGCGCTTCCAGATCGCCAAGACGCTGACCAACATCGGTCACTCCTACTTCCGTCTCGGGGACGTGGCCCGGGCGCTCGCTTACCTGAAGCGCGCGCGAGAGGCCCACGATCGCTACGGCGACCAGGACGGGTGGGCGGACACGCTGCTCGTGAGCGCGCTGGTGACGATCGAGCTCGGCGACCTGGAAGCGGCGGAGATCCACCTGCGGGACGCCAGCGCCCTGAACGCCGCGACGGGCAACGCCTACGACCGGACGCACGAGGGCGTCGTGCGCGCCCTGCTCGCGCGCGCGCAGCGCCGCCCGGAGCAGGCGATCGAGCAAGCCCTGGCGACGCGGCACGCCGCGGAGAGGATGGCGCTCGTGAGCTTTCACTTCTTCGCGATGGCCATCGAGGCGGTGGCGCGCATCGATCTGGGGGAGATGCACGCGGCCACGCTCGTGGCGACCACCGCGCTCGGCGCCGTGGAGAACCTCCAGGGCTGCGAGTACGGCCTGGACATCCGGTCGATGTGCGCCGACGTCCTCAAGCGTGCGGGCTCTCCCCAGGCGGCAAGCGCCCGCCAGCGCGCCGTCGACCACGCGCAGGCCCTGCTCAACTCCGTCCGCGATTCCCGGCTGCGCAAGCTCTTCACGCAGCGCCCGCTCAACGCCGCGCTGTTCGAGACCACCCCCGTCCCGTCCCGGCCGTCGGAGGGCGAAGGCGCCGAGCCGGCCAAACCCGGAGCCCCCGAGACCGCATGACCACGACCACGGCGAGCAGCGGCAAGCGCCGCGTCGCGATGATCCTGTCCGGCGGCGGGGCGCGGGGCGCCTACGAGGTCGGCGTCCTCTGGTACATCTTCGACGAGCTCACCCGCATCCTCGGAGCGCCGCCGAAGATCGACATCCTCTGCGGCACGAGCGTGGGCGCGATCAACGGCTGCTTCCTGGCCGCGCACCTGGGCGATCCCGTGCTCGGGCTGCGGCGGCTGGTCGAGCTGTGGAGCGAGCTGGAGCTCACCCACGTGCTCGGCTTCGGCGTGCGTCAGCTCGCGACGCTGCCGCGGGTGCTGCTGGGCGGTGGCGACGGGTACGGCCTCTTCGACGTGCGACCGATGGCCGAGCTCGTGCAGCGCGAGATCAGCTGGCGAGCCGTCTCTCGCTGCCTGAGAAAGGGCGTGCTGCGCGCGCTGACCGTGTCGTGCACGGAGGTGTCGACCGGCCGCACCGTCGTGTTCATGCAGACGGCGCCGAACCTGACCATCCCGGGCGCAGCCCCGCCGCGCACGCTGTTCCGCGCGCACCGGATCGGGCCGCAGCACGCGCTGGCGAGCGCGGCGATCCCGCTGCTCTTCCCGCCCGTCCGGATCGACGACGAGCTGTACCTCGACGGAGGTCTGCGGCAGAACACCCCCATCGCGCCCGCGCTGCGGCTGGGTGCGACGCACATCTTCGCCATCGGCAGCTCGCGCGAGATCGAGGGGCGGGTCGTGCGCGAGGCCGGCCACCAGCAGCACGCCCGCGCTCCCGGCGCGGCGTTCCTCATGGGCAAGGTCCTCAACGCCTTCCTGCTCGATCACGTCGACGTGGACATCGAGCTGCTCACCCGGATCAACAGCGTCATCGTCGACGGCACGCGCGCGTACGGGCCGGGGTTCCTCGAGCAGCTCAGCTCGCAGGCTCGCAGGCGCGGAGGCCAGGAGTACCGCTACGTCAACTGCATGCGCGTCCGCCCCAGCGAGGACATCGGGCGGCTCGCGAACGATCACCTCAAGCGCGGGCGCCTGCGCGGCGATCCGGTGCTCACCAAGCGCCTGTTCAGCGTGCTCGACCTCGGCGTGGACGGCGAGGCCGACCTCGCCAGCTACCTGCTCTTCGACGGGCCGTTCTGCCGCCGGCTCATCGAGATGGGTCGCGCCGACGCCCAGGCACGCCGCGACGAGCTGGTGACGTTCTTCCGCAGCGCAATGGACGAAGGTGGCGGCGACGTCCAGGAGTCCCCCGACGAGACAGGTCGATTCGACCGGGACTCGCTTCACATCGGGACGTGAGAGGCGAGCCCACCCGGGTGCTCGCCGGGCCACGGCTCGGAGCAGCGCATTTCCGGTCGGGAGATCGACTGCTCCGGGCCGGAGCCGAGCATTTCCGGTCGGGAGATCGACTGCTCCGGGTCGGAGCAGAGCATTTCCGGTCGGGAGATCGACTGCTCCGGGTCGGAGCCGAGCATTTCCGGTCGGGAGATCGACTGCTCCGGGTCGGAGCCGAGCATTTCCGGTCGGGAGATCGACTGCTCCGGGTCGGAGCAGCGCATTTCCGGTCTGGAGATCGACTGCTCCGGGCCGGAGCCGAGCATTTCCGGTCGGGAGATTGACTGCTCCGCGTCGGAGCCGAGCATTGCCCGCTCACGAAGAAACGAACTCGTCGACGGCGCCTGCGCCCTCCCGCACGACCACGGGCGGGATCTGCGTGAGATCCACGACCGTCGTCGGCACGAGCCCCCCGGCGCCGCCGTCGAGCACGAGGGCCAGCCCGCGGAAGGTCGCGTCGATCTCGTGCGGGTCCACGAGCGGCTCCTCCCCCGGCCGGGCCGCCGTGGTCGAGATGATGGGCCGGCCGAGCTCGCGCGCGAGCGTCCGGGTGACCTCGCAGGCCGGGACGCGGATGCCGACCGTCTTGCGCCTCATCTGCACGAGCTTGGGGACCTCCCGCGTGGCCGGCAGGATGAACGTGTAGGGCCCCGGCAGGAAGCGGCGCAGCACCCGGTACACCTGGTTGTCCACCAGAGCGTACCGGGCGATGTCCGACAGGTCGGGGCACACGAACGCCAGCGGTTGCGACGTCGCCATGCCCTTGACCGAGTACAGCCGCTCGACGGCGTGCTTGTTGGTCAGATCGCAGCCCAGGCCGTAGACCGTGTCGGTCGGGTACGCGATGATCCCGCCGTCCTGCAGGGCCTCGACGGCGCGGCGGACCTTGCGCGGCTCCGGGTGGTCGGGGTGGATGGCGAGGAGCATCGCGGGCCTGGCCGTCGCCGTGCGCCGGCGCGCGGGAAGTAACCCGGATGGCCGCGCGCGTCACGCGCGTTGTCGCGGCGCTGCTACCCTCTCGCCACGTCCACCGCGATGACGCTCTCCGAGCTCGCCCTGCCGCCCCTGATCCTGCGCGTCCTCGCGTTCGCCTGGGGAGCCGTGTGGGGCAGCTTCGTCAACGTCGTCGTCTACCGCGTCCCGCGCGGCATGAGCGTCGTGCGCCCGGGCTCCCACTGCCCCGGGTGCGGCGAGCCGGTGCGCGCCTGGGACAACGTCCCCATCGTGTCGTGGCTGCTCCTTCGCGGAAAGGCGCGGTGCTGCGGCGTCCGCATCTCGCCGCGGTACGTCGTCGTCGAGGCGATCGGCGGCCTCCTCGCCGTGGCGATCTTCGACTCGATCGTCCTCGCGCTGCCCGGCGACACGTCCCTCGTGCACGCGGGCAGCATCTTCCTCGCGGACTTCGCCCTGGCGATGGCGCTCGTGGCTTCGGCCTTCATCGACGCGGAGCACATGTACCTGCCCGATCCCATCACGCTGGGCGGCACGCTCTTCGGCCTGGCCACCCCGAGCCTGCGCGGCCTGGGCTGGGCCGACGTCTTCCTCGGCGCTGCGGTCGGCTTCGTCGGCGTGTGGCTTCCGTTCGTCGTCGGCTACAAGGCGCTCCGCGGCCGGGCCGGCATGGGCCTGGGCGACGCGAAGCTCACGATGCTCGCTGGCGCCTGGTTCGGCTGGCCGGGGGTCGTCTTCGCCGTCTTCGCCGGGTCCATCCAGGCGAGCCTCGCGGCGCTGGTGCTCCTGCTGGTCCGCGGCAAGATCGAGGAGCCCGAGTCCGTGCTCAAGGACCGCGAGGAGCTGCAGAAGGCGGCGGCCGAGGGGGACGCGGAGGCGGCGCAGCTCGTGAAGGACGACCCGCTCGGCACCCCACCCGACGAGGGGTTCCTCGCCGCGCGCCTGCCGTTCGGCCCGTTCCTCTGCCTCGCCATCATCGAGTGGATGCTGGCGGGCGCGTGGATCCGCGATCGCTGGATGCCGTGGCTCGAGCGGTGAGCCGGTCTACGAGCGCTTCTCCATGGGCACGTAGTCGCGCACCGTGGGGCCCGTGTAGATCTGGCGCGGACGCGCGATCTTGGTCGTCGGGTCCTCCATCATCTCCTTCCAGTGCGCCGTCCAGCCCGGAAGGCGGCCGAGCGCGAACAGGACGGTGAACATGTTCGTCGGGAAGCCCATCGCCCGGTAGATGATGCCCGAGTAGAAGTCGACGTTCGGGTAGAGCTTGCGCTCGACGAAGTAGCTGTCCTTGAGCGCCGCCTCCTCGAGGGCCTTGGCGATGTCGAGCAGCGGGTCCTTCTTGCCGAGCTTGGCCAGGACCTTGTCGGCCGCGGCCTTGATGATCTTCGCGCGCGGGTCGAAGTTCTTGTAGACGCGGTGGCCGAAGCCCATCAGGCGCACGTTGCTGTCCTTGGCCTTCGCGAGCTTGACGTACTTGTCGACGTCCCCGCCGTCCTGGTGGATGGCGGTGAGCATCTCGAGCACCTCCTGGTTGGCGCCGCCGTGCAGCGGGCCCCAGAGCGCGCAGATGCCGGCGCTGATCGACGCGAAGAGGTTCGCCCGGCTCGAGCCGACCACGCGCACCGTGCTCGTCGAGCAGTTCTGCTCGTGATCGGCGTGCAGGATGAGCAGGAGGTTCATCACCTTCACCAGCTCGGGGTCGATGTCGTAGTCCTCGGCCGGGACCGAGTACATCATGTTGAGGAAGTTGGCGCAGTACGACAGCGAGTTCTTCGGGTAGACGAACGGCTGCCCCACGGACTTCTTGTACGCGAACGCCGCGATCGTCCGCACCTTCGACACCAGGCGCGCGATCGTGATGTCGCGCAGCTCGACGTTGTCCACGTCGAGCGCGTCCGGGTAGTAGCTCGACAGCGCCGTCACCATCGCGCTGAGGATCGCCATCGGGTGGGCCGTCGGCGGGAAGCCCTCGAAGAAGTGCTTCATGTCCTCGTGCAGCAGCGAGTGCCGCGTGAGCTTCTCGCTCCACGCCTTGAGCTGCGGCTCGGTGGGCAGGTTGCCGTAGATGAGCAGGTACGCGGTCTCGACGAACGTCGACTTCTCCGCCAGCTGCTCGATGGGGATGCCGCGGTAGCGCAGGATCCCCTTGTCGCCGTCGATGAACGTGATGGCGCTCTTGGTCGAGGCCGTGTTCATGAACGCCGGGTCCAGCGTCACGTAGCCGGTCTTCGCGCGGAGCTGCGCGATGTCGATCGCGCGCTCCTGCTCGGTACCGACGAGGGCCGGCAGCTCCAGCTTGGTTTCCCCCAGTTGGATGATCGCCTTATCGGTCACGTGATCCTCCGCTCGCAGACTCGGGCACTATAGGGCAAGACAGTGGGTAGCGCAGTGCGCAAACGGCGCCAGCGGATAGCCCGCTCAGCTGCTGCGCCATCGCAGGCGCCGCTCGTCGGCCTGGGCGAGGCCGAGGCGGCGCTGCTCCTGGACGAACGCCGAGTAGGTGCGAGGCACGCGCACGTCCCGCCCGAGCACGAAGAGCACCCGCAGAGCGGCCTCGGCGTCGTCGCTGGCCCGGTGGGCGTTCTCGAGCGTGATGCCGAGGCGGGCGGCCACCTCGCCGAGCGCGCGAGATTTCTCGCCCTGTTGCAGCTCGCGCGCCCAGACCAGGGGATCGAGCCACTCGACGTCCTTGCGGAGCGACAAGCCCGCCCGGGCCAGCTCGTTGCTCAGGAAGGCGCGGTCGAACGCCGCGTTGTAGGCGGCGGGGACGCACCCGGCGAGCAGGGCGGAGACCTCCTGCGCGACAGCCTCGAACGCGGGGGCGTTCGCGACCTGCTCGTCGGTGATCTTGTGGACGTCGCTCGCCTCCTTGGGGATCGGGCGGCCGGGGTTGACGAGCCAGTTGCGCCTCTCGACGACCTCGCCGCCGCGCGCGACGACGATGCCCACCTCGACGACCCGGTCGACCGACGCGTCCTTGCCGGTCGTCTCCACGTCGACCAGCGCGATCGGCAGCTCGACCCACGGCGCGTCCGCCGCGTGCTCCTCCATCAGCCCGCGGGTCACCGCCCGCAGCAGGTGCGCGATGCCGGCGTAGTGCCTGCCCGTGGGGAAGCACCCGCATGCGTCCAGCGTCGCCGCCCTCACGCGGGCAGCGTTACCCCAGTCACCTGTGCGCCGCAATCTCCTGGTCGAGCCACGCGCCGAGGTCGGCCTTCGTGTCGAAGAGGTGGCCGTCGACGAAGATCGTGGGCGTCCCGTGGACGTCCAGCTGGTCGGCCAGCTTCTTGTCGGCGTCGAGGCGCGCCTGGGTCTCGGGCGAGTCCATGTCGGCGCGGAACTTCTCGAGGTCGAGGCCCAGCGCGCTCGCGTACCCCTCCAGGTCGGACCTCTCCAGCCGCTGTCCGGCGGCGAACAGCTTCTTGTCCATCTCCCAGAACTTGCCCTGCGCGCCGGCGGCGATGGCGGCGCGCGCGGCGATCTCGCTGTGCGGGTGCATCGGCAGAGGCATGAACTTGTAGACGAACCGGACCTTGTCCTTGCGCTTGTCCCACAGCTCGTCCATGGCGGGCGCGATCCGCTGGCAGAACGGGCACTCGAAGTCCGCGAACTCCACCAGCACGACCGGCGCCGTCAGCGGCCCTCGCGAGGGAGAGCCCTCGAGCGGGATCGCCCTGGCTGACGCCTCGTCGAAGCGGTCCTTGTACAGCTGCTGCACCTGCTCGCTCGACATCCCCTCGCGAACGGCCTTCGCGATGGCCTCGGCCGCGGGAATGCACGTGTCGCACGCGCGATGCTCGATCACGCACGTCGCGATGGGGACCGCGACCTTCGTGCAGGGCGCCGCCAGCTCCCGCACGTAGCGCGAGAACTCGTGCTTCTCGCGGGGCGTGAACTGGCTGGTGTCCACGCCCGGCAGATCGACGTCGAGCGCCGTCGCCGTCTGCGGCTCGACCGACGAGCCGCCGCACGCCGCCGGCACGGCCAGGGCGAGCAGGAGCGACAGCGTCGGGCCCGGTCGCATCGGGGATCCTCAGTGCGGCTTCGCGCTGGACGCCGCCGGCGCAGCGGGCGCGGACGCGGAGGGTGCGCCCGACGCGGACG
>Ga0335078_10016764_pt1 | contig 10881 bp, 9 predicted proteins | sample Lox_Sample_32_FD_206711 | JGI IMG/M metagenome (GOLD analysis project Ga0335078, IMG submission 206711) | Soil microbial communities from Loxahatchee National Wildlife Refuge, Florida, United States - Lox_Sample_3.2 | ecosystem: Environmental > Terrestrial > Soil > Wetlands | place: USA: Florida... | reverse complement strand
GCCAGGCCAGGCTGGCCTCGGTCGTCCCGGTCGGCTTGTACTCCAGGCTTACCCAGCCGCGGTACCCGCGGTCCGCCAGGGCGGCCAGGTACCGGTCCAGGTCGAGCTGGCCGCTGCCCGGCTCGCCCCGGCCCGGCACGTCGGCGATCTGCACGTGCGCGACGTCCCCGGCGTGCGCGGCGATCGCGGCGTCGAGGTCGTCACCGTTGCTGGCCAGGTGGTACAGGTCGCACAGGAACCCGACGTTGGCCGCGCCCGCCGCGCGGGCCCGCCGGACCACGGCCACCGCGTCGTCGGCCGTGCGCAGCGGATAGGGCTTGGGGCCGCTCACCGGCTCGATCAGCACCGTGCCGCCGAACGCGGCCACGGCCTTCGCCGCCAGCCCGATGCTCTCCGCCGCCAGTTCGTCCTGGAAGTCGGGGGCCACCCCGTCGACCCGGTTGCCGTACAGCGCGTTGAACCCGCGCACGCCCAGCCGCTCGCCGAGGCCGGCCACCACGTCGATGTTGTCGCGGAACTGCCCGCTGCGGCCCGGGATCGACAGCACGCCGCAATCCGGGCCCGCCAGGTCGCCGGCGAAGAAGTTCAGCCCGACCAGCGCCACCCCGGCCTCCTCGATCGCCGCGGCGAACGCGTCCACCTCGCGGTCGGCGGGCACCGGCGTCGCGAACGGCCACCAGAACTCGACCGCCCCGAACCCCGCGGCGCGGGCCGCGGCCGGGCGCCGCAGCAGCGGCTCCTCGGTGAACAGTAGCGAGCAGTTAACCAGGTAAGGAAGCAAGTGATCTGACATGTTTTCCGTATCCTGAAATTATTTTTCCGTTTCTTGGATTAATTCTAGACCGCAGCTGGCGGTCCGTCAACCGTCACCCTCCGGCCACCCTCGGACCGCCCTCCGGCCACCCTCGGACCGCCCTCCGGCCACCCGCTGGCCGCGTACCCCGGCCGCAAGGCCGGTATTTCTGATATACGAATGGAAATTTCTGTATCATGGAAGACGTGAACGATTCGACCCAGGACACCGGCCTGGCGGTGGCCAGTCCCGACGGCGCCAGGCGCCCCGCGGCGGCCGCCGCGGGCGGCGTGCAGTCCATCGAGCGCGCCTTCGACCTGCTCGAGATGCTGGCCGACGCCGGCGGTGCGCTCGGCCTGTCCGAACTATCCACAGTCTCCGGCCTCCCCCTGCCCACCGTCCACCGGCTGATGCGCACCCTGGTCAACCGGGGCTACGTCCGGCAGGAGGCCTCGCGGCGGTACACGCTGGGCTCGCGGCTGATCCGGCTCGGCGAGATCTCCAGCCGCTCGCTCGGCACCTGGCTGCGGCCGTTCCTGGCCCAGTTGGTCCGGCTCACCGGCGAGACGGCCAACCTGGCCATGCTCGACGGCGACGAGGTCGTCTACATCGCGCAGGTGCCCAGCCCGCACTCGATGCGGATGTTCACCGAACCGGGCCGCCGGGTCCAGCCGCACTGCACCGCGGTCGGCAAGGCCCTGCTCGCCGAGCTTCCGCCCGGCGAGGCCCGCGCGCTGCTCGAGCGGGACGGCATGCCCGCCTACACGCCCACCACGATCACCGACCCGGACCTGCTGATCGCCCATCTTGAGGTGATCCGCAAGCAGGGCTACGCCGTCGACGAGGGCGAGCAGGAGGTCGGCGTGCGCTGCTTCGCGGTGGCCGTGCCCGACGCGCCGGGCTCGCTGGCCATCTCCACGTCCGGGCCGCAGGCCCGGATGACCGACGACGCCGCGGCCCGCATCGTGCCCGCCCTCAAGCGCACCGCCCGCGAGATATCCGAGACCATCGCGGCCGAAGGCGCGGGCTGAGCCGAAGCTGATCGCCCGCGCCTTCCGCTCACCGGTCCGGCCGGTCAGAACGGCTTATCCCGGCTGCCGGTCCCGTCCGAGGAGACGTTCACCTTGGTCCCGTCGCCGACTCCGTCGTCGGGGACGTCCACCGCGACCGCGCCCTCGCGCACCGCGACCTCCACCGCCGACTCGGTGCCCTGGCGCCGCCACGACCAGTGGTTGAACACGATGTTCAGGATGAAGACCACGATCACCGTGGAGGTGATGCTGGACCCGAAGATGACCTGGAAGTTGCTGGGGAAGTGCTCGTAGAAGCTCGGCGCCACGGCCGGCAGCAGGCCCGCCGCCAGCGACACCGCCACGATCAGCAGGTTGCTGTTGCCCTCGAAGTTCACCTTGTGCAGGGTCTGGATGCCCACCGCGGTGACCATCGCGAACATCACGGTCGCGGCGCCGCCGATGACCGGTCCCGGCACGCTGGCGACCACCTGGCCGATCTTCGGCAGCAGCCCGAGCAGCAGCAGCATGATGCCGCAGGTGGTGACCACCCACCGGCTGCGCACCCGGGTCAGCCCGACCAGTCCGACGTTCTCCGCGAAGGCGGTGTCCGGGAAGGAGTTCAGGAACCCGGCCAGCACCGCCGACAGGGCGTCGGTGGCCAGGCCGCGGGCCAGGTCATTCTGGGTCAGCTTCTTGTCGACCATCTCGGAGACGGCCAGCATGTCGGCGGTTGACTCGGTGTAGGTCACCAGCATGACGATGCACATCGAGATGATCGCGGCCGCCTCGAACTTCGGGTGACCGAACCGGAAGAACCCGCTGAAGCCGACCCACTTGGCGGCGTGCACGCTGGAGAAGTTCAGCAGGCCCATCGGCCAGGCCACCAGAGTGCCGATCGCGATGGAGAGCAGCACGGCGATCTGGCTGATGAACCCGCGGAAGCACCTGGTGATCACCACGATGAGCAGCATCACCAGGCCGGCCAGCGCGATGTGCGACATCTGCCCGTAGTCCTTGGCCGCCGGGTTGTCCCCGGCGATCAGGGTGACGTCGGCGCCGATCAGCGACAGGCCGATCACGCAGATCACGGTGCCGGCCACCAGCGGCGGGAAGAACCGGATCATCATCGAGAACGGCTTGGCGATGAGCAGGCCGAACACCCCGGAGCAGAGCATCGCGCCGTACACTGCGGGCAGCCCGTACTTCTGCGCGATGATGATCATCGGGCTGAGCACGGTGAACGTCGCGCCGGCTACCACCGGCAGCCGAACCCCGAAGATCTTGCCGATGCCGACGCTCTGGATGATCGTCGCGATGCCGGACACGAACAGGTCGGCGTTGACCAGCAGGCCGATCGTCGTTATCGGTAGCCCCAGCGCCCCGCCCACGATGAGCGGCACCGCCACGGCCCCCGCGTACATGATGAACAGGTGCTGCAGGCCCAGCACGAACAGCCGGGGCGCGGGCAGCACCTCGTCCACGGGATGGACCGGCGGCCGTTCTCCGGCGTCGGGCGGCACGGCTTCGGGTGCGTTGGTCAGTGACATCACAGCTCCAGGTGGGCGATCAGCCGGTTGCGTGATCCGCAGCGGCTTCTAGCTTCTTCCATATCGTGAAATTTAATTTCCGAATACCAGATAAGCTAACTCCGCCGCATCACCCGGTCAAGACCCCGCCGGCAATGAGTAACGCCTGGGACGCAGATGAACCGCCGCGTCTGACGCGTCGGTCAACTAGTGGCGGTGACTATGTAGGCGTCTGTGGTCCCGCCTCGCGGGCCTGTGCCGTCGAGCACGAAAGAACGTGGCCGCGGCTTTCCCGAATGCGCCTCATCCCGGTGGCCCCGCGCTGCCGCCAGGCTCAGAACCCTTCAGCGGCCTGCCTGGAGAGGCGGGTGGTGCGGGTGATGCTCGTGCTAACCCGCCATAACGGCATCAATGCTCCATCGTTGCCGTCCTGGCGGCATCAATGCTCCATCGTTGCGGTTTCGGCGGGACGCCGGGTCGGCAGGGCGCTAGGGATGCGGTCGGGCGGCGGCGGACGTCCGCTCGCACCGTCAACCGAACAGGCGCCGCAGCATCTCGTCGATGGCGTCGGCGCCGGCCTCCATCGACGCCTCCTTGTCGTCCGAACGGGCCACCAGCAGCGCGACCTCGTTGACCGACGCGAGCAGCACGTGCGCGAGCGTCCCGACAAGTTCCGGCCGCAGCCGCCCCTCCTGCGCGACGGCCTGCAGGACCAGCCGGATCAGGCCGAGGGCGTGGCGCTCCTCCATGGCCCGCCACCGCTCCCAGCCGAGCACCGACGGGGCGTCGATCAGCAGGATCCGCCGCACCACTGGATCGCCCGCGAGCCGGATCCACGCCAGGAACCCCGCGCGCAGCGCGGCCACCGGCTCGGTGATGCCGTCCGCCGCGGCCACGGTCTGCGCGCCGACGCTGGTCTCGACATCCTCGGCCACCGCTTCGAACAGGGCTTCCTTGCTGGGGAAGTGGTGATAGAGCGAGCCCCGGCTGACCCCCGCCTCCCGGAGCACCCCCTCGATGGACGTGTCCTCGTAGCCGCGGTCAGCGAACATCCGCGTGGCGATGGCGACCAGTTGAGCCCGCGTCGCCTCGCCCCGCGCGACGTTCTTGTTCGGCTGCTCCATCACCGCTCCTAGCTCTTCACCAAGCCCCGCGCCCAAGCCCGCGCCCAGGCTGCGCCCCAGCCCTGCACCCGCGCCCGCGCCCCGCATCCAAATAGCTTGACAAACCGACTGTCGGTTTGTTCATATAAACCGACAGTCGGTCTAACAAAGACTATCCTGCCCGACCCGAAAGGCGAGCGTAATGCAGCTATCAGAACTCGAAGCCCACCGGCACACCGCGGTGACCCACTCCGGCCAGATCAGCTACCTCGACGTCGGAACCGGCCCCGCCGCCCTGTTCGTGCACGGCATCGCCACCAACGCCTACCTGTGGCGAAACGTCATCGGCGCGCTGGCCAGCCAGCACCCCGGCCAGCACCCCGGCCAGCGCCGCTGCATCGCCGTGGACCTCCCGCTGCACGGCCGCAGCCCGGTGGCCGCCGGGCAGGACCTGTCCGTCGCCGCGCTGGCGGCCGGCCTCGAGGACTTCTGCGACGCGCTCGGGCTCACCGGCGTTGATCTGGTCGCCAACGACACCGGCGGGGCCGTCGCCCAGATCTTCGCCGCCCGCCACCCGCAGCGGCTGGCCACGCTCACCCTCACCAACTGCGATACCCGGGACAACCTGCCGCCCGAGGACTTCAAGCCCATGGTCGAACTGGCCCGCTCCGGCAGCCTCGCGCCGTCCGCCGTCGCGCTGTTCGCCGACCTCGACGCCGCCGCCCAGCTCTCCTTCGGCTCCGGGTACGAGCACCTGGACCAGATCGACCCGGCGGTCATCCGCTCCTACCTGGAGCCGTGCATCGGCACCCTCGAGCGGGCCCGCCAGTTCGAGCGGCTGCTGGCCGCTCTCGACGCCGATGACCTGGCCGCGGTCACGCCGCTGCTCGGCGAGCTCACCGTGCCCACCCTGGTGGTCTGGGGGACCGGCGACACCTTCTTCGACGTCTCTTGGGCCTACTGGCTGCGGGACACCATCCCCGGCACCACCCGCGTGGTCGAGGTCGACGGCGCCCGGCTGTTCTTCCCCGACGAGCGCCCCATGGACCTCGTGCCGCATCTGGAGCAGCACTGGGCCGCCGCCGCTGCCGTCCGCACGTAGGCCGCGCGCCGAGCCGCTTCCCCGATTGATCCCGAACTAAGAGGGCGCGTGCCCCGCCGCCCCGCGAGCCACTCCCCGGTGATCCCGACGGATGGCCCGCGTGCCCCTGCGCCCCTCGACTCACTTCCCCGAAGGCCCTTGCCGGTGGCCACACCCGGAGCCTAGACTGAACGTTCAGTCAAGACTGGGAGTCCTTGTGGCCACCGACATCAAGCTCAAAGAGATCATCGCGGAGCAGGAGGAAATCTTCGTCCGCCGCCAGCCAACCTCCGCTCGCCTGGCCGCGCAGGCCACCGAGCACCTCGCCGGCGGTGTCACCTCGAGCTGGCAGATCACCGCGCCTCAGCCCGTATGGCTGAGCCACGGCCGCGGCTCGAAGGTCTACGACGCGGACGGCAACGAGTACGTCGACCTGCACGGCGGCTACGGCGCCGCCCTGGCCGGCCACGCCCACCCCGCGATCGCCCACGCCATCAGCGACCAGGCCGCCAACGGCACCCACTTCGCCCAGCCGACCCCCGACGCCGTCACGGTGGCGACCGAACTCGCCCGCCGCTTCGGGCCGCCCCGATGGCGCTTCGCCAACTCCGGCACCGAAGCCACCATGGACGCCGTCCACCTGATGCGCTCGATCACCGGCCGGGACCTGATCATCAAGATCGAGGGCTGCTATCACGGTCACCACGACTCGGTCCAGGTCTCGGTGGCCCCGGACGAGGAAGACGCGGGCCCGCGGGACAAGCCGGCCAGCGCCCCCGCCTCCAGCGGCATCCCCCGGGCCATCACCGACCTGACGCTGATCGCCACGTTCAACGATCTGGATAGCGTGGCCCGCCTCCTCGACGAGCACCCGGGCCAGGTCGCTGGGATGATCATCGAGCCGGTCATGATGAACGCCGGCATCATCAAGCCCGAGCCCGGCTACCTCCAGAGCCTCAAGAACCTGCTGCACTCTCGCGGCGCCCTGCTCACCTTCGACGAGGTCAAGACCGGCCTGACCGTCGGCCCGGGCGGCGTGACCAGGAACGAGAACGTCCAGCCCGACCTGATCACCCTGGCCAAGTCACTGGGCGGCGGCGTGTCCGTGGCCGCCATCGGCGGCACCGCCGACGTCATGGAGCACGTGGCCAACGGCGGTTACGAGATGGTGGGCACCTTCAACGGGAACCCGCTGGCCATGGCCGCGACCCGGGCCATGCTCACCGAGGTGGCCACGCCCCGGGCCTACCAGAAGATCGACCAGTTGCGCGAGCGGGCCGAAACCGGCATCCAGCGCGCCATCGACGAGAACGGGCTGGTCGCACGTCTGGTCACCGCGGGCGCCAAGGGCTGCGTGGTCTTCTCCGCCGAGCCGGTCCGGAACTACCGTGGCTTTCTTGGTGTGGACGACAGGTACAGTCACGCGCATTGGCTCTATCAGCACAACGGCGGCGTCTTCCTGCCGCCGTGGGGCAAGATCGAGCAATGGCTGATCTCCGTGCAGCACGACGAGGCGGACATCGACCGCCTGATCGAGAACTTCGGCACGTTCGCGCGAGCCGTAAGAGCGTAAGACGCAAGACCGCAGGAACCGAGGGCTGATACATGGCGCACCCGAGAGAAGGCTGGCAAGGCCACGGCCTGCCCAGGAAGCTGACCCGCCGGTCCTTCCTCGGCACCGCGGGCGGCGCGCTGGCCGCCCTCGGCGCCGCCCCGCTGCTCGAGGCGTGCTCCTCGGCCCTGGCCGGCACCGGCACGCTCCCGCTGCCGCGCCCGTACAACCCGGTCAAGTGGCCCGTCTTCTCCGGCAACGAGGCCATCGCCAGCGGCCTGGCCCCGGAAACCGGCAAAACCCTGCAGGTCTACAACTGGGTCGCCTACGTCAACCAGGCGGTCGTCAACAGCTTCGCCAAGAAGTACAAGTGCAAGGTGCAGGTCACCACGTTCAACACCATGGACGAGGCGATGGCCAAGCTGCGCAGCGGCCTGCAGTTCGACGTGCTGATGGGCGCGACCGTCGACGTGCTCGGCCAGTTGATCGAGGGCAAGCTGGCCCAGCCGCTCAACCACTCCTATATCCCGAACATCTCCCAGGCCTGGCCCGACTTCACCAACCCCTTCTACGACCAGGGCTGGCAGTACACGGTGCCGTACACGATCTACACGACCGGGATCTCCTGGCGCAAGGACCTGGTCCATGAGAACCCCTATGCGATGGCCAACCCGTGGGCCATGCCGTGGCAGTCCAAGTACAAGGGCCGGGTCGCCATCCTGGACGACTACCGGGAGGGCATCAGCCTGGGCCTGATGAAGAACGGCATCTTCAACCTAAACACCACCGACTACCGCCAGATCAACCTGGCCCGCAAGTCCCTCGAGGACCTGTCCAGCCTGGTCAACGTCCGCATCGACAACAATGACTACACCGAGATCCCGACCGGCGACACCTGGATCCACCACGCGTGGTCCGGCGACATGGCCGCCGCGCCGTCCTACATGCCCAAGGGCGTGAACGTCGACGTGGTCGGCTACTGGTTCCCGCCCGACGGCAAGGGACCGGTCGCCAACGACACCAACGTCGTCCTCCGCTCGGCGACCAATCCGGTGCTCGCCCACCAGTTCCTCAACTACTTCCTCGACCTGCCGAACGTCATCGAGAACATTAGCTTCAATGGCTACATGCAGCCGCTGACCGGCGTGACGCCGCAGGTCCTGGTCAAGGAGCAGATCCTGCCCCCGTCCCTGCTGTCCACGGTGGTGCTGCCGTCCTACTTCCGCCGTGGCGTGTCCCAACTCCAGCTTCCTGTCGACGTGGACGCCCTGTGGCAGCAGGCCTGGCTCGTCGTCAGCAACGGCATCTGACCAAAGGGGCCGCACATGAGAGGCCAGAAGAAGAACGGGTTCTGGATCGCCCTGGCCGCGCCGGGGATCATCTGGCTGGTGCTGCTGTTCATCGTGCCGTTCTACGCGGTGCTCGCGATCGCGATGGGCAAGCTGAACGAGCTGTACGAGTCGCCGGTCGCGGTCTGGAATCCGTTCTCGTGGAGCTCGGAGAACGTCATCAACGTCTGGCACGACCTGTTCGGCAGCGCGTCGTTCGCCGGCCCCATCGTGCTCAGGACGATCGTGTATGTCGCCATCGCGAGCCTGCTCTGCCTGGTCATCGGCTACCCGGTCGCGTACTTCGTGGCCCGCTTCGCCGGGCGCAGGAAGGGCGTGCTGCTGGTCCTGCTCGTCGCGCCGTTCTGGATCAGCTACATGATGCGCATGCTGGCCTGGGTCGACCTGCTGCAGGTCAACGGGTACGTGAACAAGGGGCTGGGCTGGTTCGGCATCTCCCCGGTCAACTGGCTGGGCGGCAAGCCGGTCACGGTGATCCTCGGCCTGGTCTACGGCTACATCCCGTACATGATCCTGGTCCTGTACGCGGGCCTGGATCGCATCGACCCCTCGTTGATGGAGGCCGGGCGCGATCTCGGCCTGGCCAAGATCCGCACGTTCGTCCATATCACACTGCCGATGTCGCGGCAGGTGATCCTCACCGCCATGCTGATCACCGTGCTGCCGATGCTGGGCGATTACTTCACCAACCAGCTGATGTCCGGCGCGGCCTCCACCTCGATGATCGGCAACCTGATCCAGGGCCAGCTCGGCACGCCCGGCCTGGAGGGCCAGGGCGCGGTCCTCTCGATGCTGCTCCTGCTGGTCCTGCTCGTCCCGATGATCTACTACGTCATCGCGACCAATCGCTCCTCCCAGGTGGCGTCATGACCGCCCCGACCACGCAAACGCAGGCCGTCCCGCCCGTCGCCGCCACCCGGCCCCGCCGCCGGATCCTGCGCAACCCCTGGCGCCATCCGTGGTTCATGGAGGGCTTCACCTGGCTGTACCTGATCTGGTCGATCGTGCCGATCGCCATCGCGGTGCTGTTCTCCTTCAACAAGGGCAAGTCGCAGGCCACGTGGCAGGGCTTTTCCTGGCGCTGGTACTTCAAGGACCCGGTCAACTCGGTCCTGCACAACCCGCAGCTGCACGCCGCGGTCATCCAGACCGTCCGGCTGTCCGTGCTGACCACGGTGATCGCGGTCCCGCTCGGGGTGGCGTTCGCGCTCGGCATCAACCGCTGGAAGGGCCCTGTCCCGGCGACGTTCAACTTCGTGATGATCCTGTCCTTCGTCGTCCCCGAGCTGATCTTCGGCGTGGCCATGTTCTTCGTGTTCACGGAGCTGTTCACCACCGTGCACCTCGGCACCACGGCCCAAGTCCTCAGCCTGGTCGTCTGGAACATCAGCTGGCCCGCGATCATCGTCCAGGCCCGGCTGGTCACCCTCGGCCGCCAGTACGAGGAGGCGGGGGCCGACCTGGGCGCCAACCGGTTCGAGGTCATGCGCCGGGTCATGCTGCCGCTGCTCGCCCCGGCCATCTTCGCCAGCGCGGTGCTGGTCTTCTCCGGCGTGATCGACGACTTCGTCCTAGTCGACCTGCTGTCCTCCAACGCGACCAACACCCCGATGTCGGTGATCATCTACTCCACCCAGCACGGCGGCAACGGCGGCCCCGCGCTGAACGCGCTCGGCACGATCAGCCTGGTCATGTCGTTCGTCATCGCGATCATCGGCTACATCGGCTACCGTCTTCTGACCCGCGGCGAGCGGGGCAGCCGGATCGACGCCCTCACCACGATCGCCGGCAGCGAAAGCTGACCGCTCAGCTTCTCATTTTTATCCCGAACGGACGGGCTTCCTGCCTCAGGATGACCTTAGAGCCCATCCGAGGGAGGCGCCGTGCTGGAGGACCTGGAGTTCGACGACAGCGGCTCGCCCGCGATCGGCCTGGTGCCGCCCGGCGTCTCCTGGCAGGAGGTGCACGATCACATCAAGATCGCGCACCACCACCTCCTGGTGCCCTCGCCCGGCGGCGGCCAGCACGCCGGAGCCTACTGGACCGGCACCGAGATGGCCGTGCTCGACGACCTCAGCCCCGACCAGGACGAGGCGATCGACGAGTTCCGCGCCTACCTCCAAGAGCACGACGAAACCTAGCGACCCTGCCGGGCCTCGTCGGTGCTAGCTCTGCGGGCTCACCGCCGGGGCCGGAGCCAGTTCCGGAGACGGCTCGTCCGGCCCGCCGCCAGCGGCCGATCCGTCGTCGATGGGCGGAGGTAGGGGTGGCTGCGGTCCGCCCGCCAGCCAGACGGCGAAACGGTTGATCACGTCCCAGACGCGGGGATCGGCCCAGTAGCCGGAATGGCCCTGCGGCGTGGGCAGCGCCTGGCCGTAGAGGTAGTAGCAGTCCGCCGGGTCGAGGAACTCCTGGTCCACCTGATCCTCGCCGGACAGGTCGGGCGCGACCGATCCGCCGATGG
>Ga0335078_10016761_pt1 | contig 10882 bp, 7 predicted proteins | sample Lox_Sample_32_FD_206711 | JGI IMG/M metagenome (GOLD analysis project Ga0335078, IMG submission 206711) | Soil microbial communities from Loxahatchee National Wildlife Refuge, Florida, United States - Lox_Sample_3.2 | ecosystem: Environmental > Terrestrial > Soil > Wetlands | place: USA: Florida... | reverse complement strand
GGGAATTCGCGGAAGCAGGGAGAGCGGAGGCGGTTTCTTCGTCGAAGAGGACGCGGAGATGGCGAGATTCGAGCCAGCGTAGGAGAGAAGGGATGACGACGGAGAGGTTGGCGCGGCGGGGGCGGGAGATGACGCCGATGGTTTGGATGGGTGATGCGGATGAAGGTGGAGTGGGCGGCATGTGGTTGGGGCGTTGGGAGGATTTTACGACAGAGTGTTTGCGAGAAAGGAGAAAAATAAGAGGGTTGCTTGGGTGCGCACCGCTTGAGGGGATGAAGAGAAGAGAGCTAAACGCAGAGACGCAGAGTGCGCAGAGAAGAGATGCGAATGTGGAGCGTGGCTGCGATGGGCGATGGCGGAAGAGGGGAAGCGAGCTTCCGCAGTTCCAAGGAAGGTGGTTATGTGCTGGATCGGGCGAGCCAGGAGGAAGCGTTCGCGGGAAGTCGGGCGTGGAGGAAAAATTCCAGGTTGCCTTGGGCGCCGGGGAGGCGGGAGGGGAGGACGTTGAGGATTTGCAGGCCGAGGTTGGCGGCAGAGGATTTGACGGCGGCGATGGCTTTTTGGTGGAGGAGCGGGTCAGTGACGATGCCGCCTTTGGGGATGTCGGAGGAGGGGAGTTCGAATTGGGGCTTGATGAGGAGGAGGAAATTGGCGTTAGGGGCGGCGCAGGTGAGGGCGGCGGGAATGATTTTGCAGAGAGAGATGAAGGAGACGTCGGCGGTGATGAGGTCGACGCGCTGGGAGATGTGGCGCGGAGAAAGATTGCGGGCGTTGCATTTGACGGGGAAGACGAGCGGATCTTGTTGGAGTTTCCAGGCGAGTTGATGGATGTTGACGTCGACAGAGAAGACTTTGGCGGCGCCGTGCTGGAGAAGACAGTCAGTGAAGCCGCCGGTGGAGGAGCCGAGGTCGAGGCAGGTGAGGCCGGTGGGAAGGAGAGAGAAGTCGGCGAGGGCGGCTTCGAGTTTGAGGCCGGCGCGGGAGGCGAATTTTTGGCGAGTGGTGAGTTCGAGACGGGCGTCGGTGGGAACGGGAGTGCCGGCTTTGTCGGCGCGGAGGCCGTTGAGACGGACTTCGCCGGCGAGGATGAGGGCTTGGGCTTCTTTTTCGGAGTCGGCCAGGCCGCGGGCGACGAGGGCGCGGTCGAGGCGGAGGCGGGACTGTTTCATGGGGCGGGAGTTGCGCGTTGGATGTGGACGGCTAGGTTAGGCGCGAGCGGATTTTAACACAGAGGGCACAGCGGTCGGAGACAGCAGGATGGATGCTAGGTTGGAAAAGCAAAAGCAAAAGCAAAAGCAAAAGCAGATTTCTCTCTGCGCAAGCCGACACGTTCGCAGGAAGCGAACGTGAAAGAAAAAACGTCGGCTCGCTCCGTTCGAAATGACAGTTCTATGGTGTGAGCGTCTACGAGCGGCGGTGGACCAGGTAGTCGGCGATTTGGCGAAGGCGGGTGGCGCGGTCGGCGTAGGGGGCGAGTTGGGCGATGGCTTTGGCGCTGAGATCGTTGGCGATTTGGTGGGAGCGTTCGAGGCCGTAGAGGGCGGGGTAGGTGGCTTTTTGTTGAGCGAGGTCTTTGCCAGCGGTTTTGCCGAGGGCGGCCGAAGATTCTTCGACGTCGAGAATGTCGTCCATGACTTGAAAAAGGAGGCCGATAGATTCGCCGAAGGTGCGGAGGCGAGCGACGTCGTCGGGAGCGGCGCCGGCGCAGATGGCACCGGAAGTGACGGAAGCGCGGAGGAGCGCGGCGGTTTTCGAGAGGTGAATGTATTCGAGAGTTTCGGCGGTGGCAGGTTTGCGTTCGGCTTCGAGATCGGCGACCTGGCCGCCGACCATGCCGTTGAGGGTGCCGGCGGCTTGGGAGATTTCGGCGAGCATGGCGACGCGACGCTCGGCGGGAACGGGAGCGGCGGAGATGGTTTCGAACGCGAGAGTAAGTAGCGCGTCGCCAGCGAGAATGGCGATGGCTTCGCCGAATTTTTTGTGGTTGGTGGGCTTGCCGCGGCGGAGGTCGTCGTTGTCGAGGGCGGGGAGATCGTCGTGGATGAGGGAGTAGGTGTGGATGAACTCGATGGCGCAGGCGGGATAGTGTGCGGCGGAGACGTCGGCGGAGAAGATGCGCGCGGATTCGAGGCAGAGAATGGGGCGGACGCGTTTGCCGCCGGCGAAGACGGAATAGCGCATGGATTCGTGAATGGTGGGAGGTTGCGCGGAAGCGGCGGGGAGAAGACGGTCGAGCGAAGCGTCGACGGCGATGCGGTCTTCTTCGAAGAAGGCGGGGAGAGTCATGAGGAAAAAGTTGAACGTCGAAAGTTCAAAGTCGAACGCAAAACGAATCGAGCGAGGTTCGCTGTTCTTGCAGCTCGCGTGTGCGGCCGACGGTAGGATGGGGCGAGAAGAAAAAGCGCCAATCGGGAGATTGGCGTTCCCGGGGTCACGATTGGGACTCGCTTTCGGGGTCGAAGGGTTCGGGAGAGAGTTTGCCGTCGGCTTTCTTGAGAAGGATTTCGACTTTGCCTTCGGCTTCTTCGAGTTGCTTCTGGCATTCGCGGGAAAGTTCGACGCCTTCTTCGAAAAGTTTCATGGCGTCGTCGAGAGAGAGTTGCGGAGACTCGAGGCGGCGGACGACTTCTTCGAGTCGCGCGAGGGAGTTTTCGAAATTGGGTTTTTTCGCAGCGGGCTGCGGGTCAGGTTTTTTGGGAGCAGGTTGGTTTACAGGATTGATATGCGTGTCCTCACCATGCGGAAGCTGGGAGCATTTTACGGTAGTGGGGAGAAGAGAAACAAGGCGAGGTGTCGTCCAGATCGAGCGTGAAATTGGAAGGGGAGCTTCAACTCTGAAGGCACAGAACGCACGGAGAAGGGAGGGCGACTGGATTGACGGTCAGTGCGGGATGGACGGGAACAGATTGCGCGGCGGGTAAGGGAAGAGCATGAAACGACATCCGTTGAAGCTGTCGTTACAACCGAGCGTGCCGCCACGCAGAATGCGCAAAGGAGTGGAGTCGGGAAAAGCGCTGGGCAATTTTATGAAGGCGATAGCGTGTTCCGCTTCGAGCAGTTCCGGCGAGCCGTTGATGAATTTTGCTCCGCCACCCTCTGAACCGTTGGTGGAGACCACGGCAAAGACAGCGGACAAACTGCCCTTACCGATACGCGGGAAGGAAAACGTTCGTAGATCTTGCAGTTCCTTGTTGTTTTTCGGCCAGGTGGGAGCCTGCGTGCTGGGGCCGGAGAATCGCGAAACGAGCTTTTCGCGGAGTTGCGGATCGCCGTCCGGAGGCAACGCGGCGAGCGCCAGGCCGTAGGTGTGGAGCGCTAGAGTTTTCTTACCCTGCTTTTCATAAATTTGGGCCAGGTGATCAGCGAAGACTGGAGTTTGAGAAAGGTGCCAAGCTGCCTCGGAGTATCTTTGTGCGTCGTCCAGCTTGCCAGAGCGGAAGTTCACCCAGGCGAGCGTGTCCCATTCCGCGGCCAGATTGCCCATGAGGGCGTAGCCCTCGCGAAGGGAGTTGGGATCGTCGATGCGGATATTGTTGGTCTGGGAGGCGGTTTCCTTGGCGGCTTCTTCCGCGTACAGCAGAGCATCGGGCAAGTGGCGGTTAGCGTCGGCCAGGGCATAAGCAACGGCGCTGCGCATCTCCGGGTCGGGGCGCAACTCAAGAGCCGACTGAAACTGATCGCTGGCCTGGTCGTCGCTGCCGAGTTGAAGGTAAACGCAAGCGAGTTGAAAATGCGGCGCCGGATCTTTGGGGTTGTCTTGAACCATTTTTTCGAGCAGGGGCCGAGCCTCGGCGTATTTTGAAGAGGCAGTAAGAAGCAAGGCTAAATTCTGTGAAGCTTCGGAATTATCGGGGCTGACTTTGAGAAGATCGCGCCAGACCTGGACGGCCTCGTCGGTGTGATGGCTAGCGGTGGAAAGCTTGGCGAGTTTTTCGTAGGTGTGAATGTTCTTCGGGTCCAGAGAAATCGCTTTGCGATAGGCCGTTTCTGCCGCGTCCGGGCGGCTGCCCATGACTCGCGCATCACCGAGTAATAGCCAGGCGTCGACCCAGGTGGGGTCCAGTTTCACAGCGCGCTCCAGGGAAGTGATGGCGGCCCAGGGAGCGCCAAGCTGAATGGATTTATTGCCCTCGTCGAAAAGGCGCTGGGCCTCAGAGTTGCTGGAGGCAACAGCGGGAGCAGCGGTACTGCCCGCCAAGACAAACCAGCGGCGCTCGTCCTCATCCACCGCTTTGTACAGTGAGACATAGTCCGCACGGTGGCCTTCGGCGATCAGAGGAAGCAGCAAGCGAAGGTGGCGCGTGCCGCGAAGCACGCCGCTCTGCATGTCGTAAGAGGAAGAGTATTCGGCGAAATCCCGAGTTTCGTGGACGAGCGGATTCAGCGTGGGCCACAAGCCCTGCGGGAGAGTGACGCTTACTTCGTAGGTGAGCTCTTGCGGCGAGCCAAGAGGAAAGGTGGCGGTGGACTTTGATTCGTCCTCGGTCAGTTCGGGAAGGCCCATGCGCGGAAAAGGCAGAATAATGCGGTGGTTGGGCCAATCACCGTATTCGGGCCGATGGTAGGAATAGGTGAGCCAAAAGGGAGTGGAGGTGTCGAGGGGATCGGCGACGGCGACGTCGTCCACGGTCCCGCCAAATCCTGAGGCCACCGAGTACGACTGGGCGATATCTTTCCAGTGCGACTGCGACGAATCACGGAACGCTTCACGCAGGATGAGTTCCGCGTCGCCACGAGTTTCCAAGCGAGCCTTGCCGTCCAGAACGCCATCCTTGCTGAGAGTCGCAGTCATGACGAAATGCTGCAGTAGAGGAAAAGGCGGTTTTGCGGGCGTTTTGAGAAGCAGCGCTTTATTTTGCGCGGAGATGACGAGCGCGAGCTTGTCGCGCAAGGATGCGATGAGCAGTTCCGGAGGAGCCACACCAGGCGTGCTGTCCAGCCAGAGATAAGAGCCATTGCGGGGAATTACGGTGATGAGGTGATCGAAAAGCGCGGGAGACGGCATGGCTGGGTCAATTTTCATGGTGCTGCTGATGAGGACGGGGTCGGCTTCGATGCCGACGGCCTGCAGTAGCGCGGCGAGCAAAGTGTGCTTGTCTTTGCAGTCGCCAAACTGGTTCGCGAGGACTTCGGAGGCCGCGTGCGGGGAGTAGCGGCCGGGACCGAGGGAAATGCTGATGTAGCGGAACTTGGCGGAAACGAAGTTGTAGAGCGCGGAGATTTTTTCGGCATCGCTCGTTTTGCCGCGGGTCAATTCTTCAGCCTTGGCGCGGATGGCGTCGGTTACCTGGACGCGAGGTTTTTGTAGCGAGGCATACCAGGCGGCGACTTCGTCCCAGGAAGTGAACGAGCTGATTTGCACGTCCGGTACAGGTGCGCCGTTGAGAGCCTGTTCCCAGCGGTCCGGCTGTGGGTCGGCTTTTAGGTGGCTGGACTGAAAAGTGTAAATCCGGCGCGCGCCGTCGTCCTTGATCAAGGGAGCGGCGCCAGGACTCAGGATTTTGAGGGCGCGGTTCTTGGGAACATCAACCTCGAACTGCTCGTGTAGAGCGATGGTTTGCTTGTCAAATTCGTAGGAAAACCAGAACTGGCCTGCGGCGAAGGGCTTCGATTGGGTCCAACGAACGCGATATTCCAGCGTGTCGCCGGCAGAAAGTCCTTTTACGGCTAGGTGCTTTTCGTGCTCGTCGGTGTACATGGGAGCCGAGCGCGTGATTTCGGCAGTGAGGTCCTGGACAGAGTCCGTGGGCGTCTCGACGATGGTGCCGTCCGGCTTCCGGACGCGAACGTAGATGAGGTCCAGAGTTTCCTGCGATGCGGAATACGAAAAGGCTAAAACACCGTTTTCGCGGACCGCGGATTCGGATTGAATTTTGGCGCGAAGCGTCGTTTCACGAGTGGCGGTGCCGTCGTTTTCGCAGCGAATGTGTACCAGCAGGTCTTCAATAACGGCGGGTTCTTTCGAGAAATCCGCCGGAGCGGTCTTTTCGAGTGTCGGCGCGGATGCCGTCGGCGTTTGCGCGGCGGGGCCCGAACCGACTGAGAAGACGGTTAGGGCAAGGAACCCGAAAAAACGAAATGCGGAAGGCATTTGTCTGGTGGTGATGCCCAGTTGTTTGAGTACGAAACGATTTTAGCGTAGTCGCGGAGGGTGCGAGGAATTAGTTGCGACATAGCGGCTGAATTGGGCAACTGGCGCGGAGGGATACGAGATCGTCGTCGCGAGCGAGGTGCGTTTACAACCGAGGACACGATGCCTTCGAGGCTCAGGCCAGGCAATCGTGTCCTTACAAGATCGTTTGTAGCTCGCGAACCCGGTGTGCTTTCGCGGGTCAGGGTAAGCCTGTGCTACTAGGAGGAGCGTTGATGGGCGGGGCCGCGGGTGCGGTAGAGGTTCATGATGGTATTGACGAGGCCGACGTGGGAGAAGGCTTGGGGGAAGTTGCCGACCAGGCATTTTTTCTGGAGGTGGTATTCCTCGGAGAGGAGGCCGACGTCGTTGCGGAGTTTGAGGAGGCGCTTGAGCAGGCGTTCGGCATCGGCGTGGCGGCCGAGGAGTTCGTAGTTGTCCGCGAGCCAAAACGAGCAGGGAAGGAAGGCGCCTTCGGAGCCACGCAAGCCGTCGTTGGTTTTAGCGGTTTGATAGCGGCGGACGAGGCCGCCGCGGAGGAGTTGCTTTTCGATGAAGCGGACCGTGCCGGCGATGCGTGGATCGGAAGGCGGAAGAAAACCGACCAGAGGAATGAGGAGGAGGCTGGCGTCGGCTTGTTGCGAGCCGTAGTACTGGACGAAGCTGTTAAGTTTTTTGTTGAAGCCGCGGCGGCAGACGTCGTCGTGGATTTTGTCCCGGAGGGCGCGCCACTTCGCAAAAGGAGCGTCAAGGTCGGCGCGCGCAAAGCGCTTAATGATGCGATCAAAGGCGACCCAAATCATAACTTTGGAGTGAGTGAAGTGGCGCTCGGGGCCGCGGACTTCCCAGATGCCGTGGTCCGGCTCGCGCCAGATTGTTTTCAGAACTTCGAGTAAACCAAATTCGAAGTCGAGATTCTTGCGGAGAACGCTGTGCGGCGAGTGGCCGTCTTGATAGAGGGCGTCCGCGAGTTCACCGTAAATGTCGAGTTGAAGCTGGGCGCTGGCGGCATTACCGACACGAACGGGAGAAGCGCCGCGGTAGCCCGAAAGCCAAGGGACTTCCCACTCGAGATGATTGCGTTCGCCGGCGACGCCATAGAGGACTTGCAATTGATCGGGACTGCCGGCGGCAGAGCGGGCGAGCCATTCGCGCCAGCGCACGGCTTCGCGGTGATAGCCGGCGTGGATGAAGGCTAGAAGAGTGAAGGTGGCATCGCGAATCCAGCAGTAGCGATAGTCCCAGTTGCGTTGGCCGCCGGGCTGTTCGGGGAGGGAAGTAGTGGCGGCGGCGAGGACGCCGCCGGTGGGAGCGTAAGTGAGGGCTTTGAGGGTGATGAGGGAACGTTCGAGGGCTTCGGCGAAGGGGCCTTTGTAGGTGCAGCGGCAGCTCCACTTGCACCAGTCGGCCTGGGTTTTGCGCAGCGCGGTCTTGGGATCGGTGCGGATGCGATAGCGCTGGACGGAGTCGGAGTATTGCAGATCAAAAGTAATGGTTTGTCCCTTGCGAATGCTGAATTCGCTGACGGTGTGAAGTCGTTGGCCTTCGACTGGAACGGATGAACGATGGAACAGGAGATGCGGGCCGGCGATGGCCGCGATGGCGCCGTCGGATTCGCGGGTGACCCAGGGAATGGTGCGGCCGTAGTCGAAGCGGATGGCGAGATCGGTTTTGATGCGGACGTGGCCGCGGGTGCAGCGAAGAATACGGATGATTTGCGGATGCGACTTGCGGAGCGGCATGAAGTCGATAAGGGTGACGGAGCCGGTGCTGGTGCGGAATTGCGTTTCGAGAATTAGGGTGCCGGGACGATAGCGGCGCGTGACACGCGCTTTGCCGGCGGGAGCGATCTGCCAGCGGCCATTTTCGGGCGAACCGAGCAGAGCGGCGAAGCAGGCTTCGGAGTCGAAGCGCGGCAGGCAAAGCCAGTCGATGGAGCCGGTGCGCGAGACGAGCGCGGCGGTTTCGCAGTCGCCGATGAGGGCGTAGTCTTCGATGCCGAAGTGCATGATGCCGCGTTCCAGCGCGGAATACGATTGGATGCGCGCGGCGGGTGAAGGGGAGGAGGAAAACCTCACATCCCGGCTGCCTGAATCGGAGCAGCACGGTTTGAGGGCGGCGATTGTGACACGTATGAATTCGCACCTCAGCGGCTAAAGCCGCGCTGATCCTGATGCGCTTACGGCACGACCCTTCGCCGCTCAGGGTGAACTAAAGTTGTGCCCTCCCGTTGAAAATGAAGTGGTGCGACTAGCGAGAAAGTGGATTTGTCGCAACCAAGATCTTAGGGTTTCTGGGCGTGGGCGAAGATCCAGCCTTTGTTGGGGATGGTGTCGATCTGGATGGCGGTGAAGCCGGCGGCGGCGAGGAGGTCGCGATGCTCGTCGGGGGTAAGCATTTTGAGGCCGGTTTGCGAGGCGAATTTTTCGACGAGGCGGGAGGCGGCGGCGGGCGCGCCTTTGTAGACTTCGGCGATGATGGCGAATTGGCCGCCGGGCTTGGTGACGCGGAAAATTTGAAGGACGTCGGTAGCGAGGTTGGGCCACCAGAAGTGGGTTTCGACGGCGGTGACGAGGTCGAAGGTGTTGTCGGCGAAGGGGAGTTGCGAGACGGAGGCTTGCTGAATTTGCACGCGGCCAGCGGCGATGGCGGTGGCGTTGAGTTTTTGGCTGACGGTGACGGAGTCGGCGGAGTAGTCGATGCCGTGCACGTGGCCTTGGGTGGTGAGGGCGGCGAGTTTGGAGATAGTGCGGCCGCCGCCACAGCCGGCGTCGAGAATCGTGAAGTTCGCCTGGATCGTGAGGTGGGAAAGGCCCCAGTCGGTGAGCTTGGAGTGGGATTTGTTCATGCGGTGGAGGGTGAAGCGGCCCAGCCAGCCGTGAGGCTTTTGGCATTGGGTGATGGGGATGGGCTTAGTGGACATGAGCTGTTCTCCCGCGACGTAGCGACGCGATGGGCTTCCAAGGCCGTTGACGGAGCAGAAATGCCAAGATCAATTGGTTGGCACAGGCTGAAGCCTATGCCACACGTGATTGAGCGCTGCCCACAACTATTACGCAGATTTACTGCTTCGGGTAACACAAATGAGGCGCGACGGGTACAGTGGAGTGCGGCGGCGATGTAGCCGCGTACTTCCCGACGCTCCCGACTTTCTTTTAGTGTCGTGTCCGCTTGCTAGCGAACCAGCTAATCCACTCACCTTCGATCCTTTTGATGTCAGCAATGGGTACGCCAGGATCTAGGCCTGCTAAGATGCCCCGGAGAAGGTCAACCAACAAGCGTGTTGCGCCGACTAGAGTCGTTGCGACGGCTTGCTCCTCGCCCGGCTCGGCAAAGTCGCAACCGAGAAGGCCAACTCCGAGAATGCTATGCAGCGACAGTTGTCGATCGAGGGATAGTGGACCTAGTCCGATACGAACGTCACATTCGATCAAAATCTGGCTGAGCAGATCGGAAAGTTCAATTGCTATCTCAACGTACCAAGGGTCAGCGGGAACTCTAAAGACCCTTCTCTTAGGCTCGTTGCGATCCGTGTTGTCGTTTTCACGTTTGAAGAAATCCTTCCCACTCTCGCGAATGTAGCGCATTAGTTGCCGTCGATTGAGAGGCGATAGAGGCTCCGGCCGCTCCAACAAACCATGATCCCGCACATCGGTCGGAGATGGGGTGTAACACTGAGCGAGCAAATTGGCGAAACCAACTTGGTCTTCCGGAAGACTCTCACCGAGCAGCTGCTGGGCAATGTGATGGCGCCGAGAATGGGCGAGTCTGAAGAAGGCTGACAGACGAAGGGGATCAGCGCTCAACAGACGATCGAGGTTCAGAAGGATGTGGTTTGGCAATTTCCAGAAGATAGATGAGCTATTCATGACTTGCGAATCGATCAATCTAAACGACTCACGATATAGAGAGAGAGCGAATTCCCTGCGTGCGGGTTCGAGTTTTTCGCTGAGTTCGCGGATGGCGTCCTTGGCGTTCATCGCGGATCTTCTGGCGCTCAACGAGAGGGATTCAGAATGAGGGTGTGCTTGCGGGCTGTGGATTCGGCAACGGTGGAGTAGGGGCTGAGGATGGGTTTGCCTTCGTACCAGTAGGAGAACTGGTCGGTGTAGTGGGAGGAAGCGGGCTGGCCGGATTGGCCGGCGGGAAGGAGCATGAGGGAGTTGTCCCAGTTGGAAAGGTCGGCGATGAAGCGCATCGAAGGGCCGTGGGTGCGGGTGGCGGCGCGAATGCTGTAACGCGTGCCGGATTGCGGCTTGCCGGTGATGCTGAGAAAAGATTTGAGGATGCCGGAGCGGCCGAGGGGATGGAACATGTCGAGTGAATCGAAATTTTGCCATTGCCAGGCGGAGGCGCGGTCGCTGTGCGACTCTTCGGCGAGCATTTCGACGGCGCGGTCGGCGGAGGCGGACAGCAGTTCGTCGTAATTTTTGTAGGCGGGCGGAAGCCATTTGCTGGGGCGGTCGGTGAGGATGCGCTGCAGGAAAGTGGTGGAGCGCCAGGTGTAGAGGGAAGTTTGTTTGCCGAGGTAAGACTCGAGGAGCAGATCGAGAGCGGCGCGGCGAAGGGTGACGAGGAACGAGACGAGAGAAGAATCGGCGTCGGCGATGCCGTTCCAGTCTTTGGCTTGCGCGACGAATTGTTGCGCGCGGGGATCGTGCGGCGGACGGTTTTTTGCGGCAGCGACTAGCTGGTTGCCGAGAAAAAATTCGGGATAGCTGTAGGTGTCGGTCTGGACTTTGAGAATGTCTT
>Ga0335078_10016759_pt1 | contig 10883 bp, 8 predicted proteins | sample Lox_Sample_32_FD_206711 | JGI IMG/M metagenome (GOLD analysis project Ga0335078, IMG submission 206711) | Soil microbial communities from Loxahatchee National Wildlife Refuge, Florida, United States - Lox_Sample_3.2 | ecosystem: Environmental > Terrestrial > Soil > Wetlands | place: USA: Florida... | reverse complement strand
ACATCTCCGCCACCGGGAAGCTTGTTGAAATCTCGCCAACTGCCGGGCGGCTTTTTCATCTGGCTCTCTTTCCTGCCGGGTGTAATAGAACACCTGAAAAATCGCATAAAGCCAGCCTGTTGCCAAGCGAATAAGGATAATAAGGAGAATAGTGAGTAATGGGCTCCGCAGTGAAATGCGCAGTTGCTTCAAGAGAGGCGCAAGGGGTACAAAGAGGCCGGGCAACGCTATGAAACTGCACTCTCAGGAGCCGGGGTTTTGGCCACCCCTGCGCCAACCCTGGCGGCCAGGCGCCGGGATCGCGGCTGCCAGTTCCTGAGTACTCGTCTGCCGTAAGCCTGGAAAGCAATGATTACAACTCCTTACGCCCCCCCAGCCGCCCCCCAGACCAATGCCGGCTTCAACGCAACCTACATCTGGCTGATTTCGGCCATCGCCGCTATGGGCGGGCTCCTCTTCGGTTACGACTGGATCGTGATCAGCGGCACCGACCTGTTCTACGAGGCGCATTTTCATCTGACCTCCTCGTTGCAGGTCGGCTGGGCGAAAAGCAGCGCGCTGCTGGGCTGTCTGATCGGCGCGTTGGTGTCCGGGGCGCTCAGCGACCGGTTTGGCCGTAAACGCCTGCTTGCCTTGTCCGCCCTCCTGTTCGCGGTGTCTTCCGTGGCGACGGGTCTGGCCGGCTCTTTCGCCGTGTTTGTCCTCTGGCGGATTGCCGGTGGCGCGGCCATCGGTCTGGCCTCAAACCTGTCACCTATGTATATCGCCGAGGTCGCCCCCGCCCAAAACCGTGGCCGGTTGGTCTCTCTGAACCAGCTCACCATCGTGATCGGCATCCTGCTGGCCCAGTTCGTTAACTGGCGCATCGGCAGCCTCCATCCCCTCCCGGACCAGCCCACCCCCGACCAGATCGCCGCATCCTGGAGCGGGATGTGGGGCTGGCGCTGGATGTTCGGCGTCACCGCCGCACCCGCCCTCCTCTTTCTGATCGGCATGTTCTATGTGCCGGAAAGCCCGCGGTGGCTGGCCAAGAATGGTAAACCAGCTCAAGCCCGCGGCATCTTGGCCAGGATCGGCGGCGCGGATTACGCCGACGCCGCCCTGGCCGAAATCAAAGCCACGCTCGTCAACGAATTGCAAAAGGTCAACTTCCGCGACCTCCTTGAGCCAAAGCTCAAGCGGATGCTGTTCCTCGGCGTCGCTCTGGCGGTTCTGCAACAGTGGTGCGGCATCAACGTGATCTTTTACTATGCCAAAGACGTCTTCAAGGACTCAGGCTTCAAGGTGGCGGATATCCTGATCAGCATCGTCTTCATCGGCAGTGTCAACCTGCTGGCCACGCTGGTCGCGCTCAAGACCGTGGACCGCTGGGGACGCCGCCCCCTGATGCTTTTCGGCTACGCCGGCCTGACCGTGCTCTTTGTAGTCATGGGCCTCTGCTTCGCCTTCAATGCGCACGGCGTGCACATGCTGCTCATCGTCCTGGCGGCCATCGCTTGCTACGCCATGTCGCTGGCCCCGATCACCTGGGTCCTGATCGCCGAAATCTTCCCCAACCGCATCCGCGGCGCCGCCATGTCCGTCGCCGTGACCGCCCTCTGGATCGCCTGCTTCGTGCTCACCGAGACCTTCCCGATCCTGCGCGCACACCTTGGCCCCGCGGCCACCTTCTGGATTTACGCGGCCATTTGCCTCTTCGGCTTCCTGCTCTTCAAGTCCAAGCTGCCGGAAACGAAAGGCAAGACGCTGGAGCAGATCGAGAAGGAACTCGTGGACTGAAGATGCAGATGATCGTGCTCAACTTCGGCCTTCGGGCTTCGGATTTCCTTCGGCCTTCGACCTTCGGCCTTCGGGCTTCCCCGCTATGACTTCCTGCGAACGTATCCTCACTGCCTGCGCCCACCGTCAGCCCGACAAGCTCCCCGTGGACTTCGGCGGCGGCTTCCAGACCGGCATTCACGCCAGCATGGTCTATAAACTCCGGCAAGCCCTTGGGCTGGACCGGCCCGGCACGCCCGTCAAGGTCGTCGAGGTTTACCAGATGCTGGGCGAGGTCGCGCCCGATCTGCAGGCCGCGCTGGGCGTGGATGTGGTTAGCTTGCACGGCACCGGCACCATGTTCGGCTTCCTGCAGACCGAGTTCAAAGAGTGGCTGCTCGCCGACGGCACGCCCGTGCTGGTGCCCAAAGACTTCAACACCCAATACGAGCCCAACGGCGATCTGCTGCAATGGCCGTGCAACGACCGCTCCGTTCCACCCAGCGGCCGCATGCCGGCGGGCGGGCATTTCTTCGACGCTATCATCCGGCAGGTACTGTTGGACGAAGCGGCGCTGAACCCGGCGGACAATACGGAGGAGTTCCAACCAGTCCCCGACGCCGAACTTGAGCACTACCGCTGCCTTGCCGAGCGCCTCGCCACCACCACCGACAAGGCGGTTTTTTGTACCTTTGGCGGTCTGACCTTCGGCGACATCGCCTTGGTGCCCGCCACCTTCCTGCGTCGCCCCAAGGGCATCCGAGATATTGAAGAATGGTATGTCAGCACGGTCTTGCGGGCCGATTACATCAAGGCCGTCTTCGAACGGCAGACAGAGGTGGCAATCGAGAATCTGCAGCGCCTGCATGCGGCCATCGGCGACCGCGCCGCGATTATCCAGACCAACGGCACTGACTTTGGCACTCAGAACGGCCCGTTCCTGAGCGTGGCCAAGTACCGCGATCTCTTCCTGCCTTACCAGAAACGCGTCAACGGCTGGATTCACCGGCACACCAACTGGAAAACGTTCATGCACTGCTGCGGCGGTATTGTGCCGCTGCTGGATGCCATCGTCGAAGCCGAGTTCGACATTCTCAACCCCGTCCAATGCTCCGCCAAAGGCATGGACGCCCGCGCGCTCAAGCAGCACTGCGGCGACAAATTAGTCTTCTGGGGCGGCGGCGTGGATACGCAGAAAACCCTGCCATTCGGCACGCCGCAAGAAGTGCGGGACCAGGTCCGCGAGCGCATTGAGATCTTCGGCCCCGGCGGCGGCTTCGTCTTCTGCACCATCCACAACATCCAGGCCAACACTCCCATCGAGAACGTCCTGGCCATGTTCGACGTGGTGCGCGAATACCGGTAGGCCCTCGGAGACTCGCTCGCGAGGGCCTTTGAAGCTAATGCGCGGTTACTGAAGGCCGCGCGACCCGCCGGTTAGTGGTAGCCGTGGGCGCCGGGGTCACCATCCCCATCATGGTCGTGATCCCTGCCTCGCTTGTGCTCCGGCGCCGGATCCAGGGCCCCGAACAAGCCATTGTTCTCACCATTCGGACCAGCGGTGAAGTACAGCGTGCTGGGCCGTCCGGCCTTGCCGCCGTTCCCGAAAGCCAGTCCCCACAGGCCATCGATCACTATGGGCCATTCATGCCGGTTCTCCAGCAGGCCGTCGAACCTGCCGTCAGCGTCGAACGCCATGATCGTGCCGCTGCCAAAATTGCCCACCAGCAGTTGGTCCGCATGCTTGCCGAAGGTCGTCGGCGAGATCGCCAGGCCCCACGGCGAGTTGATCTCGCGCAAACTGCCGCCCGCCTTGGAACCCGTCGCGAAGCGATGGAACTTGCCAGTCGCCGGGTTAAACACATCAATCAGACCGTGCCCTGCGCCCGCGACATCGTCGTGTTTCACGGCATCCTGCTTGGCGAACGTGACAAAGACTATCCCGCCGAGCAATTGGACGTTAAACGGCGCATATCCCATTGGCGCCTTCGTGTCCGCGTACTGCGCCACCAGGGTCAGGTTGGTGTCGTAGGCGTCGAGGGTGCCTTCGCGGAAGTTGGCGGCCAGCAGCATTGGTCCGCCGGCGGTCGTGATGAGCGTGATGCCCTTATATACCGCGGTAGCGCGCGCCACCAGCGTTTCCGCCGTCGTGCCCAGGGCGCCGCGCCACCCGGAGATCGTGCCGTCCTCGCTCGCGAAGATGAATACATTCGTGTGGAACCCCGTCGTGCTGTTGAATAGTTGCCCCGTCGGCGTGCCGTCGCCGGGAATGCCGACTTGCAGGCCTTGTTTAGCCACCTGGACGGTGCCGTTCGTATCGTAGGTGACCGCATAGAGGGTGGCCAGTCCACTGCCGTTGTCGCTGATCCAGAACGGGCTCGTTGCGCTGAACGAAATGCCCCAGGCGTTCACCAGGTTCGTGTCCTGCAACAAGGCCACGTCAGGGAGGTCTGCCACCAGATTGGTTTGCTCGTATGCCCCGTCCCGGTCTCCGTCCCTCCCCCAGTCCCCCCCCGCGGACGCAGGCATACACGCCAGCGCCAATAGCGCTGCCCCGAGGCACGCGCCCACGCGGCGAAGTGTCGCCTCTGCCGTTGACTCTTTGCTTATCGTTCTTTTCATAATTAATCCTGTTGTTTGCTTTGGTTAATTCAGTGTCTTGCCGTGCCCTCCCGGTTGGCGCGCGGCGGAAACGGACCAGTCGCGCGTTCGGGGGCGAGGCCGACACGTACGCGATCCGTTCCTGGACCACGGCCAACGACAGGAGGCACTCTCGTAAGCATAGGAGGGATGTGGCAGGATTTGGTTCCCGGGAATCTTCGCCGAAGTCTCTTCGGCTGCCGACAACCTGGCCACCTCTGCCGACATCCATGCCGGGCGGGTCCCTGGCCAAGCGATCTTCCGCGACCTGCTGGCTGACCCGGCTTTCCAGCACAACCTCACCGAGGCAATAACAGAAGTGCGGACCGGGCAGCAATCCACGGCACCGCGAGTGTTCTCAGGCTATCGCGTCACTTATCGTGGAAATCCGCCTCCATGTGAAACTTGTGGAGGAACCGATGGAAGAGGGGGGCGATAATTACCGCCAGGGTGGTAATCAGCGCGAGCCCGCTGAAGAGTGCGTAGCAGCCGGCAAACAGCTTCCCGGCGGTCGTTTGGAGCTGCGCGACGGGACCCATGCCGGACGAGATCATGGCGGCGTTCAGGAACGCGTCGAGCCACGACAGGCCCTCAAAGCCGTGATACCCCGCCATGCCCATTCCCAGTGAGACCACGGTGATGGCGAAAGCCACGGCGAAACTCCGGGCCACCCGCAGATAGAAGGCACGCCGTGGCAGCAAGGGCTTCGTGCGCGGCTCAAACATGTTGGCCAATAGAGTAGCTCCGCCCGTCGAAGCGTCAAAGGTGAAGTTGCGGCTACCCGAAGCTACAAAAAGCAGGCTTGCATTCGGGCGCGGGTTAGGTACTTTCCACCGCTCCCGTCCCGGAAACCCGGGCGGCAGCGATTTAGATTACCGAGATATGGCAACAGCAAACGATCTTCGCCGCGGCATGGCGATCAATTACAACGGCGACATCTGCGTGGTCCTGGACAGCCAGCACCGCACGCCGGGCAACCTGCGCGCCTTCGTGCAGGCGACGCTCCGCAGCCTCCGCAGTGGCAGGTCTTCCGATGTGCGCTTCAGTTCGACCGAGAAGATCGAAGTCGTGCCCATGATGACGCGCAAGATGGATTTCAGTTACAAGGACGGCCAGGACTTTGTCTTCTCTGATCCCGACACCTACGAGACGGTGACCCTCTCGCCGGAGATCGTCGGCGACGGGAAGAATTACCTGGTGGAGAACGCGCAAGTGACCGTGACGTTTGTCGAGGACAAGGCGGTGACGATTGAGTTGCCGTCGAGCGTGATATTGAAGGTGGCCGACGCGCCCGAGGGCATTCGCGGCGATTCGGCGAATAACGTCCAGAAGGCGATTGTGCTGGAGACAGGCATAACCGTCCAGGCCCCCCTCTTCATCAAGACGGGCGAGAAGATCAAGGTGGATACCCGCACCGGCAAGTACATGGAACGGGCGTGACTGGGCAGTCTAAAGTCCCGAGTCTAAAGTCCAGGGGCCGAAGGCTAAAGGCTGGATAGAGAGACCCGCCTGGCGGCGGGTTTTTTCCATTATGAGTTGCGGGGGGTTCTTATTCGCCGGTATCCAGCGGGGCGGCGAAGCCGAACTTCCGGGCCAAGGCGAGCGACGTGTTGAGGGACTTGACCCCCGCGGTGCAAGTGGCATCCGACAGTGACGCCGAGGCGATGCACACGCCAGTTAACAGACATCGCTGCAAGTCCCACCCTTCGTGCAACCCATACAGGACCCCGGCGCAGAAAGCGTCCCCGGCGCCCGCCGTTCCGGCGATGTACTTGGGCGGCAGGTTCAACGAAGCTTGCCAGAAGTCTTCGCCTTTGCGCGTACGGGCGAAGGTCCCCTCGGGGAAATGTACCACCACCAGTTCGCGCACGCCTTGCTGGAGCAGGGCGCCGGCAGCATGCCGCAAGGCGACGGTATCCAATCGCCCGCCGGGCTCGCGGATCTTGAAGCCGGTCGTCTTGCCGGCCTCGATTTCGTTGAGGATGCAATAGTCCACGTGCTTGAGGGCGGGGTTGACGATGCGGGCGAAGCGGTCGCTGTCTTCACTGACGACATCGGCGCAGGTTTTGACGCCGGCGGCCTGTGCCTGAGCGAGCAAACGCGCCGCTTTGGTGCCGAAGCGAGGGTCCGGCTGGTCCAGCGCGTCGAGCAGAAGCAGGTAGCCGAGGTGAAAGATGCGCGCGTTGATCTTGTTGAAGTCCAGGTCGTCGCCGCGCCAGAGGGCGTTGGCACCGCGGGCATGAAAGAACGTGCGCCGGCCATGACCCTGTTCGGTCATCACGTCGGTGTAGGAGGTGGGCGCTTTGGGGGTGGTGCCCAGGTGGCGGACATCTATTTTGTACTGGCGGCAGGTAGCGAGGATTTGTTCGCCGAGGGCGTCCTGGCCGACGAGGCCGGCCGCAAAGAGGGGGAAAGGGGCGCCGGAGCGGGCGAGGTCAACTGAGACGTTGTAAGCGGCGCCGCCGGTGCCCTCGGATTGGCTGCGAATGTTGGCGAGCTGCTCCGGCTGCGGATACACATCAATCATCTTGACCTGGTCGGTGATCCAATTGCCGCCGGCGAGCAGGCCGGAGCGGGCGGTTGCGTCTTTCTTTTTCATGCGGTGAGGCCGTAGTATGAACATAAGTGAATGACAAGAAGCGCGCGGTTGGCAAGCGATTTCTTCCCTCACGCACCGGGACTCGCGGCTTGCAAAGAAATGCTTTTCAGGCAAGCTTGGCTCGCATAAGAATCATCCATGCCAGAGGCCCAGCATAAGGGAGAGCAGACTTTCCGGGGCATCCCGGTTTCGACGGGGGTATGCCGCGGGAAGATTCTCGTGGTGGGTCGCGCTCGCCCGAGCATTGCGCGGCGCCAGATGTCGGATAAAGAACTGGCGGAGGAGGTGAATCGTCTGGAGAAGGCGCTGGTCCAGACGCGGCAGCAGATTCTGCAGGTGCAGCGGCAAGTGAGCGAGGGGATGGGGGCGCAGGAGGGGAGCATATTCGACGCCCACTTGCTGGTGCTCGAAGACCGCACGTTGCTCGACGAGGTGGTGCGGGTGATTCACGAGCAGAAGGTCAACGCCGAACACGCCTTTCATGCAGTCGCCGAGCGGTACGCGACGACGCTGGCCGCCATCGAGGACGAGTATCTGCGCGAGCGCGCGGCCGATATGCGGGACGTGACCACGCGCGTGCTGAACAATCTGCTGGGCTTGGAGCCGGAGGGCGATCTGCGCCACCTCAAGGAACCGTGCATCATCATCAGCCACGATTTGACGCCGTCCAACACGGCGCAACTGGACAAGCGCAAGGTGCTGGGATTCGCGACGGACGTGGGCAGCAAGACTTCGCATACGGCCATCATGGCGCGGTCGCTGCGGATTCCGGCGGTGGTGGGGTTGAAGGACGTGAGCGGGCAACTGGCGACGGGCCAAGAGGCGCTGTTGGACGGCCTGAACGGAGTGCTGGTGGTCAACCCGACGGACCAGACGCTCTTTGAATACGGACAACTGATTCTGCGGCAAGCGACTTGGCAGCAGCGGCTGCGGGACCTGCTGCCCGAGTTGGCGATTACGCTGGACGGGCATCGGGTGCAGCTCAACGCCAACATCGAACAAGCCGCCGACACCGAACAAGTCAAGGCCAACGGCGCGGAAGGCGTGGGCCTGTTCCGCACCGAATACCTGTTCCTCAACCGCGAGCATTTGCCGGGGGAGGAGCAGCAGTACCAGGATTATCGCGCCGCCGCGGTTGCGCTGAAGCCGCTGCCGGTGGTCATCCGGACGCTCGACCTGGGCGGCGACAAATTCCTGGCGCATATGCAGATGCCAACGGAGCTCAACCCGTTTTTGGGCTGGCGGGCGATTCGCATCTCGTTGCAGGAGCGGGACATCTTTCGCGCGCAACTCCGCGCCATCCTGCGGGCCAGCGCCGAGGGCAACATCCGGGTGATGTACCCCATGATTTCGGGCCTGGAGGAACTCAAGCAGGCCAACGCCCTGTTGGAGGAATACAAGACGGAATTGCGCGAGGAGAAGATCCCGTTTGACGAGCAGCTTCCGGTCGGGGCCATGATCGAGACGCCCTCCGCGGCGGTGGTGGCGGACTCGCTGGCGAAGCATGTGCAGTTTTTCAGCATCGGGACGAACGATCTGATCCAGTATTCGCTGGCCGTGGACCGCATGAACGAGAAGATCGCCCACCTGTACGAGCCGACCCATCCGGCGATTGTGCGGCTGATCAAGCTGACGGTTGAGGCAGGGCACCGCCACAAGATCCGGGTCAGCGTGTGCGGGGAGATGGCCGGTGATCCGGTGCTGGCGCCGCTGCTGCTGGGGCTCGGGGTGGATGAGCTGAGCGCGGCGCCCTCGCTGGTGCCGTCGGTGAAGTTCCTGGTGCGCCGGCTGAACCTCGAGGAGGCCCGGAAGCTGGCGAGCTTTGCGCTGGACTGCGAGGGGGCGGGAGAGATCCTGGCGCGCTGTCAGGAACTCTCGCGCGAGATTGCGCCGGGCTTATTCGAGGACAAGTGAGGCGCGCAGGTTGCCTGGGTTGGCCGAATCGCATAAGCTACAGGGTTTGACACTCTGGAAACATGAAAGTCATTATATTGGCGGCGGGATACGCCACGCGTCTTTATCCGCTCACCCTCACACAGCCCAAGCCATTGCTGCCGGTTGCCGGCCAGCCCATGATTGATTATGTGCTGGATAACCTTGCGCCCATCGGTGGCATAGACCGCATCTACGTTGTCACCAACGCCAAGTTTGCCGGGCACTTTGAACGCTGGTCGGCGGACTACCGGGCCAGGAAGGCCAAGCTCAACTTCACGATCGTCAACGACCGTTCGACGGACGACAGCAACAAGCTGGGGGCAATTGGGGACATTCATTTTGTCCTCACGAGCCAGAACGTGACGGACGACGTCATCGTGGTGGCGGGCGACAATCTTTTCAGCGAGAAGCTCTCGGACTTCGGCCGGTTCTGCCGCGAGAAGAACGCCCCGGTGCTGGCGGTGTATGACGTAGGGAATCTGGAGGAGATCAAGAAGTACAATGCCATCACCCTGGACGGCGACGGGCGGATCACTTTCTTTGAGGAGAAGCCGAAGAATCCGAAGAGCACGCTGACCGGTATTGCGCTTTATTTCTATCCGAAGGCGACGGTGCCGCTGATCAAGCAGTACATTGCCGAAGGCAACAACGCGGACCAGCCGGGCCGGCTCGTCCAATGGCTTTATCCGCGGCAGCCGGTCTATACCTGGAAGGTGCCCGGCCTTTGGTACGACATCGGCTCGAAGGAGACGCTGGAGGAGGCGAACAAGATCTTTGCGCGGAAGTAGGGCAAAGGCCGCGCTGCGCGAGCGTCTGCGATGGGGCCGGACCCGAAGGGCAGCGCGATGCGGGCAGTCCCCAAGCCGTTTTATCCATTGGACATTGAGGCGCGTCACTCCTTTCGTGGCTGCTGCGAGCCGAGGACGGCTCGCGGTCCGTGGAGGTGCCGGCAAGATGCGCCCCGGCGGGTCAAATCCTGCAGATTCATGTAACCGCGCGAGCGGTTCGGTGGTCTATATCTTAGGCGCGAGCTTTTGCCGGTCGGCGGCGGGAGCGCGCACGTGGTCCGCATGGAAATGGAGCGGCAGAGGAGGAAGAGAAGCTTGGAGCATGCTAGGAACATCCTAGGAACATGCTTGCAACATGCTTGCAACTATGGGGGCAGTCTAGCGTTGATCCTGCCTTACTGTATCCATTCACTGGCGGCCGGGGCGGGAGCATGACGGCACAGGGCTTCTGGAAGCCATCGGCCCACGCGTTGAGGAGGTGCTGGGTGCGGTTCGAGACCCGCTGAGCGACGGGTGGGTCCGCCGAGGGACGTAGTAGAAGTTGGTGACGGAGAGCGCGTCCCGGACTGTAGAGGACGACTGGGAGAGGAGAGTGGAATGGGGTGAGCGCGTGAGGTTGCGTTCGGGAACAACGGACGGTAGTTTCCGACTCAGCCATGGCTATCGTTAAACCATTCGCGGCGCTGCGACCGGACCCCAGGCTGGCTTCGCGCATTTGCGAGCTGCCTTATGATGTGATGTCCTCGGAGGAGGCGCGCCAGGTGGCTGCGGGCAACCCGCTGAGCTTCCTGCATGTGAGCAAGCCGGAGATTGATTTGCCGCCCGGGATGGATGTTTATGCGGCGGAGGTTTATGCGAAGGGACGGGAGAACTTCCAGGAGCTGATCGCGCAGGGCGCGCTGCGGCAGGATACGCAGGCGTGTTTCTATCTTTACCGCCAAGTGATGGGTGCGCACAGCCAAACCGGGCTGGTGGCGGCGGCCAGTTGCGAGGAGTATCTGAAGGGGATCATCCGGAAGCACGAGTTGACGCGGCCGGATAAGGAGGATGACCGCGTGCGGCACATCGAGGCGCTGGATGCGCAGACGGGGCCGGTCTTTCTGGTTTATGGCGCGACGGCGGCGATGGATAAATTTGTGGCCGGGAAGACGGCTGAGGCGCCG
>Ga0335078_10016758_pt1 | contig 10883 bp, 11 predicted proteins | sample Lox_Sample_32_FD_206711 | JGI IMG/M metagenome (GOLD analysis project Ga0335078, IMG submission 206711) | Soil microbial communities from Loxahatchee National Wildlife Refuge, Florida, United States - Lox_Sample_3.2 | ecosystem: Environmental > Terrestrial > Soil > Wetlands | place: USA... | reverse complement strand
GCGCCCCGCCGACCGCCTGGCCGTATACCAGTTTGCTGACGCGGTGACGCAGCTTGCGCCGTTTACCTCGAACGTGCCTTCGCTGCAATCGGCGGTGCATCGCATCACCCCGGGCGACGGGACGGCTTTGTATGACGCGATTTATCTCGGCTCGCAGGGTTTGACGAAAAATCCGGGGGGCCGGCGGCGCGCCATCGTGCTGGTTACCGATGCCGGAGAGACCACCAGCCGCGCCGATTTTGAGACCGCCCGGCGGGCCGCGCTGCGCGCCGACGCGCTGCTGTACACCATCGTCGTGCGCGCGGTGAAGAACGAAGGCGGGCGCAACACCGCCGGCGAGCACGCGCTCGAAACCATTGCGGATTCGACCGGCGGCGCCACGTATTTCCCGGACACCATCGCGCAGCTTGGCGATATGTTCGACCGCATCGACCGCGAACTCCGCACTCAGTACCGCATCGCCTACTATCCCGATCCGCGTCCGCCCGCGGGCACGTTTCGCGCGCTCGATGTCCGCGTGAAATGCGAATGCAAGGTGCGCAGCCGGAAGGCGTATTATTCGGGGGGACGGCTGGATTGAGAAGAAGGGGGCAGGTTGCAGGGGGCAGGTTGCAGGGGCGTAGGTATTAGGTTGTAGGTTACAGGTGTGATTGGGGCTGGGCCTAGAATCCGTAACCTACGACCTGCCACCTACGACCTGTCACCTGCAACCTGCCACCTCGCTATGTTCCGTGTGCGAAATCTGGCATCATTTGACGTGGGGACCGGACCATCGCATGAATTCCTTTCTCGAAGTGGCTGTGGAAACGGCACGCGAAGCAGGGGCGATTCTGCTCGCGGAATTCGATCGCCCGGTGAAGATCAGCTACAAGGGAGAAGTGGACATTGTGACGCAGGCCGACAAGCGCTCCGAGCAGGCCATCGTCTCCCGGCTGCGCTCCCATTTCCCCAAACATGCCATTGTGGCCGAAGAGGGCGGCGGGAAGGAAAGCGAATCTCCCTTCCGCTGGCACGTGGATCCCCTCGACGGGACGACCAATTTCGCGCACGGCTACCCGTGTTTCGCGGTTTCCCTCGGCCTCGAAGAAGCGGGGGAACCGATTGTGGGCGTGATTTTTCAGCCCGTCAGCGGAGAAATGTTCACGGCCGTCAAGGGAGAAGGGGCTTTCCTGAACCAGAAGAAAATCGAAGTGTCCCGAATTGAAAAGCTGGCCACGAGTCTGCTCTGCACCGGTTTTCCAAGCGTGAAGCGCGCTCAAAACCCGAACATCCACTACTACTGGGATTTCACGTTGCGCTCCCACGGCGTGCGCCGCGACGGTTCGGCCGCCATGGACCTCGCCTCCGTTGCCTGCGGCAGATTCGAAGGATTCTGGGAATTCGGCCTGCATACTTGGGACGTTGCGGCGGGCATTTTGCTGGTGCGTGAGGCTGGGGGCACGGTGACCCAATTCGACGGCCAGCCCTATCGGCTGGGGGACCGGGAGCTTCTGGCGTCCAATAGCCGGGTGCACGAAGAAATGAAGGAAGTCGCGGCCAGCATCGTCGAACGAAGCGCGTCCCAGGCTCCGCTTCCGTAATTGAATCATAATTGTGGGCGGTATTTGGCCTCTTCGAACTCGCCGGTTTAGTTTTGCACACGCCTCGGTAATACGTTGGATTGACTCCATTTCCAGCGGGTGTTAGGCTCACGAAAGTTGCTCATGATTTACTGAGGGATGATGGGGAATAGTCTAACGTTTCCGGTCCCGGGGAATCCCGGCGCCGGTGAAAAATTATCTCGATGGCTGGTGCGATGGCGCCGGGGCGGCATCGAACAGTATTCGAACAGCGCCGATCTGAAACACTTCGCGGCGTGGGGCTCCGGCGAACGCTTTCACGTGAACGATGAGCGCATCTGGCTGGACGCTCTCCCGAGCGCCTTCCACGGCCTGCGCGTGGTGCAAATTTCCGACATTCACCACGGTCTTTTCCTGCCGAAAGAATGGCTCTCCGAAGCGGTGAGACAGGCCAACCGGCTTCATCCCGACATCATTGCCCTCACCGGGGATTTCGTCACCTATTCGCGGCGAAATATCGGTCCGGCGGCGGAGCTGCTGGGGCGCTTGCGGGCGCGCTACGGCGTTTTTGCGGTGCTGGGGAATCACGATTTCCGCGTGGACGCCGATGCTGTCACGTCGGCACTGCGGCGGCAGCACATCGATGTTTTGCGCAATTGCCACGTTGCGCTGTCGTTCGGCGGGGAGTGCGTGTACCTGGCTGGCGTCGACGATTACGGGTACGGCGCGGATTTGCGGCGGGCGATGCACGGAGTTCCCCGCGATGCCGCCACTGTTTTGCTGGCGCACAATCCCCAGGTGATCCATCTGGCTTCGCGGCACAACGTGAGCCTGGTTCTTTCCGGGCACACCCACGGCGGGCAGGTGAACTTGCCCATTCTCGGCACCGTGTATGGGCGCTCGCCGGAGCGGCTGCGCTACAAGATCGGCTGGGACCGCATGGGGAACACGCAAATTTACGTGAGCCGAGGCATCGGCACGATCGTCCTCCCGTGGAGACTGCGCTGCCCGGCGGAAATCACGCATCTCGAATTGCTCCAGGGCATCTCCGGCGTTTCCCGCCCGGCTGCGGCGGATTGAAATTGATCGCCCAAGCGCATGCGCGCCGTTGACCTGATTCGCCGCAAGCGGGATTCGGGCGAACTTACCTCCGAGGAAATTCAGCAACTCATCGCCGCATATACCCGCGGCGACGTTCCCGATTATCAAATGTCCGCGTGGCTGATGGCGGTGGTGCTGCGCGGCATGAGCCGGCCGGAAATTGCGGCGCTCACGGAAGCCATGCTGCGCTCGGGCTCCGTCCTGGATTTTTCCGATCTGGCCACGCGCAAGGTGGACAAGCATTCCACGGGAGGCGTGGGCGACAAGACTTCGCTGGTCATCGCTCCCATTGTCGCGGCTGGCGGCTTAAAAGTTCCCATGATTAGCGGGCGCGGGCTGGGGCACAGCGGCGGGACGCTCGACAAACTGGAATCGATTCCCGGGTTTAACGTCAACTTGACGCTCGCCGAATTTCGGCATGTGCTCGAAACTTGCGGGTGCTCCTTGATTGGACAGACCGCGGAAATCGCGCCCGCCGATAAGAAAATCTACGCGCTGCGCGATGTGACCGGAACCGTGGAAAGCCCCGCGCTGATCTGCGCTTCCATCATGAGCAAAAAACTTGCCGAGGGGATCGATGCCTTGGTGCTGGATGTGAAGACGGGTTCGGGCGCGTTCATGAAGAGCTTGGCGGATGCCGCTAATCTCGCGGAATTGCTGGTGGAAACCGGAAAGCGCATGGGCAAAAAAGTGGTCGCGCTTTTGACTGACATGAATCAGCCGCTGGGGCGCAAGGCCGGAAACGCCATGGAAGTGGCCGAGTCCATCGAAGTGCTTTCCGGCGCGGGCCCTGCGGACTTGCGCGAGCTTTGCCTGGAACTTGCCGCGTGGATGTTTCTACTCGGCGAGCGAGTGAAGACGCTGGATGAAGGGAAGAAACTTTCTTCTGATCTGATCGCCTCCGGCCTGGCCCGCGAAAAATTCCGCGAAATCGTCGGGCTGCAAGGGGGCGATGTGGGAGTGGTGGACGATCCGCACCGCTTGGCGCACGCGCGGCAGACGCTCGATGTGGCCGGCGCTGCCGGCGGATACGTTGCCGCAATTCAATGCGAGCAACTCGGCGTCGCCTGCGTCGTGCTCGGGGGCGGGCGCGAAAAGAAGGAAGACAAGATCGACCCCGCTGTCGGCCTCGAATTTCACAAGCGCATCGGCGATGCCGTCGAGCGCGGCGAACCGCTGTGCACGCTGCATTACAACTCCGACGCGCGCCTGACTGAGGCCAAACACCTGGTCGAGACCGCATACCGCATCGAACCCGGAAAACCAATGTCTCTCCCTCCACTTATCTATCGAGTCATCGGCGCATAGTTCATCAGGGCGCGGGCGCCGCATCCTTTGTGAATTTCAAAGGGTGCGGGGTTGGATTTTGCTTCGGGCGGGAATGGAGTATAAAGCGGCGGAAAACCCGCACCCTTGAAACCCACAAGGGTGCGGCACCCAACCCGCCGGCGCCCGCCCAGATGACCTTCGATACTGCAGAATCTGTGGGCGGATTCACCTCCCGATTCGCCCGTTTACCTTCTCGAAAGAGCGTTATCGGCGAATCCTGCGCATCGTAATTTCCACATCCTGACTCCTTCCCCGGCGTGCTAATGTGACGGGCATTTCCCGGGGCATCCGGGTGCGAGGTGACAGCGGATGGGGCGATTCACGGGCGTACTGGGCTTGCTGACGATGCTGGGGCTGGCCTATTTGTTTTCCACGAACCGGCGCGCCATTAAATTAAAAATGATCATTTGGGGATTGTCGCTGCAAATCGCGTTTGCTTTTCTCGTGTTTTATTGGACGTTCGGGCAGGAGCTTTTTTTTCGCGCGGGGGACGGGATAAACCGGCTGCTGGCGTACACATTCGTGGGATCGGAATTTGTGTTTGGCGAACTGGGAAAGCAGCACTCCTCATTGGGATTAATTTTTGCGTTCCAGGTTTTGCCGGCGATCATTTTCATCGCTTCGTTGTTCGCTCTGCTGTACTACCTCGGCGTGATGCAGGTGGTGATTCGCGGGGCGGCCTGGGTGATGCAGCGCGTGATGGGCGCGAGCGGCGCGGAATCGCTCAATGTCGCGGCAAGCATTTTCATGGGGCAGACCGAGGCGCCGCTGACGATCCGGCCGTTTTTGCCTGACCTAACGCAGTCCGAGTTGATGACCATCATGACCAGCGGAATGGCGCACGTCTCGGGCGGAATCATGGCGGCGTACATCGCCTTTGGAGTGGAGGCGCGCCACCTGCTCACGGCCGTGATCATGACCGCGCCGGGCACACTGCTGGTTTCCAAAATGCTCGTGCCGGAGACCGAGCAGCCAAAAACCATGGGCGTCGTGCACTTGGAACATGTCGAACACGACTCGAATTTCCTGGCGGCGATTGCGCGTGGGACGGGCGAGGGACTGGCCATGGCGGTCAACGTGGGGGCCATGCTGGTGGCATTTTTGGCGCTGATCGCGCTGACCAACGGCATCCTGGGCGGGATTCACAATTATCTCGGCGGGCACGGGATGATGTGGTTTCCGACGAGCCTACAGCAAATTTTCGGGTGGGCGTTCGCGCCGGTGGCGTTCATTATCGGCGTGCCTTGGCACGATTGCGCGCAAATTGGCAACCTGCTGGGGACGCGCATGGTGCTAAATGAACTGGTCGCGTTTTCATTTCTCGGGTCGATGAAAGGAGCGCTCGATCCGCGCTCGTTTACGATCGCTACGTTCGCGCTGTGCGGATTCGCGAATTTCAGCTCCATCGGCATGCAGATCGGGGGCATCGGCGCGCTCGCGCCCAATCAGAAATCGCAGCTGGCGCGGTTCGGCATTCGCGCGATGCTTGCCGGGACCATGGCCAATCTGATGTCCGCCTCGATCGTGGGGATTTTCTTGAAATGACCGCTTCTGGAAACGTTAGAACAAAACCCAGCCAGGAATTCCTGCGCGCGGACATCGCGGCGAAATTTATCCTGGCCAAGACGAAACTGCGCCCGCGCATCGGCCTGGTATTGGGCAGCGGGTTGGGCGCATTCGCGGACGACATTGCGGGCGCGACGCGCATCGAATACGCGAAAATACCTAATTTTCCGCGCTCGACCGCGATTGGGCACGCCGGGCGCATGGTCATCGGCAATGTCTCGGACGCCCCGGTGGCCGTCATGCAGGGGCGCGTGCATTTTTACGAGGGCTACTCGATGCGCGAGGTGATTTTTCCGATGCGCGTAATGGCCCGCATGCGGATCCGCGCCGTGGTGCTCACCAATGCCGCGGGCGGAATCAATACGAATTTCAAGCAGGGCTGCCTGGTGGTTTTGCGCGATCACATCAATCTGCAAGGCACGAATCCCTTGATCGGGCCGAACGACGAGCGCTTCGGCCCGCGCTTTGCCGACATGACACAAGTGTACTGGAAGCCGTACCAGGCCGCCGCGCTGCAGGACGGGAAACGCCTGGGCATTGAAATCGCCGAGGGCGTCTACGCGGGGCTCACCGGGCCGAGCTACGAAACGCCCGCCGAAATCCGCTACTTGCGCGCAATTGGCGCGGACCTTGTGGGAATGTCCACGGTGCCGGAAGCGATTGCTGCGGCGCATCTGGGAATTCGCGTGCTGGGAATATCCTGCGTGACGAACATGGCGGCGGGAATTCTCGATCAGCCGATTACGACCGAGGAAGTCATGGAAACCGGCGAGCGGGTGAAGGCGGATTTCGTGGCCCTGTTGCGCGCCGTGATTCCGCGATTGCATGAGGACTTGCCATGAGCGAGCAGGATAGCCACAAGGAGAAGCACCGCGAGGCCCATCCTGATCCCAATCAGGAAGCCCGCCTGGAGAGCCACCTGGAAGGATTGATTGCCGTGGCGCGAACGGCGCGCGAGCACGCGCATGCGCCCTTTTCCAATTTCCGCGTGGGCGCCGCCGTGCGCGCCAAGTCCGGAAGAATTTTCACGGGATGCAACGTGGAAAACGCCACCTTTGGGCTGACGCTGTGCGCCGAACGCGTCGCGGTCTTCAAGGCGATCTCGGAGGGCGAGCGCGGATTCGACGCCGTCGCTGTGGTCGCGGATACGGATACGCTCACGCCGCCGTGCGGGGCGTGCCGGCAGATCCTGTGGGAATTTTGCGGCGACGCGGACGTGGTCCTGGCGAATTTGAAAGGCAAGGTCGAGCGCTATCGCATGTCCGCGCTTTTGCCAAAACCGTTCGATCAGTCATTCTTGTGAATCCCGGATGGCGATTGGAAATTGGAATCGATCTTTAAAATCACGAATCCCGTTCGGAACTGCGGCGGCGTTGCAGGCGCGACGCCGACGTGCGCAGCGTGTCGGCGACATTCTTATTGGTCGACAGAAATTTCAGGTCCAGCGGCTTCAGATGCGGCAAGAGGTGCAGCGTCACTTCGAGCGGCGTTTTGGGATTGAACATCAGCCCGCGCAGGATTCCGTAGTTCTTCATAAATTTGCGGTTGCCCGCGATAAGGCGAAGGGTTTCGTCGCTGAGCGTGGCCATGTTAGCGTAGGATTCCACTTCCTGTTCGGAAAGCTGCGGAGATTGCAGGACGGCGCGCTGCACCACCTTGCAAGGATCGCGGATCAGCAAAACGCGCTCGTCGCGGCCTCCCTTGAGGGCCATCTGCACCCGCTCGACGACGCGCATGCGCGACAATTTTTGCAGCAGCGTTTCGCGTTTGGCCTTGTCCGAAACGGCGGCTTCGGCGACTTCCACGAAGGCTTCGGCGGGTTCCGGCTCGGCGCGCTGTAATTCCAACAGTTGGCCTCGTTGATCCGCGTTGATGACCGCGGAGGCGATCAGCTCGGCCACCAGTTGGGGAGAAGTGCTCAGCCGGTCGAGGTCCTCGAAGAGCTCTTGCACAGCAGTTACTGAAAGGTAACGTATGACGGGGCGAAGAACTTCGATGGGGCAAGTGGTGTTATGCGCCAGCGCGTCCGCCACGCCCGGCCGGCGAGGAAACTCGGCGGCGCAGTAGGCGAACATTTCCGGCGCGGCGCCGGGCTGGGCCAGCGCGGCGAGTACCGTCTTCAGCGGCTGCGTCCGCAAAACGTCGGCGGCCGCGGCGCGCACCGCGGGGTCCGCATCCGCGGCAAGAATGCACAGTGTCTCGACCCTCTCCTCCGGCGGCAGCGCAGCCGCCTCGCCGCACAGGGCCAGCTTTCTTTCCAGGGTCGCGCTCCCCAACCGGATCTCTTCGCGCAACGCGGTGCTAATTTCGGCCTCCCACGGCTCCCTTCAGCGCCTCTCGAGTGAGCGTGACCTTGCCCTCCTGCCCCGAAGGGCCGATGGGAGCGAGCGCTTTTCCGTTCAACTCCAGGCGCACCGCGCCGGCGTTATCGGCGGAGACCTGGAAATGGTCCGCGGCGGAAAACGTTTGATTTTCGCCGGCCTTCATTTTTCCGTCGAAAGCCACGTCATTGTCGACGACAACCGTGACATTGGTTTTCTTGGTTGCCTCGACTTTCAATTCAAAGCGCTGCGCGGCCGGCGCAACAGGCGCGCCTGGAGGCGCGGATTGCGCGGCTACAGTCGCGATGCCGGGAGCCGCACCCAGGGCATCCGTGGCTTGCATGAAGTATTTTGCGGGAACGCTTTCGGCGGCGGTTTGCTGCACGGCCCGCTTTGCGGCGCGCCGTTCGCGGAAGCGCCGCACGCCATACCAGCCGCCGGCGAGCAGCACGAGGAGCAAGATGGCGGCGATAATCCACGCCAGCCAGGGCTGCTCCGGCGTCACCGCGGGAGGGCTGCCGGTCCACACCGGAACGGTTTGGCGGTCCCCGACGGCCAGGGTATATTCGGCGACAATATTTTCCTCATCGAGGCCGAGATAGCGGGCCACGGCGCGCACGAATCCTCGATTGAAGACTCCGCCGGGAAGCTGATCCCAATGCTCGCCCTCGATCGCTTGCAAAAAGCGCGTGGAAATGCGCGTGGCGGCGGAAATTTCGTCCAGAGTGACGCCGCGCATCTCCCGTTCGCGTTTTAGGCTTTCGCCGAAAGTGTCCTTGGTCATGGATGTTCAAAATCAGCCGATCTCAGCGAATATAGGCGGGCGGCGCGGGAGTGTCAATCTGCGAAGCCGGATCGTGTCCTAATAAGGGCAATAATATACTTGACAAATCAGACCCCAAGCGGTAGTATTGGGCTTGTGAGGGACGCACAAATGAACAAGCCAAAGACACTCCAAGAAGCCATCATCTTCTACGCCAATGCCGATAACTGCCGCGATTTCATGGTCCGCATGCGCTGGCCGAAGGGCGTTGAGTGCCCAACTTGCGGGCGCAAGGATGTTGTGTTCCTTTCGAATCAGCGCAAGTGGCAGTGCAAGAGCGTCCACCCCAAACGGCAATTTACCGCCAAGGTCGGGACAATCTTTGAGGATTCGCCGATCTCTTTGGACAAATGGCTCACCGCCCTGTGGATGATCGCCAACTGCAAAAACGGGATCAGTTCCTATGAAGTCGGGCGGGCGTTGGGCATAACTCAAAAATCCGCTTGGTTCATGATGCATCGCATCCGGCTCGCCATGCAGAGCAATTCTTTCGTCAAAATTGGCGGCGAGGGAAAGACCGTTGAAGTAGATGAAACCTTCATCGGCGGACTCTCGCGCAACATGCACAAGGAAGTTCGGAAGCGCAAAATTCAGGGAACTGGCGGACGGGATAAAACCCTGGTCCTGGGATTCCTTGAGCGGGATGGCGAAGTCCGAACAATAGTTCCGAAGAATCGCCGCCGGAATACGTTGCAGGGCGAGATCGAAAAGAACGTTGGAATCGGATCCATCATTTGCACTGACGCATTCACCGCTTATGATGAAATGGCCGAAGATTACAAGCACAAGGTCATCGATCATGCAATCGCCTACGCGGACGGTGCGGTTCACACCAACGGCCTCGAAAATTACTGGTCGCTCGTGAAACGCGGGATCAAGGGAACCTACGTGAGTGTTGAACCGTTCCATCTTTTCCGTTACCTCGATGAGCAAGCCTTTCGATTCAACAACCGGGGCAGCAAAGAACTCCCGATCAATGACGGTGGTCGATTTGAGATGCTTGCTTCGCATGTGATCGGAAAGCGCCTTACCTATGCCGAACTGACTGGCAAGGTTGGTGCGACGCCTAACTAACCCTTATCGTCTGCCACGCGGGAAGCGGAAGAAGTCTTAGATTTCTTCCGTTTCTTCGCCGCTTTTTCTGCGTCCAACTTGGCTTTTATCTCGCTGTGTGGAACGCTGAGAACGCCACGCGCAAAGTCCTCGAATCTGTCATACTCATTTTTTTTCGTTTTCATATTTCAGTTTCTCCGAAAGAATCCGCCTGAATGCCTTACGCAGTTTCGGCGACGCCTTCACGTCATGTTCAAATATCATTCCAGATGCCCGGATTCCATCAATCATCCACTTGATGCGTTCTTCTGGCCATTCATACTCAACGCATTCTAATTCCGAGAGAGCCTTCCAAACAGGATCAGCATATTCGGTTCCGTTGAACTTCTCAGCGTAAAATCGCCGACTATACCATGCCAGCAAATCTGCAGCTTGGAGCGGTAGGAAATCTTTCTCGTTGCGATGTATTGGTCTATTCCCTAACAGTGGCTTGAAATTGGCAGGGATGTTTTCGACGGTAAACTGCCACGTTCTTTGGATTACGTCCCCTTCTTTTCCCTGCTCGTCAAATATGAAGTCCACTGGCTCCTTGGGATGCCAGTTCTTGGTCAGTTGGTGGATTATGAGGAGACCGATTATGTTTTTGACACAAAGAAAGTAGGGATAGTCCATCCTCTTTGCAATCCGTCCCTTGAAGTGTCTCTCGTAGTGTTCGTGGTGAATGACTTCTCGAATCACTAAGGGCCTATGAGCAAGGATCACTGAGACCAATTTTTGCAGTCGCTCGTCTCTTTGACCCGTACTGAAGCGGCTGAATTGGCCCTTGAAGGTCCACGCCTCTTGCATCTTGAAGTACTCGATCCGTGGCGAGAGATCAAGAGCGTCCTGCCATTGATCCGCGAAGGCACTCCATTCGGCTGCACTGAGCACGAAACCGGCAAGGACAAAAACAGGTCTTATTCCCTTGCCACTATCGTCCACTGCGGCTTGAAGAACCACGAGCTTTCTCCGCTCCCTAACGCTCTTAGGGTATCCAGAGACAAGGGCAATGATATTTTCTCCAGATCGCACCGATGAAAAGGCTCACTTTCATCGGCAATCTCATAGTGACGCTATCGCGCTGATTCGTCA